>Ga0207733_100265_pt1 | contig 43506 bp, 41 predicted proteins | sample A23P3SouthBayCA_FD_187735 | JGI IMG/M metagenome (GOLD analysis project Ga0207733, IMG submission 187735) | Aerobic enrichment media microbial communities from Eden Landing Ponds, California, USA - A23 P3 (SPAdes) | ecosystem: Environmental > Aquatic > Marine > Unclassified | place: Emeryville...
CGACGAGGACCTCATCCCGCAGGAGGACACCCTCGTCGTCGTCAGCGAGGACGACTACATCAAGCGGATGTCGCTGTCGGCGTTCCGCGCCCAGAACCGCGGCGGGAAGGGCATCATCGGCGCCGACCTCAAGGAGGGCGACCGGGTCTCGTCCGTCTTCCTCGCCAACACCCACGACTACCTGCTCTGTTTCACCAACCACGGGCAGGTGTACAAGCTCAAGACGTACCAAGTGCCGGAGATGAGCCGCACGGCCCGCGGCAAGTCGGCGGTGAACCTGCTGGATCTCGACGACGGCGAGGAAATCGAGGCCGTCGTCGACTGCGAGAACTTGGAGGAGGGTGCCGGCCGCTACCTCACGATGGCGACCCGGAACGGCCGGGTGAAGCGGACGGCGGTCGAGGAGTTCGGCAACATCCTCTCGACCGGGATTCGCGCCATCCGGCTGGAGGAAGGCGACGCACTCGTCGACGTGGAGTTGACCGACGGCGAGAACGACCTGATCGTCGCCACCGCGGGCGGCATGAGCATCCGGTTCGACGAATCCGAGGTCCGGCCCATGGGCCGGAACGCCCGTGGCGTCGGCGGCATCAAGCTGGAAGACGGTGATCGCGTCGTCGGCCTCGCCGGCGTCGACCCCGCCGACCACAGCTGGGTGCTCACCGTCACCGACAACGGCTACGGCAAGCGGACGGCCATCGACGCCTACCGCCAGCAGTCCCGGTACGGCAAGGGCCTGATCGACATCAAGACCAACGAACGCAACGGCCCGGCGTGTGCCATCGACGCCGTCGCCCCCGGCGACCACCTCGTCGTGATGAGCGAGGACGGCCAGATCATGCGCACCCCCGTCGAGGACGTCTCGACGGTCGGGCGCAACACGATGGGCGTCATCGTGATGGACTTAGAGGAGGGCGACTCGGTGGCGTCGGTGGCCGTGATTCCGGCGAACCGGGGTGGCGACGAGAACGAAGCGGAGACGGCCGACGACGCCTGACTGGCCTGCGGATCTATTCGCCGGGCGTCACGCTCGGGCGCGACGAACAGCCCTCGGAAGTGACCAGCGCGTGGCGGTCGGCGATAACCGCCCGCCGAATCTCTTTCTCTACGGACCGCGCGCTTAGATCGTCTATTCTTATCTCCGGGCGCAACGCCTCCTACCATCTGCATACGTCTTATGAGACACCGTACCACGATCTTGTCAGGCGTGAAATACTCCACTTTCTCGACCAAAACGACCCAGCCCCTACGTCCGGTGAGAGGATTCCGGAAAGTGCCGGAAACTCGGGTTCTCAGAAACGGCAATCGCGTTACTGCACGGGGATTTGGACAGTCACTGTGGACCCAAATGAACTGTCTCCGGAAGCAACCCGGTCACGCTTTTATGACTCGAGGAAAAACCAATCCCTCAGCGATAGATGATCCGTGATGCTCGCGCCCTTCGGGCTGGTTTCGTTCCCAGAGAGGTCGAGCATCGCGACGCCGAGGTCAACCACCTGTCCAGCGTCCTCAAGCCGATCACGAACGGCGAACCTGCCGACACCGCTATGGTCACCGGGCCGAGCGGCGCCGGCAAGACCTGTATCTCGAAATTCGTCACCGAGCGCCTTCGCGAGGAGGTTCTCGATGTCGAGACGACCTATGTGAACTGCTGGCGGAACTACACCCGATTCCGCACCCTCTACCAGATCCTCGACGATCTCGGCGCGACACTCGACATTCACCGCCAGTCGACCCCGCACGACGAGCTCATCGACCGGCTCCAGCAACACGACGGGCCGCGTACGGTCGTCATCCTCGACGAGGTCGACCAACTCGAGGACCCGAGCGTCATCTACGACCTCCACAGCCTCCCGCAGTTCGCGATCATCTGCATCGCGAACAAGGAAGAAGAGCTGTTCGGCCGCGTCGACGACCGCCTCGTGAGTCGACTCCGCTCCAGCGAACACGTCCGAATGGACAAGTACCACGACGAGCAGCTGTACGATATCCTGAGCGCTCGCGCGAAGTGGGGGCTCGACGAGGACGTCATTACCGACGACCAGCTCTATCGGATCGCGGATGCGGCCGCCGGCGACGCCCGCCTCGCAATCGGCATTCTACGAACGGCGGCTAGCAAGGCCGACCGCGAGAACCACGAGCGCATCACCGACGACGTCCTCCTGAACGCAGCTGAGGATGCCCGCGCCCAGATCAAACAGAAGAGCCTCGATTCGCTCACGCCGCACCAGCGGGTCGTCTACGACATCGTTCGCGATCACGGGCCGATTGAACCAAGCGAGATCTACGAGCGCTATACCGGGAACATCGATGATCCGCGAACGAAGCGAACCGTTCGAACGTATCTGTCAAAAATGACACAATACAATCTGCTTGAAGCGGCGGGGACGAGTCGGGATCGGGAATACTCGCTCGTCGATTCGGCAGCTGCGTCGCCGATGCAGTAACCGCGACACTGTCATCTTCCCGAAGCTGAACCCCGCGGGCTCTGACTGCCTCTGCGCCACTGGCACGATACCCCCGAAGCCGTCGTCGCCGGAGGTGTTGATTTGACTTAACCCATGCTCGGCCACTACGGGCCTCTTTGTTGGGTCCCGCTATCAAAACGACAGAATCCAATTCTGGAAACATTCTCGGAAACGGGGCGGCGGCGGCTGAAACCGAGGGACAGGTCAGGGATAACGACCGATCCCCAGCCTTTCCTGAAACGCGGAAGCCCCACGCCGCGGCTTATCGGAGATGTGTGTCTCTAGTCGAGTATGTCCGAACGAGTGACGACGAGGTCGAGGCGGCTCGCGGTGGACCAGCCGACCCGAGGCGCGGACAGAAATCGAACCCTCGCTGATCAGGCCGATCCCGCGAGCGACGAGCTGCTACTCCCCTCGCTCGATGACGGTATTACGCTGCTCGATGTGGACGGCGGTCGTGGCGTCCCGATTCTCCAGTCCATCGTGCTCGACCACCTCCTCCTGCACGATGGACCGGCCTTCTGGGTCGACGCAAACGGCCACGCGACGACGACGACACTCTCGCGGATCGCGCCGAGCCAGCGACTGCTCGACCGGATTCACGTCGCACGGGGCTTCACCGCCTACCAGCATTACGGCGCCGTCTGTGATCTCCCGACGGCGGTGAATCAGTCGATTCGGGACACGACAATCGACGGCAGTCCGCGCAGTCGGCAGTCGAGTCGTGGCGATGAGGATGCATCCCCACACACACCATCGCTCATCGTCGCCCCAGCCATCGATGCACAGTACCGCGCCGACGATACCCTCGGCGAGGCACACGCCGAAACGCTCCAAGCCAGAACACTCGCCCGGGTGGCGACCTACGCCGACGGTTACGATACCCCTGTACTCGTCACACGAACCGAGCGCGACGACTTCGCAGCGCCGGTCGCGACAGCTGCCGATCAGCACTTGGCGTGTGAACACACCCGGATGGGACCACGGATCGTCGGCGATGACTTCGAGACGCTCGTCTATCCCGTCGACGACGGGGCGTACTACCAGACGACCCTCACCTACTGGCGGCAGTTGCTCGACGCCCGCGCCACACAGGTCGGCATCGAACCGACGACCACGTCGCCGTCGACGCCGGACGGTGTCGGGAGGGGCCTCACGGCTGACGGTGAGACAGTGTCGGCCACTGCGGACCCCTTGCTCGATGCGTGGATGGCTAGTTCCGGAGGGCACTGACGATGGGACGTACGAATCCGACGTACCGAGATGCGCTGCGAGCCATCGAAGAGCGTTGGGCGGAGTTCCAGCGGGCGCTTCGCCGTCGCGACCAGCCCCACTTCGATCAGTTGTTCGCCTATGCTCGCGAGCACGCCGACGCGAGCGGGCTGTTGAACCACCAGAACCCGCTACTCCCGGCGTTGTTCAGTATCGATCTCGAACAGGAGGCCCGTCTCGATGACCACGAAGCTCGTCTCCAAGAACTCGAAGCGGCGGTCGGAGCGGTCGACGATCACGAGGAGGCGTCACCAGAAGCGGATACCTGACCATGCCGTTTACCGTCGACTTTCTGGACGACGGGCGTGTCCTCGAGTGGGACGCTACCGCCGCCAGCGCTGTCGCAACGGAGCGTGACGATTACGCCCCGAGGTTCTACGTCGCTCCGCGTGACACCGGCGCCGACGTCGACCTTACGGCACTCCGACCGGTGTACGATCAGCACCCGGACGTCGTCGCGACCGAGCTGGTTGCTCGACGGCCCGGCTTTCGACGAGACGAGGAGCCAGTCCTCGCTGTCGACGTCGACCACGTCGACCGCGTTCCCACGCTCGCACGGCAGGCCCGTCAGCTGAACGCGTACCCGGTCGGGGATCTCGCCTGTTTCAACGTGGACTTCTCGCGAGAGTTTCGGTACTGTCTCGAGGAAGACGTCGACCCGACGCCGGCGAGCAAGCTCTCGACACTTCGACTCGGCGTCCCGGTGACCGAAACGAGCGACGACATCTACGGGGAGCTGTCTGTAGCCGGTGACACCGTTACCGGCTCGCCGATAGAGATCCTGACTGCCGTACAGGCGGCGCTCGACACACACGATCCGGATATTCTAGTCTGCTCGACGAGCGAGATCATCCCGACGCTGTACGAGATGGCCACAACTGCCGGCGTCGACGAGTTCACGCTGAGTCGGTGGCCGGGCGTGGACTACCAGCAGCTCGCCGCCCGGTCGACGTATTCGAGTTACGGTCGCGTTGGACACTCGCCGGCGCGGTACAACGTGCTTGGGCGGGCGATCATCGACGAGTCGAACACGTTCTTCTACGGGGAGACGAACCTCGACGGCGTCCTCGACCTCGTGTCGCGCTCGAAAAAGCCCGTCCAAGAACTCGCGTGGTCATCTATCGGTAACGTGCTGACCGCAATCCAGATCTGTGAAGCTCACGACCGCGGCGTCCTCGTGCCGTGGAACGCTTGGCGTCACGAGTTCTACAAGCCGATGGGGACCCTCCACGACGCCGACCGCGGCGGCTTCATCTTCGCCCCCGAGGTCGGCGTCCACGAGGACGTCCACGAACTCGACTTTTCGAGCCTGTATCCGAACATCATCTGTACGCGAAACGTCTCGCCGGACGTCGTCCGGTGTGACTGCCACAGCGACCGCGACGATGTCCCCGACCTCGGCTACGCGATCTGCGACGACCGCGGCTACCTCGTCGACGTTCTCGAACCCATCGTCGACGCCCGCGACGAGATCAAAGCGGCCATCCGCGAAGAACAGCAGCGAGCCAATCCCGACGAGGACCGACTGGCAGAACTCGAAGGGCGGTCGGACGCGCTGAAGTGGATTCTTGTCGCGTGCTTTGGCTACCAAGGGTTCAGCAATGCGAAGTTCGGACGGATCGAGTGCCACGAGGCGATCAACGCGTTCGCTCGCGAGATTCTATTGGACGCAAAACAACGATTGGAGACTGGCGGGTGGCGGGTCGTTCACGGCATCGTCGACTCCATCTGGGTGACACCGAACCCCGACGTCGACGACGATGCTCGGGCGGATCTCGATGCACTCACGACGGCAATCACCGAATCCGTCGACATTCGTCTCGAACACGAAGCGCACTACGACTGGGTCGCGTTCGTGCCCCAGCGCGAGAGTGACGCTGGCGCGTTGACGAAGTACTTCGGAAAGGTCGCCGGCGACGACGAGTTCAAAGTGAGAGGTATCGAAGCGCGGCAGCGCTCGACGCCCCCCTTCGTCGAGGAGGTTCAGCGAGCGTGCCTCGAGCGATTCGATACGACTCGGGCGCCCGAGGCAGTCCTCGGCTGTCTCGAAGCTGCAATCGACCAGCTACACGCCGGCCAAGTCCCAGTCGAGCAGCTCGTCGAGCGGAATCGCGTCTCCAAACCGCTCGAAGGATACACACAGAACACGCAAACCGTGGCGGCGCTGAAGCGCGCTCGCGATCAGGATCTCGCCGTCCATCCGGGCCAAGACATCGAGTACGTCGTCGTCGACGACGAGAAATCCTCGCGGGAGCGGGTCGCACTGGCCCACGAGGACGTCGAGACGTACGATCCAGACTACTACGAGACGAAACTCGTCAGAGCTGTCGAAAGTGTGCTGTCACCGTCGGGGTGGGACCGGTCGAAGATTCGTCGAGAACTCGCGGAGATACGCGTGACGAAGCTGTCGTCATTCACAGAGACCGATTTTTGAGAGATGCTGACTCGAGTTACCCCACGGCACAGAAGATTCTGGTCTGTGAGGGGACCCCGTCCGCAATTGGACGACGGAATCCAACGAGGATACGTCGCAGTCAATCGAGAAAATGCTGCTCGAATTTGACGACTAGGGCGGACTGATTCGGGACCGCTCACTCCTCGACCCGAATTACGTAGTCGAAGCAGATCGGATCGTCGGGCGCGACTGGGACTCGCGAGGGCTACTGATACGGCTCACACACCCGCGCGACCCCCTCCTCGAACCCCACCTCGGGTTCCCACCCCGTCGCCTCGTGGAGTTTCGTCGCGTCGGCCATCGTGTCGTGCACGTAGACGGGCAGGGGGTTTTCGATGTACTCCGGTTCCACGTCCGTCCCCAGTTCGTCGTTGATCATCTCGACCATCGTGTTGAAGTCGTAGCTCTCGCCGGTGCCGACGTTGTAGATGCCGTGGAGTTCGTGGTCGGCGGCGAGTTCGATGGCGCGCACCACGTCCGAGACGTGGGTGAAATCACGGGTCTGCGTGCCGTCGCCGAAGAGGACGGGCGACTCGCCGCTGGCGATATCGTCGGCGAACTGTGCGACGGTGTTTGCGTACTCGCCCTTGTGTTCCTCGGCGCCGCCGTAGCCCTGATAGACCGAGAAGAACCGCAGGCCGGCCAGCGTCATGTCGTAGTGGTTGCCGAAGTACTCCCCGTACTGTTCGCGGGCGAGTTTCGACGCCTCGTAGCAGGTGCGGGCCTCCACGTCCATATCCTCCGGCGAGGGGTCGGTTCGGGAGCCGTAGATGGAGGAGGTGGAGGCGTAGACGACGGTGTCACAGCCGTCTTCGCGAGCCTGTTCGACCGTGTTGACGAAGCCCTCGACGTTGACCCGGGTGGCCTCGCGTTTGTGCTCCTCGACCATCGTATAGGAGGAGTAAGCGGCGAGATGGAAGACGACATCCACGTCGGTCGGCAGGTCGTCGTCGAGGACGCTCCCGTCGACGAACTCGACGGGGCCGCTGGCGTTCCCGTCGGCGTCGACGCCCGCCAAGTTCTCGGGCGTTCCGAGGTGGCAGTCGTCGAGAGCGATCACCTCGTTGGCGGCGGCCAGATGATTCGCCAGATTCGAGCCGATGAACCCTGCCCCACCCGTGACGAGGACACGCTTGCCTCTCATAGGTCGTCACACTCCCGACGGATGCAAAGCCGTATCGCTTTCTCGTCAACGGGCCGAGCGAAATTCAGTACCGATCCGTACATCCATCGAATTTAATAACGCGAGTGACCAACCATGACGTATGTCATCAATCGAACTAACGTCGAGCCAGAAGACGATCCTCACGGCCCTCATCAACCTCCACCGGGAGACCGAGGACGCGGTCAAAGGGGAGGACATCGCGGACGAAGTCGACCGGAATCCGGGGACGATCCGTAACCAGATGCAGAGTCTGAAAGCCCTTCAACTCGTCGAGGGGGTACCGGGACCGAAAGGTGGCTACAAGCCGACCGCGAACGCCTACGAGGCACTCGACGTCGACCAGATGGACGAACCCGCTGCCGTGCCCCTCCTCCACAACGGCGAACCCGTCGACACCGCGAACGTCGGCGAGATCGACCTCTCCTCGGTCCACCACCCCGACCTCTGCCGCGCCGAGATCCACGTGCAAGGGTCGGTGCGGGAGTTCCACGAGGGCGACAAGGTGCGTGTCGGTCCGACGCCGCTCTCGAAGCTCGTCATCGACGGCACCGTCGACGGCAAGGACGACACCGACAACATCCTCATCCTCCGCATCGACGACATGCGGGCGCCGGCGGAGGAACCGAGCCACTGACCGGGCCACGTCGACACCGCCCGTCCCGACGTACCGCCCTCCGTACAGCCGTTCGTTCTGACCGTCTCGTCGCTTCCGTCCCGCTCGTCACCCGTCCATGCGACTGACCGACTTCGTCGAGGACTATCTCCTCCTCTGGATCGTCCTCTCGGTCGCGCTCGGAATCACCGTGCCGCGGATCGCCGTCGTGACGCGGGCTTCGACGCTCGTCCTCGCCGTGATGATCGGGAGCATCTCGCTGACGCTCTCGGTCGAACAGTTCCGGCGCATCGACCGCCGGACGCTCGGCCTCGTACTGCTCGGCCACGCGACGATGCCGTTTCTGGCCGCCGGTGTGGCCCGTGGACTCGGCCTCGCTCCGGCACTCACCGTCGGATTCGTCGTGTTGGGTGCGGTGACGCCCGAACTCGTGACGCCGGTGATGACCGAACTGGCGGACGGCGACACGGCGCTCGCGACGACGGTCCTCGTCCTCGTCGGCGTCGGGAGCGTCGGCTTCGTGCCGGCCGTCGTCACGGTCCTCGGAGCCGGCGCCGACGTGCCCGTGTTTCCACTCGTCGAACAGTTGCTCGTGGCCGTCGTGGTACCGATGCTCGTGGCCGTCGGACTGCGGTCGTGGCGACCGGCGCACGTCGGCCGCTACGACGACTACTACCCGGCGGTGTCGGCGGCGATGGTGATTCTCGTCATCGGCGGCGTGACCGCCGCCAACGCCGGCGTCATTCGGTCGAACGTGTCGCTACTTGCCGCCGTCGTGGTCGGAGCTATCGTCCTGAACGGCGTCGGCTACGGCGTCGGCTCCATCGTCGGGAGTCGAGCGCCCAGACGGGCGCGTATCGCGTCGATACTCTCGGTCGGGATGCGGGATTTCGCCGTCGCGGCGGCTCTGATTGTCGCGGCCGGTCTCCCGACGGTCGCCTCCCTTCCGGCAGTCGCGTTCGGCGTCGTCGAGATGGTGTCGAGTGCGGCGCTCGCGGCGTGGTTCGCCCGGTGATCACATGTCCGACCAAGCGTCGATGGCCCGGCCGATGGAGGAAACGTCCGCGATCCAGCGCGCGGCGACGAACTTCTTGAGCGTCTCGGCGCCGAGGCCGCCGAACGTGTTGATCGGGAGCACGTCGACGCCGTGGGCGACGGCCTCGTCGCCGATGGAGACGAGCGTCCCTTTGTCGTCGTAGGTCCACGTTCGGAGCGACTGCCCTTTCGCGGCCCGGACGAGGTTCTCGCCGGCGACTTCGGCGGCCTGCCACGCGGCCTGTGCGGTGGGCGGGGCGAACTCCTCCGGCCCCTGTTCGATCAACGCGGTGTCGCCGATGGCGAACACGCGCTCGTCGCTCGTGCGGAAGTCGCGGTCGGCGTACACCCGGTGGCTCCGGTCGTCCTTGTCCACGTCGGCGGCTTCGAGCTCGTCCTGTCCCGTGATGCCACCGGTCCAGAGGAACACGTCGTAGTCGAGTTCCGTCGGTTCCTCGTCTTCGCCGCCGCCGACGTAGATGGTGTCCTCGTCGACCTTGGAGACGAATTCGCCGCACATGATGTCGACGCCGGCCTCCTCCAGTCGCTTGCGGAGGGCTCCCTGCAGTTCGGGGTCGTTCCCGGGGAACACCTCGTCGAGACCCTCGACGAGCGTCACGTCGATGGGGGCGCGGTGTTCGTCGCGGTAGGCGGCGACTTCGCCCGCGGACTGGATGCCGGAGAGGCCGGCGCCGCCGACGACGACCTGTGCGGGATCGGAGCGGGTAGCCTCGCTCGCCGCCGCGGCAACGTCCGCGTGCATCTCGCGCGCGTCGTCGAGACTCTTGAGCGTGTGCGCGTACTCTTTCAGCCCCTCGATCCCGTAGAAGGCGGTGCGGCTCCCCAGCGCGACGAGGAGATAGTCGTAGTCGACCGGGTCACCGTCCTCGCAGTGGACGGTCCGCTCGTCGACGTCGATGCCGGTGACGCGATCCTGTCGGAACGTCGTCTCCGGGGACTTGATCTCGTCGACCGGAATGGTGATCTTGGAGGCGACGCTCGTGTCCCGAATGACACGGTGAGACTCGTGGAGAACGAGGTGGTAGTCGTGTTCGGAGATCCACGTCAGCTCGGCAGTCCCGTCGTTCACGTCTTCGAACCGTTTTACGGCGCCCGCGCCCGCGTACCCGGACCCGAGAACGACGACCTGAGCAGTCATACGTGCCTGTCGTCCGGGGTCAGTTATAGGGGTGTTGGAACGCCCGCGAGAGCGGCTGTATCGCCCGTTTGTCGAACTTGGTGTCGACGACCGTCGAGTTTCACAGCGAGAGGTCGGCGTGCCACGTCCCGGCGCCAGCGTCCGCGCACTGCTCGTCCATCTGGTGGAGGAGTGCGGCGGCGAGGCTGCCGACTTCGGCGGCCCGGCCCTCGCCCTCGGTGCGGAACTCGCCCGTCGAGCGGTTAGCGAAGACGGTACACACGGCGCCCGCGCGGAGTCCGTAGACGTTCGCCAGCGTGAGGATGGCGCTGGCCTCCATCTCGACGTTTTTCACGTTCGCCGCGCGGAGGTCGTCGAGCAGCGTCTCGGTGCCCGCGGCTTCGAACCCCTCGAACCCTTCGCGTGCCTGTCCGGCGTAGAAACTGTCCGTGCTCATCGTCACGCCGCAGTGATAGTCGTAGCCGAGGCGTTCGGCGGCCGCGACCAGCGCCGAGACGACGGCGTGGTCGGCGACAGCGGGGTAGTCCCCGCGGACGTACTCCTCGCTCGTTCCTTCCCCTCTCACTGCGCCGGTCGTGATGACGAGGTCGCCCACGTCCATCTCCGGCTGGAGGGCGCCACAGGAGCCGACCCGGACGAACGTCTCCGCGCCGACGCGCGCGAGCTCCTCGACGGCGATGGCTGCCGACGGACTCCCGATGCCGGTCGACGTGACCGACAGCGGCGCGCCCTCGTAGGTGCCGGTCGCCGTGCGGTACTCGCGGTGCTCGGCGACCGTCTCGGCGTCGTCCCAGCGGTCGGTCACCACCTCGACGCGGTCGGGGTCGCCGGGGAGCAAGACGGTGTCGGCCACGTCACCGGGCGCGATGTCGAGGTGGTACTGGCGGTCGTCCGGATCGTCGGTCATGGACGACCGTACAGCGAGGACCGTGAAATATTCACAGCACCGTTCGAACGTCGTCGTCCGCCCGACCGCGAGGCTGCGTGTAGTCGGGCCTGCGAACCGTTTCGAACGAGACGGTACTACCGGTACTCCGGCGTGACCCAGCTACAGGCCGAACAGGTGTGGATGCCGTGGACGTTCAGGATGTCGCTCTCACAGGACGGGCAGGCGGTGAGTGCCGCCGAGTCGGTCGGGGGGTCGGCGAGGTGTGCCATCTCGTTTACTCGATTACACGTCTCACTACTAAAAGCTTCTGACGGGATGTTGTGCTAAATAGGCCTATTGTGCATGATACTCAGTGTCAAGGCGAACCTGACTGCATGAACGGGCGGTATATCACCTGTTTCGAAAACGCTTGGCTGATTCTAACGTCTCGGGGCCGATGGTTTCCGGCAGCAGTTCGCCGAGGGTGTACTCGGTCGTCGAATCTCCTTCGTCACAGATCACGGGCAGGTCGTCGTCGCAGAACTCCGCGAGCGTCTGCCGGCACATCCCGCAGGGGGTGACGCCGTCCCGCGCTCCCGAGCTGACGGCGAGGCGGTCGAACTCGCGGTGGCCGTTCTTGATCGCCTCGGCGATGGCGACTTCCTCCGCGTGGAGGCTGTTGCTGAAGTTCGCGTTCTCGATGTTACACCCCGTGAATACGGTGCCGTCGGCGGTGCGAAGCGCCGCGCCGACCGTGTAGTCGGAGTAAGGGACGTAGGCGGCGTCGAGTGCCCGTCGCGCGGCGTCGATGAGGTCGTCAGTCACGACCAGCGAGTACGGCCCGGCCCGGCATATATCCCTGCACCGCGCCGAACCGCACGATACCCGGGAGCTTTTGGTCACAGAGGGCCGACACCGTGTATGGCACTTTCGCAGGCGGAGGAGTCGAGCCCCAACCGGCGACGCGCGCTGCTCGCGGTGACGCCGTTCCTGCTGCTCGGCCTCGCCGACGTGTTACTCCTCCTCTTCTGGGGGATCGAACCTCTCTGGGCCTTCGCCATCCTGCCGCCCATCCTCTTCTGTACGGTACTCGCGTGGCTCGCGTTCAGTACCGACTTCCTCGACGAACGGACCTAACGGCCGGTGTCGTACTTGTAGGTCGCGCTCTCGGGGTCGATGCCGAAGTCCTCGGCGTCCTCGACGGCCGACTCCTCGGTCGGGTCGTGCGGGCTCGCGTCCTTGAACGCCTCGCGCAACTGGGGGGGCATCGCGAACTCGTCGACGGCGATGCGCGTCGCGACGGCGTCGGGCTGGATCGTCCCCCGCTTGGTCGCCAGTCGCTCCTGCATCTTCGCCGGCAGGTCGCTCGACTCCACGGGATCGAACCCGAACTGGGTCAGATATCCCGGTTCGTCGGTCAGCGAGTACACCGTCTCGAATCCCTCGGCTTTCGCCGTCTCGATCAGGCGTTCGACGACGTGCGCGCCGACTCCCTGTCCGCGCCACGCGGGTAGGACGCCGACACCCGTGAGTTCACAGACGTCGCCGTCGTCGGTCTTGTGGATCCGGATGCGGCCGAACCCCGCCCGCTCGTTCGTCTCCTCGTCGACGGCGATGACGTAGTCCCGGGACCGGAAGGCGGCGTCGTCCAGGGCCATCTCCTCGATGTGGTCGAGTAACCAGACCTCGTCTCGGTTCTTGGCATCCCGGACGTACATGCCCCGAGGTAGTGAACGGGGAAGTAAAAGGATTTGCTGAGGCGAGGCTCACTCTTCGAGCAGCCAGCCGAACCGCTTCTCCCAGAACGCCGCGTCGGGATGTTTCTTGCTCTTCCCGCGGGTCTTCTCGTCGCGAATCCGCCGTTCGAGCACGTCCCGAGCCTCGTTGATCGCGTGTCTCGCGCCGTACCCCTCGCCGGAGGCGATGAACTGGCCGCGATCAGTGTGGAGGCGGATGCGCGCGAGCAGGAGGGGCGTCCCTCGGAGCGTCTCGTCGTGTTCGTGGAGGTGGATCTTCGCGTCGATGATGCCGAGGTTCCGGTCGTCGAGTTTGTCGATCATCGCGACGACGTCGTCGTAGCTCACGTCGTCCAGCAGGTCGGCGCCGTAGAGCTGGACGCTCCGGCTGCCGCCGGCCTCCCACGTCAGCGCGTCGAGGACGTCCGTCTTGGTGACGATGCCGGTCGGCCGGCCGTTCTCCGTGACCACCAGCGCCGAGCCGCCGACGTCGAACATCTCCTCGACGGCCACGTCGAGCGTCTCGTCACGGCCGATGGTCCGAATCGGCGAGGCCATCACGTCGCGTACCGGCAGGTCGAGAATCCGTTCGAGTTCCCCCTCTCTGGCACCGTAGCCGCCGCCGCGGGCCCGGCCGGAACTCTCCGAAATCCCGCCGCCGAACGCGTCCGTCCCGCTCGCGTCGCCACCTTGACTCCCCGACATCGAGCGGACCGTGAGCGCGGTCACGTCGTAGAGACTCAGGATGCCGACGACCGACTCCTCCTCGACGACCGGGAGGTGCGTGATGCGGTGTTCCCGAAAGGCGTTGAGGGCTTCGCCGACCGTCGTCTCCGGATCGAGGGTCACGATATCGGCCGTGTACGCGTGGGCGACGGTGACCGCGTCCAGAAACGGTTCGACCGCCCGGAGCACGTCGTCCGCGGTGACGACGCCAGTCAGCGTCTCCCCCTCGAAGACGGGCAGTAGTTTCGAGTCGCTGTCGATCATGAGCTGTGCGACTTCGCGCACGTCCGCGTTCGGGTCGAGTCGGGGGACGTGCCAGACCAGCGACCCGATCTTCTCGTTGGGCTGGTGGTGCGACGTGGCGAGCTGTCGTCGCGTGACGACGCCCTCGAAGTCCTCGCCCCGGACGACGACGCCTTTCACGTCCGGGTCGTCGAACGCACCGGCCAGTTTCGATACGCGCGTGTCGGGCGCGAACTCGACGAAGTCCCGTGAGACGATAGCTGCGATATCCATTGGTGTATCCTGTGTGGTCGTTCGTCGACTCGCCGTGAGCCGACGTGTCGGCAGACCAATCTATGCGATGTCGTCCCAAATACTCGCCGGTCGTTCCCGGCACGTGGAAACGGCGGCGGTCGAAAGAACCGCCCGCCGGCGACTCAGTACGGCAGGAAGTACAGGCCGAGGGCGAACACCGGGAACAGCGCCAGCATGACGATGATGGTGTAGCCGAGGATGTCACGGGCGCGGACACGGGTCAGGCCGAGGAGCGGAATCGCCCAGAACGGCTGGAACATGTTCGTCCACATGTCGCCGACGCCGTAGGCGACGATGGCCTTGCCCGGCGGGACGCCGAGTTCGACCGCCGCACTCCCGACGACGCCGCCGATGATGCCCCATTCGCCGCCACCGCTCGGGACGAACAGGTTCATGAATCCGCCGAGGAGCCACGCGATGACCGGGAACGTGTCCGGCGTCGCCACGGCGAGCAGGCCCTCCGCGATCAGGTCGGAGAGCCCGGAGTTGCTGATGATGCCGAGGATGCCGGCGTAGAAGGGGAACTGCAGGATGATGCCCGCCGCCCCCTCCGTCGCGTCACGGATCGTCTGCATGTACGCCGCGGGCGTCTTGTGCAGGTACAGACCGAGCGCGATGAACGTGAAGTTGAACACGTTCAGGTCGAGGGCTTCGCCGATGCCGCCGGCGTTGACGAAGTACTGGATCACGTAGATCATCATGCCGGTGGCGATCAGGTACGCGATAGCTCGGCTGTCGTTGATACGGTCGGCGGGCGACCGGGACACCTGTACGTCGGTCTGCACCGTTCCGCCGTCGGAGACGGCTTCCTCCGCGTTGCCTTTCAGGAGACTCGGTGCGTACTCGTCGATGCCCGTCGCGTCCTCCTCGTCGGGCGCGAGGAAGGCGAGTACCGGGATGACGGTCACGAACACGAGGACGGCGATGCCTAACGCGTAGATGGTGAACACGCTCTCGTTCAGCGGGACGATGCCGATGATGTCTTGGAAGGGGTGGTCTTCCGTCGCGGACAGCAGCCCGGCACTGGTCGACGGCCCCACGTGCCAGATGGTCTGGCTCGTGTACCCGGCTGCACACAGGATGGGATAGTGGAACGTCTTCCCGCGTTCGTGGCCCGCACGCGCCACGAAGATGGCGAAGATGGCGCCGACGATGAGGCCGATTCCCCAGTGGAGGTAGCCGAAGATCAGCGCGATGGCGGCCACGAGCGCCGCCGCCTGCGTGTTGTTATCGGGGACCGACGCCAGTCTGTTCAGGTAGCTACTCACGAAGTCGGAATCGGCGACGGCGTAGCCCGTGACCAAGATCAGCACCATCTGCATCGCGAAGGTCAGGAGCGTCCAGAAGCCGTCGTACCAGTTCTGGATGTTCTGATACGGTCCGTCTGGTGTGAACGCGATTGCTGCGATGTACGCGATGATCGTCAGGATCACCGCGAAGAGGAACGGACTCGGAATCCACTTCTCCGACCAGTCCGCCATCGTCCGGCCGAACGACTGCACACGCTGTCTGGCTGTCATACGTTCACTCCCCTCACAATTATCATCAATAAACCTATCCCAGTCGATCACACCAACCGGCGCTGGCACGGCACGCGCTCAGAGCAGTACGTTGGTCACGTGATACGTCGTGTCGCCGTCGGCTCCGTCCGCGACGACACTCACGTCCGCCGCGGTGTCGTCGCCGGCCGGCACCACCACCGTCCCGCCGGCGACGAGCGGCGCGACCACGCCCGCGACGACCGTCCGGGGATCCGTGAGCGGTGCCCGGAGTGCCACCGTCGACGCCGCGTCGAGGCCGACTGCGTCGACGACCCGTTCGGCCGCGGTCAACACCTCACCGTGCGTGAACGACCGCCTGTCGCCCTCCAGAACCGCCTCGTCGGGCGTCCGGTCGCCGGGCGGCATCGCGGGGTTCTCGCTCCAGACGGTCCCCTCCCAGTGGGTGACGCCCGGGTCGGCCGGCGCGTCCCCGTAGACGACGACCTTTCGACCCGGTCTGTCCTCGACCTCGCCCGCGCGTTCCGCCGTCACGACGACGACCCGCGCCTCGGCCGCCGTGTCGAACGTCACGCGCGCACCGAGACACGCGGCGCCGAAGAGCGTCAGGAGCGGCTGTGGCGCCGGGTCGGGGGCGAGCGCCACCCGCGACCCCCCGTGGACGCCGAGGTGGCTGAGCGCGTGGCCGGCCTTCCACGCGGTGGTGCAGAAATCGCGGTAGCTGTACGCTCGATCACGGGCGTCGACGCGGAGCGCCACGTCGTCGCTCCGCCGCTCGCGAGCGACGAGGTCGGCGAGCGTGTGCATCTAGAAACTGCTCTTGATCCGCTCGAAGAAGCCCTCGTTCACGTCGACTTCCTCACCACCCGCCTCGGCGAACTGCTCCAGCGCCTCCCGTTGCTCCTTGTTCAGGTTCTCCGGCGTCACGACCTGCACCTGTACGAAGAGGTCGCCGCGGCCGCGTCGGCGGAGACGGGGCATCCCCTTGCCCTGCAGGCGGAACGTCTCGCCGCTCTGGGTGCCCTCCGGTACGTCCATCTCGACCGTCCCGTCGAGGGTCGGAATCTCCACCGTATCGCCGAACGTCGCCTGCGGGAAGGAGATGGGGTGCTGGTAATGCAGGTCGTCGCCCTCCCGCTCGAAGTCGGGGTGGTCCGCGACCGACACCTCGATCAAGAGGTCGCCGTTCGGCCCACGGTTCGGCCCCGGTGCCCCCTCACCCTCCATCCGGAGGGTCTGACCGTCGCGGATACCGGCCGGGATGTCGACCGAGAGCGTCGCCTCCCGGCGCACCTGCCCGTCGCCGCCACAGGTCGAACACGTCTCGCTGTAGAGGGTGCCCTCGCCCTCACACCGCCGACAGGTGGTGGTCTGTTGCATCCGGCCGAACGGCGTCTGTTGGACTTGCGTGGTCTGCCCCCGCCCCTCACAGTTGGGACAGGTCCGCTCGTCGGCGTCCGACGGGTGGCCCGCGCCGTCGCAGTCCGAACACCGCGTCGGCCGGGTGACCGTGAACTCGCGTTCGACGCCCTCGAACGCCTCTTCGAGATCCAGCTGGAGCGACGTGCGAAGGTCCTGCCCCTGACGCGGTCGGTTGCCGCCGCGACCGCCACCGCCGCCGAAGAACTGCTCGAAGATGTCGCCGAAGCCGCCGGCTCCACCGCCGCCGAATGGGTTGCCCTGCGCGCCGGCACCGCCAGCGCCGCCGTCGAAGCCACCGCGTTTCTCCGCCTGCTCGAACCGCTCGTGGCCCATCCGGTCGTACGCCTGCCGCTTCTCCTCGTCGCTGAGGACCTCCTTCGCCTTCTGGACCTTCTTGAACTTCTCCTCGGCGTCGGGGTCGTCGCTCACGTCGGGGTGGTACTCGGATGCCTTCTTTCGGTACGCCCGTTTGATCTCGTCCTCGTCGGCGTCCTGCGACACCCCGAGCACGTCGTAGAAGTCCTCTGTCATTTGTGTGAAGTACTGGAGCTACCTATTTGAAAAACGCGGCTCGGCAGTCAGGCGTCGTCCTCGTCGTCTTTCTCCTCGAAGTCGGCGTCGACGTACTCGTCGCCGTCGCCGGCCGCACCGGCACCGGGGCCGGCACCGCCGGGCCCAGCACCAGCGCCGCCCATGCCGCCCATGCCGCCGGGACCGGCGTCCGCACCGGCGCCGCCCGCACCGGCTTGGGCCTGCTGCTGGTACATCTGCTTGCCGATCTCTTGGAGTTCGCTGGAGAGCGCCTCGGTGGCCTCCTGCAGGTCCTCGGTCGTCGCGTCGTCGTCGTCGAGCGTCTCCTCGACCTCCGCGATAGCGTCCTCGATGGACTCCTGCAGGTCGTCGTCGACGTTCTCCTCGTTCTCCTCCAGCAGCGTCTCGGCGCGCTGGATCGCGCTCTCGGCCTCGTTGCGCGCCTCGATGCGCTCGCGGCGCTGCTGGTCTTCCTCGGCGTGTTCTTCGGCCTCCTCCTGCATCTGCTCGATTTCCTCGTCGGAGAGACCGGCGCCGCCCTCGATGGTGATGGACTCGGCGTTGCCCGAGCCCTTGTCCTCGGCCTCGACGTTGACGATGCCGTTCTCGTCGATGTTGAACCCGACTTCGATCTGGGGCGTGCCGGCGGGCGCGGGCGGGATACCCGTCAGCTGGAACTCGCCGAGCAGTTCGTTCTCCTCGGCGATTTCGCGCTCACCTTGGAACACCCGCACCTGCACCGAAGTCTGGTTGTCCGCAGCGGTGGTGAAGATCTTCGACTCCTCGGTCGGGATGGTGGTGTTTTTCTCGATCAGGCGCTCGAACAGGCCACCTTTGACCTCGATCCCCAGCGAGAGCGGCGTCACGTCGAGCAGGACGATGTCGTCGACTTCGCCGCCGAGGACGCCGCCCTGAATCGCCGCGCCCAGCGCAACCGCCTCGTCCGGGTTGACGTTCTTCTTCGGCTCCTGTCCGACGAGTTCCGTGACTTTCTCTTGGACCTGCGGCATCCGGGTCGACCCGCCGACGAGGATCACCTCGTCGATGTCGTCTTTCGTGTACCCGGCGTCTTCGAGTGCCTGCTCGGTCGGTGCGACGGTCCGCTCGATCAGGTCGCTCGTCAGCGACTCGAACTTGGCGCGGGTGAGCGAGGTTTCGAGGTGGATCGGGCCGCTGTCGGTCGCCGTGATGAAGGGCAGGTTGATGTCCGTCTCCTTGCGCGAGGAGAGCTCGACCTTGGCCTCCTCGGCGGCGTCTTTCAGCCGCTGGAGCGCCTGTCGGTCATCGCGGAGGTCGACGCCGTGATCCGACTCGAACTCCTCGGCGAGGTGGTCGATGATCGCTTGGTCCCAGTCGTCGCCGCCGAGGTCGTTGTCCCCGTTCGTGGCGACGACTTCGTAGACACCGCCCCCGAGGTCGAGGACGGACACGTCGAACGTGCCGCCCCCGAGGTCGTAGACGAGGACGGTCTGATCGGACTCGTCGTCGAGGCCGTACGCCATCGACGCCGCCGTCGGCTCGTTGACGATGCGTTCGACCTCGAAGCCCGCGATCTCGCCGGCGTCTTTCGTCGCCTGTCGCTGGCGGTCGTTGAAGTACGCCGGCACCGTGATGACGGCCTTCTCCACCTCGTCACCGAGGTACTCCTCCGCGTCCCGCTTGATCTTCTGGAGGATCATCGCCGAAATCTGCTCCGGCGTGTACTCGTCGTCGTCGATTTCGACGGTGTAATCCTCCTCCCCCATGTGGCGCTTGATCGACTGGATCGTGCGCTCGGGATTCTGGACGGCCTGATTCTTCGCCGGCTTGCCGACGAGGCGTTCGCCGTCGTCGGTGAACGCAACGACCGAGGGCGTCGTCCGGTCACCCTCGCCGTTCACGATGATCTCCGGGTCGCCGCCCTCCATCACCGCGAACGCGCTGTTCGTGGTCCCGAGGTCGATACCCAGAATCTTGTTGCTCGCCATCTTGTCCGTGCTTACCGGTTTTGGTCGGTTAAAGGTTACTAGACGGGGTGAGGTGGTGGCGGCATCCACCCCGTCGCTATCTGCCGATTACGAATCGTGTGAATGACTCACACTGGACACGTTTATATAGAACTGCAATTCGTTGCCACCGGGCCGCCGACACGGACTGACGGCGCACCGACAGCCCCCTATTCCCCGTCGCTGACCGTCACCTGCGCCTCCTGAATCACCGTCCCCGCCATCTCGTAGCCGGGGCGGTACACGTCGACGACCGTTCCCTCGGGCTGGTCGCTCTCGACGCGCATCATCACCTCGTGGCGGGTGGGGTCCACCTCGTCGCCGGGCGACGGGTCGATGGGCGTCACGTTCTCCGCTTCGAGGACGCGGTCGAACGACTCCAGCGTCGACTCGACGCCGTCGCGGATGTCCACGCCCTCGTCCTGATCGAGGGCGCGGACGAGGTCGTCACGCACCGGCACCAGACGAGTGAGGAAGTCCTCGGTCGCCCGCTCTTTGATCTCCTCTTGGCGCTTCTTGGCGCGTTTCTTGTAGTTCTGGAAGTCGGCCTGCTTGCGCTTCAGGCGGGATTCGAGGTCGTCCGCGCGCTCTCGCTCCTCGGCCAGTTCCGACTCCAGCTCCTCGATCCGTTCTTCGAGGTTCTCGACCGCCGCGCCGAGTTCGTCGTCGTACGCCGCGACACGGTCGGAGAGGTCGGCCGCCTCGCTCTCGGCGTCCTCGTCTGCGGGGGCGGTGTCCGCTTCCGATTCGTCACCCGCGGGGGCGGCGTCCGCCCCCGTCCCGTCGGCCGCGTCCTCGTGCATAGTCGAACGAAACGCCTCGGGTTGCTTAAGGCTTGCAGAACAGGTTCACTGGTACATCCCGAGCGGCCGCGCCTGCGTGCTCTCCTCGGCCTGTTGCATCTGCTGGGCGAGTCGGCGCTTGGCCTGTCGGATCTCCTCGGCGCTCTCCGTGAGTTTCTCGACCGGAATCTCCGCGTCGAGCAACGGCCCAACGCCATCCTCGAGGAGGCGGGCCGCAGCCTGCGGATCGGGGAACCGCTGACTGGCCTCGACGATCAGGCAGGTCGCGGTTCGGTCGTTCTGCACCGCGTGACTCAACAGCGCCCCGGTCGGTCCCGACACCAGCCCCGACTCTTCGGGCGGATCGACCGCCACGGCGTCGAGGTCCTCGCTCGCGCCGCCGATGCCGACGCCGTACAGCGCCGGCGTCGCTCCCTCCTCTCGCTCGCGGCCGATCCCGCTGAGATAGATGGGCGTCACGTCCACGTCCGTGGCCCACTCCGACAGACACTCGGCGAATTCGAGCGCCGCCGGCGGCGACACCGGCACGTCGCTCCGGAGGGCGAGCAGGTCCCGCTCGGCGTCGGCGTACAGCCGAACCGGGGTCGTCAGGCCGCGCTCCCCGCTCTCGTAGGTCGCCACCGGCGGGAGCCCCTCACAGTGGACGTTGGCGTAGTGGACCATCTCGAACGTCTCGGCGAGGTGATCCGTCGCGATTTTTCCGACGAGGCCGACGCCCGGTAACCCCTCGACCAGCGTCGGTTCGTCGAGCGACACGTCGTCCCTGAGGACGTCGATCCGGCTCATACCCTCGCTTCGACCGGCGGGCGTATAGGTGCAGTGCCTCCCCGACCCCGACCCCGATCCCGACCCCGACCCCGACCGCACCCCAAAGGCACAAATCCGGCGGCGTGTTACGCCGGCCATGGTTACGTTCCTCGCCGGCGGGACGGGGACGCCGAAGCTCCTCGACGGGGTCGACACCGCCTTCGACCCCACCGAGGTCACGGTCGTCGCCAACACGGGCGACGACGTGGAACTCGGCGGCCTCCTCGTCTGTCCCGACCTCGACACCGTCCTCTTCGCTGGGGGTGGCGTCCTCGACCGCGAGACGTGGTGGGGGATCGACGGCGACACGACCGCGACCCACGACGAACTCGGGCGACTGGCCGAGGCCGCCGACCTCTCGTCCGGCCCGCGCTATCTCCCACCCGACCGCCAGACGGCCGGTCGACGCGTCGCTCGCTGGCGCCGCTTCTCCGGCGTCGCGGAGTTTATGGAAATCGGGGACCGCGACCGCGCCGTCCACGTCACGCGCACCAGCCTCCTCGACGAGGGGCGGACGTTGACCGAGGTGACACGCACCCTCGCGGACGCGTTCGACCTCGACGTGACGCTCCTGCCCATGAGCGACGACCCCGTCGCCACCGTCGTCCACACCGACGCGGGCGCGATGCACTTTCAGGAGTATTGGGTCGCCCGCCGCGCCGACCCGACCGTCGAAGACGTGGAATTTCGCGGGGCGAAGACGGCCGAACCGACCCCGGCCGTCTGCGACGCCCTCGACGCGCCCGTGGTGATCGGTCCCTCGAATCCGATCACGAGCGTCGGCCCCATCCGGGCCCTCACCGGCGTCGACGACGCCCTCGCGGCGACGCCCGTCGTCGCCGTCTCCCCGTTCGTCGAGGACGAGGTGTTCTCCGGCCCTGCGGCCGACCTCATGCGCGGCGTCGGCCTCGACCCTTCGACCGCTGGCGTCGCCGACGCCTACCCCTTCGTCGACGCGTTCGTCCTCGACGAGGCGGATCGGACGGACCTCGACCGGCCGGTCGTCCGCACCGACACCCGGATCGACGACGCCGACGACGCCCGCCGCGTCGTCGACGCCGTTGCGGACGCCCTCGCGGAGGTGACCTGATGCTCGCGCTCGCCAGCCTCAGCGGTGCGTCCGACGCCGACTGGGCGCGGGCCGGCGCCGACCACGCCGACCTCGCCGTCCTCGGCGGCATCGCCCTCGACGCCGACTCGCGCGCCGCCGCCCGCGAACTCGTCGCCCGCGGCCGCGAGGAGTTTCTCCCCGCCGATCCGTTGGCGTTCGTCGACGCGCAACTCGCCGCTCTCGACGACACGCCGATCCGTGCCGGGATGAACGTCCGGAGTGCGACCCGAGACCCGATTCGGGCAGCCGCCACCGTCTGCGCCGACCACGACGCGGTACTGGAGATCAACGCCCACTGCCGGCAGGACGAGCTCTGTGCCGTCGGGTGCGGCGAGACGCTCCTCCGCGACACCGACCGCCTCGTCGACTACGTCGCCGCCGCGAGTGATACTGGCGCGACGGTGAGCGTGAAGGTGCGCGCCGAGGTGGACGGCGTGGACCTCCCGGCGACGGCCCGCGCCATCTCGGACGCCGGTGCCGACGCCGTCCACGTCGACGCGATGGACGCCGAAGCCGTCGTCGCCGATGTCGTCGCCGCCGCGCCGGAGCTCTTCTGTCTCGCTAACAACGGCGTCCGCGACCGGGAAACGACGTGGGAGTACCTCGCCTACGGCGCCGACGGCGTCAGCGTCGGGCGGCCGAGCGACGACCCCGCCGTCCTCCGGCGGGTCGCCCGGGCGGTGACGGATTGGGAACGTCGCCGCGGCGGGGGCGAACGGGTCGACATCGACGGAGAGGTGCCGGGATGACCGGCACGAATCCGCGGCGGTCGGCCGCCCACCCGCGCCCCGACATGACTCCCGCCGACCACGCCGAACTCGCCCTCCTACTGGAGGTGGCGAGCACGCCCAAACCGGGGAACGTCGACCGCCACCGCGACCACGACGACCTGCGATTCGAGCACTTCCTGACCGGTGCGGTCGGGTCGCGGCCGGGCCTCGAACTGGCCGGGCGGGTCGACGGTAGCGGTAACAGTAGCGACGGCCCACCCGCCATCGGCGACGCCTTCGAGCGCGCCGTCCGCGGCATGAGCCAGCAGTCCGGCGGCAACACGCAGTTCGGCTGCCTCCTCCTGCTCGTCCCCCTCGTTCGCGCCGCGGCGACGGATCGGCTCTCGCCGGACGGGCTGACGAACGTCGTCGAGGCGACGACCGTCGACGACGCCGCGGCCTTCTACCGCGCTTTCGAACACGTCGACGTGGCGGTCGGCGATCCCCCGGCGGACGCCCCGGACCTCGACGTGCGCCGTGGCGCCGACGCCGTCCCGACGCTTCGGGAACGCGGCCTGACGCTCGCGGACGTGATGGACCTGAGCGCCGACCACGACGGCAACGCCGCCGAGTGGACCTCGGGGTTCGAACGGACGTTCGCGGCCGCCAGCCGCGTTCTCGACGACGACGGTCCCCTGCCCGACCGACTCGCGCGGACCTTCCTCGACCTGCTCGCGGAGCGCCCGGACACGCTCGTCGCCGTCGAACACGGTCGGGAACGAGCCGAAGCGGTGGGCCGCGAGGCCGCCGCGGTGCGCGGTGACCTCGACGCTGCCGAAGAGTTGGCCGGCCGGTATCTCGACGAGGGGATCAACCCCGGAACGACCGCCGACCTCACCGCCGCGACGGCTTTCGTCGCGCTGGAACGGGGGGTGGAGCTGTGAGCGAGGGGGAAGACTGGCCCGTCGCCCTCCGCGGCGTCACCGAATCAATCGTGGCGACGCTCGGGCCGAACGACCGCTGGAATCAGGCGGCGCTCGGCCTCCACGCCCCCGACGACGGTGGCCCCGTGACTGCCGTGACGTGGGGTCGGACCCGGACCCGCGGTAACTTCGAGCGCCGGGGCGGCGGGGTCGTCCAGTTCACGACCGACCCCCGCGAGTTCGTCGACGCGGCGCTGGCCGTCACCGAAACCGACGAGCCGGTCCGCGACGGCGCAGCCGCGTGGGTGGAAGTGGACGCCCGACGGATCGCGGAGGGCGAAGACGACGGGACCGAGTGGGTGCGTTGGGGGCTTTCCCCCCGCTCTTCGACGGTCCGCGAGCGCACGGTGCCGACGATCAACCGTGGTTTTTACGCCGTCGTCGACGCGACGGTGGCGGCCTCCCGACTTGACGTGCCCGCGTTCGACACCGACGCCTTGCTCGACCGCCTCGCGTACTTCGCCGAGACGGTCGAGCGGTGTGGCGGCCCGGCGGAGCGCGAGGCGTTCGCGCGCATCGACGAGTTGACCGGGTGGCGGGAGCGACGGAACGAATCGTTTTAGTGGCCTAGCGGCCGAACGTACGGACATGGCCATCAAACCCAAATACGTCAAGCAGCTCGGCGGGATTCTGCTGGAGCGCTATCCGGAGGCGTTCAACACCGACTTCGAGACCAACAAGGACAGCGTCTCGAAACTGACCAACGTGGAGTCGAAGGGCGTCCGCAACCGAATCGCGGGCTACATCACGCGAAAGAAGGCGAGCGCGGCCGCCAACGCCTGATCGGTCGTTCGTTCTCGGTGTTCTCCGCCACGTAGCTCACGCGCCGTCCGACGGCTCGATACGCGGGAGTTCGACGTGAACGGCCGTGCCGCTCGGCTCGTTCGCTTCGGCCCACACGTCGCCGTCGTACTCCGTTACGAGGGCATGTACTATCGAGAGGCCGAACCCGCCCCAGTCGCGGGTGTGGGTGAACTCCTCGTCCTCGAACAGTTGGGCTAGGCGTTCCGGGGGCATCCCCTCGCCGTCGTCGGCGACGGTGACGGTGACTGCCTCGGGGTCCGCAGCGACGCCGACGGCGATACACACGTCGGCGTCGTTGTGTTCTGCGGCGTTGGTCAGGAGGTGATCGAACACCGTCTCCAGCATGCCGTCTGCGTGAACCCACGCCCCGTCTTCGGGGAGGTCACACTCGACGGTCGCGTCGGGGTACGACTGCCGCACCGACTCGACGGCGTCGGTCAGTGGATCGCACACGCGGATCGCCCGGTCGTCCACCTCCGCCGCCACGTCGGTCGCGAGACGCCGGGCAGTCTGGATGAGGTCGACGATTTCCTCGCTCCGGTGGCGGGCCACGTCGAGGCTGTCTCGGTGTTCGTCCGGAAGTGCGGGTTCGAGCGCGTCGAGTTTCGCCAGCACGAGGTTCATCCCGTTGAGGACGTTGTGTCTGAGGAGGCGATTGAGGAACTCGACGCGGGCGCGTTCCTGCCCGAGTTCTCGCTCGTGCTCGACGCGCTCGGTCACGTCACGGAGCGCCGACAGGTGGCGACCGGGGAGGACGTTCGCGGTGGCGGCGAAGGCCACCGAGCGGGTCTCGCCGTCCGGCCGAACGAGTTCGAACTCGCCGCGCACCTCTCCTTCGTCGAGAAACGTCGCCCACTGGGCTTGGAGGTCCTCGCTCTCGCTCGCGAAATCGGCGATACGCTCGCCGACCAGTTCCGACCGCGGGAGGCCGAACAGGTCGGCCGCCGCGGGGTTCGCCGCGACGTACCGCCCCTCGTCGTCGGTGACGACGAGGGCGTCGAGCGTCCCTTCGAACACGGCTCGAAGCTGGCGTTCCCGCTGGCTCAGGCGCCGGTGGCGGTGCCGCGAGCGCACGTCGTAGCGGCTGATGAGGAGGCCGCCGACTGCACCCGTGGCGCTCACGTCGTAGACGAGGAACCACGGTGCTTCGACGGCGTGGCCGTGGGCGGCGTGGAGCGTGAGGAAGTACAACGTGACGATGCCGGTGATGCCGAGGCCGACCGTGACCCAGAACGCCGCCACTAGCGGCGCCACGTCGTCGTCGCTCATCCAGCCGAGCCACACGCCCGCGGCGACGAGAATCAGCCCGAAGAGAAGCGGCAGTGCGTCCCCGACGGCGGCGTCGACCGTGACGCTGTGCCGGAAGAGGTGGTAGAGTGGGACGCCGACTAAGACGGTTCCGATGCCGGCGACGGTGCCACCGCCGATCCGCCGCCGCCACGCGGGCGGGACGCTAGCGACGGCCGCCTCCAGTCGCCCGGTCAACCCGCCGTGTCCGGTGTCGTCGTCGAGGAGGGTCGCGAGGTCGGTCCCGACGGGGTGACCGGGGGTCGTCTCGTCGGTTCCGCCGTGCTCCCCACTCACGAGCCCGGTTTTTGGACGGTGTACGTATATGCCTACTGGATGTCGCGGCGGGGCGGCTGGCCCTCAGAAGCGGTCCGTGCGCCCCGACGCCGTCCAAGCGTCCGTGGGGGCCGTCTCGGGGACGCGGTTCGTCCGACCCTGTAACCCCTCGATCCGGCCGGCGAACGTCCAGCGTGTGCCGTCGCCCGTCCAAGTCTCTGCCTCGTCGCCAGCCGCGGCGGCCGCCGCAGCCGCGAGATAGCCGTCGTGGACGTGTGCCCCTACCGCGGCGGCGATGGCCGCCGCCTCCGCGTCGTCGGCGTCGTCGGGAATGTCCAGATTCATATCGGGATGTTCCCGTGTTTCTTGTCGGGGTTGCTCCGGCGCTTGGTCTTGAGCATGTGGAGGTCGTCGACGAGGCGGGCGCGGGTGTCCTGCGGTTCGATCACGTCGTCGATGAAGCCCCGGTCGGCGGCAGTGTAGGGATTGGCGAACTCCTCGCGGTACTCTTCGACCAGATCGGCCCGGCGGGCGTCCGGATCGTCCGCCTCCTCCAGTTCGTCGCTGTAGAGGACGTTCACCGCTCCCTCCGGCCCCATGACGGCGAGTTCGGCTGTCGGCCACGCGTAGTTCACGTCGGCGCCGAGGTGTTTCGACGCCATGACGCAGTAGGCGCCGCCGTACGCCTTCCGCGTGATGACGGTCAGGAGGGGGACCGTCGCCTCCGAGTAGGCGTAGAGCAACTTCGCGCCGTGGCGGATGATCCCGCGGTGCTCCTGATCGGTCCCCGGCATGTAGCCGGGCACGTCGACGAAGGTGACGATGGGGACGTTGAACGCGTCACAGAAGCGGACGAACCGCGAGGCCTTCATGCTCGCGTCGACGGTCAGCGTGCCCGCGTTCGACCGGGGCTGGTTGGCGACGACGCCGACCGCGTGGCCGTCGAGGCGGCCGAACCCGACGACGACGTTTTTCGCCCAGCCGTCGTGAATCTCGAAGAACGAGCCCTCGTCGACGGTTCCTCGAATCACGTCGGCCATGTCGTAGGGTTTCTGTGGCTGGTCGGGGACGACGGTCTTCAGTTCGTCCGCCGAGCGTTCCGGGTCGTCCCACGGATCGACCCGCGGCGGATCTTCGACGTTGTTCTGGGGGAGATAGGAGAGCAGGCGGCGGATGTTGTCGAGCGCCGTCTCCTCGTCCTCGAAAGCGCGGTGGGCGACGCCCGTTCGCGAGGCGTGGGTGGTCGCGCCGCCGAGTTCCTCGAAGCTCACCTCCTCGCCCGTGACGGTCTTGATCACGTCCGGGCCGGTGATGAACATGTGGCTGGTGTCTTTCACCATGAAGATGAAGTCGGTGATGGCGGGGGAGTAGACCGCGCCACCGGCACAGGGGCCCATGATCCCCGAAATCTGCGGGACGACGCCGCTCGCCTGTTCGTTGCGGTGGAAGATGTCGGTGAAGCCGGCGAGACTCCGGACCCCTTCCTGAATGCGGGCGCCTGCCGAATCGTTCAGTCCGACGATGGGTGCCCCCACGTCCATCGCTTTGTCCATCACCTTGCAGATTTTCTCGGCCATCACTTCGCCGAGCGATCCGCCGAAGACGGTGAAGTCGTGGGCGAAGACGAACGTCTTTCGTCCGTTGACCTCGCCGTACCCCGTCACCACGCCGTCGCCGGGGAGCTTTCGCTCCTCCATCCCGAACTTGCTCGTCCGGTGGGTGCGGAACTGGTCGAACTCGCGGAAGGTCCCGTCGTCGAGGAAGTAGTCGATGCGCTCCCGGGCGGTCATCTTCCCTTTCGCGTGCTGGGACTCGATCCGGTCTTCCCCTCCACCGAGGAGCGCCCGCTCCCGCTTCTCGCGGAGCTCCTCGATCCGGTCCTCCATGGTCATGGCCGACCACCTATCATCGTCCTGTAAAGGTTCGAGGATCGGCAAAAGGATTCCGCCGCCCGCAATCGCCCCCGGTTCGTCAGGCGGTCGCTCGCCGTCGAAGCCCAACGAGGACGACGGCGACGGCCGCGACGGCGACGCCGACGGTCGGCCAGAAGCCCACGCGGGCGTCGACTCCGGCCGTCGTCAGGAGCGTGAACACGAGGAAGATGGGGATGACGACGCCGACGGCGAACAGCCACGGCGTCGCCAGCCTAGTCGCAATCGGGCCGGCGCCGGCGACGTACTCGTCGACGGCGTCGCGACCGAGCACCCACCCCGCGAAGAGGAGGAAAGCGAGGAGGCCACCGGTGAGCAACAGGTCGACGAGCGTGCCGGCGACGAAGTCGAACAGGGGTGGACGGAGCGCGGTCACGGTCCCGGTCAGGGCGACGAGCGCGAGGAGCACACCCACCGCCGCTCGCCGCGACCACCCGCCCTCGTCGACGAGGACGGCGACCGGAATCTCCAGCATGCTGATCGAACTCGACAGCGCGGCGAGGGTGACGACGCCGAAGAAGACGACGGCGAGGAGGCCACCGCCGGGCAGGGCGGCGAACGCACCCGCGATGCCGACGAAGAGCGCGCCCGGCCCGCCCGTCCCCGGATCGACGCCCTGCGAGAAGAGGAGGGGAAAGACCACGAGGCCCGCGAGGACGCCGACGCCGGTGTTCAGGAGGGCGATGACCGACCCGTCGAACGGCAGCGACCGGTCCTCGCCGAGGTAGGAGGCGTAGGTGACCATCGTCCCGGCGCCGACGGAGAGGGTGAACAGGGCCTGCCCGGCGGCCGGGCCGAGGACGCTGAAGAAGTTCGCCCGCAGGGTCGCGAGGTCGAAGCCGAGGAAGAACCGGTAGCCCGCGCCCGCGCCCGGTTGCGTGACGACCCACGCCGCCATGCCGACGAGGAGGACGAGGACGGCGGGCACCATCACTTTCGTCCCGAGTTCGATGCCGCGGCGGACGCCGCCGAGGACGATGCCGCCGGTGATGGCGAGAAAGAGGAGGTGGAAGGCGGCGGCCTCGTAGCCGAAGGAGATGGTCTCGAAGTAGGGGCCCGGCGCGCCGAGGTACGCCGCACCGCCGGTGAGCGGGCCGACGAGCGAGACGAACAGGTAGCGAAGAATCCACCCGCCGACGACGCTGTAGAAGGAGAGCAGGGCGACGCCCGTGACGGCGGAGACGGCGCCGACGGCGGCCCAGCGTCGCGACCCAGAGAGGTCGCGGAGTGCTCCCATCGGATTCCGTCGCGCCCGCCGCCCGATGACGAACTCGCCGAGGAGGCCGGGCACCCCGACTCCGAGGACGACGAGCAGGTAGACGGCCAGAAAGGCGCTGCCGCCGTTCTGTGCGGTCATCCACGGAAACCGCCAGATGTTCCCGAGTCCGACGGCGCTCCCGGCGGCGGCGAGGATGAATCCCGTGCGCGTCGCCCACGTCTCTCGTGTCATTATCTCTCGGTCAGCGAACGCGCGTCAAGTGGGTTTCGAGTCGGGAGCCGTCAGCCGTCTTAGACGATTGCCTCGGCGAGTAGGTCAGCCCGAACGGCGAGGCTCTGCAAGCCGAGCAGGAGCGTCACCAGCACACCCAGCGGAACGACCGTCCGGACGAACCAGAGCCACGCGGCCGCGCCGGACTCGCTCAGGCCGGTGCCGCGCCGGAGTTCGTCGACGCCGTCACCGGCGTCGACCCACCCGACGAAGAGGAGGAGACAGAGCACCGAGAGGGGGAGCAGGAGGTTGTACGCGATGGCGTTGTACCACCCGAGGATCGACAGGCCGAACGCACTCGGGACGCCGAGGAGGAAGATGGCGAGGCCGAGCGCGACGGCGAGCGACCGCCGCGAGCGGTCGGTGTTGTCGACGAGGTAGGACGTGACCACCTCCAGCAGGCTGATGGCCGAGGAGAGCGCCGCGAGGAGGAGGACGACGAAGAAGGCGACGCCGAGGAGTCGGCCGGCGGGCAACTGCGCGAACGCGCCGGCGAGCGTGATGAACGCGGCACCGAGGCCGCCGCTCCCGGGCTCGACGCCCAGCGAGAAGAGGATGGGAAAGACCACGAGCCCCGCCAGCAGGCCGACCAGCGTGTTGAGGATCACGATGGTCGCGCCGTCGGCCGGGAGCGAGTCGTCACGGCCGAGATAGGAGGCGTAGGTGATCATCGCACCCATCCCGAGCGAGAGGGTGAAGAAGGCCTGACCCACGGCGGCGGGCAGGATGGAGCCGAGATTGGAGAGCAGCGCGTCGAGGTCGGGCGAGAGGTAGTAGGCGTAGCCGGCGGCGCCACCCTCCAGCGTCCCGGCCCAGACGGCTAGGCCGCCGAGGAGGACGACGATGCTCGGCACCATCAGTTTCGTCGACCGTTCGATGCCGTCCGTGACGCCGAAGGCGACGACGCCGACGGTCAGCGCCATGAAGACGGCGTGGAACGCGACCGCTTCGGGGCCGGCGGAGATGGCGCCGAAGTACGCCTCGGACCCGCCGAAGTACGTCCCGCGGACACTGCCGATCACGTAGCGAATCACCCAGCCGCCGACGACGCTGTAGAAAGAGAGGATCCAGAACGCCGAGAGCGTCCCGAGGGCGCCGACGACTTTCCAGTTCCGGTGACCGAGGCGGGCGAACGCGTCTATCGGATTGCGTTCGGCTCGCCGACCGATCACGAACTCCGCGAGCATGGCGGGGAAGCCGATCAGGAAGACGGCGAGGAGGTAGACGACGATGAACGCCGCGCCGCCGTTCGCGCCCGTCTGGAACGGGAACTGCCAGACGTTGCCCAGACCGACGGCGCTCCCGACGGCCGCGAGGATGAACCCGACGCGTGTCGTCCACGTCTCTCGTTGTTGCTGTGCCATAGGCCGGCTATCGTCAGCCCGGAAAAAAGGCTCACGATCCGGCGACGGCCGTGTGCGGTGGCGTCGTAGCGCACGCTCCTGACACGCCGTCGACGGGAGCCGTCGTCACCGTCGCACGTCGTCTTCGGTGGTCGTGTCCCTATGTCGGCGACCGTCGGGAATCAGGTACGACGGTCCGTCTCAGTCGAGACACCGGTACAGTTCGAGTCGTATCTGGGGGTCGCCACTCGGCGGGAAGTCGAGGTGGCCGTGGGCGTTCTCGACGATCCACTTGGCGAGCCACAGCCCCAGTCCGCGACAGTGTCGTAACTGCGTCTCCGAACCCCGGTTCAGCACGTCGCGGTCGTTCCGCGACACCGCGCTGCCCGGATACTGCACGTCAATCCGGACGCGTTCCGACCGCTGCGTCGAGACGGTGAGGGCGACGCGCGGGTCGGTGCCCCCCTGCTCTTGCTGTCGAATCGCGTATCCGAGAAGTTCGACCAGTGCGGTGTCGAGGGTCGTGTCGGTGACGACCGACACCTCGGGGTCGCCGTCGACGGTGACCTCGGCGTCGGGGTGGGCCGTCTCGACTCGATCCAGCGCATCGGCGACGAACGACGCGAGTCCCGTCCGTTGCACCGTCGACTCGGTGTGGCTGATGGTCCGTTCGACGTGCCGGGCCTTGTCCGCGATGTCGACGATGCCGTCGACGTGCGCGATTGCCGTGTCGAGACGGTCGGTCCCGTCCTCGCCGCCGCTCTCGTCGAGGTGAGTCAGAATACCTCGGACGACGTTCAGATCGTTCCGGATGTTGTGTCTGAGGACGCGGTTGACGACCGACAGTCGCTGCTCGCGCTGGTCGACCTGCTTTCGCGCGTGAGCCAGCGTGTGCATCTGATCCAGCATGAGCTGTGCGTTCAACGGTCGGTCGGCGTCCGACTGAAACTCCGCCGGCGGGACGTAGTACGGGTTCTCGGCGAGGGTGTAGCGGTAGATGATCTGTTCGTGAGTCCACAGCGCTTTGGCCACCGACTCGTCGTCGAAGCGGTCCAGATCGTACTGGCACAGCGCCGTGACGGGGAGGTCGGGACACGCCGCGTCGAAGTCGGCTTCGAAGTCGACGACGTAGTCGTAGGTGAGGTCGGTGTGGAAACACCACGAGAGTTCGCCGGCCACCCAGAGGCCGTCGTAGCCGGCGTCGACGCTCTCCCGACACGCCTCCGTGAGCGACGTGATCAACTGGTCGGGATCGAACCCCGCCTCTCGGTACGCCGTCGTCCCCTCCTCGATTCGCAGATCTCCCGCTTCGATCCGGTCGTCGACGTCGATGCCCGCCGAGTGGAACGCCCGCTCCATCGCGGCCCGGGTGTTGGTGTCGACGAAGTAGAGACAGCGGTTGTCGGTCCGGAGTCCCTGTTCGACGAACGCCGCCGCGACTTCGCGCTGTGTCTGTGGTGACCGATAGAAGAACGCGAGATGCCGGGCGAGGTCGGTCCGCCCGAGTTCGCCGTGGAGGGCGTCGACCGTTCGGGAACGCTGTTCGTCTCGGTGACGGTTGACGCTGGCGCCACGACTTCGGGGCACGTCCAGAAGCGTTAGTGATCCGAACGGAAACCCTTGCTGGCCGACTAGGGGCGTACGCTTATGCGGCGCCCGGCCCTCCGTGACCGTATGGACGCCACGTTCGACTGCACCGGCGAGGTGGCGCTCGTGACGGGCGCCTGTGGGGCGCTCGGCAGCGCCGTCGCGGACGCCTTCGACGCGGCGGGCGCGACGGTCTGTGGCACCGACATCGTCGCGCCGGACGACGAGTCGTCGCTCGTCGACCCGGAGACGATCACGTACTACGAAGGCGACTTCACCGACGAGGGAGACGTACGGCGGGTCGTCGACGCCGTCGTCGACGACCACGGCCGGATCGACTATCTGGCCAACATCGCGGGCACGTGGCGCGGCGGCGACCCCATCCACGAGACGGACGCCAGCCTGTTCGACACCCTCTTCGACGTGAACCTGAAGACGATGTTCCTCGCCTCCAAACACGCACTCCCACACTTACGGGAGACGGAGGGAGCCATCGTCTCCGTATCCGCCCGCTCGTCGCTCGAAGGCGGCGAGGGCGACGGCATCTACCGGGCGAGCAAGGCGGGCGTCCGCCTCCTGACCGAGACCATCGCCGAGGAGAACCTCGGAACCGTCCGCGCCAACGCCGTCATGCCCAGCGTCATCGACACGCCGATGAACCGCGAGATGATGGACCCCGACGACGCGTGGGTCGACCCCGCCGACATCGCCGAGGTGGTCCTCTTCCTCTGTTCCGACGCCGCCAGCGTAACGAGCGGCGCCGCCGTCCCTGTCTACGGCGAGGCCTAGGGGACTACGACTAGCTTCCCGAGGAAGCTGTCGGCCATCACGTCGTCGTGGGCGGCGCCGACCTCGTCCAGATCGTACGTCCGCGCGACTTCGATGTCGAGATCACCGGTCCCCATGAGGCGGGCGACCCGCCGGAGCGGGACGCTCAGGTCCGGCGTGTTGAACATGCTCATGAACTGGTAAGTGAGGTCCTTGCTCCGTGCGACGCCGTCGTTCGTGAAGCCGATGGCGGGGTCGTTCTCGCCGATACCGACGATCCGACCGTCGTGGGCGGCCACGTCGGCGTCGAACTGCAGGTAGTCGTCGAGGCGGTGATCGAGGATCACGTCCGGTCCGTCGCCGTCGCTCGCCGCGGTCACGGCGTCGCGGAGGTCCGTGCGGGCGTAATCGAGGACGGCGTCGGCACCGAGCGCTTCGAGGCGCTCGTGGTACTCGGGGGCGGCGGTGGTGACGACGCGGGCGCCCGCCGCGGCCGCGAGCTGGACGGCCGCGTGGCCCACGCCGCCGCTCCCGCCGTGAATCAGCGCCGTCTCCGCCGGCTCCAGCCCGGCGTGGTCGATCAGCGCCCGCCACGCCGTCACCGCGGCGACACCCGCGCCGCCGGCTGCCACGGGGTCGACCCCTTCGGGGAGTGGCGCGATGCGGTCGCTCGGCACGGCGACGTACTCTGCGCAGGCGCCGTAGTGGTCCTTGCTCAGGCCGGTGGCGATTACGGCGTCGCCCTCGCTGATCCCTTCGACGGCCGATCCCACCGCGACTGCCTCGCCCGCGGCGTCGACGCCGGGAACCATCGGCAGCGTGAACGGCTGGTACGACCCCTCGCGGAAGTAGGTGTCCACGGGGTTGATGCCCGCGGCCGCCACCTCGACCAGTACTTCGTCGTCGGCCGGCTCCGGCCGGTCGACCTCGTCGACTTGCAGTACCGCACTCCCGCCGTATTCGTGGTAGCGAACAGCGCGCATGCGGCTGGCTACGGGGAGCGGCCGAATAAAGCCATGCCGTCTCCTCCGGCGTGCCCGGGCGCCGTCGTGTCCGGCGCCCGACCCACCGAGCGCCCGGCTACCAGTCGAACGCCTCGTGGACTCGCCGCCCTTCGTCGTTCAGGACGGGGCCGACGACGTCGGTGACGCCGGCCAGAATCTCCGCCGAGCGGACCGACGGCGCGTCGCCAGTGAACGCCGCAATCTCGTCACTCCCGACGCTGTAGACGACGCGGTCGAAGCCGGCCCTGACCATCCCGCCGGCACACATCGGGCACGGTTCGGTGCTGGTGTACATGACCATCTCCGCCCGCTCGTCGGGGTCGAACTCCCGACACGCGCGGTACGCGAGGTGGAGTTCGGGGTGGCGCCGGATGTCGTCCGCCGTGACGATCCGATTCGAGTCGGCCATCACGACCTCGTCGTCGCGGACGAGCACGCTGCCGAACGGCTCGTCGCCACGGGCCGCGGCCTCGCGAGCGAGGTCGAACGTCCGCCGTAGATGCGCGTCGTGGTCGAAGTCGTCGGACTGCACGCCTACGTGGTGGCTCGGGAACCACTTAAACGACCGACGTGGCCCCGGGGCGCCGACACGCGTTCGTCGGCATCGCCGCTACGCCTCCTTGACCGTCTCGAGCACCCAGTCCGACGGCGTCGCACGCCGCACCTCGATGTCGAACGCCTCGCGTGGCGTCCCCGCGAGACGACTCAGGAAGCCGCCGACCGGCGTCGGGTCTCGGTCGCTGACGAGGACGAATGGCTCCCCCGGATCGAGCGACTCGAACCGCTCGCGGACCCGCTCCTTTCGCTCCTCGGGAGGGCGCCCGCGGATGTCGACGGCGTCGTCCGGTACGTCCACTTCGTCCGCGGTGTCGAGGGCGTCGAGCGTCCGCTCCCCGAGGTCCGCCACCGCGTCCGGAACGTCGCCCGGTGCGGGCGTCCCCTGTAGCGCCCGGGTGAACGGCAGTTCCGCGAGCACCGGCGCGTCGAGGCCGTCGACCGACTCCTCGAACAGGTCGTTCGGCTCGCCACAGCAGTCACAGACGTACTTCGCCATGTTGACGACGGCGCCGAGGACGGGCACGTCGTTGTCGCGGAACAGTTCGACGGTGCGCCCCGTGTCGCTGACGGCGGCGTGGAACGGCGTCGTGACGACGACGACGCCGTCGACGGCCACGTCCTGTAACGTCGTGAGCACCACGTCGCCCGTCCCGGGCGGCAAGTCGATCACTAGGACGTCGTCGTTCTCCCACGCGGTGTTCTCGAAGAGGTCGGAGAGCGCGTCGTGGGCCATCGCCCCCCGCCACGCGAGGGGCGCGCCGTCCTCCATCAGGCCGACGCTCATCACGTCCATGCCGCGCCGGCGGACGGGCATCGGATCGCCCTCGTCGGTGGCGTGGATCGGTCCCGTCGCGTCGACGAGCGCCGGCACGTTCGGGCCGTGGATGTCCGCGTCGAACAGCGCCACGTCGCTGTCGGCGGCGAGCGCGCAGGCGAGGTGCGCGGCGACGGTGGACTTGCCGACGCCGCCTTTCGCGCTGGCGACGGCGATCACGTGATCGAACGCCGCGACGCTCGCCCGCCCCTCGGCCGACGGCGTCGCGCGCTCGACGTGGACGCTCCCCACCCCCTCCACGTCGTCGACGGCGCGCAGCATGGCGTCGACGACGCCCTGTCCCGTGTCGTCGTCGAGGGCGTGCAGGTCGACGTCGAGGCGCACGTCGCCGTCGGTCACCGTCACGTCCTCTACGAACCCCGCCTCGAAGACGGAGAGGTCGGCCGCCGGATCGCGGACGGCGCGGAGCGCCGCTTCCACACGGTCTTCGAGCGTCGAGTCGTCGAACTGGGCCGTCGTCGGGTCGTCGGATGTGTCCGTCATAGGTCGGGCATGCGGTTGAGTCGGTCCTCGCCGGGCAGCAGGCGAGCGTCGTTCTCCAGCGCGCCGAACTGCCGACGGAACCGGTCGGGGTCCGCCTCCAGCGCGCGCTCGGCAGTCTGTCGCACCACGGTCGCGGGGTCGTCGGTCAGGTCGCGCAGGCGGTCACGGGCGGCGTCGGCGTCGACGCCGCCGAGCATGTGCGCCGCCCACTCTCGGACGCGTTCGCTGTCGTCGCGCGAGAGGGCGAGCAGGCGGTCTTCCATCGCCTCACCTCGCAACTTGAACAGCGAGATGGCGGCGTTCCGGCGGACCGCGTGGTGGTCGTCGTCGACGGCGGCTTCGATTTCGTCCTCGTGAGCCGCGCGGTCGACGTTGTCGAGGGCGACGACCGCTTCGGCTCGCACCCACGGATCGGGGTCGTCGAGGCGGGAGACGGCGACGGCGGCCGCGCGTTCGTCGACGGCCGCCCCGTCCCCGCTCGTGCCGTGTGCCGTCAACGCCTCCACCGCGAACTGCCGCACGTCGGCGTCGTCGTCCCGCGTCGCGGCCTGCGCGAGTCCCGTCACGACCGCGTCGGTCGTCGCCTCGTCTTTCAGCGCCAGCGCCGCGCGCCGCCGGTCCACCGGGTCGCCCGCGTCGAGGTCCGCGAGCAGCGACGCCGCCTCCTCGCCGGCGACGGGCTCCGTGTCGGCCGCCGCCAGCTCCGCCGGGTCGGCCTCGCCGATGGTCACGTCCTCGCGGCTCACCTCGATGTCCTCCAGTGCCTCGATGTCGCTCCCGATGCCCGGGCTCTTCGCGGGGTCGAGTTGCGGGTCCGGCTCCTCCTCGAGGTGCTTCTGGAACTCCTCGTCGTCGTCGTGGCAGGTCATCGGTCCACCTCCCGCAGAGTCAGCGCCGCCGTCCCGAGCGCGAAGGGGACGGCCCGGCCGAGCGTGGCGGGCACGCCCGCGAAGGCGAGCAGCGCCACCCCTCCGAGGAGGAGCCACTCGCCGCGCCGCCGGGCGGCGCTGGCCGTCGTCACTGCCCCCGCCGCCGCGAGGGCGACGACGGGGAGCGACGTGCCGACGACGCCGCCGCCGACGAGCGTCACCGCGCCGGCGACGAACGGCCGCGCGAGGCCGACGGCGACGACGACGCCGAACGCCAGCCCGCCCGCGAGGGCGGCCCGGCCCGTCGTCGCCGCGAAGACGGGCGTGACGGCGATGCCGACGAGCGCGAGCGTCGACGCCGTCGAGCGGAGCGTCACCCACCCGCCGACGCCGCTCGCGAGTCCCCCCACGAGCGCGACGAGCAAGACGCCGATGGCGACCATCGAAACGGGCGCCAGCGACCCCCGAGCCGCGAGGACGACGGCCGCCACGCCCCCGCCGACGGCGACGGCGGCGGGCAGGGCGACGGCGCCGGTCACGAGCGACAGCAGGCCGAACACGCCGACGAAGAGGAGGCCGACGCCCACAGCCGGATCGTCGGCCGTGAGCGCCAGCCCCACGGCGCCGAACGCCACGACGGCCGTCGTGACGCCGAACAGCGCGGCGCTGGCGCCCGAGGGACCGACCGGCGCGTTGACGGCCGTCGTCGCCAGCGTCCGGACCGCGACGGCCGCCGCCGCGACGGCGACGACGGCGTGGCGGCGGTTCGCGGGGAGCGGTGCCGCCCAGCGCCGTCCGACACGGGTTGCCGTCATCCGTCCCCCTCCAGTCGCGCCGCGAGGTCGTTGCGGTCCGCGCGGACGAACGCTTCGAGGAGGACGCCGAGGCCGCCGTACACGTCGGTGCCGGGTTCGTCGGCGAGGCGGTCCGCGACGCCCGTCGCCGCGTGGCCGAGGTGGCGGTCGTGGAAGTCGAGACGGGCGGCCGCCGCGCCGTCACCCTCGACGGCCGCTTCCCGACGCGCCAGATAGCCCGCGAACTCCAGTTCGTACCGGAGCGCGTCGTGGTTGTCGCGCCGGTCGGCGTCGATTTCGAGACCGTAGTAGTCGTACGCCCGCGCTAGGTCGAGGTTCACGTCGTTCCACGACTGGTCGGGGCGGTACTTCGACTCGTACAGCGGGACCGGCGGTCCCGACGCCTCCAGCGACCCGTCCGTCCGATCCGTGTACTCGCTGTAGCCGAGTTCGAACAGGTCGTTGTACCGCGCCGCCAGCGTCTCGTAGTCGTCGTCGGTCTGCAGAGTGGGCACCGACACGTCGAGGCTCGTGCGGTCGAGACACCGCGCGAGGTCCGTCTCCAGATCGCCGTTCGCGGCGAGGGCGTGGAACTCGCAGGTCGGGTGGCGAAACGCCCCCGCGAGCGTCGCGAACACGGTGCCGCGGGCGGCGGCGTCGAGGTCCACGTCGTCGCCGAGGGCGTCGTCGGCCGTCGCCATCAGGACGCACCTCCCTCGCTCCCGCCACTGCCACCGCCACCGCTCCGCGCCCGGAGGACGCCGAACGCCGTCACGGCGACGACGCCCACGATAGCGACGCCCGCGACGGTCCACAGGAGCGTCTGGTAGGGCGGTCCCTGCGGTCCCGTGCCCGTGAGGAAGTAGTGCCACTCGCTGACCGCCTTCCGGCCCGCGCGCTCGCCGTTGCCGCCGTTCCACACCGCGAAGGCAACGTCGAGCGTGTCGGTCGAGCCGAGGTCGGTCCGGTTGGCGCTCTCGCTCCCGCTCTCGATATCGCGCGTGTAGACGACCGTCCACGTCCCGTCCGCGTAGGTCGCGTTCGCGGCGACCGACGGACTGGGAAACGCCGTCGTCGACCCCGCGCCGCCAGCGAGCAGTTCCTGCGTGCCGCCGTTGCCGGCCCAGTACCAGACGTTCACCCGGTTGTCCCGGCCGCCCATGGCGATGGGCGGGCGCGAACTCGTGTCCACCGGGAACTGGACGGCGGCGGCGTCGACGAACTGCCGCGGCGACTCGGCGCTCACGTTGTGGGTCGGGTCAGCCCACTGCAGGCGGACGTAGAACTGCCCGCCGCTCCGGACGGCCTGCACGTGGACCCGTTCTATGGACGTGTCGTCGGCGTTGGGCACGCCGCTCGGTGCGCTCGCCAGCGCCACGTCCGACGCGGGCACCGACGACCACCCGTCGGCCGTCGGGTCGGAGAGGTCGGCGTCCGGCCGCTCCGTGACCGGAATCTCGTGGGCCGGACGGGCGTCCACCAGCGGCGACGCGAGCGCCACCGTCGAACACAGCACCAGTGCGCCGACGACGAGCGCCGTCGCCAGCGCGCGCGTTCGGTCGTCAGTCATCGTCGTTGAAGACTCCCAGCCGGTACTGTTTCGCCGGGTTCTTGTGCTGGAGCAGTTCCATCAGTTCGCTGTCCGATCCCTGTCGGGCGCGCTGGCGCTCCCGTTCGATGGTGTTGAGCGCCTCGTCGACGCCGTCGCCGAACAGCTCCCGAAGGTACTCCCGGGGGATACGGTCCACGTCCACCGACTCGCCGTCTTCGGTGTGCTGACCGGGCGCGTACGGCGGAATGTAGTAGACGTTGGGCTGGGTGCGGAACTCCGGATGCAGCGGGAGCGCTACCTCGTACTCCTCGACCAGTTTGTAGATGGGGCCGTCCTCGTCGTCGAGGAAGCCGACCAGCCGCAACTGGGGCGGACACTCCTCCGCGCAGGCGGGCGCGTACGCCTGTCCGTCCGGACCCTCGCCCTCGAGTCGCGGGTAACAGAAGATACACTTCTCCGACTTCTTCGAGACGGTGTTGTAGTACACCTTCTTGTACGGACACCCCTCGACGCAGTAGCGGTAGCCGCGACACCGCTCCTGATCGACGAGGACGATGCCGTCCTCCTCGCGCTTGTAGAGCGCCTGTCGGGGGCACGCCTCGACACAGGAGGGGTGGGTGCAGTGGTTGCAGATGCGCGGCAGGTAGAAGTAGTAGCTGTTGGGGTACTCGCCGGCGCCCTGATCCTCGTCCCAGTTGGGGCCCCACTCGGCCCCATCGCGCGGGCGGAGGGGTTCGTCGCTCCCCTCGTACATGATTTCGGAGTGGTTGAACTCCCACGGCCGGCCGTAATCCTCCCGCGACGGGATGTCGCCGGGCTGGCGGTCGGTGTGGGCCTCGCCTTGCTCGCCCTGCCACCCGCCGCCCGACTCCTCCCAGCCGCGGGGGTAGCCCTCGCCGGGCTTGGTCTCGACGTTGTTCCAGTACATGTACTCGGTGCCGCCGCCCTCCGTCCAGAGCGACTTGCACGCGATGGTACACGTCTGACAGCCGATGCACTTGTTGAGGTCCATCACCATCGCCACCTGATGGTCGATTCCCTCCGCGACGTTGATGTTCGTGTCCTCGTTCGTACTCATTCGGAATCACCTCCATCGGACCGCGTCCGATGTGCTGCCGACTCGTCGTCGGCAACTCCCGCGGGCCGCACGTCCACGTTCACGTCACTGTTCACGCCGGTCGGCCCCCAGTAGTTCGGGAAGAAGTGGAGATGCTCGCCCGTATCTTCGGGGTACTGCACCAACTGCGTCGGCTTCATGTACATCGGCACGAGCGAGTTGAAGTTGTCGCGGTCGGGGTACTGGAACTTCTCCCACGCGAAGAACTGCCGGAGCGTCCCCGGTTCGCCCGAGGGGTAAATCTTGGCCTGTACCTCGATGCTCGCGAGGTCGTTGTACACCTCGACGGTGTCGCCGTCTTCGATCCCTCGCTCCTCCGCGTCCGCCGGGTTGAGGTAGACGACGGGTTCGCCCCGCTGGAGGCGGAGCATCTTCGGGTCGTCACGCCACGTCGAGTGGATCGACCACCGGCCGTGGGGCGTGTTGTACGACAGGGGGTAGTCCCCACCCGTCGACGCCGGCCCCTCCTTGTGGGTCGGCAGTTCCTCGCCGAGTTCGAGGTACCAGTCGTGGTCGATGTAGTACTGCTGGCGACCGGTGAAGGTGGGCCACGGCTCCTTGTCGTGGACGTAGTCCTGCCACGGGACGTACGCCTCGCCGTCCTCGATGTCGGAGGTCCAGTGGTCCCCCGCTTCGAGGAGTCGCTGGGGATGGTCGACCGTGTCGTCGAACGTGATCTGCTCGTCACGGTCGCTGGGGTTCGACTCCTCGGAGTGTTCGAGGATGAACTCCGCGGCGGCGCGGTCCTCGACGAGCGCCCCGTCCTCGCCCGTCTCCCAGTCGCGGACGAAGTCGTCGTAGATGGTCGTGAGATCGATAGTACGGTCGAACTTGCGGTCCTCGACGGGGTCGACGCCGCGCTCCAGCGCCCGCTCCTGAATCTTCTCGGCGAGGTCACGGAAGATTGCCCAGTCCGTCTTCGCCTCGCCCAGCGGCTCCACCGCCGGGGTGAACGGGTGGACGTACGTGTGCATGTCCGTCTCCGAGAGATCGTACTTCTCGTAGTGGCTGGCCGCCGGGAGGACGATGTCGGAGTACAGCGCCGTCGAGTCCATCCGGAAGTTGATGTCGACGACGAGGTCGAGTTTCGGCCAGAGCTGTTCCTCGACGGCGACGTTGCCCTTGGCCTGATTGAAGTAGTTGCCGCGCCAGACGAACATGGTCGAGGGGTCGGGCCGGAAGCCGTCCTCGCGTTCGCTGGGATAGACGGGCATCCAGCCCTTCTCGATGGACTCCCGTATCTTCGCGGCGGTGTCGGGGTCGGTGTTGTTCAGGATGCCGGCGTGGAAGTACGTCCACAGCGTCGTCGGCACGCCGCGGACGCTCCCGGCGGGGAAGGAGAGCACCTGCCACCCGTGGAACGTCCAGATCTTCTCCTGCCCGACGTAGTGGTCGACGCCAGTGCCGGGGTCGCCGAGGTTCCCGGTCAGCGTCACGAGCAGTTGGATGGCGCGGTTGCCCAGGTCGTTGTGGTACCAGTCGTTGACGCCCTTGCCGTGGATGATCTTGGCGGCGTCCGCGTCGGCGAACTCGCGGGCGATGCGCTGGTAGGTGTTCTCGCCCACGCCCGTCTCCTCGTGGACGAACGCGGGCGTGTACTGGGACAGTTCGTCCTGCAGGTTCGCCCAGACGGAGCGCACCTCGACGGTGCCGTCCGCCGTGTCGACGGCTCTCGCCACGTCCAACTGCGGATCGAAGTCGAGTTGGATGCTCGCCGAGGCGTCGTGCTGGCCGTCTCGGTCGCCGAGGGAGCCGGGGGCAGCCCGCAGGTTCCCGTCGGCGTCGACCATCACGAACACCTTCTCGGGGTCGTCGGCGTCGCCGGCGAGACCAACCTCGCTCGCGCGGAGGAACTTGCCCGTGTCCTCGCGGACGAGCAGGGGCATGTCCGTCTGCTCTTTCAGATGCGCTTCGTCGTACAGCCCTTCGTCGACGATAGTCCGGGCCATACCGAGCGCGAGGGCGGTGTCCGTGCCGCCGTTCGGCGCCAGCCACTCGTCGGTGTGGATGGCCGTCTGGGAGTAGTCGGTGAAGATGCCCACCCGCTTGGCCCCCTCGTAGCCGGCGTCGAGGAAGTACTTCGCGTCCGGAATCCGGGTAACGTTGATGTTCGATCCCCACGCGATGATGTAGTCCGCGTTGTGCCAGTCGGCGGATTCGGCGTTGTCGGTCTGGGTGCCCCACGTGATCGGCTGCCCGGGCGGCAGGTCGGAGTACCAGTCGTAGAAGCTGTGGGAGACGCCGCCCAGTAGGTTGACGAGCCGACTGCCCGAGGCGAAGGAGACGGGGCTCATGGCGGGGATGGGCGTGAATCCCGAGATGGCGTCGTAGCGCCCCGCCTGCACCTCGTCGATGACGTGGTCGGCGATTTCGGTCAGCGCCTCGTCCCAGCTGATGCGCTCCCACTGCCCCGAGCCGCGTTCGCCGGTGCGGCGGAGCGGGTGCAGGACGCGCTGATCGGCGTTGACGTAGTCGGTGTAACAGGCGCCCTTCTGACAGCCGCGCGGATTGGGGTCCGGCAGCGAGTCGTCGAAGGTGGGGTAGTCGCCCGCCTGTTCCTCGCGCCAGACCTGTCCGTCCTTGACGAAGACGTTCCACGAACACGACCCCGTGCAGTTGACGCTGTGAGTGGAGCGGGAGACGGAGTCCCAGTCCCACTCGTCGCGGTAGAGGTCCTCCCACTCGCGGTAGGGGTAGTTGCCGATGGGGTCGTCGACGACTTGGAGGCCCTCCATTCCGTCGTCCGCGAACGAGAGCCCCGTCGCGCCGAGCAGCGAGGCGACGCCGAGGCCCTTCACGAAGTCGCGTCTGCCGATACCGTCAGTCCGTCCGTCGTTTGCGTTACTCATGAGAGATGAACACCGTCGCGGTCGCACAGGCGGCGCCGGCGACGGCGAGCGCGAAGCCGGTCGGCGTCGCACCGC
>Ga0207733_100268_pt1 | contig 43336 bp, 31 predicted proteins | sample A23P3SouthBayCA_FD_187735 | JGI IMG/M metagenome (GOLD analysis project Ga0207733, IMG submission 187735) | Aerobic enrichment media microbial communities from Eden Landing Ponds, California, USA - A23 P3 (SPAdes) | ecosystem: Environmental > Aquatic > Marine > Unclassified | place: Emeryville...
GTATCGGCAGTTCCGTGAAATCGTCCTTATGTTCGCAATCTCGAACATAGAACCGCTTTGTGAGCCACTCTAACCCCAACTCAGGATCTATTCAACACGTCAGAGTCATCATCTTCTGAAACCTCAACTTCGGGCGTTCGCGGCTGTTTCGAGACCATCTATAACCTGCAGTGGTTCGAGGATCAGCAAAACAATTTGCCCCTAACGGTGTGAGAAGGTGGGGCAGAGATATTATCTCAATTAGCGCAATATATTTATAAATGAGTTGCGTATTTTGAGACAGAGTGCTTTCAGAGTCGGAATTCGCCGTCCTCTCACATCTGAGCACGCAAGCGGATGAGAGCTTGGTACAGCGGGAGTTAGCTGACGAACTCGGTTGGGATCCCGGTCATACGTCTCGTGTCGTGACAAGGCTCGCAGAAACTGGGTTGATCATCAGGGAGCAGCAGCAGGGAAAGTATCGGCTTGCACTGTCGAACGCCGAGCCGGCCCAACGGTTCGCCGATATCGCACGCGAGTTCCCACACGTCGATTTCCCAGATATTCTCGCTGGATCCACGATCCAGATCCTGTATTATTTGGATACTGGACGAACCGCATCGGAGCTCACAGAATGGACTGACGTGAGTCGAGCAACGGTTTATCGCCGGCTCAAACGGTTACGGAACGTCGGAATCGTCACGAAACGCGACGCCCGGTTTGCTCTGACGGAGCAGTTCGAAGAATTGGCAGCGTTTGCGCGGTCACTTGTCCATCACGTACATCGACAGGAAGCGAGTGATCATGCTACTGGCGTTCGGCTTATCTGGACGGATGTAGACGAGTATCTGTTCAGTTGCCGGACAGATGTGACTGCATCACTGTTTCAGCAGACTGGCCCGGGTGCGCTTGATCAGTACGGAATCGAGCTGTTAACGCGTGAAGAGCAGTATTATTTCCGCTCCGAGGAGCGAACGGAACTCACTCCTGACGACCTCGTGTGTCACTTGCTGCTGATTGATGACGGCGCTCGGTATCGATCGTATTGCCTGTTACTGATTGCTGCCTGCGAGATTGACGCAGACACACTCACGCGGACAGCCAAACGGTACGGTCGAGAAGCCGAGATTGATCTCAGTAAAATCGTCCAAGAGCTCTGTGCGTATCTCGACTCTGACGGCGCGGTGTCCGGAGAGAAGCTTCCTGAATGGGACACGTTCAAATCGACGGCCGCTGACTACGACATATTCGTATGACGCCTCGCCCACAGTTCGATTCCACGTATATCGAGGCGGAACTGCAGGAACTCGGAGCTACGCTACACGCCGAAGTCACGGCATTTCTGATCGGTGGTGGGGCGATGGCGTTTCGAGGGCTGAAGGACACGACCAAGGATATCGATCTGGTGGTCACAACCGAGACGGCCTTCGACCGGTTACTCGCCGCGTTGGATGACCAAGGATACGAGGAAGTCTCCGAACTCGATGAGACGTATCAACAGTTGGGAGCCAGACTGTGTGTCGAAAATGACGATGGGTGTCGGATCGACGTCTTCAACCGACAGGTCGCCAACAAACTCCTCTTCAGCGACGGGATGCGACAACGAAGCGAGGCGTACCTCACATCCAACCAGTTGTCTGTCCAGTTAACCGCACTAGAAGATATTTTCCTGTTCAAATCAGTCGCCAAGCGCCCGGACGACATTGATGATATGAATACGCTGGTGCAGACGAGTCTAGACTTCGAAGCAATAGAGCGAGAAATCGCAGCACAAATCGAGTTATTGGATGGAAAGCAATTCACGACGCACATCCGCGAATCGCTCGATACGTTGTACGACCAATACGAGGTACAAACACCGCTCGAAGACGTTTTCGATGAGTACTACGCGCAGTATATGCATGAGTTGGAAGTCAGACTCGTGTTGAGTGAGGATGAGCCGATGTCGGTCGAGGCGATTGCCGAAGAGCGCGGTCTCGATCGGAGTCACGTTGTAGAGCAGTTAGAGCAGCTCAAAACGTACGGGTACGTCGAACAGACCGACTCAGGGTTCGTTGATACGGGGAAGCGCGATGCGTTTAACGAATAAATTTAGGAATCACGGGCCGTTTCCCGCTCTTGGAGAAGTTCTCGAAGGTAGGCGGTTGCTGCGACACCAACGTTGATTCCCCAGACATAGTCCTCCTCACCGAAGGCAGCCGTGCCTGCCATTCGGTGCGTACAGCCGTCAACAAGGGTAAGACGGATACAGTTGACCACGTCGTCTTCACCAAATCGGTCGAGAGCATCCCTAATGTACCGATCGAAATGACCATCTGGATGATCGGTCGGTCGCGGATCAGCAGCTCGTTCTAACGCCCGACTGATGACCGTATCAACCGATGGGTGTTCTGGGACCTCCGTATTCTCTTGAACACGATACTCCTCGGCAGAATCCATACCGAGACGTACGAGCGCACAGTCTAAATATTAGCGACTGGCCAAAATGAGTGCCAAAGCTACCAATTCCCGACGTCGTTTTTGACCGTGTATCTCTTCCAGTAGGCTTTCTCAACGGTCCGGAGGTCGTAGCCTCCTGGGTTTCGATCCTGTAATGCCTGGAGGATCTTTGGGTAGTCGGAAATCCCCATTGTTCGGTCTTTATCAAGAAATTCGTCCATAAGATAGCGGTCTCCGACTGCGTAATTCTCCGGATCGTAGAACGTGAGGATGGCACTCGCGGTTGCAGCCCCGACGCCCGGAATGGAGTCAAGAGTGCTAGCTTGCACCTTCGGGTCTTCAACGAGTAGTGCCGTTTCAGTCACCTTTTCGATAAACTCTTCGGGAAGCTTGCGGACTTTTTCGATATTCCCACTCCGACGACCGTCTTGGGCGTCTAATTTCCATCGGATAGCATCTACAACTTCGTCTTGAGTCAGATAGCCTCGATCGTGGAGCGCAGTATAGAGGTCATCCTGGATGGCGTGTAGTCGTTGTTCATATTCGTCATCGTACCGTTTGCTCCACTTCTCAATGTCGTCTTTGTCCATACACCCCACATGCATTCTGTCCGATAATAGTATCTTACATCGTGATGTCGAAGCTGATCACTGCTCGTGGGTTCCAATGCAGACAACCATCAAATAATATTAAAAAAAGAGTTCTTCAGCCGATTCTACGATGGTTCTGTGGAGACGGATTACAGATTGTCCAAGTAATCCCTCCGTTGTTCCATCCGTTCTTGCTCCGTACGGCGGTCGTAGTGCTGCTCAATGACCTTCGGGCTGACATTTGCTCGGTCGCTAACGACCTTGTCTGGCATGTCGCTGTTCAGGCTGTGCGTGATGCTTCCACGACGGATGGCGTGCGGGCTCACACTTGATGGGCACTTCGAAGCGGCGTCTCGCGTGTTTGCCTCGCAGTCGTCCGGGTCGCGGTCGTGTGGACACTCGTCCCCATAGGAACAGGGACGCGTCCACCGGTACACGTACATTCGGAGCGTCGTCTTCTGTAGTCGGCCTTCACGAGAGGCCAGTAACGGCTCTCTGCCGTGATCGTCGGTTACATCGGGTCGCTTGTTGGTTATCCAGTCGTCGAGCAGCTCGCAGATGTCGTCCGAGAGAGCGACGAGTCGTTCACCATCGCCCTTGTTTTTGATCGGCGTATCGGTGTCCGGCCGATGCCGAACTTTAACGTACTGCTCGTCTGCGTTGTAGTCGTCGACATCCATCGCGTGAACGCCGCCGACTCGCATCATCGTGTGCCACATCAACGTGAGCGCGACGTGCTGTGGACCAGCGTACTCGTACTTTTCTAAGTGTGAGAGCACCGAGGATGCATGGTCGCTATCAAGCATCACGTCCCGAGAGTTCTCGTCTGCCGTGATCGTCGGGGACAACACTTTCTCGCTGAGATCCTGTTCGACGCCATCCACGGCTTCTAGCCAGCGGACGAACGAGCGAAGGGAGTCCATCTGCGTCTTCTCACTGACTTTGTTCAGGTCACCGTCCTCACGCCGCCAGAGCCGGTACTCGTGGAGCTGCCGGCCGGTGAGCGTGTTGAGATTCTCGATGCCTTGCTCGTGGCACCAGCGGACGAAGTGCCGTAGCCGGTAGTCGTGCCCCTTGATCGAGGCGTCTGCAAGCTCAGCCTCCTTGTCTTTGAGAAACAGTTCAAGCGCTGCTTCCGGTTCGATTGGTTCGAGACTCATAGTTGGTCTTCTCCGAGTCAGCGAATCCCATGAGTCCCGGTTACTGCCCATCACAGATCTTCGACTACAGCAACTCAATCGGCCAAAATGAAGGGTTATCACGCCTAATGACTGAGGCCTGCAGCACCGATCATTCTGCGTGCCGGGCGACATTTCCCAGACGGCAGTACGACGCTAATAAATGAACCCCTTACAGAGTATCGAATCCGGCCGGGCGACCTGCTGCTTCTCGAGTCCGAACCGGACACCGTCGACCGACTTGCAGACGATCCGACCGTGATCGTCGCTGGCGAACTCGCCATCCAGCAATTCAGGTCGTCGAAACTTCCGATCGCAGTCGGCATCGTGCTCTCGGTCGTCGGAGTGGCAGCACTCGGCATCCTGCCGGTCATGGTCGCAGCACCAGGCGGCGTCATGGTGATGATCGTGACTGGAATCGTCAAGCCGGCGGAGGCCTACGAGGCCGTCCAGTGGGACGTGATCTTTTTGCTGGCCGGCTCATCCCGCTCGCACGGCGCTCTCGGAGACCGTCGGTGCCGATCTGCTCGGCATGCTCGTCGTCTCGACGGCCGACTTCCTGCCCTCGATCGCCGTCCTCGGGCTGTTCTACCTGTTGACCGTTACGATGACGAACCTCATCAGTAACCAGGCCAGCGTCGTGTTGCTCATCCCCGTCGCCGTCGACACGGCCGCCCGGTTGAACGCGAACGCGTTCGCGTTCGTCCTCGCGGCCACATTCGCTGCCAGCACGACCTTCATGTCACCGGTCGGCTATCAGACCAACCTCTTCGTCTATGTCCAGGTGGGTACGAGTTCAGTGACTACGCCCGGATCGGCGGGCCACTGCAGGTGATCCTGGCCGTCGTCACGACCCTCGGGATCGCCACGTTCTGGGGGTTGTGAACTCGCACAGTTGATTCACGCAATCGGATTTTCCACTCTCCGGGTCTCCGTCACCTGTTCCGACCTCAGCGGTTCTCGTCTTCTGGGAATACTGACTGGTATTATAACCTAGAAAACACAATGATCAAACGTGATGTACAATGCACTCGTCCCGGTCGACAGAAGCGAAGCTCGCGCGTTCCACCAGGCACAGTACGTGTCCCAGCTCCCGAAGGCGGCCACCGACGTCGAGGCGACGGTACTCTTCGTCGCGTCTCCCGACGAGTTCAGCGACCCCGACGAGGTGGAGTTCTCGGACGTCGGCGCGGCCGTCACGGCGGCGAACCTTCTCGAAGGCGAGGGCGTCTCCGTGACACGGAGGGTGGTTGACGGAGACGCTTCGGAGGGGATCGTCAGTTCGGCTGACGAACTTGAAGCCGACGAGATCGTCATGGGCGGGCGCAAGCGGTCGGGCGTCTCCCGTGTGCTGCTAGGCAGTACGGTCCAGGACGTGATGCTCTCGGCCGAGCGGCCCGTCACCATCACGAGCGAGACGTCCGTGCGCACCGAAGGAATCCGACAGGTGCTCGTCCCGGTCGACGCCGACGTGGAACGCGCCCATCACCAAGCAGCGTACGTCGCAGGACTGCCCGGGGTGGCGGAGACAGTCGAGGCGACCGTACTCGTCGTGTTCCGCCACCAGGACTACAAGGGGGCACCACCCCACACGTTCGAGGAGATCGACGCTGCCGTCGAGGCAGCCGACGCCCTCGAAGACGAGGGGGTTCCCGTCGAACGTGTCGCCATCGGGGGCGAGGTGGCCCGGAAGATACTCGACATGGTAGCTGAACGCGATGCCGACAGTATCGTCATGGGCGGGCGCAAGCGGTCTGGGCTCCAGGAGGTACTCATGGGGAGCATCGCGCAGGACGTGATGCTCTCGGCCGAGCGGCCAGTCACTATCACCGGCTAGCGTCGGTCGAATCCACACCCACGTCGCTCCTGTGTCTGGACGGTCCGGGACAATCACGAGCCCCGGACACCCGATGTTGTAACTCCAGGCCTGAGTAGACCTAGTATCGGATTACTGACTCGCTGGAATAACGAGGGAGCTCAACGACCCCACCCTACTTCGCTCACATCGCCGGCGTGGGACCGAGCGCCCTCGACGAGGTATTGAACCGCTCCCGCGGTTGACGTCCTCCACACGACTGAAGTCGTGGGCTTTCTCCTGTACGTCGTGTAAGAGCGGACTGGAGAGTCAGTCAGCGTTCGGCAGTTCGACGAAAAACTCCGCCCCCTCTGGCTCGGATCTTCCCCTGCGTAGACGCGTACTGCGTCACGAACCCGGCCGTCGTCGAATGCTGCAACCGGTGGGAAATCGTCGGAAACGATGGTTCCGTGCTGTTCCAGATCGAGTTGCGTCGTGATTTGATCGACAGCAATCGCCGCAACTAATCCCAATCCGGGAGGCCTTTCGATGAGCGTCAGCGATTCGGTCCCTAGTTCTGTCCTCGTCTCGAAACTCATCGATGAATCAGGAGCCATTTCTCGACACCAAGCCCACCATCGAATCGGCTTTATCAACACCTCTAATTCCTGATCTGTGAGACCGCTCTGTCTATTCACGAAGACTCATCAGCTCATTCAGCTGGCATACGAACCGTCAACACCGGCGCATCCGAGAGCCGGACGACTTTCTCGGTCACACTGCCCAGAAGATATCGATCCAAGCCCGTGCGGCCGTGCGTCCCCATAACCACGAGATCGATGTCGTGTTCATCGACGTAATCGAGAATGGCCTGGTGGGGTGCTCCCTGTGCCACCACACCTTCGATCGTGTCCACACCAGTTGCCTCTGCGTGCTGGATCACCTCATCGATCACGTTCTCACCAGCCTCTTCGAGGGCATCGAGCGCTCCGGGGACCGAGGAATCGATGCCGACGTTCGTATCGACGACGTAGATCGTATGGAGTGCGGCGTCGTAGGTAGTTGCGAGATCGATTGCGTGTTCGACGGCGCCTCGTGTCCCTTCACTTCCGTCCGTCGGAACCAATATCTGGTCGTACATATCGGATCGTTGTTGGCAGAGGGACAAAGGGAGACTGTCGATTACGAGACACTGGGAAGTCCCCGGTCCCCGTTCTAGGGTGGAGTCAGGCTCGGACCTGTGTCCCGGTCTCACCGGCCAGTGCGTCCATCAGATACTCGGGAGAGGTAATCACGGCCCGCTCTCCACTCTGTTCGATAAAGCGGACACAGGCTTCCACCTTCGGTTGCATACTGCCTTCGCCGAACTCACCCGCGTCGAGATGTGCGCGCAACTCCTCGGGTGACAGCCGACAGAGCGGTCGCTGATCGGGCGTATCGTAGTTCACGTACGCGAACTCGACGTCCGTCAGGATGACGAGAGTATCGGCATCGAGTTCCGAGGCGAGCAGTTGCGAGGCCTTGTCCTTGTCGACGACGGCTTCGACACCACGAAGCGCGCCGTCGCGGACGACAGGAATACCCCCGCCGCCAGCGGTGATCACGAGGTTCCCTCGCTCCACGAGACGAGTGAGTTCCTCTCCTTCGACGAGTTCGACGGGCTCGGGAGATGGAACAACACGACGGTACGGGCGGTCACCGGTCGCTACGCGCCGCGTCTCGAATGATTTCTCCGCTGCTTCCGATTCCGTGTAGAACGGTCCGATGGGTTTCGTCGGGTGCTGGAACGCAGGATCGTCGGGGTCGACGATCACTTGTGTTACGACGGTGATGAAGTCGGGCGAATCGGTAAGTTCGTTGTCGAGGGCCTGTTGGAGCAAATAGCCGATCTGAGCCTGGGTTTCGGCGACCAGCACGTCGAGCGGTAATTCGGGCGTCTCGCTGACGCCCTCCTGCTGTAAGAGGAGGTTGCCGACCTGCGGTCCGTTCCCATGGGTCAACACCACGTCGTAGCCGGCCTGGATCGCACCGGCGATCTGTCGGGCTGTGCGCGCTATGATTTCGAGCTGTTCGTCGATCGATCCGAGACCGTGCGCACCGAGCAGCGTGTTTCCGCCCAGTGCCACGACGATCGGATCCGTTCCCGTCTCGTGAGAGGTGTCACCCATACTAATCATACTCTCTACGCGTAGTTAGTACCATGAGTCAGACGCGGGTGATCATCATGGGTGCAGCGGGTCGTGACTTCCACGATTTCAATACCGTCTTCAGAGGCGACGAGCGCTTCGATGTCGTCGCGTTCACGCACACCGGCACACAGAATATCGGCGAACTCGACGAACTCCCCAACCGCCGCTATCCACCGGAGTTGGCCGGTGAGGGCTATCCCGAGGGCATCCCGATCCGCACCGAATCTGACCTCGAGACGATCGTCGACGAGGGAGACGTGGATACGGTCGTGTTTTCCTATTCTGACGTCTCACACGAACACGTGATGCATCAGGCATCGCGTGCACTCGCCGCCGGTGCCGACTTCCGACTGATCGGCCCGGACCGGATGATGCTCCACGCGGAGGCCCCCGTCGTCGCCGTCGACGCAGTTCGAACCGGGTGCGGAAAGTCACAGACCGCGCGGAAGTTCGCCGATCTGCTACGCGAACGGGGGAAAGATGTGGCCGTCGTCAGGGAGCCGATGCCATACGGTGATCTCGTCGCCCAACGGGTGCAACGGTTCGAGTCGATGGACGACCTCGACGAGAGTAACGTCACTATCGAGGAGCGCGAGGAGTACGAGAGTCACATCGAACGTGGCCACGTCGTCTATGCGGGTGTCGACTACGAGGCTATTTTGGACCGCGCCCAAAACGAGGCCGAGATCATCGTCTGGGACGGCGGCAACAACGAACTTCCCTTTTACGTCCCCGATGTCCACGTCGTCGTGGCCGATCCCCACCGCGCCGGATCCGAACGGCGATACCATCCGGGTGAAACTAACCTTCGGCTCGCGGATTACGTCCTCATCAACAAGGAGAACACCGCCGATGTGGCCGGGATTCGCGAGGTCGAAGCAAACGTTCGGCAGATGAATCCGGACGCGGAAATCATTCACGCAAACTCGACGATTACAGCAGATAGGAATGCCATCGCTGGAAAACGCGTTCTCGTCGTCGAAGACGGACCGACGCTCACCCACGGTAACGCGCCTTACGGCGCCGGACTGATTGCTGCCCGGAAATACGGCGCTGGGGAAATCGTCGATCCCGAACCGGCGGCCGTTGGCTCGCTCCAGCGCGTCTTCGAGGAATACGATCACCTCGATGCGGTTCTCCCGGCGGTGGGCTATAGCGATGAGCAGATTCGGGATCTGGAAGCGACGATCCGGAATGCAGCACCCGAGGTCGTGGTCTCGGGAACGCCCCACGACCTCGCGCGACTGATCGACGTAGAGAGCCCTATCGTACGGGTTCGCTACGAACTCGAGGAGAAAGACGTCACACTCGACACGGTGCTTGATCGTCACGCTCAAGCGTTGAATCTCTGACACCCATCAAACAGCGACGCATCGGAATCTATGGATACCGTTCTCGATCGATTGCGTATCTGGCTCGAAAACACCCGGGTCTTCGCATCTGCTCGGAGCAGGCGGCGCTTCCTCGTCCATCTGCTCTCTCGAAATCCATACCATCCCCCCGTCAGTCTTTGCGGGACCAGGTGGCCCTCTACTCTTCAGGTCGCCACCGGCCACCGATCCCCTCGCGAGGATAGTCCTGATACGTGCCGTTGAGAAACGTCGTGACGCGGCCGTCTTCTTCGCTGAGCGTGATCACCCACAGGACTTCCTCCCTGATCGACGTTTCCAGCGCGCTCATGTGTTTGGCCCCCATCCACTCGGCGTATTCGAGGGGGGTGGACCCCCTGATGTACTCCCGGCTGGGGCTGCGGACCCGAACCATCTGCTCCTGAATCGTCCCGTCCCCGGTCACGACGACGGCACCATCGCAGCTGAACGCCACGTCCCGGGCGACCTGCGTGAACCCGTCGGGCGACTCGGTGACGACCTGGCAGCGCTCGACCGGCCACCTGTTGTCTCCCATCGGGTCGGTGTAGGCATCGAAGTTGACATCGGCAACGATCAACAGATACAGACTCGGACCACTCACATGCTGTTCGCCCCACCGGTCGAACCCCATGCTCAACGACTCGGCAGTATATCTGATCTGGTCCATGAGCTTCTGACTGGTCGCATACCTGTCCAAAACGCGATCGAGTTCCTCCATGCTGATGCATGTCTTCATGCGTCAGGTGGATGTTTAAGCATCCCCCCGCACGAAGTGGTGTCACTTGATTTATCTATACTCGAGTGTCTTCTCGTTCGAATCGAGTTCTGCCCCGTTCACCCGGCTCTTTCGACGCCACAAACGCACCTGTATTCAGTACGTACGCTGAAATCGTCCGGGACACTGCCAGACCCTCGTTACTGCATACAGAGAATCGACTCGGCAGCCTCTTTGAGACGAGTGCAGTGCTGGTGCGTGTCCGGTACTCCCGACACCCAAAGTGAGGAATACCATTATTCCGGCAACCGTCATAACCTCGATTATGGGAACCAAGGAGTCACTACTGGAACTGGAGCGCCAATTGTGGAACGCCGACGAGAAGTTCTATCGGGAAACACTCTCGGAGGATGCTGTGCTGGTGTTTCCGGAGCCGACTGGCATACTGGATCGGTCAGCAGTGTTGGAATCACTGGGAGGAGCCAATCGATGGGCCTGTATCGAGTTCCAGGATGAACGGCTGATCGAAGTCGAAGACGACACCTTCCAACTAATCTACCGAGCGGAGGCAGAACGCAGTGAAGATGGCTCCACGTACACTGCCTTCATCACCACGACATACGTTAAATCGAATGGGTCGTGGCGGCTCGTTTCTCATCAACAGACCCCCGTCGACGAATAAGCTGAATCTCGCTACCGCTGTTCGATACGCCTCCGGATCGTGTCAACCCTACCGCGGGAGACACAGCGGTTCGATTCAGCAACACAGCATCGACCAGTGAACAGGAAAGAGTGATCCGTGGCTCCGTCGTTACTCCACCCGATATCGCCGTTCCTCACCCACTTCGAGGCTACAGATATTAGTGAGAAGCGACCGAACTGGAACTATGGAGAAGATCTCCATCCAGGACGTCGAACCGGGCGCGTTCGGACGTGATATCGACCGGCGTGGACTGTCGGAACCGCTAGAGACGGGTGACGTCGCGATCAACCGCTACCGGCTCGACCCGGGCGAGCGGTTCTCCGGCGGGATGCACGCGCACATGGACCAGGAGGAGGTCTTCATCATCGTCGAGGGCGAGGCGACGTTCGAAACGATGGATGGGGAGGTGACCGTGGGTGAGAACGAGGCGATTCGATTTGCACCCGGCGAGTTCCAGTCCGGGAAAAACGACAGCGACGGGGACGTCGTCGCATTCGCGCTTGGCGCGCCCCGCGACAGCGAGGACGTACGGATTCCACAGGACTGCCCGGAGTGTGGACACGACAACCTGCGAGCGATCCCCGGTGAGGACGGATTCGACCTCCAGTGTCCGGAGTGTGGCACAGAGGTCGAGGGGTGAGACTGCTCCGCTACCCGGCGGTCCGGCACGCCATAGCGGAGCAGTCTTCCCCTGGAGCACGCGCCCCGTCGCAGGGACTATCGCGTCCGGTGGGACGACCGCGTATGTCGAAATCAGGATAGCAGAACACGGTCCGGGAACATGACAGACGAACTCGTCGCTGGCCGGCTGTATCTGCTCGACCTCGGCATGGTGAATGCCTACCTCGTGGATACCGACGAGACGACGCTGATCGACGCGGGAACGCCGAACGCGGTCGACGACCTCCGGAGTGAACTCGACGATGCCGGATACGTTGTGGAGGACATCGACCGAGTGCTCATCACCCACTTCGATATCGATCACGTCGGAACGCTCGCACGCCTGGAGTTCGACGCCCCGATCTACGCGGTGGAGCCGGATGCGAGCTTTCTCGACGGCTCCCGCAAGCCACCGCTGTCGAATCACAAGGGGCTGTTCCAGCGACTCACCGACTTCTGGCTGACCCGCCCATCGGAACCGGTCGAGCGCCTCAGCGACCGAGACTCGGTCGCAGGCTTCGACGCCATTCACGCCCCGGGCCACACGCCCGGACACACAGTCTACGTCCACGAGACGCTGGGCGTCGCATTTCTCGGTGACCTCGTGGCCGAAGAGGATGGGTCCCTGACAACTGCTTCGTGGTTACTCGCGTACAGCACGTCAGAGAATGCGGCTAGCGTTCGTGCCCTCGCCGATTCCGGTCGCACTTTCGACATCGCTGCAATGGGCCACGGCACGCCAATCACGGAGAACGGAAGTGACGCCCTCGCCGCTCTGGCTCGACAGTTCCAGTGAGCACAGGTCCTCGCGGGGCGCAACGAGAACGGACACAGCAGAACGAGCGACGTCCAGGCTCAGCCGGTTCCCGATTGCCACCACCCTGGAGGGCATGACTGTCAGTGCATCGTAACGTGCTGGCAGTCCGCTTCGATTCGAACGTCCGGTGTCCCGTCCTGACCACTCTCGACCCAGATCTCGATCCCGCTCCAATTCTGTCCGTCACAAGGGAGTTCCGGGTTGTCGAACCCCGGCCAGTCACGTTCGAATTGAGTTCCGTCGACGGTCACGACGATCGTCTCGGGGGCGGTCGATTCTGGGAACGGCGTATCCTCATCGGCCTCATTCTCGTCCGAGAGCTCGTAGTCTTTCTCGAACAGAGGGTCTCCACCATCATTCGTGATCACGACGGTGACGTCGTGCGTCTCGTCACGGTCACCCAGATAGACGGTCACCCAATGAGCGGGGGCCGAGGAGGAATCCGGAGCAGTACAGCCGCTGGCGGCGATCACTGCCGCGCCCGAGCTGGCAAGGAATGTGCGTCGGTTGAGGGAGGGCATTCGATTTTGCATACATGGCGCGTGATTTTCTAAGGCTTTCTATGAGTGGTATATATCGTCAGCAGAGGCTCATACACTTCCCAGAATATGAAAACAGTTGTTGGTTCTGAAACGCCCGAATTTGGCCGCCTCACGCCTCAAAGGTCGATTCGTTCGACAGTCGAACGCAAGCCTGTAGCGCCCATGGTAGATTTTTCACGACACGCTGATGTGGAGGATTCCGCGGTGGTAAATCGTTTTAGCCCCCGACCCGGGGACCGCGTGCGCGCAGGTGTTCACAGAACCTCGCTGATGTGCTCGTAGGTGGAACACCAGTCTTCGACTGCGATGTACCCCTCGACTTTGGCGCAGGCGCCCCATCCGTCGCCGTTCTTGTCCGGGATGAACTCCGCGCAGTTCCCGCAGGACTGACCCGGCTGTGCGGCACCATCCGCGATGGCCTCGACGGACTCTGTCAGGTTCACGTCCTCCTGGGCGAACAGGTCGTCGGGATTTCGCGCTTCCCCACCCTTTGACTCGGCTGTCCGATACTGGGACGGAACCTCGGCAGTCGCCAACTCCGATTCGGACATGCCCTCCGGGACCGACGGCTCCGGCAGTTCTTCCCAAATCGTACACCAATCAGCGCCGTCGATGTATCCATCGACTTTGGCACAGGCCCCGAAGGTGTCGCCGTTTTTGTCCGGGATGAATTCGGAACAGTTGCCACAGCACGAACCGGGCTGATGGGCGTCGTTTTCGGTCGCTTCGTCGTACTCAGCGAAGAGTACGTCGGCTTTCGACTGCAACGAGTCGGGCTCGCGCGTCTCGTTGGCCAGCGACGTTGCTGTCATGTACGCTTCCGGCACCGGGCCGTTCTCGAATTCGTCTCGGGAGACTCCCTCCGGGAGTTCTTCCTCTCCGTCGTCCTCCCCGTTGGACTCCGAGGTATCGGTCCCGGAGTCACCTGCCGGCGTCGGGGTTTCCTCATCAGCCTCGGGGGTCCCGCCGCCATCGCCGCCACTGGTACAACCGCTTAATGCCGCTATCCCGACGGCCGCAACGAGATAGTGACGTCTGCTCCACATATCGGCGTTTACTGCTTCACCGTCTTTGTGCTGTTTTCCCACCATAGCACATTTCTGTACAGTCGTGGGACAAAAAGCTAGGTATTGATTCACTATCAAGGCGTGTCATAGGATCTGTCTCATAGCTGCTCACAGCCCAGCCCGTTTCCTCGCTCGTAGCTGGTGATGGCAACGACGAGCCGTCAGCACAGCGCAACGAACACTTCTGTTCGTTCGTGAACGCGGCCTCAGTCGCGGATGTGCCCGAGACCGAAGTCCTTGACCGCCTCGTTAGTTCGTCCAACTCCTGTCCGGCGGTTGTACGTCCCGTCTAAGATGGACTGCTTGAGCTGTACTCCTCGCTGTGTTCGGTGATACGGTGTTCGAGAATATACTCGATGTCTTTCGGCTCGCCGGTGTTTCGCGGGTCGTACGGGGCGACTGGCACGATCCCTGCGGCCTCCTTTGAGAGGCTTTCTATGACACGCTCTCGAATCTTCAATCGATGACGGGTTCTTCCTAATACTGCAAAGAGAGTACAATACAGCACGAGACGGACCGTCCTCGAATTTCAGAACGACAGGACGCGTCGGGCCAATAGCTTCTCTCACGGGGCCGGGAAGTGACACGTCTCACCTGGTCGTCGGCAGTTCCACGACGAAGACCGACCCTTCCGGGTCGTTGTCCTCGACCCACACGTCACCGCCGAAACTGGTGACGAGTGTTTCGACCAGATAGAGGCCCATCCCGGTTCCGGCGCTTTCCAGGTTCCGTTCACACTTTCCGAAGATGGCGTCTTTCTGGTCGTCGGGGATGCCGGGGCCGTTGTCCGCAATCCGGATGGTCACGACGTCGTCCTGTTCGGTTGCCGAGACTGTCACCTCTGCCAGTGGTTTGTCGTTGTGCTGGATCGCGTTCGTCAGCAGGTTCCGGAAGACGGCGGAAAGCATATCGGTCGCCTCGATTGCGACCGACGGAATCGCCGTGTCATAGGTCACAGCCGCGTCCGGGTACGAAGATTGCACCGCACTCACTTCTTTGTCGAGGGCGGCGCGAAGATTGACCTGCCGCTCCTCCTGTGTGGTCGAGAGCATTACGTCAGCTATCTCCCGAGTCGTCTCGGTGAGTTCGACAGCGTGGTCGGCACTGTCCCGGATCGTCGCGATGTACTTTTTCAGTCCATCGTCTTCGCACTCCTCGATGAGCAGATCGGCATAGGCAGTGACGAGTTGCAAGTCGTTACGAACGTCGTGGTGAAGGACTTGATTCAGAGTTTCGAGGTTATCGCGCTGTGCTTCGAGTTCCTGTTCGTATTCCTTGCGCTCGGTAATGTCCCGACCGTGTGCGATGAACCGTTCTTCGTTTTCGAACTCTATTTTTGTAACCCAGACTTCGACCGGGAACGTAGAGCCGTCCTTGCGCCTGTGTTCGCCTTCCACCTTTACACGCTCCTCAGACCCCAGATTCGTCCAGAACTCCTGTAACTCGTCACGGGTGTGGCCGACTTCAAGATCAGCAACGTTCATCGAGCACAGTTCCTCGCGCGTATAGCCGAGGTTCTCGACTGTCTGCTCGTTTACCTCGACGATGTCTCCGTTCCCATCGTGAACGGTAATCGCATCCGGAGAGTTCTCGAAGAGTGCGCGCCAGCGCGCTCGACTCTGAGCAAGCTCTTGCTCTCGTTTTTTCTGCTCGGTAATGACGGTATTGACCGCGACGAAGTACTCGATCTCACCGGAATCGTCTTGGATCGGCGCGACCGTCTGGTCAACCACGTATCGATCACCTGATTTTGACCTGTTCACGAGTTCGTTCCGCCAGACTTCGCCCGCCAGAATCGTTTCCCACATCTCCTCGTAGAATTCCTCACCGTGTTCCCCCGATTGGAGAATACGGGGGGTTTCTCCAATTGCCTCGTCAGCAGTGTACCCGGTTAGCTCTTCAAACGTTGGGTTAACATACCTGATAGTGCCGTCTGCCTCAGTGAAATAGATGGAATGGCCGGAGGCTTCGACGGCATTCCGGAAGAGACGAAGTTGCCGCTCACGCTCTTTGCGCCCCGTGATATCTCGAATAATCCCGTCGAAATATACGTCGCCGTCTTCCCCGGTACGCATCCCGGTGACTGCCACCCAAATGTCATCTCCGGCGATCGTCTCCTGACGTAATTCGACCTCTCGAACGATGCCGTCGTCCTGGAGTCGCTGACTCAACGCAACTCGTTGCTCGGGGTCCTTGTAGAAATCCGCAACCTCACGGCCAATCATCTCCTCAGGTGATTCGGCACCGTATATTTCTGCAAGAGCGTAATTTGCGTCGAGTATCTGTCCGCTTCTCCCCGGGGTTGCCCGATAGACACCGATCGGGAGATTCTCGATGACACGTTCGTAGCGGCGTTGTTGGGAGCGGGTTTCAGCGTGTGAGATGGCGTTGGCAATGTCCTCGGCGAGTTCCTCAAGTAACTCTTTTTCTCGGTCGTCGAACGCGTACGTCCGATCGGCGTAGACGTTCAGAACGCCGTACATTGTGTAGTCATGGACGAGTGGGATCGCAGCACTCGACTGATACCCCCGTTCGATCGCGTCCTCGCGCCACGGTTCGTACTCGTCGCTCTCGGGGATATTCTGCATGACAGACAGTTCGCGGGTGCGGATGGCACGACCGGTGGGCCCTCGTCCCGTCGCGCTTTCATCGATCGTCACATCAATTGCGTCGAGATACCCTTCGTCGATGCCGGCAGCGGCCCGGGGCTGGACTGTTGTCGAGTCAGGATCGTGTCCCGCGATCCACGCGAAGCGATACGGATCGGCCTCGCTGATGATCTCGCAGACGCGTGATTCGATTTCGTCACGGGTCTGTGCACGGACGAGCGCTTGGTTCACGTCTCGAAGGACACTCCGGATCCGTTCCAGATTTCTAGCCCGTTGGATAGCACGATATTGCTGGACAGCATTCAAGATCCGATTAGCGAGGAGTTGATACTGTTCGGTGCCTGACCCCTTATGGAGATAATCCGTGACACCGCGTGCGATCGCTTCACTGGCGACTTCTTCACTACCCTTTCCAGTGTACAGGAGAAATGGAAGGTCGGCATATTCTTGGCGGACCTCATCAAGAAATTCCAGACCGTCCATCCCTGGCATATCGTAGTCAGAGATGACACAGTCAAAATTCGCCTCCCGAAGCCGATCTAATCCCTCAGTCCCGCTCGTTGCCGTTTCGACGGCGAGACGATCATCGTGGCGTGCAAGGAATTCTGCGGTCAACTCGACAATATCTGGCTCATCATCGACATGTAAAACGCGAATCGGGCCAGTCAGGTCATTTCTTGAGGACATTTGTCGAATTGTGAGGGTGGCTCTCTAAGAAGTTGGAGCAGGATTAATTAACGTGGTCTCCGTGACAGAGACACGATAGCCGGCATACGAGAACGACACGGAAACATGCCCACGCTCAGAATGCGACGACGGATCAAACAATCCATCAAGATGATCGACGCCGATCCAGTCTCCAAGCGGATCAAGTTCGATTGGGTCAGTTTCGGTTATTGCTCCAATAGCTTCTACAATAGCGGTAGAGGGCGGCTGATCACTACTTGGAGTAGTCTGGATACAGCACTCCTCGGTTCTGTCGTTTATTGATTCGATTTCGATCGACACTGCTGAATCAACTAATGAATCGTTCCCACTGAAGCCCTCAAACGTCATTGTGGAGTAGTTTGGTTGTGAATCTGCTATTCCATCAAACCACTACATATTATAATAACCACCACCGATGTTAGTGGGTATTATGGATAACCACCGCTCCGAGAGTGCACCACAAGACGAGGCCTGCCAGACCCACTCTCTCCAGGCCGTGGAAACAATAGCCCAATGCGGGAGTTGGCATGTAGATATTGAACGGCGTGAAACTGAGTGGTCCCACGGGGCTTACGAGATATTTGACATTACGTCCGCTGATACCTCGTTAACCTATGGCGATGTATCCGAGTTCGTCGCTCACGGATACGAAGAAACCGTTGAACAAAAACGGGAGTCACTATTCGACGGCGAACCGTTCGAAATCGAATATCAGATCGAGATCAACGGAGCAACGAAGTGGATTCACGAACGAGCGGAGATTCAACGCAACGACGAAGGCGCCCCCATCGCCGCAATCGGAGTTCTACAGGACATAACCAGTCAGAAAGAACGGGTACAGAGTCTGGAACGGTTCCGAACGTTGATCGATCATTCATCTGATGGAGTTTTTATCGTTGATTCGGAGACCAGTGCCATCCTCGACGTGAACGAAACTGCCTGTCAACTGCTCGGATACACCCGTGAGGAGTTACTATCTCTATCAGTGCCAGACATCAATCCAGCTTTTTCCGCGGAAATGTGGCGTGAGTTCGCTGCAACTGTACGAGAAAACGGAACCGAAGTGATTGAAACCGAACATCAACGGGATGGCGGATCGACGTTCCCCGTTGAGATCCACGTCTCACTCGTCTCCTTGGATCGGGACTATCACGTTGCAACTGTCCGCGATATTACCGAGCGAAAGGAACGCGAGAAACAGCTCGAAGCAACCCGAAAGCGGTATCAAACGCTAATCGACGCCGCGCCGGACCCGATTTTCGTTGCGGATGCCGAAACTGGTGAAATTGTCGAGGCAAATGCAGCAGCCGCGGAACTTCGCCAGCAACCGCGAGATGAGGTCATCGGTCTCCATCAGACTGCTCTTCACCCGGATGATGACATGGATCAATATCGGGATCTGTTCGAGTACCACGTAGAACATTCAGAGACGATCAAGGAATTCGATGACGGCACACCTGTTTATTTCACAACCGTGGAGGGGGATCGAATTCCTGTCGCTATCAGTACGACAACCGTGTCACTAGGCGACAGAACACTCATTCACGGAATTTTCCGTGATATCTCCGAGGAACGCCAGTACGAGGACGCGCTCGCGGGGATCAATACGGCGGCACAGGAACTCTTGCATGCCGAGACGGACACGGAAATCGCACAGATTGTCGTTGATGTGGCAACGGAAATATTGGACAAAACAGGGACTGGCGTCTATCTATACGACGACCATGCCGAAGAGTTGACCCCTGCAGCGTATTCAGAGCATCTTGAGGATCTGCTCGACGAGATACCTCGTTTCTCGCCAGGAGATGGTATCGCATGGTGGGTTTTCGCGGAACAGGAATCGGCGCGTTTCGACGATGTTCGAACGGCAGAGGATGTGTATAATGCTGGAACGCCGATCCGGAGTGAACTTCTCATCCCCCTTGGTGAACACGGCGTGTTTCTCGTTGGGGATACAGACGCTGGTGGGTTTGATGACATGACCGATGAACTCGCGGAAACACTCGCTGCGACTGCCGAAGCAGCACTTGATCATGCTCAGCAAGCCCAGACCTTGCGAAAGCAAGAGCGAAAAGCCCAGTCACAAGCAGAGCAACTTGAGCGTGTCAATCAACTCAATGACCGAATTCGGACAATTATGCAGGCGCTGATCCAGGCAGACTCCCACGAAGCGATCACGCGGCACGTCTGTGATTCACTTGTCTCGCTCGACGGGTTCGCGTACGTCTGGATCGGCGAACCTGACTCGACAACGAATGAACTGCGTATTGCTGCCGAAGCAGGCTCACCACAGAACTATCTTGAGGCAGTCTCGCTTGAGCAGGCAGCAGACAATACGCTTCCGGCCGTCCGTGCCACCAGAAATCGAACGTCCATCATCGAACCCCAGATAGCCTCGAATCTACAGGGAACGGAGTGGAGAAATACGGCTCTGCTACACGAATTTCGATCGGTTATCAGTGTCCCCTTACTCTACGACGAGTTCCAGTATGGCGTGCTCACAATCTACAGTAATCGATCCGGTGAATTCAATGAGCACGCCCAGTCCGTTCTGACGGAACTCGGACACCTCGTTGGCTATGCGCTCAACGCGACTGATCAACGTAACGCGCTTCTCGGCTCAGAGACGGTCGATGTGACATTCGATCTGACAAACTGTACTGACCTCTTTGTGGAGTTCGCTGCCGAGCTTTCGGCTGAAATACAGATCGAAAATGTCATACCACGGTCAGACAACGCGTATCTGGTTCATTTTGTTTGCGAAAAGACCGAGACAGAGTCCATCTGGACGGTTGCCGAAGATTTCCCGCCGATAATAGAGCTCCAGGTGATATCTGAGTCAGATCGAACTCTGTACGAAGCAATTGTGGTCGGGGATTGCCTCGTAGCGACACTCGCAACGATTGGTGCTAACATCCAGTCATCGATTATTTCAGAAAACCGTTGCCAGATTTCAGCGTCACTTTCTGAAGAAAGAGAGAGACAAACGTTCGTCGAGCGCCTCAAAGAATCATACCCTGATATCGATGTATCTATCCGGAAACACACTACGTCCTCTTCAGAAATTTCCGGGGAGCGACTATTAGATGACTCGCTCACAGACCGTCAACAGGATGTCCTGAGAACAGCATACTATAGCGGGTTTTTTGATCAGCAACGCAAGCGAACGGGATCGGAGATTGCCACCTCACTCGACGTTTCTCAACCCGGGTTTGCGACCCGGCTCAGAGCCGCCCAGCGAAATCTATTCTCCGGAATTTTTGATCAGTGACTGTCGTGCCCAACTCTGCGACAGCATCCAGGCCATGCCGAGGTGAAGCATCACTCGTGTTGCATATCGCGGATATATCCCACGGTGGATTACATCCGACGGTTGAACGATATGCGAGTTCGAATTGTTTCGGTCCCCCGGTAGTGCTATTAGGCGGCACTACCTACTCCATCGTATGGTTGACCTTCATATCGGTCGCCACGGCATCCTTATTCTCCTCGTCTTGTTTCTTATCATGGGGCTGGAGGATATTCTCGTCTGGATGAATTCGGGCGTCATCCCGGGCCTAGAGTTCTTGATTGCGGCTGTCATCGTGCTTGCCGTAGTCGTACTGGCGATTCGTCAAGCAAATCGCCATCCCCCGCCCTTCAGATAATCCTGCAAAGAAATACGCTCACGATGAATCCCGAGGGACAGTTGACGTGTTGAATTTGCGCCGAGTATGCAGCAGAAGCTCAAACACTCACAGAAATTGAAATATTTGCCGGTTCTAAAACGTTCGAATTTGGCCGCCTCAGGCCCGAAAGATCGATTCGTTCGACAGGCGAACGAGAGCCTGCAGCGCTCGAACAATTAGAATCCGACAGACAGCGGTACGTCTTTTATAAGAATCTCCACTGCTCGGATTTGATTTCGTTCGATTATCGACGATGCTGAAATACGACGGTGCTGTCCCGCGGTTCGCTACATCAAACCGGCACGTCTGGGCACAGAATCGTGGGGTCGTTGAATACGGTCGCGTTACCTTTGGCGTGAGTTGTGGCCTCTCGCTCCAGAAAATCTAACTCGAAGCAGTTGCTACCACCGTTGAGGCGTGCGATTTCGAGCAGAGATCACTCCAAGATCTCACCCCCTCACTCTTCATCCTCATCTGAACATCGCCCCGATCAAGCGCACCAACAATTATGGCTTCTGATGCACAGAGTCGGTGATACATCCGACCACTCATAGTTGTTACAGCGAAAAGATAACACACTATTTAGGACATGATAGAACTTAATTTCGTTTATTCTGGGAGACGTTCATGGTTTGTTTGTTTCCATCGGAAGTGTTTTTATTAGCCCGTCGGATGGTCTTGACGAGAGATAGTGACTAACGACGTACTGATCGAAGACGCCTACGTTCAAGAACGGGACGAGGTGGTCGACATCGGAATCGAGGACGGGATCATACAGGAGATTGCCGCGAATACATTCGAATCAGCGACAGGGACTCTCTCAAACATCGGTAGCGATCGTACAATGGCGATGGCTTACATCTCTCACGACATTTCAACGGTATCGCACATCTGGGACAGGATCAACCTAATGTACCTTGGACGAACCGTCGAATCAGCTCCTACGAGGGAAACTCTCCCCGAGCCAAAACATCCGTCTATCCGGGCCCAGATCCATGCCGGGTGAAAACGGGGAATTGACGTCATGACAAACGACCGTGTGGTTAGAAACGGGAGAGTAGTTACTGCGGAGAGTACGTTTGACGCGGACCTCGTCGTTGACGATGGGAAGATTGTCGGACTGGTGTCGCCGGGGACGAGTATCGAAGCGACGGATGTCGTCGACGCCAGTGGACTGCTGGTAATGCCTGGCGTAGTAGATCCCCACGTCCACGTAGCGGAACCCAACAACATCGACACCTTCGAACACGGAAGTCGGGCAGCAGCCCTCGGTGGTGTCACCACGTTCATTACGTTTGCATGGCAGGCGTGGGCGGGCGACCAATCCCCGTGGGACGAGCCTGGATCGTTACGCGAAGGAGTCGAAAGACAGCTCACTGCCGGCGAAGATTCGGTTGTGGATTACGGGTTGCACGCAACGCTCTCCCGGGAGGACGAGGCGGCCTTTGACGAGTTCCCCTCGTTGGTCTCCGACGGGCTGACGTCGTTCAAGATGTTCACCGCCTACGAATTCGGACTTTCGACCGGATTTGTCGAACGAGCGTTAGAGGAAATTTCGGCCGTCGATGCTGTTGCCGTCGTGCACACCGAGGACGACTCCGTCTGTACGGCCCGGGAGGAACGAATGCGGAGCGACGGTCGCGGTTCCCCGGTTGACTATCCCGACTCCCGTCCAGATTACACGGAGGCGATGGCAGCTGACGACATCTTACGGCTCGCCAGAGCGGCCAATGCGAAGTACTACGGGTTTCACACGACGAGTCGAGCCACGGCTGACGTGATAGCTGCATACCGAAAAGATGGGACCCAGGTTCGAGGAGAGACCTGTACGCATTACACGACGCTTGATGAAAGTGCGTATCGTGATCAGGGGACTCTCCCGGTAATTGCGCCTCCACTACGCACTCGAGACGATGTCGATGCCATGTTCGAACATCTCGAATCCGGAACTCTTGACGTGGTATCGACGGATCATGTCGGATTCAAACGTGCCAACAAAGCTGCCGACCAGTGGTGGGATGCCCCATACGGTGCAAACAGTGTACAACGCTCACTCCCGGTGTTCCACGATGAGGCAGTGGTAAAGCGTGGGTATTCCTATCCGTTCTTGGTCGAAAAGATGTGCAAAAATCCGGCCCAAGCGTTCGGTCTCGATGAAAAGGGAACGCTAAAGCCGGGAACGGATGCTGACTTCGTCCTCTTCGATCCTGAGCAGACACAGACGATTCGCGCGACGGACAACGCCTCGCTAGCAGACTACTCGATTTACGAGGGTCGCGAGGTTACCGGCAGCGTCGTACAGACGTACCTTCGAGGAGAATTGCTCGCAGACGGTGACGAGGTCGTCGCAAAACCCGGGTTCGGAGAATTCATCGAGCGGTCAATCCCGGACTGGAGTGTCTGAATACCCCGAACCGTTTGTACCCATTCAAAGCAGATGTCTCAACCCGATCTGCCTTGTTGAATCCGTCGACGGCGTCGTGACCAACCTCCCGTCGAGTTTGCGGTGAGTTGCTTCGCCAGTCGTGTGTTCAGTCCTCGGTCTCGACGGGGATCTCCACGACTGGCTCCGCCTCACACTCGACGTGAGTTTTGCTCGCCCCCCAGTGTTGCACGAAATCCAACACCGCTTCCCGAGCACCAGCGAGTACTGATGGCAGTAACGCCTCCGTCGGCGACACGTACGTCGTCTCGTTGCTCGGCACGGAGGGCAACGCTCACACGGGGTTCGGTCACGTCCCCCCACGTATTGTTCGAAATTCCCGCCGTGTGCTCACCAATCGGGAACCCATCACGCGAGAACCGTAGATACCTTGTCTCCCGTTGCCTGTCCCCGCCTCGCTGTATTTTCACAACGTCGACCGCTGAATTCACCGTATCCAAGGAACTGTGATGGCGCCCGACACCCCACGTCGTTCCTCACGGACTGGTTCGTCGTCGAAACTCGATGACTGCGCCCACCTGAACCCACCTACCGGACCGCCCTGGTTCGTTTGTCCCTATCAACTAAGTAGTGTGGACGGCTCGGGGCGAAGTATGACTCTCCGCACCGACGGGGGGGATAGATTCCCTCCGTCGCTCGACTCGACATTTTCTCGCGACGAGGTGTCGATGGCGCTCACTAGATGCGGGCTTCTCGTGGATCGAGCGGAGACGCTCGCTCGGCTGTACGCCCACCATCGGGACTGGACGGTCGTCGAGGAGAAGTGGATCGAAGAGCGAGTCGACGAGCGAAGCACCCGTGGGAGTTCGAAGGGCATCTACCGCGCACTCAGTTCCCGGTTCAAGACCGTCGGGAGCGAACTCCCGTCTATCGCCCAACTCCCCTCGGTGCTCGATCAGTGTGAGACGGGGCGCGACAGAGCACAGGTGTTGTACTTGTATTTGCTGGAGGACGACCCCCTCGTGAAGTACGCCGTACGTCGGTACGTCGATCGACTCCGGGAGGCCGGCGTCGACGGGCTGGATTTCGAACAGGAGACGATACGACGCCTCCTGGACGAGTTCCGCTACGACGACGGAAGCGAGTTCGACTATGCAGAGTCGACGACGCGTCGCTGGGGAGAAGGGCTCCGATCGGTGATGCGGGAGATCGGTGTGCTCGACTCACAACAGGCCCTCCAGGGGGAGGTTCCCACGCTCGGACCGACGCCACTGCTCGTCGCGTCGGGATACTCGTGGGAAGTGCACGGCGACGACTGGCTCTCCCGGCCGATCGGCTGGCGCTATCTCTTTCAACCCGACCAGTACTGGGACTCCCTGGCCAAACGTGTGAGCGACCATCCGAACTGGGAGGCAAGCGGGATTCACGGTGAGTTGAGGCTCCAGCCGGTCGGCGACACGTACGACTGGGCCGACCCGTGGGAGGGCGATGGATGACGGAGGAAAGCTGGTTCGCCGCCGACGTCGGGAGCGGGTTCGAGGAGTCCGTCCGCATCGACCGCGAGGACGACGGTCGCGATCACCGGCTGGAATCGATCGACACCTACCACGTGACCGAGGAGTCCGAGGAGTTCATCTCGGACTTCTTCTCGCGCCTGCTCGGCCGGTCCGAGGACATGCGGTCGGGCGCGAACTACTGGCTCTACGGGTACTACGGGAGCGGGAAGAGCCACCTCCTCAGCGTGCTCCGCGGGCTGCTGGATAGCGAGTGGCTTCGACGGCGGGACGACGTCTGGGAACGACTGACCGACGGCCGTCGGCTAGAGACGCTCGCGTCCACGTGGTCGTCGATCCACGACGAGTACGAGGTCATCCCGATCTCGGTGAACCTCCTGAAACACCAGGGCCAGAAGCAACTGAGCTTCAGCGAGATCGTCCTCCGGAGCGCTCACACGTCGGAACGGCTCACGGGTGCCGAGGGCGGGCTCTCCTCGCAACTCGACGTCGCCTTCTTCGAGGACTGGTACCGGACGACCGACGCGTGGGACGACCGGACGACCACCACCCAAACGGCGCTACAGGGGACGGTTGACAGCCCGGCGAAGTACGACTGGGCGGACGTACAGCAGTACAGCGCGCTCGCCGACGCCGTCCTCCCCACCCTCTTCGAGCAGGAGACCGGCACGGCCGACGGGCTCGACGACCTGATGCCGTCCGATCTCGATCCCCGGGCCATGGTCGAGCGCCTCGAAGGGTTGCGGCGCGATCGGGAGGCGGAACTCGGTCGGCGGGTCAAACTCGTGGTGTTGCTCGACGAGGTCAGTCTCTTCATCGGGACGGATTTCGACCGCCTCACCGAGTTACAGACCCTCGCGGAGAGCGTCGACGGGATCGGCGACGGCGACATCCAGCTGGTTGCGACGGCACAGGCCAAAATCGAGGACGTCCAGCCGCAGTTTGCGGCTCGCGGTGCCGACTTCAGCATCGTCAAGGACCGGTTTCCACACCGGTTCGGCCTTCCGAGCCGACACGTCGGCGAAATATCCACCCAGCGGTTGCTCACGAAGACGGCTCACGGAAGGGCGAACACGGAACGCGTCCTCGAGCGGGCCAGCAACGAGCCCGAGACACTGCTCGTGTACTCGGGGATCGAAGGCAACACCGACCCCCCGCTCGACGACATCGATCGCGAGCGCCTCGTCGAGTTCTATCCGTTCCTCCCGTATCAGCCGCCGCTGTTCCTCGAGATCCTCTCGAACCTCCGGCGAGAGGCACACGACCCGGCGAAGTCGATCTTCTCGGGGACCGCACGGGCGATACTGGCACTCGTACACGGGCTCCTCCAGGAGTGGATCGAGGCGGGCGAGGAAACGGACGTCGTTTCGCTGGTCGACTTCTACGACCTCATCGAGCCGGAACTCGACGACATCACGCCACAGGACGTGGCAGTCATCGAGGAGATCGAGACACGACACGAGGCGGGCGACCTGGAGGCGATCGACGTGGCCGTCGCGAAGGCCGTGTTGCTCCTCCAGCACCTCCCGGACACCATTCCGATGTCGGAGCGGAACCTCGCAGTCGCCGTGTTGAGCGACCTCGACGGCCCGACCCAGTTCCAGATGGAGAACCGCGTCGAGGACTCGCTCCAGCGGCTTCGGAAGTTCATCCGCCCGACGCACGACGAAACCGGGCCGAAGTACGCGTTCACGCATCCCGAGGAGCGCGAGATCATCGAAGCCGCCGAGGGGAACCTCGACGACCCGGACTGGCAGTCCATCGTTGAGGCGGTGGACGGGTATCTCTGGGCTGACGTCGTGCGCGACCTCCCGCTCCCGACGTCGGCCGAGTACGGGGACACCGGCGAGCAGTACCCCGTTCGCTACGGGTTCAGCATCGACGGGATCGGACTCGACACGACGGTCGACGCTGCGGACGCACTCGACGTCGTGGTCGCCGTCCAGGGGATCGCTCCCACCCCAGCAGCCGTCGACTCCGACGATACCCCGCTCGAATGGGGGATCGGGGGGGACGGACTCGACGACCTCCGAGAGAGCCTCGTCGAGTGGTGGTCACTCAGAGACGCCGTCGGGGAGCACGCGCTCCCACAGTCCGTAGCGCGTGACCTCTCCGATCGGGCAGCCCGCGTTCGGAGCAAGCTCGTCGAGGCGCTCAAGAGCGGAACGTTCGACGTCAAGGATCGCGGCGATCGGATCGCGGGTCCGGCCTCGGGGGTCGAGGAGTATCTCGACGTCAACTATCCCGACGACTTCCATCCCGTAATGCTGCAGGTCGACGGCGAGCACTTACAGGAACTCCGGGGCCGCTCCGCACAGGACCCGCTCCCCGCGTGGGCCAGGCGGATCGGCGTCGCGACGGAGGACCCGGAAACGCACGGTGGGTCGGTCCAGAACAACGTGCGTGCCTTCACCGGCCGACAGTTGAAGCGACGCGGCGGAACCCTCGCGATGGCGACGATCCTCGACGGGATCGTCGACCAGAAACCGATCTACGAGGATGCTCGCCCCGCGCTCTGTGCGATCATCTGGGGCCTCTGTCGGAAGGGCGACTTCCTGCCGGTCGACGAAACGGGCGACTCCCTCGAACTCGACGCCGTCGTCGACCTGAACGGACTGACGACGACGCGTCTCAAGATTTCGGGGGGTAGCGGTGTGCGAGACGTTCTCCGGTCGGGAGGGTTCATCGACTCGACGGAGACTGTTCCGGACGGAATCGTCAGGCTCCAGTCCGCAAACGACAGGCTCGCCGGTCGACTCGGTAGTCGCGCGGAAGACGTCAGGCTGGTCGCCGAGAGCGACGTCCAGACGCGAGTCGTTCGCACGCTCCTCGTGTCGTTCGCGGAGGTACTCGTGACAGAGCAGCAGCACGCGATCGACCGACGGGAGGCCGTCAAATCACGCGACACTGACTGGGCGGAGGTCGTCGAAGCGACCACCGGGGCCCGGGAGTGGTACGACGAGGCCGGGGAGGTGTGGCGCCTGCGCCTCCCCGCGATCGCGCGGATCGATGCGCAGTTGACGCTGGCCCGGGGGTCCTACGACTGGCTGACCACAGAGTGTGAGACGGCCAGTCGGGCGCTCCGCGAAGGCGTCGACGGCTACGAGGGCGACTGGTGGACACACGACGGCTGGGACCGGTTCACCGACGTCGTGACCACCGCGCCGGCGCTCGACGATGCGATCGGGAACGCCTGGGACTCGTTCCGAGGGGAAACCGGGATCGACGCGTTCGTCGACGAGTTACGGGCGCATCCGTGGATCCAGCCTGCGACCGAGTTCGGATCGAACGTTCGGCCGGCCTTCGAGAGCGAATACATCAGACCGCTTCGCCGGGCCGCAGCGTGGTACGAGGACGTCTCGAACGCGGTGTCGACGGTGACCGGCGGAACGACCAGCGCCGAGGCCGAGGAGTTCGTTCGCGCGACGAACGGGGTCCTCGACGGCGACCCCCTGGCCGTGGCTGCCGGCAGCGACGTCGCGGAACTACGAGAGACCTTCGAGGAACTCCGGGCGCTCGTCGGGGAGCAGTCACCCACAGACGTCACGGCGATCGGGGTGCTCCCCTCGGATCGCGAATCGATCGACGCCGAACTGGAACGGCTCGTCGAACGCCACGACCTCAGTGTCGAGCGGACTGCGGCGGGGGTGATCATCCGATGACGACCAGCCGTCCCTTCCACGATTTCACGGAGCGACTCGCACAGTTCGCCGACGGACGACGCGGCATCCGAAACCCGTTCGTGATCGTCCCCGTCCAGCCGACGTACGAGCGACGGATCGCCGAACGGCTCACCGAGTGGGCAGCGACCCCGCACCGTACCGAGGAGTTCCCGGACGACGGAACCGTCCAGGTCCTCCGGCTGGATGAACTGTTCGTCGACACCGACGTCTTCGAACTCGCGATCGATCTCGGCGAGAACAGCCAGCCGGCGACGATCACCGAAACGATGCAGGACCGGCTGGCGGAGGAACTCGTCGCGGTCACGGTCGAACGAATCGAAGCGCCGGCCCAGCAGCGACACGTCGTTCTCCTCACGCACCTCGGGAGCCTCTACCCGTTCACGCGTGCGTCGGAACTGCTCGACGAACTCGACCGCCGCAACGTCCAGTCCACCATCGGCATTCCGTTCCCCGGGGACATCGTCGGTGGGAAACTGAGCTTCTTCGGCGAGGAATCGCGCAACTACTACCCGGCCCACCAGATCGAAGGCCGGGTCGAGGGGGTGCATCTCCAGTGAGCGACGACCACATTCGGGACATCTTCCAGCAGTCACCGACCCGCGAACTCGAGGAGGTCCAGAAGGTCAACGCCAGAGCGCGGGCCGAAAACGACGTCCGCGAGTTCTACGAGACCGACAGCGCTCGCGACGTACTCACCACGCTCGGGACGCTCGTCGACAAGTATCCACACGAGGAACCGCGCTTTCTCTACATCTCTGCGACGTTCGGGTCGGGAAAGACACACCTCCTGAAGCTCATCGGGTTCGCTGCCGACACCGACTCGGCGTTCGCCGACCTCGGCGAGGAACTGGCGAGCAGATGGCCGGGCTTCCAGTCGTTCCGGGAGAGCCTCGCGAACGCGCACGTCGACCGGCTGAAGCCCGTCTTCCTGAACCTCCTCAACAGGGACGCCTCACAGGAGCCGCCGCTCCCGTATCTCGTCTACGAGGCGATCGGTCGCGAACTCGGCTACCCCACCGACCCCAACTGGCTGCTCGAGTGGGCGTGGCGACTCGACATGACACACGGTGACTGCTGGGAGCGACTACAGGAACTCGAACACCACGGACAGACGTTCGAGGACGTCTACGACGAGCGGGCGTCGTTACGGAGCTGGCTCTACGACGCCGTTCCGACCCTCGAGGACTCCCCGTTCGGATCCCGGGAGGCAGTCAAGGAGTCGATCGACGACGCCATCACGGAGGTCGATCCCGACGAGTTCGATCCCGACGAACTCGTCGACCGCGTCGAAGCGGCCCAGGAGTCACTGAGCACGCCCGGGACCGAGACGGAGTTGCTGATCGGGCTCGACGAGGTGGCGCTGTTCATCGGCGATGGCCGCCACCGCTACAGGGAGTTCCAGGAGACGATGGAAGCGCTGACGGAACTGGGCGGCGGCCCGAACCCTCCGGTCATCGGGACCGGACAGTATCCGATCGAGCGCATCCACGGCGAGTTCGAAGACACCGAAGTCACGGAGCAGCCGTGGTACGGCGCCCAGGAACCGCTCGAGGGGGCCGACACCGAGATCATCGTCCGGAAGCGGTGGCTACAGAAAGACAGCGAAGGCCGAGGGGCCGTCGAGTCGGCGCTCCAGGGAATGGACGACCTGACGCTCGACGCATACACCGACGTCGCCGGCGCCGACCCGGACGCCGTCGAGTCGTACCCCTTCCGCGAGTACGATCTCGGGTTGCTCCGGACGGCGATCCAGCAACTGATGCCGCGGGGGCGCGTGACCGAGGAGGAGTACGTCCAGGGGCGGGCGTTGCTCATCCTCGTCCGGTCGCTGTTCACGCGGTTCGAGTGGGGGGACAAGCGGGTCGGTGCCCTCGTCACGTGGGACGAGCTGTACGACCTGCTGGTCGAAGAGACGACCTACGTTCCGCTGTGGGTACAGGAGATGGTCGAGAACAAACTCGTCCCATCGGCCGGCGGCGACGAGGGGGCGTTCTCCGTCCGCGTCGCGAAGGCGCTGTACCTGCTGAACCAGGTGCGTTCCGAGGTGCCGTCGACGCCGGCGAACCTCGCGCGGCTGATGGTCGAGGCGACCGACGAGTCGTTCGACACCGTCCGGGAGGACGTCGAATCGGCGCTGTCCGACCTCCTGGCGGATCGAAAGGTGCTGACAGAGACGAACGATCGCGGCGACAAGGAGTACCTGCTGGTCTCCGAGGAACAGGAGGACGTCCTGACGCGAGCGAAAACCCGGGCACAGGGGATTCCGTCACATCGGCTCTCGGCCAGACTGGAAAACTCCCTTCGTGAGGGGGGCGATCGCCTGCTCTCGGCGGGGAGTCGACACGAGGTCGACCTGGAGGGAGCACGCAAAGTCCCGCTCCGGTTCGGCTACTCCGTCCTCGATCCGATCGAGCGGGCGCCGACGCCGGAGTTCGACGCGGTCCGTGTGCGACTGGTCGCGGGCCGCGGCGACGAGATCGGCGAGCAGGTCGAGGCGTGGCAGTCGACGAACGAGGGGCGGGACGGGGGCGAGCACGTCCTCGTCGCCGTCACGGTACAGGGCTCGACGATCGATCGCCTGCGGGACGTGATGGGCATGGGGGAAGTGCTGTCGGAGGAGACGGACACGTATCCCGACCTTGAGTCCGATCACCGCGACGAACAGCGGGCCCTCGAGTCGACGATCCGTGAGCGGCTCGAAGCGGCGGACGTCTACGTCCGGACGGGTGGGACGCGGGGGCGGTACGGCGACGTGTTCGAGCAGGTCGTGAAAACGCAGGTCCAGTCCGTGTTCGGCGGGACGCGGTTCGTCCTGACCGACGGAATCACCGAAGTCGAGGACGCAAAGCGGATGGCGAGGTTCTTCCGCGGCGGCAACGACTGGCCGCTCTCGCGGGAGGACGCCGTCACGCTCGGCGTGGACACCGACCGACGGGAACTCGCCGACGGCAGGTGTCAGGAGTTCCTCGACGCGTACGCGGACGCCGGGTCGCTCCGTGCCGAGGACGTACTCGCCCAGACGGTCCAGCGGGGGGGAAGGTATCGCGGGACGCCCCAGGAATCGATCTCGGCGCTGCTGATCACGCTCGCGACGGCCAACCGCATCGCGCTCCGCCGGGACGACGAGTACGTCACCGAACCGGGCGAGATCGGGCGAGCGGTCAGGAACAAGACGAATCTGACCGACGTACAGATTCGCTTCGAGTCGCTGGACGGCGTCGATCCCGACCGGATTCGGGAGACCGTCGCGACGCTGCTCGGCGAGACACCGGACGGAACCGATCCCGACGCGTGGCTCGCCGAGTTGGCTGGCTGGGTCGACGAGAACAGCGTGCTGGTGAGACAGGTCTTGCGGGGCGTCAGCAGGGAGTTCGGCGACGGCGCCTCGCTGGACGAACTCGAAGCGGCCCTCCGGCCCGCGCTCGGTGGCGAACCGCTCGAACCGGACGCGCTCACGGCCGACGGGATCGGACGGCAGTCCGAGCGCTTCGCCCGGGCGAGGGAGCTGTTCCGACCGAGCGAAGCCGGTGACTCCCTCTGGGAACGGTTCAGCCAGCGGACGACGGAGATGCAGCGACGCTACCCCGGTGCGGACGTCACGGGGGAGATGCAAGCGATCGTCGGCGGGAACGAGGTGCCGGACGCCGACCGGCTTCGGGCGACGATCGACGAGGCCGACGCACACAGACGAACCGTCGTTTGCGAGCAGTACGAACGCATCACGGGAGAGCAGCCGACGGACGAAGAGCCCGAGCGCGTGGTGTCCAGCCTCGCGGCGTGGCTCGACGCCCACGACGGAAGCAGCAAGGACACCGCCGACCGCGTGGCCGTCGAATTCGACGGTGTCACCCTCGACGACCTCTATGAACTGTTCGAGACGGGGTGGAGCGGTGAGTCGTTCCCGGAGGAGGATCTCGTCGACCCGACGGTCGTCCAGCAGGCAAAGCGGTACGAACGGGCGCGGCGACTCCTCGAAGCGTCCGACGGCGAGGCGTCACTCTGGTCGCAGCTCCGTGAGGCGTCGAGGCGACTCGAAACAGACTACCCGAACCACCCGGTCACGGCCGAGGTGAATACGATGCTCGGTCGGTCGCAGCCGCCGAGCGTCAACGAGGTCGCGGGGCTCCTCGACGAGGCGGAAAATCCCTTCGCGGTCGACGAGCGACTCGCGGAACTCGCCGCCGAACTGCGGTCCGAGTATCCCGGGCACGACGTCACCGAAGCGGTCGTCGACGCCGTGGAGGGGACCAGCCCGCCGAGCGAGGAACGCGTGGGCGAACTGATCGAAGACGCCGAGGGGTTGCTCGACGGCGTGGACGAGCAGTTGCGGCGGCTTCGGGAGACCCTCGACGACCTGCCCGACGGCTCCGTCGTGCTGATCGACCCCGACGACTGACCGCCCGGCGTGTTCCCCCCGAAGCCGTCGTCGGCAGTCCCCGGACGCGCCCCGCAGGCCTCTCTGACCGACCCGAGACGACGGGGGGTCCCGGTGGGGCGACTGGGCACCCCGTTTCGGCGAGCCCGTTTCGGGGGGTCTGCCGTCCCGCTGCTCGTCGTCGATACGCCGACGCATCCCGGGATGGACAATCTTCAAGATACCTCGACGGGTCTGCTCGTAACATCACTAAGTTTCGCATGGACGGGCACTCTACTCAGCCTCGAAAGGCCCAACTCGACAGGGCAGAGCGCGAACATCTCGAAGACGTCGTCGCCGGGATGCGCGACCGCGTCGAGGCGAACGTCCGGTACCAGCTCGAAGCGGAGTACGACCTCGACGACGAGCCCATCGCCGGCGCTCGCGGTGACGACTCCTCCCTCGCTGGCGCTCACGATGACGACGGCGCTTCCCTGACCGGGGAACGAGCGGCCCTCATCGAAGCGATCGAACTGGAAGCCGCCGACGGGACCAGCTGGGAGGAAGCCCACGAGCAGTACGTCACGGGCGTCGGCTACACGATCGTCAATCGGCTGGCCGCCCTCCGCTGCATGGAGGTCCGGGGCTTCGTCGACGACGAGGTGACGGCCTTCCGGGAGGACGGACTCACCCCGGCGGCCGACCGGTTGGTCACCGAGGAGTTCATGCTCGAAGAGGAGGCCGTCCTCGAAGCCTACCGGACCGCCTGCGATGACCTCGCCGCCGAGATTGAGATCCTCTTCGACCGCTCGACGGCCTACAGCCTGCTTGACCCCGACGACGACACCTTCGAGGACCTGTGTGGGATGCTCGACTCGGTGCCAGACGCGGTCTGGCGGGCCGACGACGTGCTCGGCTGGGTCTACGAGTATTACAACCGACCGGTCGTCGAGACCCTCGACGCGAAGAACACGCTCGAACCGGCGGACGTGGGGCCGGCGAACCAGTTCTACACGCCCCACTGGGTCGTGCGGATGCTCACCGACAACTCCCTCGGAAAGCTCTATCTCGAAGCCACCGGACGGGGGTCAGCGGTCCCGGACCCGGACGCGCTCACCCCCGAGGAGCGCAAGGAACGTCCGGTCACACCGGAGGGCAGCCCGACCGTCCCCGAACTCTGTACGTACCTGATTCCGGACGAGGAGCCCGGGGACACACCCGAGTTCGACCACCCGTCGGAACTGCGCGTCATCGACCCCGCCTGCGGGAGCGGACACTTCCTGCTGTATGCCTTCGACGTGCTGGAGCGCATCTGGTGGGCCGAAACCGATCTCGACCGTGCCGAGATTCCGGCCAAGGTACTGGAGCACAACCTCCACGGCGTCGACATCGACCTGCGCTCGTGTCAGCTCTCGGCGTTCAATCTCTACCTGAAGGCCCGGACGCGTGCCGAGGCGGAAGACGGCGGGTTCGAGATGCCCTCCGTCGACGTCGTCTGTGCGGACGCCCGCGTGGCGGAAGTCGAGGAAGGCACGGACGTGCTGGACGACATCACCGGCGAGGGGACCGACCTGCGTGAGGCGCTCGGCGGGATCATCGACACCTTCCAGCACACGGAGGCCCTCGGGAGCCTGCTCGACGTGAGCGGAGCCCTCGAGGACGTCTTCGAGAGCGGGCAGACGGGGCTCTCGGACTGGGGCGACGGAACACACCAGTCGCTGAACTCGTTTTTGAAGGCACTCCGCGAGGCTGTCGACGAGCGCTCGTCGGATTCCTTCGGCGAACAGAACCTCAGGAGCTTTCTGAACCTGCTGGTGGTGCTGACACAGGAGTACGACGTGGCACTGATGAATCCGCCGTACGGCTCGCAGGGACGGATTCCATCGAACGTTCGGCAGTATCTGGAGGACGAGTACCGGTACACGGCGGAGTACTACATCAATTTCTTCGAGCGGTGTCTGTCGATGACGCGGGAGAGCGGCCGCATCGGCATGATCGTCCCCCGAACGTTCATGTTCAAACGGAGCCTGGAGGAGTTCCGCGAGGATTTCATCGGACGGCTCGGCACGTTCGACTTCCTGGCCGAATACGGCAACGGCGTCCTGGACAACGCGACCGTCAGAACTGCCGGTACCGTCGTTCGAGCGGGAACTGCCACACGCACACAGCCTTCTGCGAAGTTCATACGGCTGCACGACGTTCCGAAGGAGCAAAAGGAGAGACGCTTCCTCGAAACGTCGTTTACGGGGGACAGTGGCGACGTCGAGCGCCGTTTCGTTCGCGACCTCGACGAGTTCTCGCTGATCCCGGGGTCACCACTCTCGTACTGGATGCCCGAGGCGGTCAGGTCGCTGTTCGACGCCGACGTCGTCTTCGACGCGAACAACGGCGGGCTGGACGTGGAAAGCGCCGGTTCGGTGAAGGCTGGACTGACGACCGGGGACAACGACCGATTCGTTCGCAGGTTCTGGGAGAGCAGCCACAGCGGGTTCGTTCCCTACGCAAAAGGGGGGAAAGATGCGTGGTTGCTTCCCCGCGTCGACCGGACGCTGTACTGGGGGCAAAACGGGGCCGAGGTAAAGCGCCATCCCGGATCGTACCCCCGAAACGAGGACTACTACTTCGAGGAAGTCCTGACGTACACGTACCTCAAGGAGGGAGGGCGGCGGTTCGGCTATCTCAATCCGGGATCGCTGTTCGATCACGCCGGGAAGATCTTCGCCCCCGACGTGGACAGCTGGTCGATGCTCGGGTACGCGAACTCGCATCTGATCACGTACCTCATGCTCGGGCAGACGCCGGACCGTCACTGGGAGGTGAGTCACGTCTCGCGGTTGCCCTGGCCCAGCGACCTCGAGGGTGGTGGGCGAATCGCTCAGCTTCCAAAAGACGCCGTCGGGCAGATTATCCGGAAACGCCAACACGAGTTCAACTCCCCGTACTACTGTGGCCCCGTGTTGCTCCACGTGTTGGGGGTCGACGACGCGCTCTCGCGGTACGAGCATCCCCACCGCAAACTCCGGGAAAACCTCGACATCGAGGATGCCGACAGCGAGGTCGGCAAGTCGGCGTCGATGGAAGAGCTGGGAACGGAAGCTGCGAGGCATCTGGCGTCGGTCGGCGAGAGCTTCCAGTCGTGTACCGACGACATCGACGAGGCAGTGTTCGACTCCTTCGGCATCACCGACGAGCAGCGGGAAACGATCCTCCAGGAGATAGCGCTGCGAACGAATGAAAACCCACGGGAACGGAAGCAGTACACGCCGTCGACGGTCACGGCGCCCTCCGACGACTTCCCCGAGCAGGTCAAAGACCTCCTCCTCCACTGTACGCTCCGGGCGATCGACGACGTCGACGACGGCATCGTCCCCCTCTCTGCGGTCGACGGGAAGGACCATCTCCTCGCCCACGTCGAGACGGAGTTCGAACGCGTCTGGGGCGACCACGCGACCGACCGCCTCGCGGAAGTCGACGACGTACTCGGGACCCGGAGCGCGAGCGACGAGGCGTATCCGAACCTCCGCGCGTGGCTCGAAGACGACCTGTTCGAGTACCAAGTCTCGAAGTTCGACCGGACGCCGATCCTCTGGCGGTTCTCGACCGAGCGGCTCGTCTCCGACGCCACGGGCGAGGGGTTCGGCTGTCTCGTCGACTACCACCAGCTAGACGCGGGCCTCTTCGACCGCCTCCAGAACGAGTACCTCGAACCCCGACGGACGCGTCTGCGCGAACGGCGGGCGGCGGCACACAGCCGTCGTAGCGACGAGTCGCTCTCGACCGCCGAGCGGGCCGACGCCGCCGAGGAGTACGAACGGTGTGAGAGCGGCCTCGAACAGCTCAGTGCGTTCGAAAAACGGCTCGGCGAGCTCGCCGAGTCCACCGCGCGTGACTGGCCCGACGAGCAGCAGGACCGTGCAGCGCGGGCAGCCGAACGCGTCGCGGAGTTCCGGGAGCGGACGGCGTCACGGCTCAACGCCCTCGAAACGCTCGCGGCGCTGGAGGACGTGGACGTGGAAACTCTGTTCAGCCCCTCCTTCTACCGGACTGTCTGCGAGAACCGGGGCGAGTGGATCGACGCACTCGAGGGCCTGCAGAGAGCCTTCGAGGCGTACGCCGCGGACGGGACCGAACCCGTCGAGGCCCACCGCTATGACCTCTTCGAGTACTACGACGACCTGGTCGGTTCCGCGCATTACGCGAGCAACGGGATCCTGTTCATGACCTACTACTTCGACCAGTTCGAGGAGGCCGGCCAGGCACAGATCGGGGATGGCGGTGTCTCCGAGCGACAGCGGCTGCTCTCGGAACTCGCCGCCGACGTCGACGAGTACGCGCGATTGGCCGAAGCGATCGCCGAGGACTGCGAGGAGATCGCCGCAGACGTCCCCACCGACTGGAAAGACCGGGCGCTCTCGGAGGTGACGACCGCCGGCTACCGGCCCGTCCACAAGCACGGCGTCGCGATCAACATTACACCGCTGGCGGAGGCGGACATCGTCCCCGAGATCGTCGAGACGAAGGTGCTCTAACCATGCAAGCGACCCAAACCCTCCCTGACGCGGCGAGAGCTACCATCCGAAGCGAGTTCGACCGGGCCGAGTCGGCAGACCCGATCGTCCTCTGGTGGGACGACGGGAACTACCTCGAAGACGTCATCGAGCGGGCCTGCGACGAACTCGGCGTTCACCTGAAGGTCGCCGAGGAGACGCCCCTGGAACTCCGTGCCGACCCAGTCGAGGGCAAACAGGTGTGGTACGTCCCACACGTCAAGGAGCCCGAAGACGCCGAGGGCGACTACGACTGGTTCCGCGACGTCGAGCACACGGGCGGTGAGGTGGAGATGAGCATCGAAGACCTCACGGTCCACGCGTTCGAGCGCGGGCAACTCGACGCCTGGGAGCTAAAAACCGCGACGCAGGCGGACGATCCCGCGAAGCGCCGCGAGATCGCGCGGATCCTCCACGACGAGCTCACCGGCGGACAGCTCCCGACGCTCGAACAGCTCCGCACGCAGATCGTCACCGGCGGCTACACCGACCCGGTCGCGTTCGTGCTGGAGAACGGCTGGGGCGACATCGACGAGGGCCCCGACACGATCGAACAGATGCGGAGCTTGCTGACCAGCGAGGGCGTCGACGCCGTCGCTGGCGAGGACGAACCGACGGGGATTGTCACGGCGACGCGCCGCTGGGCCGTCGCCGAGTGGCTGATCCACGCCGGCGTCGACGCCGACCGCTTCCCGGGGGCGTTCCGCGCCGAGACGGCCGGCGACCACGACCTCCCCGAGCTCAAGTCGCTGCTGAACAACACCACCTCGGCCGGCCGCCTCGCCGATCGATACCTCGGCGAAGCGGTCTGGCCCGACGTCGTCGCGGCCGTCGACGACCCGTGGGAACTGGCGGACTGTGTCGTCGACGGCGCGCTCGAACGTCGCCTCTGGGAGGAGTGGCACGCGTCCTTCGACGCCGGCGACTACGAGACGTGTCTCCAGGACGCCGAGGAGCGGTACGACGCCCTCCTGGGGAGCGAGGGCTTCCGTGGCAGCTACCGCGGCGCCTACGGCCCGGACAGCCCGTGGACGCGGACGTGGAAACAGGCCGAGGCGGTCGCCCGCCTCGCCCACCAGCTCGAGACGTGGGACGAGGGCGCGACCGACGACGTCGTCTCGCTGTACGCCGACCCGGACGACGGGACGTGGCAGATCGACGACGCGGTGCTCAGCCTCGTCGTCGCCGGCGAGCCCGAATCCGACCTCCCCGTCGACCATCCTGCCGTCGGCGCGCTCGAGGATCTCCGCACCCAGCTCCAGTCGGAGTACGTCGAGTACCTCGAAGCTCTCGGCGACCTCGTCACCGATACCGTCGAAGTCGGCGCCCCCTTCGTCGACGAGGATCACGCCTACCAGTTTTTCACCACGGAATCCAGCGGCCTCGAAAGCGGCCAGACCGTCGCACTGTTCGTCATCGACGCGCTCCGACTCGATCTCGCCCGCCGGCTCGCAGAGGAGTTGCGCGACCACGTGGCGACGCTCCCGGCCGACGCCCCCGAGTTCGCTGTCGACGAGGACGTCTGGCTCGGGACGCTTCCCTCGGAGACGGAGTTCGGGAAAGCCGCGCTCACGCCGGGGGAGATCCAGATGTTCGACGTCTCGCTGGTCGACGGCGAGTTACAGCCGCTGCGAAACAACCGTCGCGTGACGACCAGTCGCCGCGAGTCGTTGCTGGGCGGTGACGGCTGGACGGTCACTCGCGAGACAAACGACGGCTGGCAGTCGACGCGCGTCGCCTACTTCAAAAACGACCTCGACGACATCGGCGAGAAGGAACTGAGCGACCTCGAGGCGCTGCTGGCCCGGCGCGTCGACTCGCTCGCGGAGTTCATCGGCACGAAGCTTGAACAGGGCGAGTGGGATCAGGCCTACGTGCTGACCGACCACGGGTTCGTCCTGCTCCCGGACAACGCGTCGCCGGAGAGAATTTCGCGGCCGACGGAAGCGTCCGACTCCGGGCGCCGATGGATCGCCGGGGAGGACGTGGACGAGAGTTCGCCCGGCGTACTCCTCGACGCCAGTTCCCGACTGGGGTATCTCGACGCCAACGTCAGCGTCCTTGCGAGCCCGCTCAAGCGGTTCAGCAAGCAGGGGCTCGGTGACGCACGGTTCTACCACGGCGGACTGCTCCCACAGGAGTTCGTGCTCGACTTCATCAGCGTCACGCAGGGCTGACCTCTCCCCATCTTCGCATCTATGTCGTCACAGGAAATCGACCGTACGCTGCGGTCGTTCGCCGCAACGGAGGTATCTCCGCGGTCTCGACCTGGACGAGACGCTCTCGCAGTGAGCGATCCGAGCCGCGTCACAAGCGACGAGAACGCGCCCGACGTCGAGTAGCCGGTCGCTGGGCCGTGAACTAGTTCGTCGCGGATTCGACGACGAGCGTGTCGTCTTCGAGGTAATGGTCGATGACGTGGGCGTGTTCCTCGACGTCTTCGAGCTGTTCGCGCAGCATCTCCGCGGTTGCGTAGTCACCGAGCCCTTCCGCGAGTTCGATGTGGCCGCGGTAGCTCTCGATGATGTCGCCGTACAGTTCGAGGTCGTTCGCGAGGGAAGTCCGAATGTCGTAGACGTCCTCGTCCTCCGGGTCGACCGTGGCAGCGTCCGACAGCGCCGTCATGCTCGCGTGGGGCACCCCACCGATCGCCTGGAGGCGCTCTGCAATCTCGTCGGCGGCCGCTTCGACGTCCTCGTAGGCCTCCTGGAGGAAGACGTGGATGTCGCGGTGCTCGGCTCCCTCGACGTTCCAGTGGTGTTTGTGGAGTTGATGGTAGAGAACGTACGCGTCCGCGAGGTCCGTGTTCAGAGCCTCGATGATCTGCTCGGCCTTCTCTTCCTCCAGTCGGACCGGGTTCTCGCCGACGGTGCCCGCTTCCTGGCGAACCGTCTTCTGGGTGCTCATAGCGTAGCTACCTACGGCCGGCACACCTTTATAACTTTTCAAAATTCAGACAATTTTTCGCGTCGCCTAAAAATCGGCGCGTGGTAATCGACACACGACTGAAACGACGGCTGTTCGATCGGTTCCGACACCGCGCACTCGACTGTTGTCTGACTGTGATAGGTTCCGCCCGATCGACCGCTCCCATTGTCGAGATTCGACGACGGATGGAGATGAGACGGTGAACCCGGGGGCAGCGAAACGCGACCGCCGGGGCCCGGTCGCGGGGCCCCCGAAGTCGTCGCCTCACCGCCGACCGGGCGGGGGACCGATCACCGACGGGTCGCCGCGACGGCTCCCGTCAGAGGCTACAGCGCGCGTCCGGAATGACGTCCGGGTACTCTTCGAAGACTTCGACCTGGGTGGCGTCGCCGTCGCCGGCGACGCGTCGTCCACCGAAGAAGTTGAGCGCCGCCTGGTGGTCCTCCTCGCGGAACTGGATGGGGCCGAAGACGGAGTCCCACTCCAGTCCCTCAAGCCCCGAGATGATGTCGTCGGTGGCCGTGGAGCCGCTGTCCTCGATCACCGTCGCCAGCGCCCGCAACAGCTCGAAGGACGCGCCCGCTGTCGAATTGGGGAGCAGCGAACTGTCGAGGTCGCTGTAGAGGCTCTGGAACTCGTTGTTGACCTCGGTGTCGAGTTCGGGGTTGTAGAAGTGCGTCCCGAACCAGCCGTCCTTGACTACCTCGTTCGGCATCGTCGACGCCGCAAACTGGCCGATCGGCTTCCCGGAGTTGAACATCATCACCTTCTCCTCCTGCAGTCCGAACGAGTTGGCCTGCGGGATCAACTGTGCGGCCGCCCCCCAGGTGAGGACCCCGGTGACGACGTCGGCCTCGCTGTTCGATATCTCGGAGATGTACGACGACCAGTCGGTCTCGCCGAGCGGAACCAGCGTGCTGCCGGTGACTTCGCCGCCGACCTCGTTCATCGACTCTTTGACCAGTTCGAGCCCGTTCTGCCCGAGGGCGTAGTCCTGCGAGACGTAGTGGACACGCGAGGGATCGATGTCCCGGTCGATGTGGTCGGGGAGTGCCTGGATGAACTGCGTCCCCGTCGGCGCGAGGTGTCGGTTGCTCGGCCAGATGAAAAAGGCGTACTCGTTGCAGTTGTCCGGATTCTCGCGTGCCTGGACGGACGACGCCGTCGTCAGGAGGTGTGGCACCTCCGCCTCCTCTTTGACGTACTGCATCACGGAGATGGAGTTTCCACTGCTTACCGGTCCGATGAGCGCGTCGACGTCCTCGTCCTCCACGAGCGTCCGCGCCGCCTGGATCGACGAGTTCGGGTCCGACTCGCCGTCCTCGATGATGAGGTCGAACTCGCTGTCGAGGATCTCACCGCCGAGGTACTCTTCGGCGATCTCCAGCCCGCGTCGGTTCTCCTCACCGGTTCTCGCGAACGGCCCGCTCAGTGCCATCACGGCACCGATCTTGACCGAGTCGCTTCCGCCCCCGCCGCCCATGCAGCCGGCGGCCGAGGTGATTCCCGCAGCGCCCGCTGCCTTCAGGAACGTTCTTCTATTTAACATTGTATCCCTGCACTCTCTGTTGGCGATCGGTATAATAAAATCCCGGGTTTTTATCCGGAAAATTAAGTGGGGTTTCCGGCCGGAACGCGAGTCGGCACCGACCGTCGTGTCGCGGCGTTCACAGGTGTATACGGGTGAATGACGGCATCTCGTGTGACGGGTCGATCCGCGGAAAGGGGCCCCGACGGGAGCGTGGGCGAGTTACTCCTCGCCTCTGAGAAGCCCCATGAGACCGTCTGGGAGGGCGAAGACGAACACGACGAAGAGCACCCCGAGGAGCAACCGGTAGCCGCCCTGCCAGACGTTCTGCAGGAACTCCTGGACGAAGACGAGTCCGATCGCCGAGGCGAACGGTCCGAGGAGCGTGCCCGTACCGCCGACGATGATCCAGATGATCACGTCGCCGGTCAGTCCGAAGGAGACCATCGACGGCGAGGCGATGCCGACGAGACCGACGTACACCGCGCCGGCCAGGGCGGAGATCGCCGCGGAGACGAGCCACGCGATCATCAGTTCGCGGTTTGTGTCGTAGCCCAGATACCGCATCCGGAGTTCGTTCTGTCGGGTCGCGTGCAGGACGTCGCCGTAATCGCTCCTGATGAGGACGTACAGCCCGTATCCACAGATGGCGACGACGAGCAACGAGAAGAAGTAATACTCGGTCGCACCACCGAGGTCGATGCCGAGGACCTCGGGCGGACTGAAGAAGCCGAGCCCGTCGGACCCCCCGGTCAACCACGTCGTGACGTAGGTGAAGTCGTAGACGATCGCCCCGAAGGCCAGGGTGAACAGCACGAAGTAGACGTTGCCGATCCGACGCTTGATCGGCACGTAGCCCACGGCGAACGCCACCGCGACCGCGAGGACGATCCCGAGAGGGAAGCCGAGCCAGAACGACTGTCCGTAGTCGACGACGAGTTTGGCGACCGTGTAGGCGCCGATACCGAAGAACGCCGCGGGCGCGAGGGTGAGCAGGCCGGCGTAGCCGAGCACGATGTCGACGGAGATGGCAAAGAGGCCGAAGATGAGCGCCTCGGTGGCGAGTCCAGACTGACTGGGAAACAGGAACGGGACGGCAAGCAGCAGTAGCGCGCCGACGGCGAGCAGAGGCCGACGGGGGAGCTCGCGGACGTACTCGCGAACGTTGGCCATGCGGTCGCTCATTCGTGCACCTCCGGCTTCCCGTAGAAGCCACGCGGTTTGTACAGGATAAACACCATCGCCGCCGCGAAGACGAGGATGCGGACGTACGTCGGTTCGAGCAGCAACCACCCGAAGGCGATGATCTGGCCGACGATCATGCTCACGACGAACGAGCCCTTGAAACTCCCCATCCCGCCGACGATGAT
>Ga0207733_100270_pt1 | contig 43149 bp, 37 predicted proteins | sample A23P3SouthBayCA_FD_187735 | JGI IMG/M metagenome (GOLD analysis project Ga0207733, IMG submission 187735) | Aerobic enrichment media microbial communities from Eden Landing Ponds, California, USA - A23 P3 (SPAdes) | ecosystem: Environmental > Aquatic > Marine > Unclassified | place: Emeryville...
GGAGGTTGATGATCTCGATGGCGTCGAACGGGCACTTGTTGACGCAGATGCCGCAGGTCTCGCCGAGGCAGATCTCCTCGGAGATGTGGATCTGGTCGGCGCCGCCCTCGTAGGGTTCCTCGTCGCCCCCGAAACGCTCCTCGCGCGTGACGATACACTCCTTGCCCGACCGGTTGGGCGGACAGAAGTTGGCACACTCGTAGTTACAGCGGTCGGGCTGACACTTCTCCAGGTCGACGACTGCGATCGAATCGTCCGCCATGGTCACAGGCTGGTACCGGCGGTCAGCAGGAGGCCCCAGGAGACGAACCACAGCGAGAAGGTGATAAAGGCGATGTAGAGATAGCCCTTCACACCGAAGTCGTCGATGTCCATGCCGACGACCGTGTAGACGGGGATCTGGACGAGGATCGCCGCGCCCAGGATGTAGAGACCGAGCCGGTCTTTCGCCCCGGAGGCCATCGCCGTCGACGCGATACCGGCGGCGATCCCAAGGACCGAGGCGAGGCTCGTCACCGTCAGCCCCCTGAGGTGGTCGTCCCACCCCTCGTCGGCGGTTTCCGTAGCCATATCTCCTTCTGGGCCACCCGGGCTAAAAAGCCGTTCGTTCGGCGGTCCGGCTGAGTCCGGCCCGGTCGCACGCACGCGGCCGCCTCGTTACCGGTCAATAGCTGTCCAGAGGTCTCCGGAGCGCTCTGTTCGGCTGGTGAGAGCGTCCCGGCGGTCCCGTCGTTTTCGGGCGGTCTGGCGCGGCTCGCGGGCGTCCGGTGTCAATCTTTATGATGCGGCAGTCCTACCCATCGAGCGATGCCCGAGACCGACGGGGATGACCTCAGCGAACTCCCGCCGAGCGCGAAACTCGTCTACAAAGTTCTGGAGTACGACGGTCCGCTCACTCAGAAAGGGATCGTCGAGGAGTCGATGCTCTCGGCGCGAACCGTCCGCTACGCCCTCGAACGACTCGACGATATCGGCGTCGTCGCCGAAGACGTCTACTTCGCCGACGCCCGACAGAACCTCTACGAGATCGACGACTCCGAGGCCGAAGCCGCCGTCTCAGACTGATCCGTCCGTTCTCTTCCAGTTGGCCGTTACTCCACCAGTTCGAACTCGCCCTCGAAAACCACGTCGCCAGCGGAGCGACCCACGGACAGGTCGAACTCGCCGGGCTCGGCCTCCCACGTCTCCTCGGCGGTCCAGAACGCCAGGTCGCCGGCGTGGACCTCGACGGAGACTTCGCGGCGCTCGCCGGCGTCGAGTCGGACCTTCGCGTACCCGACGAGTTCCTTCACCGGCCGCGCGCGACTCCCGGTCCGGTCGTGGGCGTACACCTGCACGACCTCCGTGCCTGCCCTGTGGCTCTCGTTTTCGAGCGTGACTGACACCGCGAGCGACTCGTCGAACCCGATCTCCTCTGTCGATTGGCTCCAGTCGGCGTACGTCACGTCGGCGTAGCTCTCGCCGTGGCCGAAGTGGTACAGAGGGTCGTTCGGAATGTCGACGTAGCGGGCGTGGAAGCGCTCTTCCGGTCCTGCGGGTGGTTCGCTCAGGTCCACGTCGTCGGGGACGGGCCGGCCGGTCGAGAGCCGGTCGTAGTAGACTGGGATCTGCCCCTCGGTGACGGGGACGCTGACAGGCAGGCGCCCGCCGGGGTCGCGCTCGCCGAGCAGTACGTCGGCGACGCCCGGTCCGGCCTCGGTGCCGGGGAACCACGATTCGAGGACCGCGTCGGCCGTGTCGGCGACGTCGGGAACGATGAGGGGACGGCTGGTGAAACAGACGGCGGCGACCGGTGCGCCCGTTTCGGCGAGCGCGTCGACGAGGGCGGCCTGGTCGCCGGGGAGGTCGAGGTGGGCGCGGCTGGCGCCCTCGCCGCCCCACTCGCCGGGTTCGCCCACAGCGGCGACGACCACGTCTGCGTCTTCCGCGGCGGCGACGGCTTCCTCGCGCGCCGCGTCCGAGACGGTCCCGTCGCGCTCGTAGCCCGGCGCGTAGGTCACGTCGTCACAGCGCTCTTCGAGGGCCGTCCGCAGCGTCACCACGTCCGCGGCGCTGGCGTCGCCGTCCCACATGTCCATCATGTCTTCCTGACTGTCGGCGAAGGTGCCGACGAGCGCGACCGAGTCGTCGGCGTCGAGCGGGAGCGCCCCGTCGTTCTCCAGGAGGACCTGCGACTCGGCGACGGCCTCGCGGGCCAGCGCACGGTGGTCGTCCGTGAGGACGCGCTCCTCGGCGCGGTCCTCGTCGAAGTAGCGATAGGGGTCCTCGAAGAGGCCGAGCGCGCCCTTGAGTTCGAGGATCCGCCGGACTGCCTCGTCGACGCGCTCTTCGGGTACTCGCCCCTCGCGGACGAGGTCGGCGAGGTGGTCGGTGTAGACGCCGCTGACCATGTCCATCTCTGAGCCCGCAGTGATGGCCGTCTCGGCGGCTTCCGCCCGGTCTTCGGCCGCGCCGTGGACGATCATCTCGCCGAAGGAGTTCCAGTCCGAGATCAGGAAGCCCGCGAAGCCGAGTTCGTCGCGCAGGACCCCCTCGATGAGTTCCTCGTGGCCGCTGACGGGGACCCGCTCGTGGACGTTGAAAGCGTTCATCACCGTGCCGACGCCCTCGTCGACGGCCGCCTCGAACGGCGGGAGGTGCGTCTCGCGCAGCGTCGTCTCGGAGATGTCGACGGTGTTGTACTCGCGGCCGGCCTCGCTGGCGCCGTAGCCGGCGTAGTGTTTCGCGCAGGCCAGCAGGCTGTCGTCGGCCGCCAGGTCGTCGCCCTGGAAGCCCCTGACCCGGGCGCGGGCGTACTCGCTGGCGAGCAGGGTGTCCTCGCCGGACGTTTCGAGGATGCGCCCCCAGCGCGGGTCGCGGGTCACGTCCACGCCGGGTGCGAACGTCCAGTGGACGCCACACGCCGCGGCCTCCGTCGCGGCCACGTCCGCGGTGCGCTCGGCCAGGTCCGGGTCCCACGCGGCGGCCTCGGCCAGCGGCATCGGGAACAGCGTGCGGTAGCCGTGGATCACGTCCAGCGCGAGCAGGAGCGGCACGCCGCTGGGGGACTCCTCGACGGCGATCTCCTGGAACTTCCGGGCGTCCGCGACGGACTCGACGTTGAGCAGCGAGCCCACTTCGCCGTCGGCGATGGCCTCGGCGGTGTCGCTCCGGCCCACGTCGGTCCCCGTCAGGAAGCCGGCGTTTTCCTGTGTGAGCTGTCCTGCTTTCTCTTCGAGACTCATCTCGGCGAGCAACTCGTCGACGCGCGCCTCGATCTCGACGCGTCGGTCCTCGTCCACGTACCCCAGGATGGAACTGTCGTCCATAGTCGACTCGCGCCCGTCGCGTACATAAAATCGGAGGAAACCGGACACACCGTTCGGGTTTCGGCTGGGCTCGACTGCAGGAGTAGCGCTCCGCACCGCTCCTGACCTGTCCGATCTATGAGAAACTTTTTTTGAAAGTCGATCCACGTGACATCTGTGTCCCACTCGCTCCCCCGTCGGTGGTTCCTCCGGGCCGTCGCAGGTGCCCTCGCCAGTGTGACGGCTGGCTGTTCCGCGATGTCCGGTGGGGGCTCGTCCCCCAGTGCGTCCGGTGACGAACGAGCCGGGACTGACGCGACGACGGACACCACCACGGCGGACACCACCGCAACGGACGACACCGCGACGGCGTGGCCGCCCCTGAGCGAATCCCGCCCGTCCACGCCCGCGGCGTTCGCGTTCGAGACGCCGGTTCCAAGCGACTGCGAGGTTTCGGAACGCCCGCGACCAGCGCCGACGGCCGGGATCGAGCCGAAACGGTATCCGGCCGTTCCGACCCTCTCGAGTCACGGCAACGCGGAATCGTACGCGACCGACTACGAGGCAGTGCTCCAGTTCAACGCGTACCTCGCGACCGAGGGGAACGCCGACACCCGGCAACTGGACGTTCGGGTCGAACCGGTGGTGCGTCTCAGCGAGGCGTTCGGTGATGGCTATCTCGTCGCCGTCGACGGCGAACTATCCGTCCTGCAGGGCAACGTCGCCGCGGACCTCCCCGTCGCCGGCCTGTACTACGTCGGTCCGGACGTGGCGTTTCGTGCCGACATCGCCGCGCCGAACTTTTCGGACGTCGAGTCGCTCCGCGCTGTCACGGCCGAAGAGACGAGCGCTATTTACTGTGGGTAACTTTCGAGCGCCTGACGCTGCGTGTCTGCCTCTACGACGATGGCGCAACCGGGGAGTTCAGACCGGGGGATTCGAACCGCTACCGCGAACAGCGTGAAAGCCCCCGTCCGCTCGTCGGTCCTGACTCGCTGCGCGCTTCGTCACTCGTTGCACTCGCTCCTGCAGTGCTTGCGTCGGCAGATACCGACGAGCGGACGGCCCCTTTCATTCCCACCCGTTCAGACTGACGAGCCAGCCGACACGGGTGGGAATGAAAGGGCGACCCGTTCGGCGAACCCCGACGACGCAAGCACTGCGGGAACGGAGTGAGCGAAGCGCGCAGCGAGGCCCCCAAGTCGAACGGGTCGGGGTCGCCGGCGCAGTGCGCCGGCTTCCGGCGAGGTCGAAGACCTCGCTTGGCTTTCACGCTGTCCGCGGTCGCCGTTTCGGTCGTTGTGCTCGCGGTCTGGTACGTCCTCTCCCGAACTCCTCACGACGGCGAGACGGTAATCGTCTTCCCGCGGTCGATCGCCCGTTCGAGTTCTTCGGCGATGGCGCTGCCGCGCGAGACCTGTACCTCGCCGCCGCGCGAGACGGTCGCAGTGAACAGATACTCCCCATCGGCCTGCACCTCGAGGGTGTCCCCCTCGTAGCCGTCCATCGGGATGACGACGTGGCGCGAGGTGATATCCGGGGAGACGATCTCGCCGCCGCCCGCACCGGGACCGCCGCCACCGCCAGCACCCTGACCGCCACTGTCGCCCGCGCCGCCGCCACCGAGCGCTGACGCGCTCTGCGGACGCTCGTCCAGCGTCCGCACGTCGATGTCGATGCCCAGCCTGTTCTCCACGTCGGAGATGCGGCCGCCGCCCTTGCCGATGACCGCCGAGATATCGTCTTCCTCGACGTAGACGACCGCCGTGTTCGGGTCGCGGATCTCGACTTCGACGTGGCCGTGAGCGATCGACCGGATCTCGCGTTCGACCTCCTGTTTGGCGATGCGCTCCGTGCCGCTCTCGGCAGCGGGACTGCTGTCGTCCGCGTTGTCCCCCAGCGGGACGGTGACGACCTGGCGGTTGAAGGTGTAGATCTCGTAGGCGGGCTGGCCCGTCTCGAAGTCACGGATCATGATGACGGGGCGGGCCAGGTCCTCCTCCATCAGGCCCTCGGGGACTTTGACCTCGGTGGTGACGTCGTAGACCGTCTCGACCTCACCGGCCTCGATGTAGACGACGGTGTCGACGACTTGTGGTATCATCCCGAGTTCGACCCGACCGACCAGCCGCTGGAGGGCGTCGATGGCGCGGGTGGCGTGGACCACGCCGACCATTCCGACGCCCGCGAGTCGCATGTCCGCGAACACCTCGAAGTCGTCGGTCTTCCGGACCTCGTCGTAGATGGTGTAGTCCGGCCGGACCATTAGCAGGGAGTCGGCCGTTTTCTCCATCGACCCGCCGAGTTCCGTGTACTGGGTCACGTCGTCGCCGACCTGGAGGTCACGCGGTTTCTCCATCGTCTTGACCGCGAAATCGGAGTCGGCGAGGAACTCCGCGACCGCGCCGGCGAAGGTGGATTTCCCGGCGCCGGGCGAACCGGCGATGAGGACGCCGCGCTGGCGTTCGAGCAGGCGTTCGCGCAGTTCGTCGGCGTGTTCGTAGTCGTCCATCTCCGTCTGGACGATAGGCCGGACAGCGGTGATCTCGAGTTTGTCCGAGAAGGGCGGGCGCGCGATGGCGATCCGGTAGGTCCGGAACTGGACGATGGTCATGCCGGGCTCGTCGAGTTCGATGAAGCCGTCGGGGCTGGCCCGCGCGGAGTTCTCCACGTCGTGGGCCCACTCCTTGAGCTGGGTCTCGGTCGAGACCTCGTCGCGGATGGACTCGTAGTGCATGTCGCCGATGGCGCCGCGTTTGGCCATCGGTCGGACGCCCACCTTGAGGTGGACGCTCATCGTCTGGTCGTCGAAAAAGTCCTCTATCTGGATAGACTCGGTATCGCGCGTCTCGGGTTCGAGGTAGACGACGTCGAGGCCCTTCGCGCGGGCGACTTCGCTCTGGACGACGTCGCTGGTGACGAGGGTGGCGTCGTGGGTCTCGGCGAGGTCGCGGATGATCGCGTCGATCTTCCCTTCGCCGGCCTCGCGCTGTTCGACCTCGGCGGGGCGGCGGCCGACGTACTCGACGTCGACGGTGCCGTCGTCGGCCAGGTCCGCGAGCGCCTGGAGCTCGGTGAGTCCGTCCCAGCCGCTGTCGCGGCCGTCGTTGGCCTGGGCTTCGAGTTCGCCCACGACCGCTTCCGGGACGGAGACCGTCGCGCCGGCGAACCCCTCGCCGACCGTCTCGGAGTCGGGGTCGGCGTCGGCTTCGACCTGTTCGGACACGCGGCCGTCGATGACCACGCTCGTGTCCGGAACGATGTTCATACTCACACTACGGCCACCCGGCGGCATAAGGGCCCTGATGCCCGAGCGGCGTCAGTCGGCGAAGCAGAGCCCGCGTGACTGGGACCAGGTCGCGATCTCGGAGCCGCAGTCGGGGCAGAAAAGCACTGTCTCGGCGGTTTCCTCGCGGACGGTCCAGTCGCCGGCGGCGTCGCTCTCGTGGCCGCAGTCGGGACAGAACAGCGTCGATTTCGGGGGTGGGTCGGTCGTCGTGTGGGGGTGATCGGATGCACTCATTGTATCGACGCTAGGGGCTGGAGACGGATAACCCCTTTTCGGCATGATCGATAGCGACAGACTCGCTACTGCGCGAATCAGTCACACGACTGGGCTCACGTCGCGTCCAGGTCCAGGTCGACGGCGTACCAGTCGAGGACGAGGACGACGACGGCGCCGACGACCGCGAGCGCGGCGAACTCGCCGATGTCGGCGGTCGTCCACGTCACCTCGGGGCGGGCGTCGAGCGTCGCGATGGGCGCCCGGAGCGCCCCGACCACGAGCGCGACGAGGAAGGCGTAGGTCACCTCGCGGCTGGCGGCCAGCGCTCGCTTGATCAGCCGCGAGATAGTGAACAGGCCGACGAGTCCGCCGACGAGGAAGACCACGACTTCGCGCCCGGCGGGTCCGGTGACCGCCGCGGTCGACTCGCCGGTGGCGAAGCCGATGAGACCGTGCAGAAAGTCCGAGAGCGCCTCGGTCATCCGGGTGTACTGGCTGAGGATGACCAGCAGGAGCGACCCCGAGATACCGGGGAGGATCATCGCGCTCACCGCGACGGCGCCGGCGAAAAAGACTACGGGGAGGCCGCCGCCGCTGAGCAGTTCGCCCTGGCCGGAGACGACGAATGCCAGCAGGAAGCCCACCACGGCCGCGACGGCCGTATCGGACCGCCGTATCTCGATCTCGCGTCCGAGGATGACCGCCGAGGCGGCGATGAGGCCGAAGAAGAAGCCGAAGAGGACGACCGGTTCGTGCTCGTCGATGTACTCGACGGCCTGGGTGACGATTATCACGGCGGTTCCGACTCCCAGTCCGAGCGCGACGACGAACCAGCCGTCGGCTTCCTCCCACTCGGCGAGCGCGCGGTCGACGGAGACGCCGCCCCCGCCGAGCGGCGAGAGCGCGCGCAGGAAGTCGACGATGCGGGTCGGCGTCACCGCGTTGATGGCGCCGATGAGCCGTTCGTAGATACCGGCGATGAGGGCGATGGTGCCGCCGGAGACGCCGGGGACGCCGTCGGCAGTGCCCATGAAGATGCCGATGACGAAGGTGCGCGCCCACTCGCGGACCGGCGGTACGGACCCGCGGATCGTCCGCCGCTCGTTCGCCGTGTCGGGCGCTGTCGTCATTCGCTTTCCCCTTGCTCTATCTCTGTGAAGTCTCTTGTGGAGTGGCTCGGGAGCGGTTGCGACGCGCGACTCATCATCCGCCGTGGCGCGCGCCGTCGCGCCCGCCGTGGCGCGACGTTCCCGTGCGAGGGACGAGAAGCGCAGGTCCGTGACCGAGCATCGCAGGAGGCTGGGGAGGCGTGAGGCTCGCGTCTGTCCGGACAGCCGCAGTTTCCAAACGCGCTCGACAGGCGTTCTCCTGGCGGACTGAAAGGGCGAGACGCGCTCGCGTTTGTGTAGTCGCTGAGCGTGGCCCTATTCTCGCGGGCGGTGTGGAGAGCGAGAATATCCCGCTTGGTTCGAGAGAGCGGAGCTCTCTCGTCATCCCGGAAATCTCCGATTTCCGGAGACAGCGACCGCGAGCGGGTCGAGGGCTTTCAACTCTCACGATCAACTGCGGTGGCGGTAGCTGTGATTCGGAGCGAGCGGGTCGAGGGCGTTCAGCGTTCACGATCGCTTGCGGTGTCGGTTGCGATGACGGTGATTCATCGCGAGCCAGTCGGGCCACGCCGTCCGGGTCGACTCCGTTCTCGCGTGGCTTGAAGGCGCCGCGGGTTCTCAGACCAGACATGACCGTCGCAGCCCTCACACGCGACCTCGTCGAAATCCCGAGCCACGAGTCCGAAGCCGCTGCGGGCGATTTCATCGAGGACTGGCTCCGCGAACACACCGACGCCGACGTAACCCGCGACGACGCCGGGACCGAGGCCGACCCGGACAGCGAGCGCGACGACCGCGGCGGGAACGTCATCGCCCGGAAGGGGTCGGGCGACACCACGGTCGCGCTGGTCGGCCATCACGACGTGGTTCCGCCGGATGACTCGCAGGTGACCAGCGACGGCGGGTACGTCGTCTCCGAGACCGAGACCGACGACACCACAGACGGCGAGTCCCGCCTCGCGGGCCGCGGGAGCGCGGACATGAAAGGCGCCGTCGCCGCGGCGATGTGCGCCTTCCGCGACGCCGACCCCGCGGGCGAACTCGTCTTCGCCTCCTTCGTCGGCGAGGAGGTCGGCGGCGTCGGCGCGCGCTCAGCCATCGACTGCGGGTTCGCCCCCGACTACGCCGTCGTCGGCGAGGGGTCGACCGGCTACTCCGCGCCCGGCGTGACCGACGTGGCGGTGGCGCACAAGGGCCGCCGCGGGAGCACGCTCGTCGCCAGCGGCGCGGCCGCCCACGCCAGCGAACCCGAGAGCGGCACCAACGCCATCTATCGCGCCAGTGACGCCGTCGACGTGGTCCGCGGCCTGGACTTTCCGACGACCGAGGTGATGGGCCACGAGGTCGCGGGGAGCGTCGCGGTGACGGAGATCGAGGGCGGCTCGGCGTGGAACGTGATCCCCGAGCGGTGTGCGGTGACCGTCGACGAGCGCACCGTCCCGGGCGAGCGCGCGCCGCTGGAGCGCGTCGAAGAGGTCGAGGGCGTGGAGTGGCGCGTCGACCAGGATCTGCCGCCGATGCGGTGTGACGACCCCGACTTCGCCGACACAGTGCTCGACGCCGCTCGGTCCGTACACGCCGGAGAAAATCCGGACGAGCGGCGGACCGGGACGCCCGAGCAGGTGGTCAAGCCCCACGCCACCGACGCCGGCTGGCTCGCGGATGCGGGCACGACCTGCGTTGTCTGTGGCCCCGCCGAACCCGGCCAGGCCCACACCGCCGACGAGAGTGTTTCTCTTTCTGTACTTGAACGGTGTCGCGACGTGTACGAGCGCGTGGCCGAGTCGTGGGGGTGAGTTGCAGGTCGAACACCCCCGGCCCGCTCGCTAGTTGTCTTCGTGACTGCAGTCGATCCTCTGCACCGAAAGCCCTCGGCCCGCTCGCTAGTTGTCTTCGTGACTGCAGTCGATCCTCTGCACCGAAAGCCCTCGGCCTGCTCGCGGTCGCTGCATCGGATACCCTCGCTCGTTGCACTCGCTCGGGTAGGGCCGACGCAGCGACTGCAATGAACGCGACCGGCTCACGGCTCACTGCGTTCGCCGCTCGCATCGAGGCCTCCTTTCAGTCGGCCTCGCAGGCCTCGCCCTTTCAGTCCACCAGGAGAGCCAAGCTCTCCTGAGCCCGCGCTCACTCCGTTCGCACGGGCACCAGGAACCGCAACTGCACCGCACAGCACCGCCGACGGCCACACGCCTCCCCAGCCGATTGCGCTTCTCGACGTTCGCTTCGCTCACGTCTGCGATGCTCATCCCTCGCGCGACGCCGTCTCGCATAGCGAGAGCGAAGCTCTCGCTGGCTCTCGTTCGCTTCGCTCACGAGAACGATGAAACGCGAGCCGGCGCGCGCCACGGTGGCCGTTCAGGTTGCATTCCGTCGTCGTCTCCCATGAGCGCGGCGAGGGATTAAGGGGGCCGTGGCCCACGCTAGCGGGCATGGTCGGAACAAAGACGTTCGGCCGGGCGGTTATCGTACTGATCGGAGCGGCTGTCGCGGCGGCTATCGGCGCGGGACTGTTCGTCGCGGTCCCGCTCTACACCGACGTTGGTGTGCTCGAAGTCCTCCTCGCTGTGGCCGTCTTCGCCGGCGGGACGGTGGCGGCGGGCCGGGCCGCTGGCAGCGCCTTCCCGGGGTACAACACCGCCGAGGTGGAGGTCAGCGGGCCGATAACCCGCGAGGGCGGCGGGATGGGACCGCTCCCGAGCAGTGGCGGCGCGTCGGCGGACGACCTCGTCGAACAGATCGAGCGCGCCGACGACGACACCAGTGTGGAGGCGCTCGTGGTGAAACTCAACACCCCGGGCGGGGCAGTCGTTCCAAGCGAGGACATCCGGCGGGCGGCCGCGGAGTTCGACGGACCGACCGTCGCGTACGCGGAGGACATGGCCGCGAGCGGCGGCTACTGGATCGCCAGCGGCTGCGACGAGTTCCACGCCCGCGAGGAGAGCATCGTGGGCAGCATCGGCGTCAACGGCACGCAACTGGGCCGGACCGGCCTCGCCGAGAAGGCCGGCCTGGACTACCGGCGGTTCGTCGCCGGCGAGTACAAGGACACCCCGGCAGTGTGGCGCGACCTCTCGACGGACGAGCGGGCCTACTTCCAGGGCCTGCTCGACGACTGGTACGACGCGTTCGTCGACACCGTCGCCGAGGGTCGGGACCTGGACCCGGAGTTCGTCCGCGACACCGAGGCGCGGATCTACATCGGGACCGAGGCCGAAGAGAGCGGACTCGTCGACACCGTCGGCCCGCGAACGGAGATGGAAGACCGGCTCGCCGAGCGTGCGGGCGTCGACGACCTCACGATCGAGGAGTTCGAACCACAGCAGGGGATCCAGGGGCGGATCGGGGCCGGCGCCCGCTCGGTCGCCCGGGCGTTCGGCGCCGGTGTCGCGAGCGCGTTCGACGGCGACGACTACCCGATCCGGGTCGAACGGTAACGTCGCGACGGAGTCAGGAGACGTCGATGTCGGCGGATTCGCCGACGGTGTCGAACGTGACTTCGAGGATGCCGTTGTTGTACGAGGCCGACGCGGAGTGTTCGTCGACGCGGGTCGGCAGGCGGACGCGCTCGTGGTACTCGCGCACCCGTCCACTCGCGTCGAGGGTGAGCACTTCGCCGTCGCATTTCAGGTCGATGGCCTCGCGGTCGACGCCGGGGATGTCCGCGACGACCCGGAGCCCGTCGTCTTCCTCGTAGACGTCGAGGTGGACGTCCGCGCTAGCGGGGTCGGTCGGGCCGGCGCCGGTGTCGACGCCCGTCTGCGCGTCGTCCATCACGTCGTTCATCATCCGCTCTATCTCCCTGAAGAAGTCGTCGAAGGGGTCGTCCCGGTCGTCGCCTCGCATGGACGAACGTACGGGAATGACGCCCATATACCTTCGGCTCGCGGCGGGACCTGCGACACCGCCTGACACACCTCCTCATCGGGACACTGCCACCGTCTCGGTAGGTTTACGGCGCGGCGTCACCTCCCCTGAGACATGAGCGAGGCCGACGCCGAGACGGAGTCCAGGGCGGGCCGCGAGGAAGTCTGGATCGAGAAGTACCGCCCCCAGGGACTCGACGACGTCGCCGGACAGGAGGACATCGTCGAACGCCTCCAGAGCTACGTCGACCGCAACGACCTCTCGCACATGCTGTTTTCAGGGCCTGCTGGAATCGGAAAAACAACCTGCGCCACGGCAATCGCCCGCGAGCTCTACGGCGACGACTGGGGCGACAACTTCCTCGAACTCAACGCGAGCGACGAACGGGGCATCGACGTGGTCCGCGACCGGATCAAGAGTTTCGCCCGCACGAGCTTCGGCGGCGTCGAATACCGGATAATATTCCTCGACGAGGCTGACGCGTTGTGTGTGCCGCCGGGAACTGAAGTCGTCACCGGCTATCCATCGTCGCCGGAGGTGAAACCGATCGAGGAGGTCGACGAGGACGGGGAACCGATACCGTCGGTCGATTTCGAGACGAACGAGATCCAGTCCGACAAGGGGAAACTCGTCGATTCCGGTGTCGCAGACTTCTTCGAACTCGAACTGGAAGACGATCGTACCGTCCTCGCGAGTCTCACGCACCCGTTCTTCGTCGTCGGGGAAGACGGGGAACTCGTCGAGAAGGAACTTCGCGAACTGTCTCCGGGAGACGAAATCGCCGATTTCAAAGACGACGTGGGAGTCTCACGGTGCGAGACCTGCGGTGACTGGACAGCCGGACGGTTCTGTTCGGTTCCCTGCAAGGACGAAGGTCACAGCCGCGACATGCAGGGTGAGCAGAATCCGATGCACGGGACGGAGTGGTCGGACGAGCGCCGTGAGAAAATCGTCGAGAAACTTTCCGACGGCCGCTTCGTGGGCGAGAACAACCCGAACTACGGCGGCGAGTTCCACGGCGTCTCCGTCTGGGAGATGGACGAGGAGGCGATCGACGAATTCCGCGAAAAATTGAGCGAACGCCGGTCGGGAACCTCGTGGGACGAATGGGTCGTCGACGCCGATCCGGAGGCGGTCAAAGAGGAAATCGGGCATACGATGTCCGACTGGTGGGAAAATCTAGACGACGACAGGAGAGCGGAACTGATCAGAAAGTCTACCGAGGCGTGTGAGTACCCCGTCTGTGATATCACCGGGGACAACAACCCGATGCGCGACCCCGAAGTCGCACAAAAAGTGTCTGAGGCGCTTCAGGGGCACGAACCGACGGGGGGAAACATTCGTCACAGCGACGAACTCGGCCACCTTGTCCGGTCCGACTGGGAGTACGAGGTCGCGAAAGCCCTGCAAGACGCGGGCATCGACTACGAGTACGAACCCGAATTTGAACTGTCGGATTCCGTGTTCCACCCTGACTTCCTCGTCGACGATACCGTCATCGAGGTCAAAGGAGAGGCCGCACTGTGGGGTCAGACAGAGAAGGTCGAAGAGTTCCTCGAAACCTACGGTGACGAGTACCGGTTCGTCGTGATCGGTGACAGTGAACTCCCCCACCACGAACACTACGACAGGGACGAATTCGATCCCGCGGTGGTCTCCGACGGCGGACGAGCGACCGTCGAGACGACGACAGTCCGCAGTGTCGAATACAGCCACCGCGGGACGGCCTACAACATCAGTATGGAGGGCACGCCGAACTTCATGCTCGCCAACGGGGTACTGACTCACAACACCTCAGATGCCCAGTCAGCGCTCCGCCGGACGATGGAGCAGTTCTCGAACAACGTCCGCTTCATCCTCTCGTGTAACTACTCCAGTCAGATCATCGACCCGATCCAGTCGCGCTGTGCGGTCTTCCGGTTCTCACCGCTGTCGGACGCCGCCGTGGCCGAGGAGATGCGTCACATCGCGGGCGAGGAAGGGATCGAGGTGACCGACGACGGTCTCGACGCGCTAGTTTACGCCGCCGACGGCGACATGCGCAAGGCGATCAACGCGCTCCAGGCCGCGTCGGTCACCGGGGGCGTCGTCGACGAGGACGCCGTCTACGCGCTCACCTCGACCGCCCGGCCCGAGGAGATCCGCGAGATGGTCGAGCAGGCGCTGGACGGTGACTTCACCGCCGCGCGCTCGTCGCTCGACCGACTGCTGACCGAGGAAGGTATCGCCGGCGGCGACGTCATCGACCAGCTCCACCGGTCGGTCTGGGAGTTCGACCTGGACGACGAGGCCGCCGTCCGCCTCCTCGACCGCATCGGCGAGGCCGACTACCGCATCACCCGCGGCGCCAACGAGCGCATCCAGCTCGAAGCATTGCTCGCGTCTGTCGCCCTCGACGACTGACTTGAGAGCCGCGTTATTTCTCGCTTCCTCCCGAGAACGCCAGTGAAGACGACCGCAGACAGGGTGAAAGCCCCTACTCGCTCCGGTCGGGGGGCTCGTTGCGCTCCTCGCTCGCTGCGCTCACTGCGGTGCTTGCTTCGCCCGCCTTCCCGGAGCGAGTGGCCCCTTTCATTCCCACCCGTTCGGCTGGTTCAACGGTCTGTGTGGGGTGGGACTGAAAGGGGCGATACGTTCGACCCGTCCCGGACGACGTAAGCACCGCAACGAGCGGAGCGAGTGAGGAGCGCAGCGAGGCCCGGACGGTCGAACGTATCGGGGTCGCCGGCGCAGTGCGCCGGCTTCCGGCGAGGTCGAAGACCTCGCTTGGCTTTCACGCTGTTTGCGGTTGTTTCGAGGAGGCTCTGAAGGATGACAGTGTTCTATGCGGACGCGTCGTACCCGGCGTCTTCCACGGCGTCGACGAGCGCGGCGGTGTCGGCGTCGCCCTCGACGGTGGCCGAATCGCGCTCGCGGTCGGCGGTGGCCGATTCGACGCCCGGCACGCCCTCCAGCGCTTCCACGACGTTCGCTTCACAGCCGCCACAGCTCATTCCGGTCACGGTGATCGTCTGCGTCATACTCGGCCGTTCGGACGCCAGCGGTTTCGGTGTGTCCTTCTCGGATCCGGCCCGAGCTACAGTTCGGCCCGTAGTGCCTCGTTCATCGCCTCGACGGGCGCCTCCTCACCGGTCCAGCGCTCGAAGGCCTCGACGCCCTGATAGAGGAGCATCCACGCGCCGTCGACCGTCGTCGCGCCGACCTCACTCGCGTCGCGGAGCAGCCGCGTCTCCAGCGGCCGGTAGACCGCGTCGAGCACTCCGAGACCGCCGTGCAGCGCGTCGGCGGAGACCGGCGTCGCGTCCGGCTCCTCCATCCCGACGCTCGTCGCGTTGACGAGCACGTCTGCGTCGGCGAGCAGGTCGTCGAGTCCGTCCAGCCCGTGGCCGGTGGCGTCGGGCACTTCATCTGCGAGGTCGTGGGCCGTCGACTCGGTGCGGTTGGCGATCCGCACAGCCATGCCTTCGTCGGCGAGACCGAACGCGACCGCCCGGCCTGCACCGCCGGCGCCGACGACGACGGCGGTGCCCGAGAGGGCCACGTCGTGCGAGCGGAGCGCGCGGACCGCACCGACCGCGTCGGTGTTGTACCCCGTCACACGACCCTCGCCGGTGAAATCGACGGTGTTGACAGCGCCGATACGCTCGGCGAGCGGGTCGGGGTCGACCGCGTCGAGGGCGTCTTGCTTGAACGGGATGGTGACGTTGAGGCCGGCGACGCCGAGGGCGTCGGCGCCCTCGATCGCGGCGGCGGCACCGTCTTTCGGCGGTTCGAACGTGACGTAGCGGGCGTCGAGGTCGAGCGCCTCGTAGCCTGCTTCGTGCATCGGTGGCGACAGCGAGTGACCGACGGGGTTGCCGACGAGTCCGTAAACGTCCATACCGGCCCCTGCGCGGCCGCCGACATAACCGATGCGCTCTCGCGGTCGCCGAGGTAGCCGATGCGCTCTCACGACCAGGGCGGTCGGTTCGGGGCAGTGAGCGGCCGGTTTTCAGCATCCTGTGTGCCCACGCATCGACGCGCGTTTCGCAACTATTTCATACGGACCGAGCGACGGGGCGAGTAGTGAGCCGCCTACGTCATCCGCTCGCCCAAGTCGCCTACGCGGTCGCGGTGACGGTCCCCTGGACCGGGTCGCGCATCTACAATCTGCTGATAACCCACGGGTACATCGAGGCGACCCCGGTCCACTTCGGGACGGTCACCGAGGTGGCCGTCACCGGGATCGCCGTTCTGGGCGCGTCGTTTCTGCTCGCGTGGGGTGCCGAAACCGCGGAGAAAGACGTCCCCCGGGCGTTCGCCATCGCCGTCCTCGCGATCCTCGCAGTCGCGCCGGAGTACGCTGTCGACGCGCTCTACGCCTGGAACGCGGGTGCCGGCGGCGCGACGACCGCCCACTGCAGCGAACTCACCGCAGCCCAGATCGAGGCGGGCGCGACGCCACTGGCCGAGGCCTGCCACGACGCCAACCTCGCCGTCGCGAACATGACCGGCGCCAACCGCATCCTCATCGGGATCGGCTGGGCCGGCATCGCCGTCTTCACGGTCTGGCGCGCGCACAAGACCCGCGACTCCGCGGTCCGGAACCGCGAGGGGTGGCTCTCCGACGCCGTCACGCTCGACCGCGGCATCGCCACCGAAATCACGTTCCTCTTTCTTGCGACCGTCTGGGCCTTCTTCGTCCCGCTCGGCGGCGGCATCGACGCGCTCGACACGGTTCTGCTCGTCGGCCTCTACCTCACCTACATCATCATCATCATCCGCGGCGACGTCGACACAGAAGAAGAACACGTCGGCGTCCCGCAGTACTTCCAGAGCTGGTCGCTCCCCTGGCGACCGCTGGCCGTCCTCACCCTCTTCGGCTACTCCGGCGTGATGATATTCACCGCTGTCGAGCCGTTCGCCCACGGCCTGGAGGAGATCGGCCTCCAGAACGGCATCCCTCAGTTTTTCATGATCCAGTGGATCGCGCCGCTGGCCAGCGAATCGCCCGAACTCATCGTCGTCGTCGTCCTCGTCAACAAGGCCCGGTCGACCGCCGGGTTCAACGCGCTGATCTCCTCGAAGCTCAACCAGTGGACGCTGCTCATCGGGACCCTCTCGATCGTCTTTTCGCTGGCGTACGGCCAGTACGGCGTCCTGCCGTTCGACACGAAACAGGCCGCCGAGATCTGGATCACGGCCGCGCAATCCTACTTCGCGCTGGCGCTCCTGGTCAACTTCGAGATCAGCGTCCGCGAGGCGCTCGTCCTGTTCGTACTGTTCATCTCGCAGGTCGCCCTCGAGTTCATGATCATCCAGGACGTCCTCATCGGCGGCGCGTCCGCGACCGACCTCCTGCTCGCCTACACCGCTGTGTATATGATCATCGGGACCGCCCTGTTCGCCCTCCGGCGGCAGGCGCTCAAGGAGATGCTCGGTCTCGCCGCCGACGCCGGCCGCACTGCTATCGGGCGTGAACCGATCCACACGGAGTTCGGGGACTGAGATGCTCGCGATCGTCGTCTCCCACGCCGATTCGGCGTCTGTCCACATCGGGGAACATCTGCGAGACCTGGCCGACTGGCGCGAATACACTGATGGATCGCGGCCCGAGAGCGACGGCGGCGGGACGGTCTTTCGGCTCCCGTCCGACGCTGAGGACCCGACGGCCGACCCCGCGGTCGAACTCCGCGAGTTCGACGACCTGCATCTCGACCTGGTCGACCCGGCCGACGCGTTCGGGCGCGTCGACGATGTCGCCGACGAGAGGGGAGCGGACGCGTCCGAACGAGTCCAGCCCGACCTGCTCGTCTTCGCCTCCCGACACGCCGGCGAGACCGACGAACTGCTGACCGCTCACCACACCGGCAACTTCGGGCCCGCCGACTACGGCGGCGACCCTGGTGCCTTCGCCCGCACGTGCCCGAACGCCCAGCGCCGCGTGCTGACCGCGCTCCGCGACCATGCGCCGCCCGACTACGAGGTCGGCATGGAGTGTACCCACCACGGGCCGACCGCAGTCGGCGTGCCGTCGATGTTCGTCGAAGTTGGCAGCGCCGAAGAGCAGTGGGACGACCCCGCCGCGGCGCGGGCCGTCGCGAACGCCATTCTCGACCTGCAGGGGGTTCCGGCCGACGCCCCTGCGGAGAACGGTGACGACGCGGACGACGGGACTCGCCGGCAGGTCGTCGGCTTCGGCGGCGGCCACTACGCCCCGCGGTTCGAGCGGATCGCCCGCGAGACCGACTGGGCGGTCGGGCACGTCGCCGCGGACTGGGGGCTCGACGCGATGGGCGACCCGGGCGAGAACCGCGCCGTCCTGGAGCGGGTGTTCACCGAGAGCGCGGCGACGCTCGCAGTGGTCGAGGGCGACCGACCGGACCTGACTGCCGCCATCGCGGACCTGGGCTACCGCGTCGTCAGCGAGACGTGGCTCCGCGAGACGACGGGTGTCCCGCTCGGACTGGTCGAGCGAGTCGAAGCCGAACTCGGAGCGGTCGAGGCGGGCGTTCGGTTCGGTGACCCGGCCAGCGGGGCCGATCCGGCCGCCGAGTTCGCGGTCGTCGACCTGCCCGCGGCCCTGCTGACCGAGGCGCGCGGGATCGACGGCGACCGGGCCTGGGCCGCCGTCGCCGACGGTGCGCTCGCGTTCGCAACCGAGCAGGGCGGGACGCTCGTCGGCGCTCGGGCGGCGCTGGCGGATCCCGCGGCCCGTCGCGGGGTCGTCGAATCGCTGGCGACGATTCTAGAGAGCGCGTACGACTCCGTGACCGTCACCGACGAGGCCGTCGTCGCCGAGCGATCGGCGTTCGACCCGGAGAAGGCGCGCGCCCTCGGCGTCAGCGAGGGGCCCGCGTTCGGGAAACTGTCCGCGGGCGAGGCCGTCGAGGTCGGTGGCCGGACCATCCCACCCGAGGCCGTCCACGTCGACGAGACCGAGCGGTTCCCCTGCTGATCGCCGCCGGTGAGAGGGCGATAAAGTGGGCCTTGCTGACCGACCGCGCGGCTTCGCTGACCGACCGCGCGGCGCCCGGTCACAGTTCGTCTCACTCCGATCGCCACCGAGTTGATTGCGACTCATATCTCGACTACTGATCGGTTCACAGCCAGATCTACCGGGTCCGTTTCCGGTGGAGGTAAGGAACGCCTACTGTTCGCGGGCTGAGCGGGCATCGAGCGGTCAGCGAGTCCGAATGTGCCACGCAGTGTCAGTCACGCGTCTGACGCGCGGGAGAAGCTTAATAAATGTTCGCGTGGAACGACTGCTTAAATTATGGACTCGATAATCGACGACGCGATCGACGAGGCCGAGGAGGAGCGGGAGGAGCAGGCCCAGCGCGAGCAGACACAGGGGGGCTCGACGGGGGCCGAGGAGATGTCCACCTCGGGGCAGATGACCGACGAGGAACTCGCTGACGTCGTCAAGGATCTGGAGACGAAAATCACCGTCGTCGGCTGCGGCGGCGCGGGGGGCAACACCGTCTCGCGGATGACCGAAGAGGGGATCCACGGCGCGAAGCTCGTGGCCGCGAACACCGACGCCCAGCACCTCGCCGACGAGGTGAAAGCCGACACGAAGATCCTGATCGGCAAGAAGCGCACCGGCGGTCGGGGGGCCGGCTCGGTGCCCAAGATCGGCGAGGAGGCCGCCCAGGAGAACATCGAGGACATCCAGCAGTCCATCGACGGCTCCGACATGGTGTTCGTCACGGCGGGCCTCGGCGGTGGGACCGGCACCGGCGCCGCGCCGGTCGTCGCCCAGGCCGCCCAGGAGGGCGGCGCACTCACCATCTCCATCGTCACGATCCCCTTCACCGCGGAGGGCGAGCGCCGGCGGGCCAACGCCGACGCGGGCCTCGAACGCCTGCGCGCCGTGAGCGACACTGTGATCGTGGTGCCGAACGACCGCCTGCTCGACTACGCGCCCTCCATGCCGCTACAGGACGCGTTCAAGATCTGCGACCGCGTGCTGATGCGGTCGGTCAAGGGCATGACCGAACTCATCACCAAGCCCGGCCTCGTCAACGTCGACTTCGCCGACGTCCGCACCATCATGGAGAACGGCGGCGTCGCCATGATCGGCCTCGGGGAGTCCGACTCCGAGAACAAGGCCCAGGACTCCATCCGCTCGGCACTCCGGTCGCCGCTGCTCGACGTAGAGTTCGACGGTGCCAACTCCGCGCTGGTCAACGTCGTCGGCGGCCCCGACATGTCCATCGAAGAAGCCGAGGGCGTCGTCGAGGAGATCTACGACCGTATCGATCCCGACGCCCGCATCATCTGGGGTGCGAGCGTCAACCAGGAGTTCGAGGGCAAGATGGAGACGATGATCGTCGTCACCGGCGTCGAGTCTCCGCAGATCTACGGGAAAAGCGAGGCCGAGCAGGAACGTGCCTCGAAGGAACTCGGCGACGACATCGATTACGTCGAGTAACGCGTCGCTCCGCCTCTCTGTTCGGTTTGCTGTCTCGCTCGGCCCGCGTTCGCTCGTCGCCGCTCGGTTCTCGTTATCTTCGGCCAGATTCCGCGCTCAATCGTCGCCGCGACCCCCCGCGAGCGTCGGCCGCCAGTAGAGCCACGCGGCGACGGTCAGGCCGGCCGCGAACGCGAGGATCGTGTCGGTTTCGACCGGTTCGCCCTGCATGTAGGAGTGTGCCAGAACGAATCCGAACATCACCGCGGCGAACGCGCCGAGCGCGACCCCTTCCTGGCGGGTCGTCAGGAACTCGTCGCTCACCTGGACCCCGACACCGCCGAGGACGCCTGTGGCGACGGTCACCCCAGCGAGCGGCCCCCACTCGTCGCCGGTGAATCCCACGAGGAGAAACAGCGCGGCGATGGGCACCGCTATCGCTGCGATGAGGGCGAACTGGATCTTTTTCAGCGTCGACACCATCCCGGCAGACTCTCGTCGGCTGTCTCACATATAACGCCCGGCTCCCGCTCGTCGCGGTGGGTTGTGAGCGCTCCGACTCGGTCAGCCCCGGACCGTCCCATCGACGTACGTCGACGGGAAGTGACGGCCAGACCGGCGACCGGCCGGTGCCCGTTTCTATCCACACAGAAGACTTATTGTTCGAACGTGGTGTCTCGCTAATAATGCCCTCCATCCCGAGCGTTCGGCGCGGAACGATGGTCGCGGTCTGTCTCGTCGCGCTCCTCGCGGGTCCGGTGGCAGTCGCGACGGTCGAGTCGGCGAACGACGCCGGCGCGGCCGGTCCCGAGGGGTCGGTGGCCGAGGCGGGGGGAGATCCCGTGCCGGCGGAAAGCGTCGAGGCCGCGCGCGCCGAGGATAGGGGAGCCTGTGCCTCACCGCGCCTGGCCGGTGGTTCGAACGAGTCCGACTCGGTTTCGATGGATCTGTTCGCCGCACCCGGCGGAACGTACGGACGACTGACGAACGCCAGTGCCCTCGAACAGGCTCACGACGCGGGCGTCCTGACTCGGCCGGCCGAACGTGAGAGCGACGGTGACCCGGTCGTCAACTACACCGATACGGTTGTTCACCGATTCACACTCCCCGAGTCCGAGACGGACCTGTTCGACCGGTTGACCGCTCAGGAGAAGGGATCGACGACGGCGAACTTCCGCGCGCTCGCGGCGTCGGAAATCAGGTTCTGGGGGAGCGGTTCCTGCCCACCGATGTTCAACCTCAACGCCTCGATCAGAGGCGATGCAGTCCGGGTCATTGCGGATTCCGCCGATAGGACGCTCTCGGTCGTCTTCGACTTCGACCGACTATCCTACGGCTACGAGAGAGACCTCTTTCACTGGCCTCGCCCCAATATGTACGTCGGTATCAACGTCTCGGGCGGGTTTCACGCATCAGGTCAGAACGGGTCGTCGGTTAGGTACCACACCGCCGATCTGTACGCGACGTTCGTCAAGTGGGACAGTGACCCGACTGTCGACGTTCGGCCCACCGAGAACGCGACGCTCACGGGATATACGACGCTGGATCCCGGAACGACGGTGACCGTTCGACTGCTGAACGGGACCAGCGGCGAGACAGTCCACAGGGCAGACGTGCAGGTGTCTGAGGGCAAGCGACCGCTGGGCGGTGGGTGGTACGATGACGAGTACCGGATCCGGACGACAGTCGACCTGAGCGGGTTCGCCACGGGGACCGAGTTCCTCCTCGTCACGAGTCACGACGGCGAACGGATCGGTCGCAATCGGGTCGTCACGACGCCGGTCGTGGTCGGTGAGCCAGTCGGAGACGTGACGGGAGACGTCATCGATATCTCACTCGCGGTTCCGCCGGGTCGCTGGACTACGCTCGTCCTCGAGGGGACCAACGGCAGTTTCCACCGGCAGATCCGGGTTCGTGACGCGAGCGGCGACGGACGCGTGACGCTGTCACTGAACACCTTCGCGAGCAGAGCCGGACTGTCCTCGGGCGAGGTATTCGACGTGACGGACGGCGACGCACTCGCCGTCGAAGAGCAGTCCGACGGTGCGACTCAGGTCTGGCCGCCGAAAATCCCGAGGTACTATCCCTTCTACGCCACGATCACCGCCTACCCCGGGACCGGGATCGACGGGCAACCGGTCGACAGCTCGTGGGTTCGGGCCACCGAAGCCGAGTCGGTCGCGTTCAACGGACGCCCGATGCAGGCCTCACCTGGGGCGTTCGAGGAACTGACAGACAGGGCCTCCATCGAACGAGCGTTCGAAGCCGGTCGACTCCCCGCTCTAAGGCCCGTCCCGTTGAACGCCACGCTGGTCTACGAACTCTCGTTCCCCGGGATCGAAGGTGTCCTGGCGCGCCAGCCCGGCGACACGCCGGCCGAACAGTTCCGATCCCTGCTCAATGCGAACGGCACGTCGCTGTACGCCGTCGAGTGGAACCCACCGTCGTCGCGTCACAGCTACCGTCTCGACCTCGACGACACCGATTCGTCGCGCGTGGTGGCCGACCCGACCAACGACACCTACTACGTCGTCGTCGATACCGAGACAGTGCCCGTCTCAACCAATGGGTCGGCGTCCAGCGAACCGGCCAGAATCCGAGTGGACCAGCGGGACGTTCCACGATTCGACTTCAACGGGACGCGGTGGTTGGACCCCGTGAGCGTCGGGTCGCTATCGGACAGTAGCAGGTTCGTCGAGCCCGTGACGACTCCGACACCGACAGCGACGCCCACTCCGACCCCGACACCGACAGCAACGCCCACTCCGACCCCGACGTCAACAGCGACGCCGACCAGGAGTCCGACGGCGACGCCGACCAGGAGTCCGACGGCGAGGCCGACCGCCACTCGAACGCCGACTGCGACACCGACCGCGAGTCCGACTGCGACAGCCCCACAGACCGCGACGCCGACGTCCGGTCGGTCGTCGACCGACCAGTCACCGTCGAGAACTGGGACAGAGACTGGAGCCGGCGGTCCCGGATTCGGTATCGTCGCCGCTCTCGTCGGTCTGCTCGCCGCGCTTCTCCTCGCCCGTCGACGCGGGGCGAACCGCCGCTGACTCACCCGAACACTTCGGTGAAGCGGTTGGTCGCGCGGTCGGGGCCGGCGACGATGACCTCGTCGCCGCGCTGGACCTCGAAGGCGGGGCCGAGGTCGGTGTAGACGGTCCCGTCGCGCTCGACGGCGACGATGGTACAGCCGGTGCGGGCGCGCACGTCGGCGTCGCCCAGCGTCCGACTGGCGAGGCCGGGCGCACGGGTGCGGACGACCTCGACCTGCGTATCCAGCGAGATGACGTCCTCGCTCTCGAGGACGGCAGAAGCGATCATGCGACCGCTGACGGTCGCGAGCGAGAGGACGTAGTCGGCGCCGGCGCGGTACATCTTGTTGACGGACTCGGCCTCCTCGGCGCGAGCGATGACCTCGACCTCGCGGCTCACGTCGCGGACGACCAGCGTCGCGAACTCGGCGGCCGTGTCGTCGGGGAGCGCGAGGATGACCGAGCGCGCCTGGCCGACGCCCACACGGTCGAGCACGTCGGGGTCGGTCGCGTCACCGACGACGTCGACGGCCGCCTCCTCGCGCCTGTCGACGACGGTGTATTCGAGGCCCGCCTCGTCGAAGATGGCGGTCACGGTCTTGCCGACTTCGCCGTGGCCGACGACGACCGTCTCGCCGCGGGCGTGCCGGCGCACCTGCGTCCGGGTGAGGTCGGCGAGCTGTTCGATCTGGTCCTCGCGGCCGGTCACGAGCAACACGGTCCCGGCCTCGATGGTCGACTCCGGATCGGGTGGGCTCTCGAACTCGCCGTCGAACCACGCGCCGATGACGTTGACGCTGGCCCGCTCGCGGAGGCCGCTTGCCGCGAGGGTCGAGCCGGCGACCTCGCTGCCGCGGTGGACCGGCAACTCGACGATCTCGAAGTCTTCGCCGACCTCGACGGCGCCTTCGAGGTCCGTGGTCACGTCGGTCGTGACCTTCCGCGCGAGACTCTCTCCGAGGAGCGGGCGCGGCGAGAGGACAACGTCCGCGCCGGCGAGTTCGTGGTAGCGCGCGCGGTCAGGTTCCTCGACGACGCTGACGATCCGGACGTCCTCGGCGCACTCCTGGGCGGTGAGGACGATGCTCGCGTCGACCTGGTCGGAGACGTCGGCGACCAGCGCCCGCGCGGCGCCGAGATTGGCGCCTTCGAGCCCGTCGACCGAGTCGGGTTCGGCGTGGACGACATCGTAGCCCTCCTCGTAGAGGTCGGTCGCCCGGTCGCGGTCAGGCTCGACGATGACCGACTCTACCCCACGTGAGTCGAGTTCGTCGAGCAGCGTCTCCACACGGGGAGTGTAGGAGGCGATGATGACGTGGTCTGCCAGGCCGTCTTCGACCGCGGTCGGGACGGTCGTCGAGAGCGCGTCCTCGAGCGCGGGGAAGACCAGCACCGGCAACGCGAGGAATATCATCACCGTGCCCGAGGTGTCCATGACGATCACGAGGGCGTTCATCGGCGCGGCCTCCCACGGCGAGTCGGCGCCGTACCCAGTGGTGGTGAACGTCTCGACGACGAACTGCAGCGCGTGGAGGAAGCTGATGGGCTCGTCCTCGTAGGCGGCCATCCCGTACTGGTAGACGACCGCGTAAACGAGCATCACCGCGGTGAGGACGCCGACGAAACCGGCCGTCCGGCGTTGCCACCTGTCCATTACGAGTGTGGTTGCCGTTCTGTCGTAAAACGGTTCGGACCGACAGGGATGCCGCCCGTGACGCACCGTGGCGGGCTGTGACCCAGCACGACGCGCCAGGACCGGCCGTCGGACGCGACGGCCGGCCCGCATCAATAAATAGAAAAGCCCGCAGTGGCAATCGGAGGTCATGAAAGTGCCGTACGACCTGAACTCCTACGTTCGGGTGCTCAAACTCGCGAGCACGCCGTCGTGGACGGAGTTCTCCCAGATCGCCAAGATCGCTGGCGCCGGCATCGTGTTGGTCGGCATCCTCGGCTTTTTCATCTTCATCCTGATGAACTTCGTTCCGGGGGGCCCGTAGATGGGGATCTTCGCCGTCAAGACCACCGCCAGCCAGGAGCGAACCGTCGCGGACATGATCATGAACCGCGAGGAAGACACGATCCACGCCGCGCTGGCGCCTGACTCGCTGACTTCGTACGTGATGGTCGAAGCAGAAGACTCCGCGGTCTTCGAGCGCATCTCCGACGAAATTCCGCACATGCGCGGCGTCGTTCCCGGGAAGTCCGGCATCGCCGAGGTCGAGCACTTCCTCTCGCCAAAACCGGACGTCGAGGGGATCGCCGAGGGGGACATCGTCGAACTCATCGCCGGCCCGTTCAAAGGCGAGAAGGCGCAGGTCCAGCGCATCGACGAGGGCAAAGACCAGGTCACCGTCGAACTGTACGAGGCGACCGTCCCCATCCCGGTCACGGTCCGTGGAGACCAGATCCGGGTGCTGGACAGCGAAGAGCGGTGAGGTAGCATCCGGCGGCAGCGCCGCCGGGTCACCGCGAGCAGCGAAGCGAATCGCGGCTTTTTTTGCCCACGTTTTTCGAGACGGGGCCCGCAGTGAGCGGAGCGAGCGAGGATACCCGTCGATGAAAAAGGTGGTCGCACCAGATCCGGGTGCTGGACAGCGAGGAACGCTGAGCGGGGCGAAGCGCTCCTCGGCACGGGCGAGCGGGGAACGACGTGACCCGCGAGACGAGGAAGTGCGTCTCGGAAGAGGACGGTAACGGAGCGAATTTCGCTCTTTTATCGGGAACGCGACCGAGAGCTACGGCGTCACGTACGTCTGAACGTCGCCGTCGGCGACGACAGCGAGGCTCCAGCGGCGCGCGAGGTGGGCGTTCTCGCGGAGATGGTGTTCGGGGACCAGCGGCAGGTCGACGGGGTGGAAGCCGGCGTCTTTCATCGCGGTGAGGCCGGTGAAGACACCGATCTCGCGGTCGCGGCCGTAGCAGTGGATCCGCCTGTCGTCCTCGCGAACGTACCGATAGGGGAACGCCGACGGGTCAGGGCCGGGGCAGGTCAGCGCGTCAACCGAGGGGAGCGCGGCGACGGCATCGCCGCCGACCGACAGCACGAGCGAGCGCGACTCGCCGCTGACGCCGCCCGGGGGGTCCTCGTGCCAGTGCTGGTCGCTGGTCGCGTCGATGGCGGCGAGCGTCCCGTCGGACAGGCGGATGCGGTCCGGGATGGCGTAGAACCCGCGGGCAGCGTCGTCGGTCGCCGGGCGGAGCAAGGGGGCCTCGAGCACGTCGCGGGCGGCCGCGGCGGTGTCTGGGGCGGCGACGAAGAGAGTCCCGCGGCGGTTCCTGGCAGCGTCTGCCAGGCGAGCGACGAGCGCGAGCGGCGTCGCCGTTCCGAGCGGTTCGACCGAGAGCGGTCTGTCCGTCACAGCTGCGGGCGCGGACCCGCCGCGGGCCACTGCGGCTGGGGTCCCCCGGCCGTCGAGGCGGGTCGTCTCGAACCCACGGTCGGCCAGGTCGTCGAGGACCGGACCGATGTCGGGAGAGGGGAGATGCTCCATCGGTGGACGTAGGGAGAGCAGGCGTATGAAGGGCTCGACGGTCGATGGCACGCTCGACGACCCTGGTCCGGTCGTGCGGTCGGGAGACACCACCGTCCGTGGGTTCTTGCCGCTCGCGACCCTACAACCGACGATGGCGACACCCACCGTGGGGCCGTCTGACGTGCCCGACCCGGAGACGGTCCCGAACGCGTTCCACGTCTACGAGGTGGAAGCGACCGACGACGGCGCGCGCTACTACGGCGAACCGCTCGTGGACCGGGACCGGGTCGTCCAGCGGGTCGCGCCCGCCTTCCGCGAGCGAGGGTACCGCGTCTCCCTGACCTACGACACCGGGGAGTACGTCCTCATTGCCACCGAGCGCTCGATGTCGGTCGACTCGATACCGTGGCTGAACGTCGTGCTCCTCTGTGCGACGGTCGCGACGACGCTGTTCGCGGGCGCGCAGTGGTACGGGTCCGACGCCAGTGACCCGTCCGCGGTCCTCTCGGCGTGGCCGTTCGCCGCGGCGGTGCTCGTCCCGCTCGCAGTCCACGAGTTCGGCCACTACGCCGCCTCGCGATACCACGACGTCGAGGCGTCGCTCCCCTACTTTATTCCAGTACCGACGGCCCTGGGGACCCTCGGCGCGGTCATCAGCATGCGCGACCACCTACCGGACCGGCGAGCGCTGTTCGACATCGGCGTCGCCGGACCGCTCGCGGGGCTGGTCGCGACAGTGGCCGTCGCGGCGGTCGGCGTCTCGCTCCCGCCGGTCGACGTGAGCGGCGCTGGCGCGTTCGCGTTCCCGCGCCAGTACGAACTCGGCTACCCGCCGCTCGTCCAGGGCATCGCGGCGCTGCTGGGCGAACCACTGCGCTACGACGACCCCGGACTGGCGGTCAATCCCGTTCTCATCGGCGCGTGGGTCGGCGCCTTCGTCACCTTTCTGAACCTCCTGCCGGTCGGGCAACTCGACGGCGCCCACGTCGCGCGGGCACTGGTCGGCGAGCGCATCGAGCGACTTCGGTACGCCGTCCCGGCGGCGCTGTTCGGGCTGGCTGGGGCGCTCGTGGTCTTCGCCGACGGTCGCGGGGCCGCGCTCTGGGTCGTCTGGGGACTGTTGACGCTGGTTGTCGGACGGGCGGGGACCGCGACACCGCTGGACGACGCTCCCGTGGGTCCCCGCCGGCGGGCGCTCGGGGCGGTGGCGCTCGTTCTCGGCGCGCTCTGTTTCACCCCGATACCGATCGTCGTGACCTGACAGCGGAAACGAAAAGGCTCTTGAGCCAGCCGTCTGAATCGCACGAGTGAGTATGCCCTCCATACAGACGAACGGTTTGACGAAGGTGTTCGGCGAGGATGTCGTCGCAGTCGACGACCTCGACCTCACCATCGAGGACGGCGAGATATTCGGCTTCCTCGGGCCCAACGGCGCGGGGAAGTCGACGACGATCAACATGCTGCTGGATTTCATCCGGCCGACCGAAGGGTCCGCACAGATCCTGGGGATGGACCCGCAGGAGCAACCGAAGGAGATCCGCCAGCGCATCGGCGTGCTTCCCGAGGGATTCGGGTTCGACGGCCATCTCACTGGCCGCGAGTACGTCGAATGGACCGTCGAAACGAAAGGCGCGGCGGACAACCCCGATGAGATACTCGACGAAGTCGGCATCCTCGACGACGCCGACCGGAAGGTCGGCGGCTACTCGAAGGGGATGCAACAGCGACTCGCGTTCGGGATGGCGCTGGTCGGTGACCCCCAACTGCTCATTCTGGACGAGCCCTCCTCCGGTCTCGACCCCAACGGGATCCAGCATATGCGCGAGGTCATCCGTGAGCGCGCCGCCAACGGGACGACCGTCTTCTTCTCGAGTCACATCCTCTCGGAGGTCGAAGCGGTCTGTGACCGCGTCGGCGTGATGAACGAAGGGCGGATGGTCGCGGTCGACACCATCGAGAACCTCCGCGACCAGGCTGGCGGCACGGCGACCATCGACCTCGAATGTGCCACCGAACCGGACAACCTCGGCCTCGGCTCGGTCGGCGGCGTCGTCGACGTGACCGTCGAGGAGTCGGTCCTCTCCGTGGAAGTCGAGGACCCCTCGGTCAAGGTCGACGTGGTGAATCACGTCTCCGGCCACGCCGAGGTTGTCGACATCCTCTCGGAGAGCACGTCGCTCGAAGAGCTGTTCAACACCTACACCGGTGGTGGCCGCGACAGCGACCGCGCGGCCGGAGAGGCCGCGGACGACGGTCTCGCCGAGGCCCAGGAGGTGTCGGCATGAGTACGCTGACCGTCGCGAAGAAGGACTTCAAGGGCGCACGCCGCGCGCGAACGCTCTGGCTGGTCGCGGCGCTGCTCGCGGTGGTCGCCGGGCTGATGGCGTACGTCTGGGAAGCGGGGTCCACCCAGACCGACGCCGAGGCCGTCCGGGAACTGCTCCGGACCGTCGCGGCCATCATGTCGTTCCTGCTGCCCATCGTGGTGCTGGTGGCGAGCTACCTCGCTATCGCCGGCGAGCGCGAGAGCGGCGGCATCAAGTTCCTGCTCGGCCTGCCGAACACCCGCGGCGACGTCATCGTCGGGAAGTTCCTCAGTCGAACGCTGATAGCGGGACTCAGCGTCGTGTTCATGTTCCTCGTGGCCATCGCGGTCGCGCTGGTCCAGTTCGGCGCGTTCCCCGTTGCGGTGTTCGTCGGCGTGGTCGTCGCGACGACGCTGTACGCCACCGTCTTCGTCTCTATCGCCGTCTCGCTGTCGGCGTTCGTCAAGAGTCGCAGCCGTGCGGTCGCCGGCGCTATCGGTGCGTACTTCGGGCTGATCATCATCAACCTCGGCATCCCGGTGATCAGCATCGAGTCGATCCTCAAGTATCTCCACCAGGACCTGCTCGGCATGGAGGCGAATCCGGACCTGTACAACTTCGTCCTGCACCTGAGCCCGCTCTACGCGTTCCAGAAGGTGCAGAACCTGGTGCTGCCGAAAGAGCTGTTGTCATTCCCATTCGCCGAAAGCGCTAGCAACGCCGAGCAGGTCTCGAGAGGATTCGGCGACTCAGAGGTTGTCGCACCCGAAGGACTGCCGTTGTATCTCACCGACGAGTTCTCCGTACTGATCTTGACGCTGTGGCTCGTCGTTCCGCTGTCGGTCGCCTACTGGAAGTTCAACCGCGCGGACCTCTCCTGACGGCGTCGCAGAAACGTTAGATACTGCCGTCGCCGCCTTCGAGGCGGTCGATGACTTCGCGGATGTCGGCTTCTTCTTCGACGAACTCCTTGACGTTCTCGCGGCGGCGCACCTCCTGTGCGGTCGCGTCGTAGGCGCGGACGTACTCGGCGCGGCTGTGCTCGTCGAACGCGTGGCGGATCGCGAAGTAGCCGTCCGGTAACACCGTGCCGCAGACTTTGCACTCGATGCGTTCGTGCTCGGTCGACTGGTGAACGATGAGGTCCTCGACCCGGTCGAACTGCAGGTCGTCGTCCCCGATCGCACACTCCCAGGGCGCCATCGTACCGGAAACGTCCCCGCCAGCGTATAAAACCGTTGCCGATCGTCGCAGTCGAGCGAGGCGTTCGGCCCGAGAAACGACGGACTCGCGCGCTCAGAGCGGCACCGCGGCAGCCAGTGTCGGCATCGTCGTCTCCGCCGGCAGGTACTCGGGGAGGACGTAGACGACGAACGCGGCGAGCGTGAGTTCGAAGCCGGTCACGGCGAGCATCATCGCGTTGGCGTACTTGCTGCTGACCGGGACGCCGACCGGCGCGCCGAACTCCTCGTCCCACAGCGGATAGAAGAGCGCCAGGCCCCGAGTGGTCCCCAGCGCGTCGAGGACGTAGTGGGTGACGACGCCCAGCCACACCCACTGGAGGTTGTCGAAGTATATCGGGTAGGCGGCGACGATGCCGAGCACGAAGAGGTTGTGCAGCGTCTTGCGGTGCTTGCCGAAGTGCGTGTCCACGTCGGGAAAGAGCGCCCCGAGCACGAGTGGGACGAACACCGCCGCGATGGTCTCGAAGGTTTTCAGCGACCCCGCCGGTTCGACGATGTACCCCAGCCCGATCGCCAGCAGCGCCGCGTTCATCACGTGCCCACGCTTGTTCATCGCGCGGACCGAGGCACTCGGTCATAACAAGCTTTCCGCCCCGCGAGTGTCCTCGTCGTGGATCGCTACACGTCGCGACTCTTCGCGAGGCCTTCGAGGTCTTCGAGCGCCTGCCGTGCGAGTTTCTCTCGGACGGCCCCGCGGTCGCCGTCGAACTCGTAACGGTCGACCGCCGTTTCGGAGTCGCCGGTCTCCCACGGCGCGGCGTAGGCGACGCCGACGAAGCCCGTACCGACGGGTTTGTCCACGGTGCCGCCGCCGGGGCCGGCGACGCCGGCGGTCGCCACGCCCCAGGTCGCATCGGCGGTGTCGCGGGCCGCCTGTGCCTGTTCGCGGACGACGGGTGCGCTGACCGCGCCGTGCTCGTCGAGCGTCTCGCGGGCGACGGCCAGCGTCTCCCGGATCGCGTCGTAGTCGTAGGGCACGACTGCGCGGTCGACGTAGTCGCTGGACCCGGGGACGCTCGTCAGCAGAGCCGTCGCGAGACCGCCGGTCGTCGTCTCGGCGAGCGCAACCGTCTCATCGCGCTCGCGGAGCAGGTCGCCGACGCGTTCTTCGACCGGCGGGTCCGCAGCGAACTCGTGCATACCGCCTTCGTGGGACGGCGCGAGCAAAAGCGTCGTGGACGCGACGCGGGCAGCGACGGCAGGGTTCGGGCCGTCAGCCCGTCACTTCGATGGTGCGGCCGCGGGCGACGGTGTCCTCGAGGACGGGCAGGCTCACCTCGAGGATGCCGTTGGTGTACTCGGCGTCGATCGACTCCTCGTCGACTTCCTTCGGGAACCGGAACCGGCGGTGGTAGGTCTGGCGGCGGTTCCGGTGGTCGTCCTCGTGTTCGGCAGCGATGTTGAGCACGCCCTCGTTCCAGGTGACGTCGATGTCCGCGACGTCGAAGCCCGGCATCTCGACGCTGAGGACGAATTCGCCCTCCTGCTCGTACAGTTCGTAGTCGTCGCTGCCGGTCTCGAAGAGTCTGCTCGGGAAGTCGATGCCACCCATCCAGGAGTCTGACGTTGTCGGCAGAGCCATTGGTTTTCACCTCGGCTCAATAGATGATTGTCCGCGGTTCTATAAAAATCTTACGCAGAGGAGACCCGGCGCGAGTCGTATCCCAACCGTTTATTCGCTCGCCCGCCGACTCCCCGGCGATGGACTACGAGACGCCCCAGTTCTTCCGGGTGATGCAGTACGCGGCCGGGACCGACCGGGACGTTGTCGACATGGTCAGCGGGAACCCCGACTGGGAACCGCCCGCGGCGCTTCGGGAGGGACTATGCGAGTACGCCGACGGCGACCCCGAGCGCTTCCAGTACCCGCCGAGCGTGGGTCTCACGGCACTCCGCTCCGAAATCGCCGAGCGCCGCGGCGTCGACCGCTCTCGGGTCGTCGTCACCAACGGCGCCGGCGAGGCCAACCACCTCGCGACCACCGGCGCGCTCGACAGGGGTTCGGGCACTGAAATCGTCATGACCGACCCCGTCTACCCCTACTACGCCGGGCGCGCGAACCTGCTCGACGCCGACGCGCGCTACGTTCCCGTCGCCGACGACGGGCAACTAGACCCCGCCGCCGTCCGCGAGGTCGCCAGCGCGGACACCGCCGCTATCGTCGTCAACACCCCGAACAATCCCACGGGCGCGGTCTACCCGCCCGAAACCATCGAAGCACTCGTCGATATCGCCGAGGACTGTGACGCCGTCCTCGTCGCCGACGAGGTGTACGACCATTTCGACTTCACCGGCGACTTCGAGAGCGCGCTCGCTCAGGAATCGGACCGCGTCGTCGCCACCAACGCCTTCTCGAAGTCGATGGCCATCACTGGATTCCGGGTCGGCTACGCCGTCTTCCCGCCGGAGGCTGGCCCCCTCGGAGGGATGGTCGAACGCGCTCGCACCCGGCACATGCTGACCAACGTCACCGGCTCCCGACCCGCCCAGGCCGCCGTCCTGCGCGCGCTCCGGGAGACGCCGCCGGAGTACTACGAGCGCAACCGCCAGCGCCTCCGCGAGCGCATCGACGCCTTCACCGACGCCCTCGACGCCGCCGGCGCCGAGTACACGACCCCGCAGGGCTCGTTCTACGTCCTCGCGCGCTTCGACGAGTTCCCCGGCACGATGGCCAACGTCGAGCGACTCATCGACGAGGCCGGCGTCGCGGGGATGCCCGGCGAGGCCTTCGGGGAGTCACACGCCGACTGGCTCAGGTTCGCGCTCGTCACGCCGCGCGCCGACGAGGCCGCCGACCGACTCACTGACTTTTTCGCCTGACCGGCCAGCCGCCGAGTCGGTGCTGTCCGAGCAAACTGCAGATGCGGTGGCGCGCGCTGTCGCGCGGTTTCATGCGCGCGACGACGCCGTGCGAGGGATGAGCGAAAGCGGTCTGAGCGAATCGGCTGGGGAGGTATGTGGCTGTCAGCAGTCGCGGTGGCGGTGCGGTGCCGTCCCTGGCGGACTGAAAGGGCGAAACTCGCTCGCGCTTGCGTGGTCGTCTGAACGGCCACTATCTGCGCGGGCGGTGTCGAGAGCGCGGATATGTCGCTCAGCGACTGCGAGTGCGAGCCTCGACGACAGGAGAGCCTCGACAACAGGAGAGCCTCGACGGCGAACGGCACCACAGGCGCCGTGAGCGAGCGGGTCGAGGGCTTTCGACGCACACGATCGAGTGCGGTTGTGACCACTGGATCGGCGAGCGACCGGGATCCGGTCACACTCCTCGAATCTACGACGGCGAGACGGGTTCCCCGCGCTCGGCGGACTCGTAGATGGCTTCGACGATGGCGACCGCCTTCCGGGCCTCGGACGCGTCCAGCATGAACGGTTCGCTGGACTCGCGCGCATCGAGAAACGCCCGAACGTTTGCGGTCTCCAGCGGGTCGGGCGGCGACGCGTCCGCCCCTCCGGGTCCGAACCGCTCCCTGAGCTCCTCATCCCCATCGCGCTCGTCGCGGAACTGCCACGAAACCAGTTCTTCGCCCCGGACCAGCGCGCTCCCGTCGTGGCCGCCGAGTTCGTAGCGCATCTCGCCACCGGGGTACATCGCGGTCGAGCCGAGCAGTTGCCCGACGGTGCCGTCGCGGAACCGAAGGCACGCCACGGCCGAGTCTTCGACCGTCGTCACGTCCTCGTCGCGCCCGCAGTCCGTGTACGCGAACACCGCCGAGACGGGATTCTCGTCGGGTTCGCGGTCCATCCCGCACCCGACGAGCCACTGGACGGCGTCGATGGAGTGGATGGCCTGGTTGATCGCGACGCCGCCGCCCGCGAGGTCCGGGTCGCCCTGCCAACGACCCGTGTAGTAGTCGTCGTCGCGCCACCACGGGAGCGCGACGTTCGCGACGGTGAGCGAGCCGAACCGACCCTCTGCGACCGCGTCGCGGATCGCCTGGAGCACGGGCCGGTACCGGCGCTGGAAGATCCCGCCGAGCGAGATTCCGCCTTCCTCGGCGGCAGCGCGCATCTGGTCGATCCGTTCGGTCGTGATCTCGAGCGGTTTCTCACAGAGGACGTCGACGCCGCGCTCGGCCGCTGCGACGGTGGGTTCGAGGTGAGCGCTGGCGGGCGTACACACCGAGAGCACGTCTACCGATTCGGAATCGAGCATCTCGGCCACGTCGAGATAGCCGGCGCAGTCGTGGGCGTCGGCGAAGGATCCGACGCCCGCTTCGGCGCGGCCGGCGCAGGCGACGACGCTGGCGTCGGGGTGACTCTCGTAGGCGCGAGCGTGGGTGTCGGCGGCACCGCCGGTGGCGGCGATCGCGACGCGGTGGTCGGCCATGTCTCTCCGGTCGGTGGGCACGGCAAAAAAGCCGCGCGTCGGCCGGGGTTGGCCCTGGCGGCCGGTCCGACCGGCGGGTCCGGCGTTCAGACGGTCGGTTGATAGTCTCTTCTCTGATTCGCCGGAATACACGGCGAATCCCTGGAGCACAGTGACAACCGACCGTATCACTCGGGGCGGGCGCCGAGGTCCTCTGGGTCGCCGCGGGCGACGCGGACGGTGACCGTGGTTCCACCGTCACCGGTGTCGAAGGTGAGGTCTCCCCCGGAGTGGTCGACCACCCAGTCGACGAGCCAGAGGCCGACGCCGGTGCCGTGTTTCAGCGGTGTCTCTTCCCGCTCGCTGATGACTTCGAGTTCCTGTTCGGCGATGCCGGGGCCGTCGTCGGCGACGTGGAGTTCGACGGCGTCCTGTTCGACGGTTGCGGAGACAGTCACCGTCGGTTCGCGGCGACTCTGGCGTCCCGCCTCGGGGTTCGAGTCGGCTGCCATCGCGGCGTGGTCGCTCCTGTCGGCCGGGTCGGCCCCGTCGTCGGTTCGTTCTCGTGACCCGTCCTCGACGACGTCGTCGGTGGCCTGGGACTGCGGAGTCGTCGAACCGTGTTCGACGGCGTTCTCGACGAGGTTCTCGACGGCGTAGGGGAAGGCCTGATGGACGCTGACAGGCACTGGGCGGGTGACGCTGGCGTCGTACTCGGCGTCGGGGTAGGCCGCGGCGACGTTGGCGACGGCGCGGTTGACGACCGTTCGCAGGTCCATCGTGACCTGGCCGTCGTCGCTGTCGATGACCTGTTCGATGGCGCGGGCCTTCTCCGCCGTCTCGACGAGCTGTTCGCTGTGTCTGACGATGGTTTCGGCCATCTCGCGCTCTTCACCGTGGGTGCGCTCGGCGAGGACCTCCGCCTGGCCGCGGACGACGGTGAGCCCGGTCCGGACGTCGTGGCGGAGAACGCGCGCGAGCACCTGCTTGAGCAGGTCGAGTTCGTTCTCGCGGCGCTGGCGCTCGGTCACCTCGTGGAGGATGCCGACGACGTCGCCCCCCGCGCCGGGGAGGGGCGCGACGGTCACCTCGAAACACCGCTCGTCGTCGGTCACGTCCGGCAGGCCCAACTCACAGGTCGCACTTTCGCCGGTCTCGCGAGCCTCGATGATCGCCGGCCGGAGCGTCTCGATACCGCCGTCGGGGAACAGGTCGGCGAGTTCCGTCCCGACGAGCGAGGACTCTGCCGCGTAGAACAGCCGCGCCATCGCGTCGTTCGAGAGGACGATCCGGCAGTCGGGGTCGACGACGAACATCGGGTCGCCGGCGTGCTCGACGAGCGTGCGGTAGCGTTCGAGCTGGCGCTCGCGCTCGCGCCGGTCGCCGACGTCCCGCGCGACGTTGACCAGCCCCTCGTACTCGCCGTCATCATCGCGCGCCGAGAAGTGGACCGCGAGCGTCCGCCGCTCGCCGTCGGCGGTCACGAACTCCATGTCGAGCACCTCGCTGTCGCGGTCAGACGAGCGAAGCCGCTGGACCGCCTGCTGCCCGCGCTCGAGCTCACCCGGCGCCATGTGCGAGGCGCTGTGCTCGCCGACCATGTCCTCGTAGCCCAACAGCGAGGCGAACGAGTCGTTGTGATACTCGATGCGGCCCGCCGCGTCGACGACGGAGATACCGTCCTGGACGTGCTCGTCGAGCAGCGTGAGCAACTCGCGGCGCGCGTCGCCGCGGCCACGGCGAGTCACGTCCTCGACGACGACGAGCCGAATCGGGCCTGGCAGGTCCGACAGGGCGTGTTCGGTGTACCGGAAGTGGACCTGTCCGTCGCCCGTCGGGAGCGTAAACTCCGTCGATTCCGCGGGGATTCCGGCCGACCGAACGGTCCGGACCGTCTCGGGGTCGTGTGAGAGGGCGGCGCCGAGCGTCCGGTAGAAGTCGGTCGTCTCCGGAACGGTGACGGTCACGCCGCGACCGGCGAGAAAGTCCGCGAGTGACTCGCTCTCCCAGACCGGCGTGCCGTCCTCGTAGAGGAGGAACTGACAGGACTGTGTCCCGCCTTCCTCGACCGGGTCGAGTGCACGGGCCAGCCGCGACTCGCGCTCGCTCTCGCGGACGGTCCAGAGGACTTTCTCGACGACGAAGCGAAGCCCCGCTTCGGCGGTCCACTTCTCGACGAAGGTGTCTGCGGCCGCGAACACCGGGTCGGCGAGTTCGTCGGGGTCCAGCCGCGTGTAGAAGACGACCGGCACGGCCGCCGCATCGAGCACCTGCCGGGTGGCCACGCCCGCGCTATCGGGTTCGAGCAGGAGCACGTCGGCATCGTTCGATTCGAGCCGGGCGACGGCGTCGCACTCCGCGGCCGTCCCAGTGATCGAGACCGCGTCGTACTCCCCGTCGACGACGCCGGCGACGCGGTCGCGGACCGTCTCGTCGTCGTCGACGTGCACGATCTGCGTCCGCTCGTCTCCCGCCGCCGCGTCCGTCCACCTGTCCGTCGGCCCCGTTCCGTCTGGGCCGTCGCCGTCGTCCGGGTAGGCCGCCGACTCTGTGTCGTCCGGACGGGCCGTCGACTCTGTGTCGTCCGGACGGGCCGTCGACTCTGTGTCGTCCGGACGGGCTGTCGACTCTGTGTCGCCCGGACGGGCCGTCGACTCCGTGTCGTCCGGGTTGTCGGCGCCGTTGCCGCCCGAGTGGTCCGACGGTCCGCTGTCGTCACTTCCCCCTGGTGTGTTACCGGGTCCCGTCACGCGCCATCCCCCAATGAGCGCGATCCGACCACGGTCCCAACGTGGTGTTTCATGAAGCGCTGATGCGAGTATGTCTGACTCCAGCGGAATAAGTGTGCCGTCGGACTCGCCGCTGTCCCTATCGCGCCCCCTGCTCGGCCTGTCGACTGGCTGTCCGCTGCTGCTGACACTATCGCGCGCTCGGGTCGTCGCGACCGCGGTCGCCGGCGATCGGGCTGGCCGTATCCGTGCGTTCTTAGGCGAGGGCGAACGAGTGATTGACGATGCCAGACGACCGGGGCGCAAGCGAACGCCGGGCCGACCCGGCGACCGCCTGGCGCGACCTGTTCGGCTTCGACGAGCCCTACGAAAGCCAGGCCGATGCCGTCGAGTCCGCCATCGGCGTCGGCCAGCGCGGCGGCTACCTCGCGATGGAGGGTCCGTGTGGCACGGGCAAGACGATGGCCGCGCTCACCGCCGGCGCCGCGCTCGTCCGCCACACCCGGAAGTACGAACGGGTCGTCGTCGTCACGCCGGTCAAACAGCAACGGCTGCAGTTCGTCGAAGACCTGCGGACGATGAACGCCCGCCTCGCGGCCGACGACGACTTGCCCGACCCGCTCGACGGCGTCGCACTCGTCGGCAAACGCGACCTGTGTCCGTACGGTCGCGAGGGCGTTTTCCCCGACGACGCCTCGACCCACGACCGCTGTGAGGACCTCCGCGAGGCGACCGCAGACCTCGTCGAGGGCGACCGACAGTCGGGAGACGAACCGGTTGCCGAGGCCGCCATCGCGGCCGACCCCGAAGATATCTGGTGGGACCCGCAACTCGCCAGCGACCTCGTCCGCGAGGCCCGCATGGACGCCCAGACCCACCGCACGTTCGACTCCGCGCTCGAAACCGCAGGCGCGGAATCACCCTATCCCCGCAGCCAACCCCACGCCCCTGAATCGATGACTGCAGGAGACGACCCGCCGCTTTTCTGCCCGTTCGAAGCCGACTGGTTCGCCCGCAACAAGGGGTCACCAATCGACTTCTCTGTCGGAACCGAGAGCGTGGTCACCGCCGACGACTACCTCTCCGCGTCCGTCGAGCGCGGGACCTGTCCACACCGCGTGATGGGCGTTCTGCTGGAGCACGCCGACGTGGTCGTCGGCAACTACAACCACCTGTTCGACCCGTCCTCGCGGCCACTGGTCGACTCGATCCTCGACTCGAAGACCTTCCTCGTCGTCGACGAGGCCCACCGCATCGAGGAGCGGGTGCGAGACCTGCTCTCCGACCGCGTGGGGCGGTCGACCATCAAGCGGGCCCGCAACGACTGCGCGACGCTCGTCTCGCGGGCGCGTCAGAGCGACGACCACAAGGCCCAGGTCCGCGACCGGTTGGCGACCCACGACGTGCCGCTGGCCGCCATCGACCGCGCTCGCGAGTTCTACGACGACCTCCTGGACTGGATCGACGAGCGCGTCGAGACGTATCTGGACGAGGAACACCGAGACTGGCGCGTCGGCGACCCCCACGAGGCGTTCCCCGAGCGCGACGTGGAGGTGCCGCTGCGTGACCCCGAGGAGCCCGAACCGGACGACCTCACGCGCTGGGCCGAGCGCGAGGAATACGACGGCGACCTGTGGCGCGCGCTGCCGACCGTGGGCGCAGCCGTCGAGGACGCCATCGACGGTCTCGGCCTCGCGCGCTCGCCGGTCTGTGGAGCCGTCGGCGCGGTCATGGGCCGGTGGTGGGAGCGCGGTCACGACCGCTATCTCCGGGAGATCGAACTCGAACACTCGCCGAAGACGGGCCAGGCCGCCGACGCCGTCGACTGCGAGTACCAGCGCGTCTACACGCCCGGGCTCGTCCTGTTCGACTGCATGCCAGCCGAGAGTCTGCGGGAGATCTTCGACGCGCTGGGGGGTGGTGTGCTCATGAGCGCGACGCTGTCCCCGCTCGACGTGTTCACGGAAGTCTCCGGTCTCGAATCGCTGCGGGCGGGCGACGACGGCGCGTCGGACGGATCGCGTGGCGCGCCCGCCACCGACGACCCCGGCCGGCCCGTGGAGACGCGCAGCTACCCGCTCAGGTTCCCCGCCGAGAACCGCGCGAGCGTGGCCGTCGCGGCGGAGCCGTTCACGGCGCGCAACCGCGGCGACCCGAACGAGATGGAACCGCTGGGCGACGGCTGGAATCCGACGCGCGACGAGTACGCCCACGTCCTCCGGTCGGTGGCACGCTCGCCGGGGAACGTCCTCGTCGCGATGCCCAACTACCGCGAGGCCGGGTGGGCTGGCGCCTACCTCGCCGACGCGGTCGACAAGCCGGTCCTCGTCGACGAGAGTTCCAGCAACGAGGCCACGGAGGAGCTGAAACGCGAGTTCTTCGCGGGCGGGGGGAAAGTGCTCGTAACGAGCACGCGCGGGACGCTCACCGAGGGAGTCGACTACGACGGCGAGAAACTCGCGGCGGCGCTCGTGGTGGGCGTGCCGCTGGTGAACGTCGGCTCGCCGCGCGTCCGGGCGGTTAGACGGGCCTACGCCGACGAGTTCGGCGAGGACAACGCCTTCGAGTACGCCCTGACCGTACCGGCAGTCCGACGCGCCCGGCAGGCCATCGGACGGGTCATCCGCGGGACCGACGAGGTGGGCGTTCGGGTGTTCGCCGACCAGCGCTACACCGCCGGGGTACGCCACTCCGTCCACGAGTATCTCTCACCGGCCGAGCGCGAGGAGTTCGTCCGGATGACCGGGGAGTTCCTCGACGGCCAGCTCGACCGGTTCTGGGACGGCCAGTGAGCGGTCGGTCGGTAGTCGTGCCGAACCGTCGTCGCCGGCCGAGCGTGACGAGAGCCGCAGCCGTCGAGTTCGACAGTCGTCGCATCGCTGTGGGCGTCGATCGGCCCGAGAGGGGCCGACTCGCCAGCGAGTGGCCGGAAAGCCTATTGTGGATGCTCACAGTTGGTAAAGAGATGCCAGAGTGTGAGAACTGCGGGTCGTTCGTGACAGAGGCGTACGTCCGGGTATTCACGCCGGACGGTCACACCGGCCCGCGAGTCTGTCCGTTCTGCGAAGACAAACTCCGCGACGGCGCCGAGGTGCGCGAGGCTCGGTCGTCGCGGTCATAGGCATCACGCCTACCCCGCTCGCGTGACCGTCCGGGGGGACGGTCACTCCGTTCGAATCCGTGTGCTCCCCAGCGGCTGCTGCCTGCCGTGCATTCGCGACAGCGGTTGCTGTCCGCCGTGCATTCGCGACAGCGGTTGCTGTCCGTCGTGCGGCCGCGACACCGCTCCCGACCGCGACGCCGCTCGGCGCTCCCGACCGCGACGCCGCTCGGCGCTCCCGACCGACGAGTACATCACTTCGGCACCGCGACACCCACGCATGAACGACATCGACGTCGAGGCAGTCGAGGACGTCGACGAGACCGCGGAGTCCGGCGACGCCTCCGCCGACACCGACCGCGACGCCGCCAGCCACTCCACTGGCGACGACGCGGTCACCGTCGAAGACGCCACCGCGCCAGTGGGCGTCGACGCCCCCGAGTACGTCCTCTACGGCGGCAAAGGCGGCGTCGGCAAGACCACGATGGCCGCTGCAACCGCCCTCGCCAGCGCCCGTGACGGTGTCGCCACCCTCGTCGTCTCGACTGACCCCGCCCACTCCCTCTCGGACACGCTGGAGACCGACATCCCCGCCGACCCCGCCCGGATCCGCGACGATATCCCCCTCTCCGCCGCCGAGATCGACCCCGATGAGGCCCTGGAAGAGGGCCCCTTCGCCGGCGAGGACGGCGCCGGGATGGGCGGGATGGGCGGCGCGATGGGCGGCCTCGGTGAGGCGATGGGTGAGGAGATGGTCGACCCGCTCGGCGGGTCGATGCCCGGGGCCGACGAGGCCGCTGCGGTCCGCTTGCTCATCGAGTACGTCGACGACCCCCGCTTCGACCGCGTCGTCGTCGACACCGCCCCGACCGGCCACACCCTCCGCCTGCTCGAACTCCCCGACGTAATGGACTCGATGGTGGGCAAGATCATCGCCTTCCGCGAGCGCATGAGCGGGATGATGGACAACCTCCCCTTCGGCGGCTCCGACGCCGACGCCGAGCAGGGCGTCGACGACCTGCGCGCCCTGAGCGACCGCGTCGAGCGCCTGCGCGACCTGTTGCAGGACCCGACCCGGACCGACTTCCGCGTCGTCATGGTGCCCGAAGAGCTGTCGGTGATGGAATCCGAGCGCCTGCTCGCCCGCCTCGACGAGTTCGACATTCCCGTGAGTACCGTCGTCGTCAACCGCGTGATGCAGGACCTGACCGAGGTGGCCGATGTCGAGGCCGACTGGTTCGTCACACCTGACCTGGACGACTGTGAGTTCTGTCAGCGCCGCTGGGAGGTCCAGCGCTCTGCACTCCAGCGTTCCCAGGAAGTCTTCCGCGGTCACGAGGTCCGTCGCGTCCCCCTCTTCGCCGACGAGGTCCGCGGCGAGGAACTGCTCGGTGTCGTCGCTGCGTGTCTGGAAGCCTGACAACCGACGGATTCGGCCGTTCGATCCTCAGAAGTGACGCGCGCCGTCGAGCGTACCCGAACATCGTGAGGGTCGCGCGACGTATCCGCGCGAGGGATGAGCGAGTGAGCTGTGCGAACGAGCGAATCGGCTGGAGAGGGCTGTGGTCTTCACGCTGGGGCGGGTGGGAATGAAAGGGGCCGCCCGCTCCGGGAAGGCGGACGCAGTAAGCACCGCAGCGAGGGATGCGAGCGGCTCCGCCGCGAGCACGAGCGAGGAGCGCAGCAAGGCCCCCGACCGGAGCGGGCGGGGGCTTTCACGCTGTTGCGGTGGCGGTCCCAGTCGTTGGTGCAGGGACTTTCACGCTGTCTGCGGACGAGACTTTCCCGGAGTCGCGATCCGGACCGATGGCATCGATTCCTGTACCGTTTCCCGAAGTCACTCCCCAGACCGATACACGTCAGTACTGCGTTCGTACTCCAGGGCGTCTTCGACCTCGAAGGCGACTTCGCGGCCCCACTCGCGTTCGACGACCCACAGCGCCAGGTCGATGCCGGCGGTGATCCCGCCAGCGGTCACCAGGTCGCCGTCGTCGACGACGCGCGCCTCGACCACCTCGGCGTCGGTCGCGCGCAACTCGTCCATCGCCCCGTGGTGGGTGACCGCTGGGCGCCCGTCGAGCAGGCCCGCGCGGGCGAGTATCATCGCGCCAGTACACACCGATAGCACCGTCGTCCCGCGCTCGTGGCAGGTACGAAGCCTGTCAAGGACGCTCTCGTCGGCCGCAAGCGCTCGTGCACCGGCGACAGCTTCGTCGTCAGCGTCGTTCCATCCGCCTCCGGGCACGAGCAGATAGTCCAGCGCAGCGTCGCCGTCGAAGACGCCGTCGGGTTCGAATCGAAGTCCGGCAGCGGCGATGACGCGGTCGGTCTCGACGGGTGCGAGCACGTCGACCGTCCAGTCCGCGCCGTACGTTGCTGCCTTCTGAAAGACTTCGTAGGGGCCCACCGTGTCGAGTTCTTCGACCCCCTCGAACGCGAGAATCCCGAGCGAACGGGTGTGAGTCATTACGCCGGTGTTCGAGGACTGGCGTGAAATAACGTCGGCGTGAGTGGATGGGGTGAACGACTCGTTCGTCTCTGTTTGGTCGGTGTCACCCCGAACCTCGGTGTCTGCCCGACTACCACGACCGCGAACAGCGGAAAGCCAGGCGAGGTCTTCGACCTCGCCGGAAGCCGGCGCACTTCGCCGGCGACCCCGCCACGCTCGCCTCGGGGGGCTCTCACGGCTCCCTTCGGTCGCCGAAAGACTCGCTTCGCTCACGGCTTCACCGTTCGCTTCGAGGGCTCCCTTCGGTCGCCGAAAGACTCGCTTCGCTCACGGCT
>Ga0207733_100272_pt1 | contig 42972 bp, 51 predicted proteins | sample A23P3SouthBayCA_FD_187735 | JGI IMG/M metagenome (GOLD analysis project Ga0207733, IMG submission 187735) | Aerobic enrichment media microbial communities from Eden Landing Ponds, California, USA - A23 P3 (SPAdes) | ecosystem: Environmental > Aquatic > Marine > Unclassified | place: Emeryville...
TGTACGGACTTCGCGCAGGCAGTTCTCGAACGAGCAGAACAGGACGATCTGCTCGACCGTCAAGGACCAACGAAACAAGAGTTCATCACGTATCTGGAGGACGGACTCGTCGAACGGGACTTCAGAGAACTGTTCTGATCAGTCGCGAAGCTCGGCGACCGACTGACCGACCTCGCGAACATGTTCACTTCGCTCGAGGTCGAGTTCCTGGGCGAGGTAGTCAACCGCCTCTTCGAGGCTCATACTGGAAAGAAGTCCGTCAAGCGGAATAAACCTAGTGCTGACGCAGCAGTGTCGCCCATCAGAGGAAGCGTCTGTGTATACCGAACCCCGTACCCCTCTGCTGAAAACTGTGGAACCGGTGACCGCATAGCGATACCCACCGAAATTACGCAGTATCGGCATTTGCTGTCCACCAACCGAACTCAATTGAACGAAGCTCCGAATAGATCGGGAGCGTTTCAGTCTGCAGGTTGCGCGTCAGTCGCTGGTGTCCTGTCTGGAAGTTCGGGGATGGACAGATCCAGGCGACGAAGCAGCTGTGCGTTGATCTTCGGGTCCTGCCCTCTCGCGGGTTCGGACTCCGGGACAAACCACGACGTCGTAATCACGACAAACGCTGATGCCGTTGCACCTCCTGGTATGCGGTTGGGTCCCCGGTGCCGATGTGTGCTGTCCCCCACAACACCTATGTGTGTATTTTGTGAACACGTATCATGGTCGAAGCAACAATCGACGTCGTCGACAGAGGATCGTTCTGGGCCGACTGGAACTTCTTCATCGAGGGGGAAGTACTCGCCACGAAGGACGATCGGAATCCGGACACCAAGTACGGGGAGTTCCCGGTTATCAACTGGGTCATCGACCATCCCGAGGCGACCATTCTCTGGGACACCGGGTCGCACCACGACGCAGAAGAGCGCTGGGGTGGACTCTACGACGCGTTCTACCAGGAAAACGCGCCGCGTCTCGACGACTCACTGGAAGCGGCTGGCTACAGCGTCGAAGAAATCGACGCGGTCGTCCAGAGTCACCTGCACATCGACCACGCGGGTGGACTGGAGTTTTTCGACGGTACCGACACACCAATCTACGTCCACGAGCAGGAACTCAAGTTCGCCTACTACAGCGCTACCACACCGGAGGGGACCGGCCACCCGGCCTACCTGACCGAGGATTTCGACCACGACCTCAACTGGCAGGTCGTCCATCGCACACGGGAGACCCACTTCGAGGGAATCGAGTTCATCCACCTCCCGGGACACATTCCCGGCCTCATGGGTACCGTCGTCCACCTCGACGACCCGGGGCCGATTCTCATGATCGGCGACCACGCCTACGTCGACCGGAACTACGAAAACGAGGAGCGAATCGGCGCCAACCTCATGTGGGACAGTGGCGCCTGGATGGAGTCGCAGAACTTCCTGCGTGACCTGGAGCGCACGCTCGGTGCCGCGGACGTGGTCTACGGCCACGACGCCGATCAACTGGCGGAGATGAAAGGCGACTGGCCCTGATCGAGGGAGTCGCTACTAACAGGGCTCAGACGGACCGACACGAGTCAGTTCCGACACGACCGCACCGCGTCGGACCGTCGAACGACCCGATGCGACGGTCTCACTCCTTCGCCGTGACCGCTGTTCCGAACGTCTGGTACCGAATGACGTCGTCCTCGATGACGAACGTATCGGTGCCGAATTCGTACACGTTCTCGGGGGACTCGGCGTCCCACGTGGTGTAGCCGATGCTGTCCTCGACGATGGACTCGTGGACGGTGAAGTGTGCGTCGGGGTGGTCCAGTTCGTCGAAGAATCCCTCGAACAGTCCCTGAATCTCGTCGAGGCCGTGGAACGCCCCCATGTGCGAGATGATGACGGAGTCGTCGTCGTAATCTTCGAGACATCCCTCCAAGTCCAGGTTACCGAACGTCTCGTTGTGGTGGTCTAGTACGTCTCGTGTGGTCATTGGTACCCATTGTGAAACGTCAACGTGTACCAACATAAAGGGCGGCGTCGTTCCGGGGAGTTTCGAGGTCATTTTTGACCCGAAAACTCCACCATCGGGGAATAGTACCTCCCTCTGAACCACCCTCGAATTCATGTCGCGAATCTCCTTTTCGGTACGCCACCGGTGGACGTGGTTCGGCCGTATCGAGGTCTGCGCGCTCCGAGCGCGGCGGTCTCTCTTCGTTAGGACCGCGTACCGAGCGACGGACGCCGTTCTCACAGTTGCCGACGATATTGCCGCAAGCTACGTTCCGGGCCTCAGGCAGAAACGGGGCTCTCGAGTCCTCTCGCCCCGTCATCTGACCGGGAGTGACATTCGCAGTCCTCCGAGACGCTGGCGAGACGTTCCGCGGTGGTCAGGGGGAAGGCCGTCCCGACCCACATCTGGACCACGCACCGTCGGTCGCAGTCAGGTGCACTCAGTCCATGGGTTACGTTCGCTCACACAGGCAGGCGAGACAGTTCGTCGAGAACCTCAGACGGTTCCGGTACCGCGAGGTGATGATGGTCCTGGCGACGCTCGCGGTCGTCGCGGGCTCGGTCGTGTTGTTCCCTGGGTTCGAGAACGTCACGCGCGGCGTCCAGTCGAACGTCTCGACCGGGCTCCTGGCCCTCTTCGCCGTCGTCGCGATCTGCGGCGGCGTGATCAAGGGCATGCTCGGCTTCGGGTACGCGCTCGTCACGACGCCGATCTTCGCGTCCGTGATCGACCCGACGCTGGCGGTGGTCGTCCTCGCGATTCCGCCCTGGATGATCAACATGTTCCAGATCGGGGAGACGGACACGGGACTCGCCTTCGTCCGCGAGGAGTGGGTCTTACTCGCACTCGCCGTCGTCGGGACGATCGTGGGCGTCGTCTTCCTCGCGGAGGTCCAGACCGGGCCGATCGTCCCCTTCCTCATCGGTCTCGTGATCTTCGGCTACGTCGCCTTCCAGGTCCTCCAGAACTTCGTGACCGTCGAGGAGGCCCACCACCCGGTCGCCCTCAGCGTCGCCGGCCTCCTCGAGGGGTTCCTGCTCGCCGTCGCCAACCTCGGGCCGCTCCTGCCGGCCTACTTCCACACCTTCGAGCGGGACGTCGAGCGGTACGTCGGCGGCCTCTCGATGGTGCTCGGGGCGATATTCACGGTCCGCATCATCCAGATGGCGCTGTTCACCGACCTCCTGACGACCTACCGGCTCTGGCTGGGCTGTGTCATCGCGGTCGTCACCGTCGTCGGCCTCCTGATCGGAACGGCCCTGCGGCGGCTGGCGGTGGCCAAAGTCTGGTTCGACCGGCTCGTCGTCGGCCTGCTGTTGGTCATCTCGCTCAACATTTTCCGCAACACGATTCCAGCCCTGTTCCTGTAACCACACGGTGCTGCCGGCCGCCCCACGAGTGGCCGTTCACAGGCCCATTCGGTGGCCTCGGTCGCGTATCCCCGACTAGGTAGTCCGTGCGTCTCCGTCGCTGGTCGCCGGAACGGCGGGTCGGCTTTCCCAATTCTCGGGGACGAGGGAGGAAGATGGGGGTGATGCGGTCACGCCGGCAGGGGAGAACGAATGCCGACGGCCGCGCGTCGACGTGCAGCCGACGGACTCAGTACCCGAGCTGTTCGCGGACGAGCACGACGGACGTGCGTCCCTCCTCGAGTTCCTGTCGGAAGACCAGCTGTTTGGCGATCGCACTCTCGACGCCGTAGGCATCCTTCGCGCGCTCGTTCTCCAGCGGGTAGGCGACCGACTCGAGCCGATCGAATGCCGCGTCGAGGTCCTCGACGATCTTGTTCACGCCGCTGACGATGACGACGTTGCCGGCCGCGAAGGGATAGGCACCGATGCGGCTGCCCGACCGGTCGGCAGCGACCAGTTCGCCGGTCTGTGCGATCGCGTTGACCCCGCCGAGGAAGTAGTCGGCCGTCTGGGACTCGCGGCGCGCCGCCTGGCGCTCGGCGTCGTCGTCGATGCTCCAGATCTGGTCGGGGAGACTCTCCCACTCGTGGTCACCGTCGCTGAGGTACTCCGTGAAGCCGATCTCCTCGAGCGTCGTCGAGTGTCCGTTCATGACCGAGGCGCCGGCCGGAATCTGTGACTGGATCGTCTCGAGTGCCTCGGCCGCGCTGTCGACGACGGTGACGTCGAAGCCGTTCTCCGCCAGATTCGCGACCGCTTCGTCGACGGCGGCATCGTCGGGGCGGTCGTCGAGCGATGCGTCGATCTCTGTCTCGTCGATGTAGTTTGCTTTCTGTGACATGGGATGAGAGACTCGTTCGTGTGCAGGCGACGGTAGTGGCGGCCGAGGGATAAACGCTCGCGGACGCCGGTATCAGGTGGTGACACGGGTGTTACCGACCGTCCGTCCCGGTCGACGACGGCGCCGATGGAGAGGCGGCGCGACCGGGATCGACTACTGGCCATCTCCATTCAGGTTGCCAATCTCCCACACTGTGGGTCAATTTTGGTGAGTCTCGAGGCGAACCGACGCCGAGGGGCCGCAGGAACGACGTCCTTCGACGGATTCCGACGGCTCACGGTCCGGCACTTCGACGCCGGTGGCTGTTCCTCACGGCTCGTCGCGAAACAGGGTGAGGTGACGGACGAGCGCGCGGTTTTCCAGCCCGCCAGCGAGTGCGCCCGAGAGCACGCCGATTGTGCTGATGAACGCGCCGGTCCGGACGAGGTCGACGAGACCCACCGCGGGATCCTCGAGGCTCGGCCAGTTCGACATCAGATTCGGCGGGAAGACGAGTAGCTCGATCGCCAGGATGATTCCCCCGACGAGCGCGAACAGCCCGACCATAGCGAACAGGAGGACGAGGAAGACGGTCACGTTGACCAGAGCGGTGTGTTCGGTGATCACCCGATGGCGTTTCCGGGGAAAGGACAGGTTCTGGATGAACAGCAGGTAGACGGCCGCAGCGACGACACTCGCCACCGCGAACAGCGACGCCGTGCCATTATCCATGTGAAAGCCCACGTCCCAGGCCTCTGCGCTGAAGACGATGACGAGCGTCGGCGTCAGCGCGGCGGTCGCGAGTTTCGGAAGCGAGAAGGGGAGCAACGGTGCTCGACTCCGTACGAGGGCGCGAACGATTTCGCCCGGGTGACGAGCCGCGATGGCGGCGTGGAGGCCCAGCCGCCGGAGCGGGTCGCGCGACTTCGCGGCGTCCTCCGGAACCTCGTCTGCCATGCGCTCCAGGTGCCGACCGACCGCTGCGTCGAATCGCGGTACCTCCCGACGATCCGGGCCGAACCGGAACGGTGCCATGACGCTGTCGCTCGTTCCACGGTGCCCGGCACCGAGAACGTGCCCCAGCAGGTGGAGACACAGGGTCGCGCCGTTCCACCGGACTGCGGGGTCGTCCAATCCGCGTCGCGGCTCGCCACGGGGTGCCCGGCATAGGTGTCGCGTCGAGACGACGGCCACTCGACTGAGCTCCGACGCCAGACCGGGGACGAACCGGTCCCGACTCGACCGGAGGGGTGCGTCGGTGAGCACGACGATGACGTCGTACGGGCCCTCGACCATCCGGTGTGTGGCCTCGTCAAGGAACTCGGCGGGACGACGGTCGTCGGTATCCGGTAGGTGCGTGGGCTCCGCCGCGTGGAACCGCCAGCCGACGTCGGTGGCACTACCGAGTTCCGCAGCGGCATCTGCGGCCATCTGCGCGGCGAATGCCCGAAGCCGCTCGGGCGCTGCGCGCGGTGTATTGGCGATCAGGAGTCCGACGTCCACCTCGCCGCTATCGCCGACGCCGAGTCCTGCCGTCGCGACGGTTGCACCGTCGCCCGTCACCGACGGGTCCGTCTCCATGTCCGGCCAGTCGTCGTCGAGACGGGTAAGGGCCCGCCTCGGAACGGCTCCCATCGGTGGAGGTGCCCCCGGGAGGTCCCCTCGTACTACGCGCGTTCGCCACCGGTGCGACGCCACGCGCACGTCACACCGGGTGTGCGGTCCCGTCCGTGGATCGCATGACGGGCCACGATGCCATCCCGCCACCTGGGAATCGGATTGTCGGGCGCGTCTGCGGAGGAAAGAACGTTTTCGCCTGGGACCGGTTCCCTTTTCCAGTGAGTGAATCGGACGGGCCGAAACAGGTAGACGACCCGAACTACCACAACGTCGACCACACGGCGGTCCAGACCTGCGGGTGGACGAAATACGCCCTCCTGGGGGAGGGGAAGTGTTAGGACTGGCGGGCTCAGCCGGCGACGCCCATCTCGTGAGTCTGCGATATCTCTCGGCCCGCTGTTCGAAGGCTTGGAAAGTGGATGTTGGTGAGTAGGGGGTAGCGGTTGGGAATCTGGAGACGGCAAATACAGATTGTGGGAACGGCTTCGACGAGTTGTATTCAAGCGACCCATTCGCTTCTGACTCCCGCCACGTCGATCCTCTATGGCTGGGCCGTGAGAGTCATGTCGAGTTATGACATTGGAATAATACTTTATTTTCTATAGTTGGAGGCCAGTCTATGGCCACTACACAAGATGTCGATATCGACCTAGATTCGAATACGGTCGTCGTCCAGAACGTCTCAGTTCAAGATCCGGACCTCCGTTGAATATTTTTCGTCCTGTATGCGAATCGAGGCGCGATTGGGACGGTTGAGGAGTTCGATGACGTGTGTGAAGACGCGCTCAACGAGATGTTGTCGGAGGACCGAACAATTACGATCCGACTGCTTCAGATATTCGAGGGTAGGGCGGTACTGCGTGGGTCCAGCCGGCAAATTCGTTTCTCATCGGATCACTGACTGTGGATGGGCCGGTGATGGAATACAGTTTCCCGAGACTCGCTCCTTGTTTGGCGAAGTCGATGAGTGTCTTTATCACTCATCACCCTGGCGCTTTTGCTACCTCGTCCTATCGGAATCACTAGATACTGCCCGGGGATCTAGAGCCCAAGCGACACGACCCTGGTCGTGAAGCAGGAGGCGGTTGTCTGCACCCTCCTTTTTCACGCTTCTATCCTATAAAAATCCAGATAAAATTCCGATCATACTAGTAGTCAAATATGTATAACTAGCATAGACCGAATAGCTGAAAATCGGGGTTGTTATTCGAATATCCCGCAGATATATTTTCTCTAACGCATATCCGTTAACACCCATGGGAAAGAAAATCTAGTCTTGTAGTTTTAAACTCAGAATGGTCTTAACTCGATTGAAACGATCTCTAAAGACTCCAAGCGACACTTCAGCCGACAGTATCACCGCAGTCCAAGCAAATCATATTATATCGTTAATATTCAGTATCCAATGTATTATTTCTATATGATGTTTGTGGTGGTCGAGACATTCCCACCACGCTTCGTACGCCGCTTGATGACAGGCGGAACCACTGGTCGCCGGCAACGACCGAACTGGGACTCCTCATGTGGAGAGTACGGCGTCGAGAGCCGATTGAATAGATCGCTCGGCTTCGGCAGCAATGGGTTGGTGGGGCGCGCGAACCCGACCAGCAGAAACGTCCCGTAGTCGCATCCCGGCTTTGACACCTGGAACGCCGTACTCGGACGTGATGAGATGATTTAGCTCGACAAGTCGTCGGCCCAAGCGCCTGGCTTCCTCGGCTCGACCGGAACGGTGGAGATCCAGGACCTCGAGAACCTTCTCGGGGACGACGTTCGCAACTGCGAGGATTGCTCCGTTAGCCCCAGCATCGAGTCCCTGCACAAAGACGCCCCCATGACCTACAAAGAGAGCGAAGTCGTCGTTGACGCGGTCTAGTTCGCGCTGGAGCGTAGCGATGTCGCCACTCGAGTCCTTCATTCCGTGGATGGTATCGTGGCTCGCGAGTTCGCCGACCGTCTCGGGCGTCAAGCTAACTCCTGTTTTTCCGGGAACGCTATATAAATAGACGGGAACATCTGCCTTGTCGGCCACCGTTCGGTAGTAGGCGGCCAGCGAGTCCTGATCGTGGTCGAAGTAAAACGGCGTGACGACGAGTGCCCCGTCGACGCCTGCCGGGAGACGATCGAACTGCGCACGCGTCTCCTCGAGTCCCGGATGACCCACCCCGCCGAGGACCGGAACGGAAGCGTGGTCTACGAGTACGTCCACGACGTGGGCCCGTTCTTCGAGAGTCAGTAATTCGGATTCCCCGGTCGAACCACATGCGAGAATGAAGTCGACACCTGCTCCGGTGACCCAGTCGACTGTACGTCTCAGTGCCGCCTCGTCTATTGTACCCGTTTCGTCGAACGGCGTGACGATGGGCACGCCAAGTCCCTCCATGAGTGAGCAGTCTGGGGCCACTCACAAATAGTCTCCGTCAGCCCGTGGGCTGGTTCGTCGACAACACCGTCACTATCCCAACGATCCGGTCGGCGCGACGCCCCGGTCGTCTCTAGTGGTTCACGGCGCTCCAGCGATCCTCGAAGACAGTCTTTATCGCGTCGAACTCGTCGAGCAGCCGAATCACCTGGTATCCGTCGTCGAGGAGGTCGTTCGCCGTCTCCGGATCGTGACCCGCCGCACCCAGCGGGACGCCTTCCTCCCGAGCAATCTGCTCGACCCGATCGACGGCATCGGTGACCTTCGGCGCGCTGCGCTCGCCCGGGACGCCGTACTGGACCGAGAGGTCGTTCGGGCCCATGAAGAGGAAGCCGAGCTCCGGAACGGAGAGGATCTCCTCGGCGTTCTCGACGGCAGCGGCCGTCTCGATCATGATACCGAGGCAGACGGACTCGTCGTAGGCGGACGGGTCGACGTCGGTACTGTACTCGGTGGCTCGCCACCCGGAGAAGCTCCGCTCGCCCGGCCCGCCGTCGTAGGAGAACTGCGTCGCCTCGACGGCCTCGCGGACCTCCTCGGCCGTCTCCACGCGGGGGATCAACAAATTCCGAACCCCGGTGTCCAGAACGCGGCGAATCGTCGTCGGGTCCGAGTCCGGCAGCCTGACGAGCAGTTCGACGTCGGCGAGCGACGCGGTCTTGGCGAGGGTCTCGAGGTACTCGCTGTTCCACGGGCTCGGCCCGGGTCGTTCGAGGTCTACTCTGACGAAGTCGAGGTCCAGCTGGCCGTAGACCTCGATCAGGGACGGTGCGTACGACGATGCACGCGCGCCGAAGACGGGCGCACCCGATTCTAACGACTCGCGAAACGCGTTCGTGACTGGCATGCACGTGGCTCTCTGAGAGCGGGGACCAAAAAACTCGCGACCGGAAACTACGCGGAACCCAACCTATATACAGGTTCGAGTGAAGAACCGACTATGGTGATCGTCGCAACGGTAACTCGTGACAAGCCCCAGAGAGGGGTCGTCGAAGAGGGTCAGAAACTTGCGCACGCGTTCGACGAGGAATTGCACGTCCTGAACGTACTCAAACTCTCGGAGTTCGTCGACATCGAGACGGACGCCGTCCGAGACTCGGGGCGGCCCGAGGAGATGCGGACTGTCCGAAGCAAGGCCGAATCCGTCGCACGCGAGGCCGTCGACGGTCTGACCGACGACGCCGTCGCGGTCGGCCGGGTCGGCGACCCGGCAGAGCAGATCCTCCAGTACGCCACCGAAGAGGACGCGTCCTACGTTGTCGTTGGCGGACGGAAGCGCTCTCCGACCGGCAAGGCCCTCTTCGGGAGCGTGACCCAGTCAGTCTTGCTCGAGGCCGACCGGCCAATCGTCACCGTGATGCAGTCCAACTGAAGGACGTTTTCGACTCGGACTCGGTTCAGGGCAGGAACCCGAAGTTGAAAACCGAGCCGACCTGGAGGAGTTCGACGAAGAGTACGTACAGGAAGATGTTGATTCCGGCGGCCCAGGCGATACTGACCCCAAATCGACGCAGGGGGGTCTCTTCCGGGCCGTACACGAAGACGTAGAGGAACGCGAAAGTCGTCGTCGCGGTGAAGAAGCCGACGAAATACATGCCGGCGAGGAAGAGGAGTACCCACCCGAACTGTATTCCAATCGTGACGGGCCGGATATTGCGATTCTCGAAACTACTCTCCGTCGAGGACTCCGACCGTAACTGCTCCGGGAGTAGTTGGGGAAAGAGTGTCAGAACTAAGTCGACGAGAATCACGACGCCCATCCCGAAAATCACGAGCCGGGGTAGTTCGGCGGTTTCTGGGACTCGGAACTGGGTCGTCAGACTGTAGGTATAGGCGATCAGCGCCAGCAGTGCACCGAGAAACAGTAGGTACTCCCACTTTTCCCTGATTCGGGACTTGGTTTGTGATATCATTGGTCCATGGTAACGAACGACGGCCTGTTAACGATTGTGGTTAGCGTGCGAAAATGCCGGGCCGAAACGTCAAGCTGGCGTCCGAACGACCTCAGGACACCGGCGGCTCACTGATCGATACGGTGTTCCTCGACGACGTCGTCGTTGAGCGTAATGCCGAGGCCAGGTCGGTCCGGAACGGCGACCTCGCCGTCCTCGTAGACCTCGACGTCTTCCTCGACGAGGTCCTCGCGAAGCGGGTTCCCATGCTCTTTCGACCAGTCGCTCTGCATGTGCTCGTAGATGCCGAAGTTCGGCACGGCGCCCGCGATCTGGAGTTCCGCCGCCATCGTGATGGCAGAGGAACTGCCAGTGTGTGGCGCGTAGATCAGGTCCTTCGCCGCGGCCATGTCCGCGATGCGGAGACATTCTCGGAAGCCGCCCGCGCGGCCGACGTTCGGCTGGATGAAGTCGACGGCGTTCGTATCGAGGAAGTTCTGGAAGCCCCAGCGGGTGAACTCACACTCGCCGCCGGCCAGCGGAATGTTGATCGCGTCGGCGATCCGCTTGTAGCCGGTGAAGTTCTCGGGGAAGACCGGCTCCTCGAACCAGCTGATGTCGTATTTCTCCATCTTCTCGCCGAGTTCGATCGCAGAGTGGACGTCGTAGCCGCAGTTGGCGTCGACCATCAGATCCATGTCGTCACCCATTGCCTCGCGGACGACCCGGATGTTGTTGAGGTCAGTCTCGACGCCCTTACCGACCTTGAGCTTGGCCGCGGGGTATCCCTGCTCGCGGTAGGTGCTGGCCTCCTCGCGGAGTGTCTCCTCGTCGCGGAAGCGCAGTGACGACGCGTATGCCTTGACGGAGTCGCGACGGCGGCTCCCGATGAGTCGGCTGACCGACTTGTCCTGGAGCTTGCCCGCGATGTCCCAGAGGGCCATCTCGATGCCGCTCATGCCCTCGACGTAGACGCCCTTCGCGTGGCCACGCTGGCGCATCATCGCGATCATGAGGTCCCAGGCCTTGTCGACGTCCCGGGGATCCATGCCGATGAGGCTCTTGCCCAGCGCGTTCTCGACGAGGGGCTTGTACATCATCGGGGCGATGCGAGTCATGATCTCGCCGATGCCCGTGACGCCCTCGTTGGTGTGTACTTTCACAACGGTCGATCGATAGCCCCGGAAGACGATGTCTTCAACCTGGTCCGCGTTCGGGAGGCTGATTGGCGCGCTGAAGTCGCCCGGAATCGATGCGACGATTGGAATCGCTTCTACATCAGTGATTTCCACCGACATAGGGGAACCATCAGGGACCTCCCTATTATAAGTTTCGTACTGCCGTCCGGCGATTTCTGCCGGCGTTGACACTACGGCCGCAAAAACGAGTGGAGGGGCGGACTTACGAGAAGTCCTGCGGGATCAGGTCGGAGTTCTCTTGCAGCGTCGTGATCTTGTTCGCAGCGAAGTCGCGGGCGTCCTGGCCGATGAAGTGCGTGCCGTAGTTCAGTTCGACGGCACCGAGGCTGTTGGCGATCGACGCCCGGAGCGTGTCCTTCTCTGAGGCGGCAGTCATGGCCTCCTCGTGCGTGGAGACGACGTCGCTGGGCGTGCCAGGCGGCGCGTGCAGCGCCAGGCCGTCGATCGTCGCGTCGATCGTCGCCTGGGCAGCATCCGACGGGAACGGCGTGTCCGTGATGAACTGGACGTTCTCGTCGATCTTCTGGGCCTGCTCGTAGTAGGCCGGGTACTCCTCGCTGGCGAAGACGAACTGCGTGTAGTAGAACTCGTCACGCGGGTAGTTCGGCCCGAAGCCGCCGAAGTAGCCGTCGAGTTCGCCGCGCTCGATCGTCGCGCGGGCGTTGCCACCGGCGTCAAAGGGCACGATCTCGATGTCGCCTTCCTCTAGGTTCGGGTCGTAGCGCTCGATGAAGTTGCGCAGCAGGAACTGCGTGATCGCCGTCGCGCCGAACTGCAGGTTCTCCTCTTTGACCTTCGTGGTGAACGTCTCCCAGTCCCAGTCCCAGTGGCCCTCTACGTCCGTCGAGTGGGGGCTAACCTGGATCGCACGGGCCTTCGTCTGGAAGGCCATGATCTGCTCGAACTCGGCCATGCTGTACTGCGCGGCGTCGTTCGTCAGCTGGGCGATCCCCATCGGGACCATCCCCTGGGCCACCATTTGACCGCTGCTAGGGTCGGCGTTCCAGGCCTGGTTGACCGCGATGAGCCCACCGGCACCGGGCGTGGGCGTGACACGGGTCGAGATTCCCTCGGGATACTCCGCGTTGTTCGCCCACAGCCGGGGGAGCGTGTCGCGGGTGTCGCCCGGACTGGTCGGCGTCAGGAACTCGACGGTGTTTCGCTCCGGCGGCCAGGCTTCGGAGTCGCCTCCGCTGCCACCGTCACCGCTGCCGCTTTCGTCTTGTTCTGTTGGCTCCGGGGTCTGATCGCCGCCTGATCCACCGCCGTCACCACCGTCGCCACCATCACCGGAACAACCGGCGATGAACATTGCGCTGCCTGCACCAATGGTTGTTAATAAGTCACGTCGACGCATGACATCCTTCTGGAATCCCGCCACCCCCATAATACTTTTGTATTATATGCGTCACGTTCCCGGCAAAATCCGCGTTGACGAGTCCGCAGGCGGCCTACTGAGACACGGGGGGGTTCACCGCCCAGCGACTCGCATAGAGGACGAAGGAGATCCCCGCGACGGTATTGACGACGCCCGTAAGGACGAACACGGTGCGTATGTCGAGGACGAACAGAAGGGCGCCAAGCACGAGCGGTGCAGCGGTCGCGCCGGCGTTCTGCGAGAACATCCCGATTCCGACCAGTCCACTCCGGTACTCCGTCGAGACGTTGTCGACCAGCAGGCCCTTCTGGGTGGGACTCAGCAAGCCGTCGCCGATGCCGGTGAAGGCGGTCGCCACGACCAGCAGCGGTACCGACTCGACGACACCGAGACCGGTGAGCCCCGACCCGGCGAAGAGAAAGCCGGCGACCACGACGCGATAGCGGTCGGCGACCGCCGCCGTCAGCCGTCCCATCTGGCTGGTGGTAATCATCTTCACCCCGGCAGCGACGCTGACAAGGATCCCGGCCAGGGCGGGACTGTATTCGAGTCGCGAGATCACCAACACGGAGACGAAACTCAGGAAGCCGTACCGGATTACCATCCGCGGAAAGAACGACAGGAGGATGTAGAGGATGGTCCGATCGCGGATCACGGCGTACAGCGACTGGGTGTAGCCGAGGCGCGACTCGGCCTCCGGCGAGGCCGGTTCATCGAACGACACCCATGCAAAGAGCGCAAAGGGGAGGGCGAGCGCGAACAGACCGAACGGGAGCCGCCAGGACACCACGACCAGCAACACTACCAGGAGCGGAGCGATCATTCCCGTCGCCTGGATAGTGAACGTCCGGAAGGCCTGGGCGGTGTTGCCCTCGTCGCCGGCATACCAGTCGCCGATGAGCGTTATCGTCATCGAGGAAATTCCTGCCCAGGCCATCCCCTGGACGCCGCGGAGGAAGACGGCGATCCAGAAGTTGGTGGTCAGTGCGAGTCCCACGCCACCCACGCCGATGAGCAAGAGCGACCCGGTCAAGAGGGGCTTCCGCCCGTACCGGTCGCCGATGATACCGACGAACGGCAACACGAGCAACGACGATCCGGAATAGGCAGCCATCAGGAGCCCGGCGCTCGACTCGGACACGCCGTAGATGCCCGCCAGGAGGGTGAGGATCGGCGAAAGGACCGCGAGTCCCAGCCCCGTTGCGACCGACGCGACGGTGATCGCGTGGAACCGTTCGTCGAGCCACAGCGAGGCGTGTTCGCCGAAGAAGCTGCGGAGGAGTCCGTGCGCGCTGAGTTTCATCGTCCGTGACGTGGCGTGTGGGTTGAGGCTACTCGCGCCGGCCGGATCTGGGAGGCGCCGAACCGCGAACGAGCCCGTCGCCCCCCCGGACCGGGGCGGGAGTGCCGGCGCACCGTGGGACCGTCGCGGGACACCCGCGCCTCACTCCAGGGCCGCGGGATTGGCGACGAACGACTCGTCGACGGCCTCCCCGTCGAGGTAGTCGACGACGTTCTGTGCCGTCGTCCGGAGGACGTTCGTCCGCGTCTCCGTCGTCGCCCCCGCCAGGTGCGGCGTGGCGAGCACGTTCGGGTGCGACACGAGCGGGTCGTCGTCCGCGGGCGGTTCCTCGTGGAAGACGTCGAGGGCTGCACCGGCGATGGAGCCGGACTCGAGGTGGTCGACCAGGGCGTCGTGGTCGGTCAGTTGCCCGCGTGCAGTGTTGACCAACACGGCCGAGTCCTTCATCTGAGAGAACTCCTCGTCGCCGAACAGTCCCACCGTGTCCGGGGTAAGGCGGACGTGAAGCAACACGATGTCGGATTTGGAAAGCAGTTCGTCCATCTCGACCAGGTTCGCGCCAATCTCGTCCGCCCGGGACTGGTCGACGTAGGGATCGGTCGCCAGTATTTCGGCGTCGAAGGCACGGAGTCGCTCGCCCGTCGCCATGCCGGTGTTTCCGAGCCCCACGATGCCGACCGTCTTGTCACGGATTTCGCTCCCCTCCCATTCCTCCGAGCGCCAGCCGCCACCCGCCAGGTGGTCGCGGGCGTCTGGGATCTTTCGGAGGAGCGAGATCAGGAGGCCGACGTTGTACTCCGCGACTGCGACCGCATTCATCCCAGGAGTGTGGAAGACGGGAATCCCGCGGTCGGCCGCCGCGTCGAGGTCGATGTTGTCGACGCCGGAGCCGGGCTTCCCGATCACCTCGAGCGACGGCAGGCTGTCGAGAACGGACTCGGTGAACTGGTTCTCCGCGTGGATGTAGACGGCGTGGGCGTCGCCCACCCGCTCGATCAGTTCGTCTGCCGGATACTTTTGCTTCGGGTGTTCGACGACCTCGAGCGAGTCGAAGATGTCGTCGACGCGGTCGACGGGGCGGACGGTGACCAGTTTCATCGGTTACTCCCGTCGGCAGGTGCGGCTATCGAGTCGTCGAACCGGTCCGAGCGACCGCTGTCCGGCGAACCGAAACGACCAGTGCGTGGTACCATGGGTTCTCGTGACCGTGATAGGCCCACCATGAAAAGTATAGCGGTCGACCGAGGGTCAGGTCTCCGGCTGCAGCGATCCGCCACGGAGGCGCTGGATGATCGGCAGAAGTGCCGAGACGACCAGGATCAGGATCAACAGCTGGTTTAGCCAACCGCTGAAGAAGGCCGCGAGCGGCCCGCCATCAGCGAGACGAATGGCGAGGAAGTAGTTGCGCTCCAGGATCGAGCCCAGGATGAGCGCGATGATGATCGGAATCCGGGAGATGTTCAGATACATCAGCACCAGGCCGATGGCCCCGAAGAGGAGCGCTAGGAACATGTCCCCGAAGTTGTTCCGGAGGACGAACGTGGCCACCAGGGCGAGGATGATGATTGTGGGGAACAGCCGGGAGACCGAGACCTGCTGTACCCTGACGAACACACCGGTGAAGGCAAGGCCGATCAACGAGGTGAGGATGTTCGAGAACAGCAGGGCGAAGACGATGACCAGCATGAGGTCGAGTTCTTCCTGGAGCAGGCTCGGGCCGGGTGTGATACCGTGAATGATGAAGCCGCCGAGAAGGACCGCTGTCGACGCGCTCCCCGGAATGCCCAGTCCGAGCGTCGGAAACAGCTGGCCACCGTCCTTCGAGTCGTTGGCAGATTCGGTCGCGATGACGCCTTCGACGCGGCCCTCGCCAAACTCTTCTTGGTTATCTGAGGACTGAACGGCGTGGCCGTAGGCGATAAATGTCGCGACCGTTGCGCCGATACCCGGGATGGCACCGACGATCATGCCAATCGAGCTACAGCGAAGGAAGAGCCACTTGTGCTTGACGACCGCTTTGACGCCGTCGAATTTACTCCCTGCCACTTCCTCGACCGAGTCGGGGACCAGTCCCTCGTCGGAGGAGGCGAGCTTGATCATCTCCGCGAGTGCAAAGAGGCCGACAAGTGGTGGGATGAGCCCGAGCCCATCGAACAACAGCGGAAGGTCGAAGGTGAACCGGTACTCGCCGGTCACGGATGTCTGCCCAACGAAGGCGAGGAGGAGGCCGAATCCACCCATCGCGAGTCCAGCTAGCACCCGTTCACCAGCGACCAGCGGGACGATGCTGAGGCCCAGGAGGACGAGCCAGAACACCTCAGAGGCACCGAACAGCAAGGCAACGTCGATGACGAACGGGATCATGATGAAGAAAAACAGGATCCCGATGATTGCCCCGGCCGCCGATGCGGTCGCCGAGGCACCGATCGCCTCCGCGGCCCGTCCCTTCTGGGCCATCGGATATCCATCGAGCAGCGTGGCAGCATTGCCACCGGTACCGGGGGCGTTAATTAGTATTGCACTGATCGACCCTGAGAAACTGACCGCACCCAGAGCCGCGCTGAGGACAATGAACGCTTGGTTCGGGTCCATCTTCAGCGTGAACGGAAGGATGATTGTCAAGGTTACCACGCCACCCATACCGGGGATGATACCCAGTGCCATTCCAGCGATCACACCCACGAACAACCAAAGCAAGTTGTCCCCGAGGATCCCGAGCGCGGTCATCGAATCTGCTGCGAGGGAGAGAGGCAGCGGAGTTACCATTCCTATGCCTGTGGTTCACTACGATCCGTATAAAGATTATGTACGTATGATTTGACGTCTGGAGGCCGCCCCACGATGCAAAATTATTAATAGTGGATTCACCACGTACACGATGCATGCCAGACCCCAAGTACTACGAAGAGATGAGTGTCGGCGAGGAGTTCGATTGCGGTGGTCGGACACTCTCGACAGCAGACATCAACAACTACGTCGCGCTCTCGGGCAACACCGGCAGCGCCCACATGAACGAGGTCGCCGCCGCCGAGTCCGGCTTCGACGGCCAGGTCGTCCACGGCTTCGCCGCGGTCGCCATCCAGCAGGGCATGGCCCTTGGCACCTTCAAGCGCAATGGCGGCGGCCTCTACGGCTACGACAAGATTCGGTTTATCAAGCCCCTGTACGTCGGTGATACGGTCAACCTCAAGGTGACCGTCGAGGACCTGGAGGACTACGACGAGGACAACGGGATGATCACGTTCAAGCGTGAGCTCTTCAAGGATGGCGAGGACGAACCGGCGTTCTTCGCCATCTCGAAGCACCTCATCGCCAAGCAGGACTCCTGAGTTTCCGCTCGACGAGCTGACGTCGGCCACGCTGCACCGATCGACTGAAACGACCGAGCCATCGTGACTACGTGATACGGCGGGTGCCACCGCGCACCTGCCACCTCTTCCGTCCGCCGACGCACTTACTGGACACTGGCTGACCTCGAGTGAACCGTTGGTCCAACTGCACAGCTCCGCGAAGGTCCGGCTGGATCGAAGAAAGGTGGAATGTTCGTCACCACCGCGAATCAGATGGTCTGGAAACACCGATCTCCCGCCCGGAAGCTGATCCGTCCCGCTACGAGGATTAGCGAAAAAGTATTAGTAGTAGATACACTTCGTATTCAGTGCGCGCCAAATCTGAAAAGCAGATGCAGAAGTGTCGCCAGGCCGAAGTCTCGAGTGGTCGCACGGCGTGTCCTCGCCAGTACCGCACCGATCGAAAGGAACGAGCCATCGTGACTACGTGATACGGCGGGTGCCAACGCGTACCCGCTACCTTCGTTCGTCCGCCGACGCACTCGCGGTGATACTGTCCGACGGGGAGTGACGACGCTGTCGCGGAGTGTCGGCGATCGCGCGGTGGAGAAGACGGAGAACCGGCCGGTCTACTGGCCTTTGAATTCCGGGTCGCGTTTCTCGGAGAAGGCTTCCACGGCCTCCTCGTGGTCCTCGGTCTGCGAGCACTCGCGTTGCGCGAACATCGCCTGTTCGAGGGCGTCGTCCAGGCCGACGTCGAAGCTCTCGTTGACGAGACGCTTCGCGTGGTGATGGGCGACCGTCGGACCCGTCGCGAGATCCTGCGCGTACGCCGTGGCGGCGTCCATCAGCTCGTCGTCGTCGACGACTTTGCGTGCCATGCCCAGCTCGACTGCCTCCTCGCCGCCGACGTGGCGACCGGAATAGATCAGTTCGCGAGCATTCGCCTCGCCGATGAGTCGGGGGAGAAGGTACGCGCCGCCGTCACCCGGGATGAACCCCACGTCGACGAACGTCTCGGCGAAGGTTGCATTCTCGCCTGCGATACGGAAGTCGGCCGCCAACGAGAGGTCACAGCCGGCACCCAGCGCGTAGCCGTTGACCGCGGCGACGACCGGAACGTCTGCCGTCCGGACGGATCGGACGACGCCCTGGAAGAGCCCGAGGCCCTCGCGGTAGTCTGCGAGGTCCTGATCGGCGGACAACGGCATGTCCGTCAGGTCCACGCCGGCACAGAATGCCTTCTCCCCCTCGCCGGTGAGCACGGCGGCACGGACGTCGCCACCAACCTCGATCTCGTCGAAGGCAGCGGTGAGTTCTTCCAGAACCTCCCGGTTCATCGCGTTCATCGAATCCGGTCGGGTGATCGTGACGATGCGGAGCTCGTCCTCGTCGACGACGCTGACTACGTCTGACATACGAGTGATCCGAGCAGAGGACCCGAGTTAAGTCTTTCTTCCGAGTCGAAACGGGACCGAACTCAGAGGAGGACCGTGAGGGCCCCCAGCGTCAGCGAGCTGATCGTGACGAGACCGAGGGTAACGGCTGCAATTGGTCGAGCCCCGGTCGAGCGCATCTCGGCGACCTTGATCTGGATGCCGAGGCCGACGAAGGCAAACAGGAACAGCCACTTGTAGCCGTTCTGCAGGGAGGCGACGGCCTCGCCTCCCAGGATGCCCGTGCTCGCCAGGACCATGACCAAGACGAAGCCGATCACGAACTTCGGGAAGTTGTCCCACAGGCGCGCCAGGTGTTCGGACCACCCGTCCGACGAACCGGTTGTCCCGTCGACCGACCGGTGTGCGTAGTACAGCGAGTAGCCGATTGCGACCGCGCCGATCAACACGTTCCGCGTCACCTTCGTCAGGACGGCCCACTGGCCGGCCGCGTCGGAGTACGCGAACCCGGCCGCAGTGACCGGCCCCGTGCTAAACATGCTGAGGCCGGCCCACATCCCGAAGACCTGGTCCGGCAGCGAGAGGAGTCCCCCGATCCAGGGATACGCGAAGATGGTGATCGCGTCGAACAGCAGGATCGTCGCGACCGCGTAGGCGATCTGGTCCTCGTTGGCCTTGATGCTCCCGGCGACGGCCACGACGGCCGAGACGCCACAGATACCCGACCCGGCGGCGAGGAGCGAACTCAACTTCGGGGCGATGCCGAAGACGCCCCGCGAGAGAAGTTCGACGAGGAGGACGCCGACGGAAACGACGATTAGTACGGACGCAATGAGGACGGCCCCGTTCGAGACGACCTCACCGAGGGCGATCCGCGCCCCCATCAGGACGATCCCCGCCTCGAGGAGGAGTTTGTACGTCCCGAGACCGGGGCGCAACCAGTCCGGGATGGGTACGAGGTTCCCGATGAGCAGCCCCAGGACGATGGCGAGAACGAGGTGGTTGAGCGGAACGACGTAGATCGAGAGCGCTCGCGCCAGCAGGCCGACGGCTAGCAGTGCGGCGAGTCCCGGTAAATAATCCCTGAAGGCCATTCCGTCCCCTCACCAGGGTATCTGGAAGCCGACGTTTACGATGGCCGTCACGAAGAGCCCAAGGAGCACGGCTTGCCAGCCGCGGTCGAGGGCGTTCCAGCGCGTAACCGTGCGAGAGAGGTGGTTTGCGAACGGTGCGTTTCCGTCGGACGTCGAATCTGCGAGTGACATAGGTGTGCGAACGATGGCGTTTCTGATCGGTGTTCGTGTCGAGTGTGCGTGCCAGTCCGGCGCCACGTCGAACCCGCTGTCCGAGATGACGGTCGGATTGGCCGGTATCACTGACGTGGTGGGTACGATACAGAGGCTGGATAAAAGGATTGCGGCTGGGAGGAACGCGGGTGGCGCAGATGCACGGAACTTTTATGGACCGAAGGCCGAAACGAAGTCCCGATGAAACCGTTGTCTGACCTTCGCGTGCTGTCCTTTACGCACGCCGCGTCCGGACCGTACGCCGGCCGTTTGCTCTCGGAGTGGGGTGCCGACCTGGTGAAGGTCGAGCCCCCTGGTGGCGCCTTCGAACGACAGTCTGCCCAGCACCACCACTACCTCAGCAACCGGGGCAAGCAGAGCCTGAGCATCGACCTGAAGACAGCAGAGGGCAAAGAAGCGATCTACCGCCTCGTCGACAAGGCCGACGTCGTCCTCGAGAGCTACCGACCCGGCGTGATGGAGAAACTCGGCCTGGACGCGGAGACGCTCATTGACCGCAACGAGCAACTGGTCTACTGTTCCATCAGTGGCTTCGGGAATTCGGGCCCCTACAAGGACCGTCCCGCGTACGATCCCATCGCCCAGGCGCTGTCTGGCGTCATGCACATGACCGGCAACCCGGATCGGAAGCCCTCCCGCGTCGGTGCGCCCCTCATCGACCTCGGCACAGCGACCAACGCGGTGCTCTCGATCATGATGGCGCTCCACGAGCGGGAGCGGACGGGAAAGGGCCAGCGCGTCGAGGCCTCGCTCCACGAGACCGCGTACGGCTGGGGTGGCATGTGGTCGGTCTTCTACAGCCTCCACGGTTACGTCCCCGAACGGATGGGCGACAAGATCGGGTCCTACGCGCCAGTGGGCGCGTACGACACGAACGACGGCAACGTCTACATGTCCGCCCTCGGCGACCCGACGTGGGAGAAACTCGCCCGGGCACTCGACCTGGACGACCTGCTCTCCGACGAGCGGTTCGCCGATTCGGACAGTCGCCGGGAGAACCGCGAAGAACTCGACGAACTGATCGAGTCGAAGACGGCCGAGTACGAGACGGAGGAACTGGTCGACCACATGCTCGAACGCAACGTTCCGGTCGCGGAGATCAAGTCCGTCCCGGAGGTCCTCGAGGACGAACACCTCCAGGCGCGAGGCATGATCGTGGAGGGTGAAACCGAAGATGGCGACCCGATCACCGCCCCGGACGTTCCAATGAAACTCGGAAGTGCGGAGCCCGAGCGGGGAAAGACGCCCCCGGCACTCGGCGAACACAGCGCGGAAGTCCTGGAGAGCGCGGGATACGAACCGGATGAGGTCGCTGACCTCCTCGAACGCGGCGTCGTCGTCGGGCCACGCGACTGAGCCGACTGTGGTTTGCCACGCCGAGAGTCTTCTCGTTCTTACGGTGCACTCTTCGAAGTGGTGCCGTGCGTAGCGTGTCCAACGGTGAGGCGTGAGGAGCGATCACGAGGCGAGTGAACAGCGATCGACCAGTAGCTTCGGATCACCATCGCCTTCCTAGATTGTAGGACGGAGTTCCCCAATACGGCGCCGAAGTCGTCCCTGGTAGTCGTTACCATGACTCTAATTTACGCCCGTCGTTAAAACCGAGACGGCGGTATAGGCCTCGTGCCGGGATGTAGGACAGCGCTCTACATCAGAGCGGTAATGCACCGACATACCGGAATCGTGACGGTTTTGGCCACATTATTTACCGGTCGAGTTCCCAGGGACGCACAATGGGGCCAAGCGATCCGGTCAAGGCGGCAGGAACGACGATGCGCATCGTCCGGAAGATAAACGAACTCGATGGGGCACGTGTGGGCACGATCGCCGACGAACTCTCGTTACCGAAGAGTACGGTCCACAACTACCTCAAGACGCTCGAACAGAACGAGTACCTCGTCAACGACGACGGTATCTACCGCGTCGGACTCCGGTTTCTGGGACTCGGCGAACGTGCCCGCAGCCGGTTCGACATCTACGACGTGGCGAAGCCCGACCTCAAGGAACTGGCCACCACGACCGGCGAACTGGTCAATCTGGTCGTCGAGGAACACGGTCGCGGCGTCTACCTCTACCGAGCGAAGGGGAACAAGGCCGCACAATACCACACGTATGTCGGATCCCACGTCGGCGAGCGGATGTATCTGCACGGTACTGCACCTGGAAAGGCAATCCTCGCGCACATGGACGAAGCGGAGGTCGAGGCAATAATCGAACGACACGGCCTTCCAGCCCTGACGGAACAGACGATTCAGGATCGAGAGAGTCTGTTCCAGGAGCTCGAGGACATCCAATCGGATGGCGTGGCATTCGACTATGAAGAGCAGCTTTCTGGATTGTGGTCGCTCGGTGCACCGGTTATGAAGGGAGACGAGCTTCTCGGTGCGATCAGCATCTCCGGCCCGGCAAGTAGACTCACTGCCGAACGATTCGAGGACGAACTGGCGGAACTTCTGCAGGAGACAGCGAACGTTATCAGCATAAACATGAAGTTCAAGTGAGGAAGGGATTGTTCCATTACAAAACTAGTATTGTAACGGATATTCCCAGGCGTCGTTATTCAAGTGGATATCACTCCCCAAGGTTATTGCAGACTATCCACACCCAATACAACCCTACCCTTGTAATGGAATCGCCCCTCGACGCGGCGGCGCCATTCCAGTCTCCAATACACCACGAGACCGACCGTTGTCAATAACAATACGATAGATGCCATGTATTGAAGCCACTCAACTGATCCTGCTAGTTCGACAGCAGTAGTACCATATCTGATAGCATATAAAGAATCTCATGCTATGCTTCTATATCAGTTGTTTTGATAGCTTTCAATATAACGGAAAATACTTTATAATATATTAGAAATGTAACAAAATAAGTATCAGATAGTGTAAAACTGCAGAAAATACAAAATATTCCAGAATTGTACCGAATCTTCAGGGTATGGTAGCCACAATCGGGATTAAAGTTGCTTCCAGCATCTATATTCCTGTTGTTAAACCTCAGGATGGGGTACTGCCCGTAGAAATCCACATTGAAACCGAATCTCTTAACAAATACAATCTGACAACACACATCACAAGCGGTCGACCCGGCCTCCAGAATTATTATAATATAACTTAACTATATTAAAAACTGTCTAAAAATATAGTATCTCGAAGTTCGAACACAGATGTTCATAAAATGTTTAAATTCCCAGACTAGTTTACCTCGTACTACGTGTGCAGATACGCGTCCAATCCCGATCATTACAACAAGCGCCAGTACGATCAGCGCGCATGTATTTCACTCGCTGTCGATTGACGTCTTGCTCGACTCGCCAATAGGAGCAACGCGGTATCGGCCGTAGTGGATCGTCAGCGGCCGGTATTCGTCTGTCTCCGCATAGTTAGGATGGAAGGCCTCGTTCCCGACGCGGGGTCTAGTTAGTCATCACGCGGTGGCTCTTCTGTGACGGAAAACGCCACGGTTCGACGGTGTCAGGACGGGCAAACAGAAAACGATCGAGGAGCGCCTGAACCTCGATGTCGAGGGAGTGCAACCGCGGCCGTCTCGACGTGCTCCCTTTACCCTCGTGCTTCGAGGGGGACGTTGATCACGTCCCCATAGCCTTCGAGAGTATCGTAGGTACCACACTCGCCGAAATGAGTTGCTGCATAGATATCGCTTGCTCCGAAATATTCGAGCCTGATGTTCGCAATCTCAACCGCACGCTGTCCGGGTTTGAGTTGCTAAACGATGATCGCTCGCTCGCGGGGATTGGTTACTGACCGAACCATTTCACACAGTTCTTGAATCGGGATCTGACGATGCGCTTTGTTCGTACTGAGGGGGAGTGGTTACTTGATCGCGAGCCAGATAGATCGGATTGTAGCCGGGTGGTGCGGAAACGCGAGGTCGGCCTGCCAGTATCGATAGGGCTTGGTAGAGCTTCCTGACCTTCTTCTTGACCGTCCGGTTGACGTTGTCATTGCCACCTTCATCCCTGACGCTGTCTGACACTGTATGTACGCTTCTACGTTGTCTGGCGTGGACAGGTTGGATGGCCACCCTCACCGTGTGTGAGCGCTCGCCACTCCTCAAATACCATCTCGAAATGACGGTCTGGGGAGGCAGCTAGCTCTTGGGCTTCGAGGACCTCATCGGTGTATATCGCGAACGGGTCGTCATCCATCTCGGCGAGGACCGTTGTCGCTTCTGCCAGCGGGTTGATGGGGTGGTCGGACGCAACTGCAAGCGTGTGGTGTTGTGATTCCACGTCAGCGTTGCTGTGGTTAGTCATCGGTAGCCTCCGCTATTGCCTTCTGCCACTTCCCGAGTTTTTGCACCCATATTTCACCAGTAGCGGCGCCCTCGACGACTGCCATCTGAACCGGATCGTAAACGTGGGGGGGGGTGCTCGGTGTGCCACTGGAGTCAGTCGTAGAAGCGTTTGATCCGAACCCAGTAATCGTACGCCGTCAGAGGGTCTTGTCTGCAACCAGGGTCTGACACCAGGTTTCGATGTCGTTCGGAGTGGCGAGTGCATGATGACGTCCACATGATTCCGCCAGTGATCGTTAACTCGGTCGACGATGCGTCTGAAGTGCTCGGAAGACCCCTGGTCGTATTCGTGGGTATCACAGAACTCTGCCCAAAATGTCCCGATTTTCGTAGGTCTCTGCGTCTCGCTCGAATCGATGGTACGTGGGATCCTCCGGGTAGCGTTTGTACATCCCCCATTCAGTAGGTTGGATCGCTCGATTTCGTTCGCTTCATTATACCACGGTCATTCTGTTTCCAGCCGGCTGTCTGGAAAACCTGACAGTGGGTGCATGGACAGTCGACAGTCCAAAGATGACCCCAGACATGCTGCAACTCCAAGGGTCGATACAAGTATTTGGGGCACTGCAAGGGTCTCTCGCTACATATGGCTCGTTACAACAGTTTGTAACCGATTTCACCCAGCAATCCGTGAGGATTATCGGAACTTGGGCAGGAAAGAACAATCATGGTATAGATCCATGAGTGCCTCGCACTGGTCTCACTCCACACTAAATTTCGTCGTACGATAGTTCACACGTTCGTTATGTAGTTGTATTCCTCGGGAAGCGCCTGTGCGTCCTCCGGAAGCAACGCCACCACGATACACTCCGCGTAGTCGGCGAAGTACTCCACCATATCCGCGATGCGGTTCGAATCGATCGCCTCCAGCGAATCCAATAGCATGAACGGGACCTCCTCGTAGACCTCGTGGACGAGGTATCCTGCAAGGGCACAAACCAGTCCCGTCACCTCGCGTTCGCTCTCCGAGAGATGCTCGACGGTGTCCTCGTAGGTCGTCCCCTCGTCGGTCGTCCGAACGACGTGCAGATCAAACGATTTCTTCGAGACTTTTTTGCGGCCCTCGCGTACTTTCGACTCCGACCGTTCGATCCAGATCCGGTCGATGTTGGCGTACTCCAGCATCGAGAGGAGCGACTCCATGTGGTCGTTAAATTCCTCGACGGCGTCAGTCTCGATTCGGTCGACGCGGGTCCGAAGTTCTGTCAGCTCTTCGCTAATCGACTCGCGTCGCTTCTCGAGATCGTCTCGCTCGTCAACCCGTGACTCAATTTCCTCGATGCGCTCTTCGACGTCAGCGAGATCGTCGCGGTGACGCTCGAACTCGAGTTCCACCTGACTCACCTCTCGGTGGGCGTCCAGCACGTCCTCGTAGGCCGTGTCCGCTGCATCGAAGGATTCCGTTTCGGCCTCGAGTTCCTCGATCAGTGACCTCTGTTCCTCGCGTTCGGCCTCGAGACGCTCGACGCGCTCTTCGATGGCCGCGAGTTCGGTATCGATGTCGGCGATCCGCTCAGTGAGAGTCTCCCGGCGCTGCTCGTGCTCGCGAATCGAGCTCTTTCGTGACGTCAGGTCGTCGATTCGCTCGCTCAGTTCGGTGCGTTCGTCCAGCTTCTCGCGGTGTAGCGACCGGAGTCGGTCCAGCGTCTCCTCGATTCGCTCGCGCTCGACGGCCGACCCACACGTCCAGCAGGTCACTCCCTCCTCGCCGGCGACCAGTTGGTCGGTGAGTGCGCCGTCGTCATCCGCCGAAGCTGCGGTACGGTCGATATCCGCGTCGATCCCGAGACCACCCTCATCGAGGCGGTCCTCGTTGAACCGGATCACGCTCTGTAGCTCACTGACGGTCGAATCGAGGCCCCGTTTACGATCTCTGAGTTCCGAAATTCTCCCTGCCAGTTCCTCGACAGGCTCCGAGTGGTCGTCGTCCAAGTCGTCGAGTTCCTCACGGAGCCGATCGCGCTCTGACGCAAGCTCTACCTTCGTTTCCCGGTCGGTCTCCAGGTCGTACTCCAGGTCCTCCAGGTCACGTCTGGCTTCCCGGAGCCGCTCGAAGGCGTCCTCGATTTCCTCGCGCCTGGACTGGCTTTCCGACACGTCTGCGTCGAAGCTGTCCAGCTGGTCCTCCAGGTCAGCGAGCTCCGACTCGCGTGTCGCGATGGTTTCCTGGAGGCTGGTCCGCCGTTCCTCCAGTTCCGGCAGTTCCGACTCGAGGCGGTCCAGTTCCGAGAGACGCTCGTCGAGGTCGCGCTTGTCCTCCTCGAGTGTCCGAATTCTGGCGTTGATCTCCGCGGTATCGATCGGCCGCATGATCAGCTCACGCAGGTCGGCGCCGCTCTCGACAGCGCGGCGCGCCTCGTTCGATTCGAGCAGGAAGGCAAAGAGCTCGGCCAGCTCCGGATCCTCGAGGTACCCCTCTCCTTCGAAGACGATCTGGCCGTTCCGTCTATGCAGAGTGCGATCGTAACGTTCGTCACCGATGGCTAGCCGGGCCTGCCCCTCGTCTGCATCTCCCTTCAGACTCGGCTGATCGCTCCCGACGGCAGCCATAATCGCCTGCAGAAAGGACGTCCGGTTGGACGCATTTCGTCCCTCGAGGACGTTCACGCCTGGTTCGAGCGAGACAGTCGAGGTGTTGATCCCGCCGATGTTCTTGGCGAAGACCTCCGTCTCGGCACTGCGAAGCTTCTGTGTCTCCATTGTCTGTCCATTCACCTGTCCTCTCTATAAAACGTCTCACTAACAGCTTGAGAGCGGCATGTCTGTTGAGTACTGAAAATACATAGAGAGCAGTCGGATCAGGGAGGGCCGGAATACTACTCGATCAACCCCGTATCGGTTGGATGATTGGAGCAGTATACCTCATGTGTGAGGCTGTTAGCGCCCCAGCCCATCGGAAATGACCGCCGCCTCGAGGTCACTCCCGCGAACCCGCGGCGGAAATCGTCCCTCCTCGTCGATCGACAGCAGCGCCTCGCTAAAAGCCCTCCTCGTCGTTCCCGGCCTTCGCCGTCCGGACCCAGTTCACCTCCCGCTCGCTCAGACCGAACCACTCTGCCAATTTCTCCGTCTCCTCCCTGACGCGGTGGATGATCCAGATCGAACACAGGTTCGCAATCGTCCGGGTTTGCGGTGTCAGCGCGAACTCGCCACCGGTCTGCGTGATTAACTGCAGCGAGACCTCGTTGTGTCTGCTGTGGCGCACGGCCGTCTCGAGGAAGTCCAGCGACGAGCTGTCGTTCATCGGGTAGTGGGCCTCGTCGATCGCGAAGACCACCTTCCCCTCCGTTCCCTTCGCCCGTTCGTAAACGGCGTTGAACAGCACCTGCATCATCAGACTCGTCTCCGTCCGACCCTGCGTGCCCTCCTCCAGTGGAGGTCCAGATAGATCACCCGCGAATCGAGGTCGAAGTCTGTAGGACGGGCCAGGTTCGCGAGGTCGCCACCATCGCGGAACGACGGCCGCAGATCTTTCAAGAGCGATTGAGCGTCCTCACGCACACTTTCGGCTTCCCCGTCAGTCACGTAGCCGAAGGCCGCCGGATCGTCGAGGAACACCTCCAAGACCTCGATGACGTCGCGAACGGTCGCTGAGCGGGCCCTCCCAGAATTGCTGGCCGTTGAACCAGCGCAGTTCAACGCCGAGATGCAGGCCATGAACGACGGGACGAACCCGAACGTCGAGACGGGTGGCCTGGCCAAGACGACACTCCTGACCACTCACTCAGCTGTTCGGACCTTCTTCTGGTGTCACGACATTTGCAGTCCGGATGAACTCATCACCTTCGGTCAGCGAAGCGAGCCAAAACACGATGAAACTGACCTGTTCACGCGGGCCGACGTCCAGGCTCTCACAGAACGCACGGTCGGCGCCTCTGACGAGCCAGTCGAGAAACCATTGACGCCCAAGCAGTGTCTCGTCTGCGAGGAGACACTCGAGTCACACTGGCTGTGCTGTCCGGTGTGTGGCACGGGGTACGGCCCGTGCTGATCCCCGTCGGCTCCGGCGCAGAGCGCAGGTGAGTTGGCGGAGGAAAGACCGTTTATGCCTGGGGTGGTTGAGTCAGCAACAATGAGCGAGTCCGACGGCCCCAAACAGGTCGACGACCCGGACTATCACAACGTCGACCACACGGCGGTCCAGACCTGCGGGTGGACGAAGAACGCCCTTCGGGGGGAGGGGAAATGTTATAAAAATATATTTTATGGGATAGAGTCCCACCGCTGCATCCAGATGACGCCGGTCGTCAAGTGCAACGAGCGCTGTGTCTTCTGCTGGCGCGACCACGCCGGCCACGCCTACGAACTCGGCGACGTCGAGTGGGACGACCCCGCCGCCGTCGCAGATGCCTCCATCGAGTTGCAGCGCGAACTCCTCGCGGGCTTCGGCGGGAACGACCAGGTCCCCGAGGACGTCTTCGAGGGCGCGATGGAACCCCGCCACGTCGCGATCTCGCTGGACGGCGAGCCCACGCTCTACCCCTATCTCCCGGAACTCATCGCGGAGTTCCACGCGCGGGACATCACCACGTTCCTGGTCTCGAACGGCACGAAGCCCGACGTTCTCGCCGACTGTGATCCGACACAACTGTACGTCTCCGTGGACGCGCCGGACCGCGGCACGTTCGAGTCGACGGTCAAGGCCGTCGAGGACGGGGCCTGGGAGTCCCTGATCGAGACGCTGGACGTGCTCGCCGGGAAGGACGAAACGCGGACCGTGATCCGGACCACGCTCGTCGGCGACCACAACGCCCACCACCCCGAGTGGTACGCGGCGATGTGCGACCGGGCGGACGCGGACTTCGTCGAGTTGAAGGCCTACATGCACGTGGGTCACTCGCGCGGACGACTGGACCGGGACAACATGCCCGAACACGAGGATGTCGTCGCCTTCGCCGAGGAGATGCAGGCGTTCCTCCCCGCCCACGACGTGCTGAAGGAGGTGCCCGCCTCGCGCGTGGCCATGCTCGCGCGCGACGAGGACACCTGGGTGCCCAAGCTCGAGAAGGACTCATCGTTCTGGCAGGGCGACGCGCTGGCAGCGTCGACGGGCACACACTGATCGGCGCCACACCAGTGCGCGACGGGACCCGGGGACCGCCGGCTACTCCCTGGCTAACGTGATCGCTTGGCAAGGATTAAGGTCCCGTGTCACGTCGGTCCACGTACACGACCGTGGGGGTCGCCGATGTTCGAACGTGGGGGAACCAATCGGGTCCCGGACCGCGGGGGACCGACGGCAGGTGAGCAGCCAAACGGCATCGAGTCCGTACTCTCGGCAGCGGAGTCGGTGAGCTACCGACTCGCCGCGCGAACGCGCGTCGTCCGGGAGACGGACAAGGGCGAGGTGGCACTCGGGCAGTCCACCGACGGGGAGTGGGCCGTGGTGCTGACGGACCGGACGGTGTACGTCGTTCGGTCGGACCGCGTCGTGGAAACAGTCGACTACCGCGACGTCCGGTCCGTCGAGGCCACCAGCGGCCTCCTCCGGTCCAGCCTGGCGATCAGGACCTGGAATCGGGGGACGGTGCGGGTCGCGGTCGAGCGTGGGGCTCCGGTCGAGGCGGCTGGCGACTACCTGGAGCGAGCCAGCGACACCCACCAGCGCGTGCTCGCCGCCCTCGACACCGCCCGGGAGCACGTGACAGACCTCGGGGCGGCCATCGAAGCGGGCGACCGCGCGGCGACAGAGGCTGCCCACGCGGCCATCGACGAGCAACTCTCGCTGGCCCGGCAACGCATCGACGCGGGACCCGACCGGGTGGCCGCGACCCTGGACGAACGGGTAGCGACCGTCCACACCGAACGCGAGCGGACGCGAGCGCGGAGCCACGTGGCGCGGGCGAAGACACTTCTCGAGGAGGCCGACCGCCTGACCGACGCGGAGGCCTGGGACGCCGCCCTGGCGACCTACCGGGACGCCCGCGACCACCTCGAGACGGCCCGCGAGGCGGCGCACGGCAAGGGGTTCGACCTCCTCGGGGCCATCGAGACGGAAATCGAACGCGTCGACGAGCGGGTCGAACGCCTCTCCCGGTTGCCCCTCGCACGGGCCCGGGACGCCCACGAAACGGCGCGGAACGCCGACGACCTCGAAGCGGCTGTCCCCGCGTGGGCGTCGACCCTCGAGCACTATCGCGCCGCCCTGACGGCCGGGTGGGGGACGCCGGTCGACTTCTCGGGGGACGTGGACGACCTCCCGGCGCGCGTCGAGGACGTGGCGATGGCGCTGATCGACGCCCGCACCGGGCTGGCCGCGCAACTGCGACGCGAGGGCGACAACTGCCGGCTGGCCGGGCGCGACGGGGCCGCCGCCGACAGGTACCGCGCCGCCCTCGACCAACTCGCGTGTGCGCGGCGGGTGGCCCGCGAACTCCGGGCGGGGGAGCCGGCGGCTATCGACGAGCGGCTGCAAGGACTCCGCGCTCGCCTCACGACGGTCGAATCGACCCGGGAGTGGGCGGGGGACGACCGCGACGGCCGCGCGGGCCGATCGGGGCCGGCCGCCGGCGCGACCGTCGACATCCTCGCCCACAAACCGTAGCGGACTACGCGTCGACGGGGGTGAACCAGTCGGCGTAGGCCTCGGGCATGGTCTCGACGACGTCGAAGAATTCGGCCTGGATCTCGTCGGTGACCGGCCCCTTCGTGCCGGACCCGATCTGATTGTCGTCGACGCTCCTGATTGGCGTCACCTCGGCGGCCGTTCCCGAGAAGAACAGTTCGTCGGCGGTGTAGAGTTCGCCACGCGAGATGGCCGCGTCGTCGTGGACGGTGTACCCGAGGTCCCGGGCGAGCTGGATGACCGACCGGCGTGTGATCCCGTCGAGGTTGGCCTCGGAGAGGCCGGGGGTGTGGATCTCGCCGTCGCGCACGAGAAAGAGGTTCTCGCCGGGTCCCTCGGCGACGTTGCCGGCCTCGTTGAGGAGGATGGCCTCGACGTAGTCGTTGCCCCTGGCCTCCAGCGACGCGAGGACGCTGTTGACGTACGCGCCAGTGGTCTTCGCGTTGGTCGGGATCTTGTCGGAGCCGTACTTGCGCCAGGAGGAGATGGCGACGTCGACGCCCTCCTCGAGGGCCTCCTCGCCGAGGTAGGCGCCCCAGGGCCAGGCGGCGACCGCCACGCTGACCGGACAGTTGCTCGGGTTGAGGCCGAGTTCCTCGTAGCCGTAGAAGGCGATGGGGCGGATGTAGCAGGACTCGAGTTCTTCGCGCCGGAGCAGTTCCAGGGTGGCCTCGGTGACCGCCTCGGGCTCGAAGGGAATCTCCATGTCGTAGGGCTTGGCCGACTGGTAGAACCGTTCGAGGTGTTCCTCCCAGCGGAAGATGGCCGGGCCGTCGTCGGTGTCGTAACAGCGCACCCCCTCGAAGACGCCGGTGCCGTAGTGGAGCCCGTGGGTGAGCACGTGGACCTGGGCGTCTTCCCAGTCCTGGAACTCCCCGTCGATCCAGATCGTGTCGACGTCCATCTCGTCGAATCCCATTGGTAGTGCACTCACTTCGGACAATCTCTCCTTAACAGTTTCCGTACCGCGGACGCAGGGCTCGGCGCCGATCGCGATTCAGCGAGGAGGGCCGTGAGAATCGGCGCGTCAGCTGAGGTGCTGGAGCACCCGGGCGCCCTCGACGTAGGGGAGGTCGTGGCGGTCCGCGTAGGCGCGGGCGTCCGCGGTCGGGAGCGCTCGGCCCGTCTCGTCGTCGAGCATCTCGCAGACGACGACCGCAGGTGGCAGGTCGGCCGCGGCGGCCACGGCCAGGCCGAGTTCGGTGTGGCCCTGCCGGTCGCCGATCAGGTCCGGCGCGGCCCGGAGCAGGTGGACGTGGCCGGGCGTTCGGAACTCGGCCGCGAAGTCGGTGTTCGCCGGGTCGGCGGCGGCGTCGGCCAGCGCGCGGATCGTCACCGAGCGGTCCTCGTCGGTGATTCCCGTGTAGGTGTCGCGGTGGTTGACCGTCAGCGAGAACGAGGAGCGCTCGTCGTAGCCGAGGTCGTGGGCGTCTGCCGCCGGGTGATCGACGACGTCGTGAAGGAAGGGCAACTCGAAAGACTCCGCGACGGCGTCGCCGAGTGCGACACAGACCAGGCCGCCGGCGTCGTTACGCAGTCGCGCGACCGCCTCGGGCGAGACGGCGCCGGCCGGGTAGACGAGGTCGGTCTCCCCCTCCCGATCGGCGGCGTCGTGGATGCAGACCGGGGTGCCGCGCCTGAACGCGTCGACGGCTGCTGCGACCGACTCGCCCGTCTCCGCGACATCGCTACTCCGCGACACGGACGATCACCTCGTCGTCGTCGGCAAGGTCGAGTTCGTCGCGGAGTTTGACGGGCGCGATCACCTCGAGCTGGTCTTCCCCGTGGTGGGTCCGCTCCGGGGCGATGACGTGGGTCTCGTCCATCGACTCGTCGCCGGCGACCACCGTCGCGGGGTAACAGTAGGCCGGGCCGTAGGTCCGCTCGTCGTCCTCCCAGCCCTCGATCTCGACGGGTTCGATCCCCGAGAGGCGAGCGCGCTCCCGCACGCTCTCCTCGTCGAGGTCCACGTTCAACGTCCCCGGGAAGGGCTCGTATCCCAGCAACTCCGTGAACTGGGCCATGTATCCCGGGAGTGTGATGTAGTGGCGTCCCTCACCCATGCCGCTGGTGACCGTCCCGGCGAGTTCGACGGTCGCCGCGGCCTCGAAGATGCGCCGGTAGGCGTCGTACTCCGAGCGGAGGCGCTTGACGCCCGCCTCGGTGATCGACACCCACTGGCCGTCGCTGACGACCTCGCGGTCGATCTGGTCGCGCTCCTCGAGTTGCTGGAGGCGCCGCGAGGCCGTCTGCGTCGAGGTGTCCAGTCGGTCGGCCAGATCCGCACACGAGAGCTTCGCCTGCCCGTCCACGGCACCGATCAGGGCGAGGTGTTTCAGGGTCGCGAGCGCGTCGTGGGCCAGCGCCCGTCCCGTCGCGTCTGCCATGGTCGACACCTGGGCGTCCCGGCGGATAAGTATATCGAACCCGGGAAGCGTCTCATCCCTGTGATGGCTGGTGGGACGCGTCCGCGACGCCGCCACCGGTGCGGCACGGGGCCCGTGGCTCGCCTCAGGTGTCGCCGTCCGGCTTCGCCGACGTCTCCTCGGCCGATGCATCTGCGTCGTCCTCGCCGCCGTCGCCGTCGGACTGGGGGCCCTCGACCACGTCGACGCCCTCGAGGAGCGACGCGGTGACGTCCTCCTCGTTCGTGTCGCCGAAGCCGGCGCTGAGGATCCGCGTGAGGGCGTCCTCGACGCTCTCGTCGATCTGTTCGTACTCGTCGGGGTCGACCTCGATGACGAACCCGGAGGTGATGTTCGGCGCCGTCGGCAGGAAGAGGATGTCCCGTCCGTCCGCGGCGGTCTTGCCGGTCTTGAAGGCGGTCATGCGGAGACCGTTCCACGTCTCGATCTTGACCGGCGCCTGGAGTTCGTCGGTGCCACCGAGGGCCGTCTCGACGGCCATCTTCGAGGCGTTGTAGACCACCCGGAGGCCGGGAAGCTGGTTCATCACGTCGTCGAGGGTCCGCTCCAGGACCGAACCGAGCGCCGTACGCATCAGGTATCCGACGGCGAAGACGAGCAGCACGAAGACGGTCACGGTGATCGCGACCCGGAAGACCGGATTGCCGATGGTGGGGATCGGAATTCCGGCGAGCGCGTTGTAGACCCAGAAGATGATGTAGGCCGTCACCAGGATGGGGACGAGGATGATGAGCCCACTGGCGAAGTCACGCTTCCAGGTCGCCATTGGTGTGAGCTACCACCCGGGTGAGTTATCAGTTTGTTCCTTCGCGTCGGGCCCGCGCCGCGAGACGCTACCCCTCACGCGTCGCCTACCAGGGCACCAGCGCCCGGAGGGCAAACCGAAGGTTCGCCCGGCGTTCCGTGAGGCGCCGGTAGAAGTACGAGAGCCAGCTGTCGCCGTAGGGGACGTACTGCCAGACGTCCCTGTCGGCCGCGAGCCGGCGCTGGGCGTCCTCCCGGACGCCCATCAGCATCTGGACCTCGTACGGCGTTCCGAATTCGTCGTGGAGGCCGGCCGCCAGGTCGAGCATCGCCGGGTCGTGACTCCCGACGGCGATTCCCCCGTCCATCGCTTCGAAGAGGGAGCGCAGGTGGATGCGGAACGCCTCGTCGACGCGGCCGCGGTCCCGATAGGCGACATCCGCCGGCGGGCTGTAGGCGCCCTTGACCAGCCGGATCTTGCCCGGCAGGTCGACCAGCCGGTCGAGGTCGTCGCCGGTCCGCCTGAGATTCGCCTGGATCGCCACGCCGACCGGCCGTCCGGCCCGGGCGTGCTCTTCGAAGGCGTCGAGCGTGGCGTCGACGGTGTCGTGGCCCTCCATATCGAGCCAGACGAACCCGTCCGTCTCGTCGGCCCGGGCCACCAGCCGCGCGAGGTTCTCGCGGAAGACCGGTTCGGCGACCCCGAGCCCGAGCTGGGTGGGCTTGACCGACACGCACGCTCGCAGGTCGGTCGGAGCGAGGTCCTCGAGCAGGCGCAGATAGGCCGCCGTGTCGGCGTCGGCCGGCGCTCGTCGGTCGTAGTGTTCACCGAGGAGATTGAGGATCGCCCCGAGCCCGTCGTCGTCGAGCGCCCGGGCGCGGTCGATGCCGCCCGCGGCCGTCTCGCCCGCGACGAAGCGGCGCGCGAGCGGCGGGATCATGGCGCATCGTTGGATCGCACGCCGTATGATACTACCGCCGGGGGGCTGCCGGCTTGCGTCCTGGCACCGGCCCACCGACGCTTCCGACGGCTACAAGACCCGGGGCGTCGAGTCGGCTGCCATGAGCACCCTCGGCGTCGTCGCGACCGCCATCTGGGTCATGCTGCCGGCCTACGTGCCCAACAACGTCGCCGTCCTGGTCGGCGGCGGCCCCCCGATCGACGGCGGCCGGACGTGGCGCGGCGAGCGACTCCTCGGCGACGGCAAGACCTGGCGGGGGACCACCGGGGGCTGGATCGCCGGCGCCGCCGTCGCACTGGCGCTGAGTCAGCTCGCACCCCCGCTCGGTGATGTGCTGGGACTGGACCTCCCGACGTTCCCAGTTCCGGCCGCCCTGAACCTCCCGCTGGGGGCGATGCTCGGTGACGTCGCCGCGTCGTTCCTGAAGCGCCGCGTCGGCCGCACCCGGGGCGCCCCGGTCCCGATCCTCGACCAGCTCGACTTCGTCGCGGGTGCCCTCGTCCTCGCGCTGCTCACGGCACCGGAGTGGTTCGCGGCCACGGTCACCGGCCCGGTCCTGCTGGCGGTGGTCCTCGTCACGCCCGTCCTCCACGTCGGGACGAACGCCATCGCCTACGCCCTCGGTCTGAAGGACGAACCGTGGTGACGCGGCGGCGGATGTGGTGTGCTTTTACCGCCCGAGGGTCCAGGGGAAGGTAATGAGCAATCGCGGTCGGACGATCCGTCTGGCGACGCGCGGCTCCGATCTCGCCACCCGTCAGGCGGGCGCCGTGAAGGCCGCCCTGGAGGAGCGACGGGTCACCGTCGACCTCGTCGAGGTCAGCACGCCCGGCGACGAAATCCGCGACGAACTGATCGCCGAACTCGGGACGACGGGCGCGTTCGTCCGCGCGCTCGACGAGGAGGTCCTCGACGGCACCGTCGACGCCGCGGTCCACTCGATGAAGGACGTCCCGACCGACCAGCCCCCGGAGCTCGTCATCGCGGGCGTGCCCGAGCGCGCCCCCGCCCGAGACGTCCTCGTGACGCCGGACGGAACCACCCTCGACGACCTCCCCAACGGCGCGACCGTCGGCACGGCGAGTCTCCGGCGGCGCGCGCAACTGCTGGCCTATCGGGACGACCTCGAGGTCGTCGGGCTCCGGGGCAACGTCGACACGCGCCTCGAGAAGCTGCTGGCCCCACACCGGCAGCGCGAACACCAGGCGCGCGTCGAGGCCGCCGAGGCGGACGGGGACGGTGAAGCAGCCGACGGCTGGGAGGGTGCGGAATTCGAGCGGTCGGTCGACGAGTGGTTCGACGACCTCTCCGAAATCGAGCGCCGTTCGCTCGAGCGCGACGTCGACACCGAGTACGACGCCATCGTCCTCGCCGAGGCGGGGCTCGAACGCACCGGGTTGACCCACCACGTCCACGCACAGCCCCTGGATCCGACCGAGTTCGTCCCGGCGCCCGGCCAGGGCGCGCTCGCCATTACGGCCCGTTCGGACGGCGAGGCCGCCGAACTCGTTCACGACGTGCTCGACCACCCGCCCTCGCGCGTCAGGGCGACCGTCGAACGGACCATCCTTTCGGAACTCGGCGGTGGCTGCGTCGCGCCGGTCGGGATTCACGCCCGCCTGCGCGGTGAAATCGTCGCCACGACGGTCCGGGTCCAGTCCCGCGACGGCACCGAGGCGGTCGCGGCGACGCGGGAACTGCCCGCGGAGAACCACGCCGAGGCCGCCGTGGACTTCGCCGCGGACCTGGCCGACCGCGGTGCAGCCGACCTGATCCAGGCCGCACGCCGCGATGGCCCGGACGAAGCCAAACGGGAGACATGACCGGGGAGAACACGGACGACGACCACGGGCACCGGCCCACGTCCGACGTCGGGACAGTTTCCCTCGTGGGTAGCGGACCCGGCGATCCGGACCTCCTCACGGTGAAGGCCCGGGAGCTCCTCGAGACTGCCGACGTGGTGCTCCACGACAAGCTCCCGGGCCCGGACATCCTGGCCGAAATTCCCGAGGACCGACGGGAGGACGTCGGCAAGCGCGCACACGGCGAGGGGACCTCCCAGGCCTACATCAACGACCGCCTCGTGGAACTCGCCCACGAGGGAAAGAGTGTGGTTCGGCTCAAGGGCGGCGACCCGACGGTCTTCGGGCGGGGTGGCGAGGAGATGCGCCACCTCGCCGAGCACGGCGTCCCCTTCGAGGTCGTCCCGGGCATCACCTCCGCGATCGGTGGCCCGGGCGTGGCCGGGATTCCCGTCACCCACCGCGATCACGCCTCCTCCGTGACCGTCGTAACCGGCCACGAGGACCCGACGAAGGCGGAGTCGTCTGTCGACTGGACCGCACTCGCCGAGGCGGGCGGGACCATCGTCGTCCTGATGGGCGTCACGCGGCTCCCCGAGTACACCACGGCGCTGATCGAGGGCGGGATGGACCCCGAGACGCCGGTCGCGATGGTCGAACGGGCGACCTGGCCGGCCCAGCAGGTCGCGACGGGGACCCTGTCGACTATCGTGGACGCGCGCGACGAGGTCGGCATCGACCCGCCGGCGATTACGGTGATCGGCGAGGTGGCGGGCATCCGCACCGAGGTCCTCGGGGCCATGCTTCCCGACTCGGCATCCACGGAGGTCGACGATGCCTGAGGACCGCCCCGCCGTCGCGATCTTCCGACCAGACGACGAGCGCATCGATGCCGCCGTCGACCTGCTCGAGTCACTCGGCGCCGAGCCCGTTCCCGATCCGATGCTCGCCGTCGAGCCGGCGGACGCGACGCCGCGCACCGATGCCGACTACGTCGTCCTGACGAGCAAGACGGGGGCGGAACTCGTCGCGGCGGCCGACTGGCAGCCCGGCGAGGGAACCATCTGTGCTATCGGCGCCCCCACGGCCGAGGCGCTCGGCGACGCGGGCTACGAGGTGGACGTCGTCCCGGCCGAGTTCTCGTCTTCGGGGCTCGTCCGCGAACTGGCCGACGCGGTCGACGGCGCGCGCGTCGAAGTCGCCCGGAGCGACCACGGCTCCGCGGTCCTCCTGGAGGGGTTCGAGGACGCGGGCGCGTACGTCCACGAGACGGTCCTGTACCGCCTCGTCCGGCCGCCAGAGGCGGGCGTGTCCGTCGAGCGCGCTGCCGCCGGGGAACTGGACGCCGCGCTGTTCACCTCCTCGCTCACGGTCGAGCACTTCCTCGAGATCGCCGCCGAGCAGGGCCAGGGTGACGCCGCTCGCGCGGGGCTCGCGGACGCCGTCGTCGGGGCCATCGGCCAGCCGACCCGTGACACGGCCGAGGACGCCGGCGTCGAGGTCGACGTCGTTCCTGACCGTGCGGACTTCGAGACGCTGGCGCGTGCCGTGGTGGAGGACCTGTAGCCGGCGACGCCAGTACCCGGCGGTCGGGGCCGACCAGCCGTCGACCGGAGATTTATACCCGATCCGGCGCGAACCCACTCCCGAATGGGTCCCGTTCCGGCGCTGGACGACCGCGCGGCGGCCTGCGCCCGGCCGTTGTGCGAGGCCGAGTCGGTCCTGCTGGCCTCCCACATCGACGCCGACGGCCTGACCAGCGCGGCCGTCGCCGCGACTGCCCTCGAACGCGCGGGCGTCCCCTTCGAGGTCGTCTTCAAGAACCAGCTCGACGACCGCGAGATCGCGACCATCGCCGCGACGGACCACGAGACGGTGCTGTTCACCGACTTCGGGAGCGGGCAACTCGACGCCATCGCCGCCCACGAGGCGGCGGGCGACTTCACGCCCGTGATCGCCGACCACCACCAGCCGGCCGACGCCGACACCGAGTTTCACCTGAATCCGCTCCTCGAGGGCATCGACGGGGCGAGCGAACTGTCGGGTGCCGGCGCGGCCTACGTCCTCGCGCGAGCGCTCGCGGCCGAGGTCGATACCGGGGAGCCGACCGACAACCGGGACCTGGCCGCCCTCGCCGTCGTCGGTGCCATCGGCGACATGCAGGCCGTCGGCGGCGAGCTCGTCGGGGCCAACCGCGCCCTGGTCGCGGAGGGAATCGAGGTCGACGTCCTGGCGGAGGTGACCGACCTCGCGCTCTACGGCACCCAGACGCGACCCCTGCCGAAGCTCCTCGAGTACGGCAGTGAGGTCGACATTCCCGGCATCTCCAACGACGAGGCCGGCGCCGTCGCCTTCCTGCGAGACCTCGACCTGGACCTGACGGACGGCGACGGTGACTGGCGGCGCTGGGCCGACCTGACCGACGACGAGCGCCGGACCGTCGTCAGCGCTCTCGTCCGGCGGGCCATCGAGCGCGGTGTCCCGGCCGACCAGGTCGACGACCTCGTCGGCACGACCTACACCCTGACCGAGGAGGCCGTCGGGACCGAACTCCGGGACGCCAGCGAGTTCTCGACGCTCCTGAACGCCACCGCTCGCTACGAGCGGGCCGACGTCGGGCTGGCGGTCTGTCTGGGCAACCGCGACGGCGCCCTCGAGCGCGCACGCACCCTCCTCCAGAACCACCGGCGGAACCTTTCCGAGGGGCTCACCTGGGTCCAGGAGCGCGGCGTCGAGCGCGCAGAGCACGTCCAGTACTTCGACGCGGGCGACGCCATCCGGGAGACCATCGTGGGCATCGTCGCGGGGATGGCCCTCGGCGTCGAAGGCGTCGACGCCGGGCGGCCGATCATCGCCTTCGCGGCGAAGAGCGACGAGGAGACGAAGGTCTCGGGGCGCGGGACGGGCCGCCTGGTCGGCCAGGGGCTCGACCTCTCGGCCGTGATGAGCGAGGCGGCCGGTGCCGTCGGCGGGGGCGGTGGGGGCCACGACGTCGCCGCCGGGGCGACGATTCCGGCGGGGCGCGAGGACGAGTTCGTCGCCCAGGCCGACGACCTCGTCGGCGAGCAACTCGGCGGGTGACCGCTCCACGGATCGCCGCCTCCTTTTTTATCCCGCCCGTCGAAGGGCCGTCCATGTCTGCTCGAAGCGCGGCCGTCAGTGGGCGTCCCCACGAGCGACGGAGGCCGAGCCGTGCGTGAGGGGAGCCACGTTCCGACCGAGGGTGCGGTCGCGACCGTCGAGCGGACCTTCACGCGCGAAGACGTCGAACGGTTCGCGGCGCTGTCGGGCGACGAGGGCGACCACCACGTCGAACCCGACGACGAGGGCCGGCTCCTCGTCCACGGTCTCCTCGTCGGCGTCCTTCCGACGGTGATCGGCGGGCGGCGCAACGTCCTCGCCCGGACGATGACCCACGAGTTCCACCGCCCGGTCTACACCGGGCAGCGGATCACCTGCGAGGTGACGACCGACGAGGTGACCGAGCGCGCGGATCGCTACGAGGTCGCCTCCTCGGCGGTCTGTCGCAACGAGGACGGCGAGACCGTGATGTCCGCCAGCTACGAGGGCGTCATCCTGCACGAGGACTGAGCGCCGCCGACGACACCGGCCGCGTCCTGCCGCTCGACGGGGGAGGGCGGCCGCCGAGAAAAGCCTTTGTCGGTCGGGCACCGACCTCTGGTCGCTCGGCAATGGACCCACGCGACGTCTTCGACTGGGCGCTGCTCGTCGTCATCGGGACGGTCCTGTACGTGGAACTCTTCGGACTCGGGTTTTCCCGGGAGCGCCTGGACACGATCGTCGAAACACTCCTCGGGTTCGACCTGACGGTCTACCTCGTCGTCGCGGGGGTCCTCGGCGTCCTCTTCGTGGGATACATCGTCATGTACCTGCCACAGAAGTACAGCACGTCCGCCCTCGAACGGACCCGGTAGACGGCGGCGATCGACACCGGCTTGTGGCGCCCGACCGACTGGCACGCATGGCCGAGTTCGACCCCGAGAAGTTCGAGGACAAGTACGAACACTACTTCCCGGAACTCCAGCGGGCCTACCGCCAGGCCTTCGAGACGATGAACGACGCCTACGACTCCGAACTGGTCCACGCGATCGACCAGCAGGTCCTCGCCGAGAGCGAACCGTTCTACGAGGGCGAGGGGGAGTTCCGCGTCGACCTGCCCGAGGACCCCGCCGACAGTCTCACCGGCGTGCTCGTCGACGACGAGAAACTGGCCGCCGTGCTCGATCGCTACGTCGAGGAGATAGAGGCCGAACTCCAGCAGGTCTTCGGGTTCGCCGATTCGCTGCACTGATGGGCCCCGGCGGTATCGCCTGCGGTCGGGCCTTTCTTGGGCCTCCGGCGCCTATCGCCGCGCGATGAAGATCCACCAGAACGTCCGTCACTGGGCGATGAAGCAGGCCCTGACCGTGCCGGTCCTCGCCGACGTCACCCACGACAAGCTGGTGGACCTCCACGTCGGCATCTTCCTCGAGTACGCCGACGAGGACCGCCAGGCGGAACGGCGCGCCCACCTCGAGGACCTCTTCGACGGGACCGTCGACGCCTACCGTGCGGCCCTCGAAGCGGGGTACAGCGAGGCCGAGGCCCGCGAGATCACCCACGTCCAGGCCAACTTCGACTTCTACAACCACGGCTGGACTGAGATGATGGAGTTCCCGACGGACGAGGTCGAACCCCACTACGAGCGCCACCGCGACTTCTTCGAAGCGCACGGGATCACCATCGACGACCCCCTGGGCGAGTTCGAGCCCGCAGACGGGGTCGCCGACGCACCCTCGACCCCCGAAAAACTCGAGGACCCCGACCATCCCCACGCGGCGGGCGGTTTCGCCGACGACGTCTACGTCGAGGACGCGGACGGGACCCTGATCGTCGGCGGGAACACCGACGAGCCGGCGGACGTCGACCCGACGGACGCACCCGGGGTCGACGAGTCGGACCTGGCCGCTGGCGACGACGCGTCCCGGGCGGAGTCGCCCTGACCGGGACGGTCTCCGCGTTCCTCAGTTCTCCGCAGCGACGACGTCCTCGACCGCGAAGCGGGCGATGCACTCGATCGACTCGGCGTCGTCCGCCTCGGCACCCAGGTTTCCGTGGACGGCGAAGGCGTACGTCCCGGGATCGAGGTCCTCGATGACGTGGATTTTGTCGTCCGCGCCGCCCGGCGTCGGGTGTCGCTCGGTCGCGAGGATCCACTTGAACGTCTCGCCCGGTTCGACAGTGTGCCAGGGCTCGATCCACTCGTCCGGCGCGACGTGGGTCCACTCGCCGTCCTCGTGGACCTGGAGTTGCCACGCGTAGGGATTGAGCCCGAACGCCTCCTCGCTCCGATTGCGCAGCGTGAACTCGAAGGTCTCGATGGTGTTGTTGCCGTCGACCGGTCGGAACGCCGTGTCCTCCGGTTCGAGGACCACCGGCGCGTCCCCGGATCGCCCGTGCCAGCAGACCGTGCGGTCGGTCTCAGTGAAGGAGGGACACGCGAGGTCCGAGAACGGGCCCCCGTTGGTCCCCTGCGGTGGTTCGCTCGGGGACTGATCCGCCGTCTCGGTCGGGGTCTCGCCCGGCGTGTCGGTCGGCGCGTCGGATTCGGTCCCGGGCCCGCCGCCCGGGTCTTGCCTCCCCTGGCCGAAACAGCCGGCGGTGGCGACTGCGGTTCCGAGCGCGGCGAGCACGGTGCGGCGGGTGACTGTCATCACTGGGGTCGTGGAGGGACACAGAAAAGTGTCTTGAGGTGACTCAAAGGTCGCTTTGAGTCACCGCGAGTGCCGTCGGGTGGCGATCACGGCGCGTCCGGCGGTTCCGCGGCCCGATCGGCAGTCGCGCGGCCGGTAGCTGCGCCAGCGATGCGGTCGGCGCACTCGAACCCGGCGACGATGCCGCCGTCGAGGGACCGCTCGGGATACTGCGCCCGACTGGCCATTCCCGCGTAGTAGACGCCCTCGGCCACCGCGTCGCCGAGGTCGTAGGGCACCACCATGTCCAGGTACCCGCGCTCGTAGATGGGTGCGGTCCGCGGGTTTCTGGCCGTCTCGATCCACGAGACGGCGTCCCGGTCGAAGTCCGGGAACAGGTCCTCGATGCCCGCGAGCCAGGCCTCTTCGACGCC
>Ga0207733_100273_pt1 | contig 42907 bp, 44 predicted proteins | sample A23P3SouthBayCA_FD_187735 | JGI IMG/M metagenome (GOLD analysis project Ga0207733, IMG submission 187735) | Aerobic enrichment media microbial communities from Eden Landing Ponds, California, USA - A23 P3 (SPAdes) | ecosystem: Environmental > Aquatic > Marine > Unclassified | place: Emeryville...
GTCGTTTTCGAACTGCTTCAGTCACGTTGAACCGGAAACCGCCGAATCATGGCTTCAAACCTTTGCTCGCTGGCATAATGCCACTAACTAAACACCACCACTGATCCGGCGGCAACATTTATCCGACGAGGCGCCACAGTGGAGCGTGAGATGACAGTCCCGTCCACCCGCCGGATGCGTATGCACGTCTCCTTCTAGCGCCGGGTGGACCCACCGCACCGCGCGGGTTCATACCCCCAGTCGGGCCGGACGGCCCGGCCGGTGCAACGGGGAAGACCGGACGCCGACCGGGTACCGACAGACGAACACGACCCCGACTCGACCCACGAGTCCGCGATCCGACCGACACGATCCGACGATGACAGCGAATCACCGCGTTAAAGAGCCGACTGGAGGTATCGCATAGTATGAGCCACGACGACTTTCCCACGGAGAATCCCGCGGTCGTGACCTGCGGGTTGCCCTACGCCAACGGCGACCTGCACATCGGCCACCTGCGTACGTACGTCGGCGGCGACGTGCTCTCGCGGGCGCTGCGAACGCTCGGCCAGGAGACCGCCTTCGTCTCCGGGTCCGACATGCACGGCACGCCCATCGCCGTCCAGGCCGCCGAGCAGGGCGTCGACCCCGAGGAGCTGGCGCTGGGCTATCACGAGCAGTACGAGGAGACGTTCCCGCGGTTCGACGTCGAGTTCGACAACTACGGCCACACCCACGACGAGACGAACCGGGCGATGACGAAGTCGTTCGTCGAGTCGTGGATCGACGGCGACCACGTCCACGAGAAGGAGATCCAGGTCGCCTACGACCCCGACGCCGACCAGTGGCTGCCCGACCGCTTCGTCGAGGGGACCTGCCCGTACTGCGGCGCCGATGCCAGGGGCGACGAGTGCGACGACGGCTGTCAGCGCCACCTCGAACCCGGCGAGATCGAGGAGCCCGTCAGCACCATCACCGGCAACCCCGCCGAGTACCGCACTCGCGAGCACAAGTTCCTCCGGCTCGCCGACTTCCAGGAGTACCTGCAAGGCTTTATCGACCGCCTCGAAGGCACCGACAACGCCCGCAACCAGCCCCGCGAGTGGATCGAAGGGGAGCTCGAAGACCTCTGTATCACCCGCGACCTGGACTGGGGCGTCGACTACCCCGGCGACGACGGCGGGCAGGACCTGGTGCTGTACGTCTGGGTCGACGCGCCCATCGAGTACGTCTCCTCGACCAAGCAGTACACCGAGCGCGTCGGGGCCGAGGAGTACGACTGGGAGGCCGTCTGGAGGAACCACGGCACCGACGACCGCCCCGACGGCGGCGAGATCGTCCACATCATCGGCCAGGACATCATCCAGCACCACACCGTCTTCTGGCCGGCGATGCTCCGCGGCGCCGACTTCAACGAACCGCGCGCGGTCGTCGCCAGCGGCTTCATGAACCTCGACGGCGACGCCTTCTCGACGAGCCGGAATCGCGCGATCTGGGCCCGGGAGTTCCTCGACGAGGGGTTCCACCCCGACACGCTGCGGTACTACCTCACCACCGTCGGCGGCTTCCAGGACGAGATCGACTTCTCCTGGGACCGCTTCCGCGAGCGGGTCAACGGCGAACTGGTGGGCAACGTCGGCAACTTCGCCTACCGCTCGCTCCTCTTTGCGGAGCGCAACTTCGGCGGCACGCCCGACGTGGACGTGTCGAACGAGGTCCGCGAGCGCATCGAGGAAGCCATCGAGGCGTTCGAGGCGGCCATCAACGACTACTCCGTTCGGAAGGCCACCCAGGCCGCTGTCGACCTGGCCGGGTTCGGCAACGAGTACATCCAGCGCCACGAGCCGTGGAACCTCGACGACGACGAGGCCGCGCCGGTCGTCCGCGACTGCGTCCAGATCGCCAAGGCCGTCGCCGTCCTCGTCTACCCGGCGACTCCCGACACCGCCCAGCGGCTCTGGGAGCAGCTCGAAGCGGACGGATCGGTCGCCGACGCGACCCTCGACGCCGCGCTCGAAGCGCCGCCGGCCGACTTCGGCGAGCCGAGCGAGCTGTTCGAGAAGATCGAGGCCGAGCGCGTCGAGGAACTCAACCAGAAGCTCGAAGAACGCGTCGAGGCAGTCGCAGAGGCCGCAGACGAGGGCGGCGCCGAGGGTGCGGACGGAACCGAAACCGACGAGGCCGCCGAGAGCGACGAGGGAGGTATGGACGTTGCAGACCTCGCCGAGGACCGCATCGGCTTCGACGACTTCGAGGAGATCGACATCCGCGTCGGGCGGATCGAGTCGGCCGAACCCATCGAGGACTCGGACAAGCTCGCTCGCCTCGAGGTGGACATCGGCATCGAGACGCGTCAGGTCGTCGCCGGCATCAAGCAGCTACACGACCTCGACGAGCTCCCGGGGACGAAGGTCGTCCTGCTGGCGAACATGGAGAAAGCCGAGCTGTTCGGCGTCGAGTCCAACGGCATGGTCCTCGCGGCGGGCGAGGAGGCCGACCTGCTGACGACCCACGGCGACGCCGAACCCGGCACGAAGATCCGGTAGAACACCTCCGACGGTCACATTTTATTCGATGTGGTAGCCGCTCACCCGCCGGACCGCGAGGACGTACGCCGCCGGCACGGTCGCGACGAGCACGACGGCGGCGCCCAGTGCGACCCGTTCGAGCCCGGCGACCGACAGTGAGAGGCCGAAGGGGAGCCGTGGGGCGAGCAGCGAGTGGATCACGACCCGGTAGAATTCGTCGGTGAGGACGCCGGCGGCGCTGACGCCGAGGACGGCGAGCACGGAGTACAGCGCGAAGGCGACCTTGCTCGGGGGCGTCGCCGTCCGGTCGGCGGTCACGTCGATGCCGTCGAAGCGGGGGAACCGCGCGCCGAGCGCGGCCGCGACGACCGCGCCGCCGGTCACGACGACGAGCGCGAGCGCCGCGAAGCCGACGGTCTCGGCGGGTGAGCGGCCGCTGGCTCGGGCCGCCGCTCCCGAGAGTACCGCGGCGACTGGCGCGACCGGCGCGACGACGGCGAGGAGGTGTCCGTGGACGACCTCGCGGCCGCTCGCGCGGGAAGTGAGGAGGCCGGGGAGGGTCGCGCCCTGGTTGCCCAGGAGGTTGAGCGGCGCGGCGACGCCGGCCACCCACGCGCCGTACAGCATCGCGAACCACGGCGCGTACGACGGGACCGTCCCGCTCGCGAGGACGCCCTCGACCATCGGGAGCGCGAACAGCAGCGGCACCGCGGCGAACAGCAACTGCAGCGGCGCCCGGTAGGCCCGCACGAGCGTCGTCGCCGCGACGCCCGCGGTGCCCTGTCGACGACAGACGAGGCCGAGCGCGTCACCGAGCCGGGTCGAACCGGTTGGGCGAGTCGACGGCGCGGCGGTCCCCTCCGCATCGGGTTCGGCCTCCTCACCGGTATCGCGCCGCTCGTCGGCGAACCACGCGAACTCGGCCGCCCGGACCGTCGCGAGCGTCCCGACCGGGACGACGGCGACCGAGAGTCCGAGCGCGGCCGCGGCGCCGAGCGGCGAGCCGTCGGCGCCCGGCGTCGTGACCAGCGCGAGGTCGCCCAGCCAGACCAGGGGCGGGCCGCCCAGCACGGGCGAGAGGGCGTCGACGAGCGCGGGGAGGTGGCCGGCGAACGTGACCCAGAAGTACGCGACCGCGACGACCGCACCGACGACCGGTTTGAGCCGCGAGAGCCACGTCGACCGGCGAATGGCGCCCTTCAGCGCCAGGCCGACGGGGTAGCCGACGGCCATCGCGCTGGCCAGCAGGGCGGCGGTCGCGGCGAGCCCGCCGACCAGCGGCAGGGGCGTGCCGGCGCCGGCGGCCAGACCGGCGAAGCCGACGCCGAAGGGGACGACCACGTAGGGGACGTACCCGACGGCGTTCATCAGGAGCAGCCCACCCGCGACGTCTTTCGGCGGTCGGACCGTCAGCATCCCGGCGGGCTCGTCGATCTCGCCGTAGGAGCCGACGCCGGCGACGACGCCCATCGCGAGGACGAACACCCACCCGCTGGCGACGAGCAGGGAGACGGTCGATGCGGGGGCGGCGTCCCCGCTCGCGAGCGTCGCGCCCCACTCGCTCGCCACGTCGAACGCCAGCGGAAGCACCGCGAGGACGGTCAGCGACCCCAGCGCGACCAGCGCCAGCCACACGTCCTGGGCGCGGATCCGACGGAACATCCGCCGCAACTCGACGCGCGCGACGGTCGCGCTGACCGACGGCGACGGGAACCGCCCGCGCCGGCTCGACGAGGCGGGTCGCCGGTCCGCCCCCCGCGTCGACTCAGGCGTCCGCTCGTTCGTCGGGGCCATCCTCGTCCTCCGTGATGTCGAGGAACGCGGTCTCCAGGTCCGCCTCGCCGTCGTCGCGGGCCCGTCGTTTCAGTTCCGCCGTGGGCCCCTCGGCGACGAGTTCCCCGTCGTCGATGACGCCGACGGTGTCGGCGAGTTCGTCGACGACCGAGAGGACGTGCGAGGAGAGGAAGACGGTCACGTCGCGCTCGGCGACCGCGGCGACGGTGTCGCGCATCGTCCGCGCCGCGCGGGGGTCCAGCCCGCTCGTCGGCTCGTCGAGGAAGACCACCTCGGGGTCGCCGAGGAGGGCGGCGATGGCGCCGACCTTCTTCTGCATCCCCGTCGAGTAGGTGCCGACCCGGCGGTCGGCGTCGTCCGCCAGGTCGAACCGCGCGAGCATGTCGTCGATCCGCTCGCCTGCCTCGTCGGGCTGCAGCTCGTGGAGCCGCGCCACGTATCGCAGGTGCTCCCGGCCGGTCAGCTCGTCGAACACCGGCGGGTCCGCGGGCAGGTACCCGACCCGTTCGGTCAGGGCCGGTCGGTCGTCGACGGCGGCGCCGGCGACCGTCGCGGTCCCGTCGGTCGGCCGGGTGAGCCCCGTCAACATCCGCATCGTCGTCGTCTTCCCGGCGCCGTTGGGCCCGAGGAAGCCGTACACCTCGCCGGCCGGGATCGACAGCGACAGGTCCGAGACGGCCAGCTCCTCGCCGTAGCGCTTCGTGAGTCCGTCGGCGACGACCGCCGGGTCGGTCATCGTCGAGCACCTCCGAGGTCGCCGGTCGGTTCGCGTTCGGTTCCGTCCCGCGGTGGGGCGGCCCGTCGGCCGCGCTGGTGCGACCACCGCGCTGCTGGAGGGCAGGTTCGCATACCGCCACGACGTACCCGGGAGTGAAAAAATATTGGCGAACGACGATTCTATCGGCGTGTCGACAGGAAGAGCCGTACCGGTACCGGGCGACGGCAAGCCCTATTGGTCGCCGGCCGTTACGGGCGGTCATGGCAGACGAGGCCGGGGACGACGAAGAGGAGTGGCGCTTCTCCGTCGACGAGGTGGGCGAGGACACCGGCGACGTGGACGAAGCGGACACCCTCGACGAGGACGACGGCTGGGACGTGTCCGTCGGCGACGAGGACGACGACAGCCCGACCGTCGCGTTCGGCGGGACCGAAGACGGGGACGCCGAAGCCGGTGCCGACGACGGCGAGGGCGGCGGGAACGTCGCCGGCTCGGTGACCCCCGACTTGCCGGTCGAATCGGACACGCCCAGCCTGGAGAGCGCGGTGTTCGTCGCCGCCGGCGCGCTGCTGGTCCTGCTGGTGTTCGCCAGCGTCGTCACGTCGCTGACTCCGGGGACCATCGGCGGGATCACGCTGGGCGTCGCCGCCGTGACGGCGGTCGTCTACGCGGTGTTCGTCCGGTTTTGAACGACTCCCGGCGCTCGACCGCCGAGACCCGCGTGAGCAGAAGTGTTTTCGGGCAGGCGACCGAATCTCCGGTATGATAGAGTGGATCGGACAGACTTCGGTCCTGTCGTGGATCGGAGCGAACCTCCCGCTGTTCCTCCTGCTCGCGGGCGCGGCGCTGACCATCGCGGAAGCGTTCGCCCCCGGCGCGCACTTCATGGTCCTCGGGGTGGCCCTGCTCGTCGCCGGCCTGGTCGGTCTGTTGCTCCCGCCCGGGCTGGGCGTGCTCGCGCCGCTCATCCTCGCCGGGCTGGTCGTCGCGGCCGGCGCGGGCACGTTCTACGTCTACCGGCAGTTCGACTTCTACGGCGGCAAGGGCGGGCCCCAGACCAGCGACTCCGACTCCCTGCGCGGCGAGACCGGGCGCGTCACCGAGCGGATCACCGAGGCGAACGGGGAGGTGAAACTCGATGAGGGCGGGTTCAACCCCTACTACCGCGCCCGGAGCGTCGACGGCGAGATCGAGGAGGGCACCGAGGTGATGGTCGTCGACCCCGGCGGCGGCAACGTCGTCACCGTCGAACCGCTCACCGGCGGAGTCGACGAGATCGACCGCGAACTCGCCCGCGAACGCCGGCGGAACTCGGACGCCTCGACCGACGGCGACGGCTCCCGCTCCGAGGAGCGCGACCCCGACGACGAACGCGAGTTCGAGACCGACCCGGCCTGAGCCGCCGCTGTCCCGGTCGCGACCGCTGTGCTGCGGCCGCCATCTGTGGTCGCTCACCCAACACTTTTGACGGGGTGGTCCGAAGTTCGATCGCATGATCCCCGTACCAGTGTTGCAGAGTCTCGGTGGCGCCCTTCCGATCGTGGCGGTGATCCTGTTACTGCTCGCGGTCGTGATGGTGTATCAGATGGTGGAGATCGTCAACGCCTACGAGAAGCGGGCGCTGACGGTGTTCGGCGAGTACCGCAAACTCCTCGAACCCGGCATCAACTTCGTGCCACCGTTCGTCTCGAAGACCTACGCCTTCGACATGCGCACCCAGACCCTGGACGTGCCCCGCCAGGAGGCGATCACCCGCGACAACTCGCCGGTGACCGCCGACGCCGTCGTCTACATCAAGGTCATGGACGCCAAGAAGGCCTTCCTCGAGGTGGACAACTACAAGAAGGCCGTCTCGAACCTCGCCCAGACGACGCTGCGGGCCGTGCTGGGCGACATGGAACTCGACGACACGCTCAACAAGCGCCAGGAGATCAACGCGAAGATCCGCAAGGAACTGGACGAGCCGACCGACGAGTGGGGGATCCGCGTCGAGAGCGTCGAGGTCCGCGAGGTCAACCCCTCGAAGGACGTCCAGCAGGCGATGGAGCAACAGACCTCCGCCGAGCGCAAACGCCGCGCCATGATCCTGGAGGCGCAGGGTGAACGGCGCTCCGCGATCGAGCAGGCCCAGGGTGAGAAGCAGTCCGACATCGTCCGCGCCCAGGGGAAGAAGCAGTCGCAGATCCTCGAAGCGCAGGGTGACGCCATCTCGACGGTCCTCCGTGCGAAATCCGCCGAATCGATGGGTGAACGGGCCATCATCGACAAGGGGATGGAGACCCTCGAAAACATCGGCCAGGGCGAGTCGACGACGTTCGTCATGCCCCAGGAACTCACGTCGCTGGTCGGCCGCTACGGCAAACACCTCTCGGGGAGCGACGTGAACGACATGGCGAAGGTCAACGGCGAGAGCGAACTCGACTCGCTGGACTTCGACGCCGAGACCCGGGAACTCATCGGCCTCGACGACATCGAGGAGATCCTCGGGCAGATCGACGAGGAGGCCGAGGTCGATGTCGAGGAGATGGAGCAGGAAGCTCAGGCCATCAAGGAGGGCAAAGACGCGACGAACATCCGCGACCCCGACGAGGTCATCGAGGAGATGGACTCCGAGATGGACCCCTCGGGGAGCCCGGTCGGCGGTCCCGGCGGTGACGGGAGCGGCGGCGCGAGCACCGACGGCGAGCGCGAACCAGAGACCGAAACCGAGTAAGCCGACCCTGTCAGTTCGGGTTCGGAGCCCGTACCACCCTCCCGCTTCGAGCTCCGATCCCTTCCGAACCGGATACGTACCGGTCGCTCGTCTGTTACCTCTCCATCAGCGACTCGTTCGTCCGAGTTCGCCACCTCGAGCGGCTCTCGACGGCCCGTGGGCGGTCGCTTCGAGCAGCCGAAGCCGTTTTATCACCCCACCGCCAAAAGGCTCATAATGGCGCGAGAGGGGGACGTCGACGAGAGCAAGCGGGCGACGCTCCGTCGCTTCGCTGCGCTGGGGGCGACCAGTCCGTTCGTCGGGTTCGCGAAGGAGAGCGACAGCGACGCCCCCGACGCACTCCTGGGGTACGTCGCCGCGACGCCCGGCGCGCACTTCTCGAAGATCCGCGACGACCTGCAACTGGGCACGGGGGAGACCCAGCACCACCTCCGACGGCTGGAACGCGACGGCGCAGTCGAGAGCCGCGAGGACGGCGAGTACCGGCGGTACTTCCCGGCCGGCCGGTTCTCCGAGTTCGAACGGGTAGCGCTGGGCTACCTCCGGCGCGAGACGCCGCGCGGGATGGTCGTCGCGCTCCTGCGCGACCCCGAGGCGTCGGGTACCGCGCTGGCCGAGCGGCTGGGCGTCTCCGCGCCCACCGTCAGCAAGTACGCCAGCCAGCTGGAGGAGGCCGGCCTGCTCTCGCGCGAGGACGGATACCGGCTCGAACGCCCGGAGACGCTGCTCCTGTTGCTCGTCCAGCACGCCGACTCCTTCGGCCCGGACGCCGCCGAGCTGGCCGCCGACGCCGACGACATCGTCACGTACGATCCCTGAACGGCCCGCCCCAACGGCTCGGTGGCCGGGACGGAACCACGGCCCGCCCAGCCACGGGCGTCGCTGGCGGGTGTGAAAAAGCGCGAGAGTGAGTTCGCTTACGCCGTGACCTTCCAGGTGGTCGACGAGGAGTAGCCCCACTTCTCCACGTCGAGGTCGGTGTCGCTGTTCTGGATGGTGGTCATGTTCGACCCGACCTCCTTGGCCGACAGGTCGAGCTCGTCGCCGATGAGCCGCGATTTGAAGTACGTCTGCGTCTCGGCGTTGTCCCGGAGGTACTCCAGGATCCGGCGCTGCTTCTCGGTGAGGGTGAGTTGTTCGCCCGTCGCGCTCGCGGTGGTCGCGCTCATACTCGCAGAGAGGTACCGTTCCCCTAAAGCGGGTTTGGTACGATCGGTAAACCCCGCCGCCCTCCTGCGATCGTCCGGTCGGTCCGCGGTCGTAACGGGAGCCTACGGGCGAGTGCGAGGGGGGCGTTGGTGCCGTTGGTTAACCGGCCGTACCAGCGGCGGGGCCGCGACGGCCGTCGCTGTCGCGGCGGGAAGCGACGGGAGCGGCGGCTCCCGCAGAACTACAGATCTTCGTCGATGATCTCGCCGACGGCGAAGTTGGACTTGACCTCGGTGACTTCGACCTTGACGCGCTCGCCCACGTCGGCGCCGGGGACGATGATGACGTACCCGCGCTCGACGCGCGCGATGCCGTCGCCCTGTTTGCCGATGTCCTCGATCTCGACGTAGCGGATCTCGCCGGCCTCGACCGGCGGCTGGGGTTCCGACGGGACGTTGTCCTCGTCGGCCTCCTCGGTCCGCTCCACTTCCGAGGAGATGAGCGCGACGCGGTAGGTCTCCCCCGGGTCGACCGCCCCCGTCTCGATCTCCCGCTTTGGCACCTCTACGACGTACCGGTCGCCGTCGTCCGATACGTCCGCACTGAACAGACACAGCAGTTTCTCCGAGATTTCCACGATGTAGACCTCCGGATGTGTCATAGAACCCCTCTTTTATGAAAGTATTCCAGCCCGACTCTCGAAAAACGATGCGCGGAGCCCGATCCGAGACGGATCCTCGCTCACTCGACCCGCGACCCGTCCGGTCGCTTCGCGCCCTCCGAGTCGAAGACCACCACCTCGCCGGGGTCGCGCTCGACCGGCCGGTAGCCGTCCCGGACGGCGACCGCCTCCTCGAGTTCCCGGACCGCCCGCTCTTTGAGCGCCTCGGCCAACTCCTCCGCCTCGTCCCGTGCGATGTCCCGGCCCAGTCCCTCGCACTCGTGGGCGCGGACCATCCCCGCCTCGTCGACGGCCTCGCCCATCGGCTGGCTCGTCCCGCCCAGCGCGACGCTGAATGGGTAGGTCCGACACACCAGCGGACGGTCGCCGTGGACCGTGCAGGCGCCGACGCCGTCGTCGTCCTCGGCGTAGAAGGTGCAGTCGCCGCAGTCGTCGGTCTGGAGCGCCCACTCGAAGGTCTCACCCTGGAGTCCCTCGTCGCCCTCCACGAGGCCGTAGGGCATCGGGCGCGCCACGTCCCGCCAGTCGTAGTCGTCGGTCGCCTGCAGCCGCCGGACCTCGTCGGGGAAGACCGTCGCAGTGTGGTCGTGGCCCTCGGCGTCGCCGTCCGCAGATTGGTCTCCCGTCTCGGCGTCGTCACCGTCTCCGTCCGCGTCCTCGGCCCCGCTCTCGCAGCCCTCGACGGCCTTGCAGCAGGCGCCACAGCGGGTGCATTCGAAGCCGATCGTCTCGATGGCGTCGGCCAGCTCGGACACGTCCAGGGCCTCGGCCCGCTCGCGCTCGGCTTCGAGACTCTCCATGGGCGAGCTACCGGGCCGACGGCCAAAAGCGCGTCGCGAGCGGTCGGCGACGAGGCGGCTGCGGCGACGGGGCCGTCCTACGCCGGCCGCGCCCGCTCGCCGTTCCACCGGATTCGCCCTTCGACGGCGAGCTTTTCGAGGTGGGCGCGGACGGTCGCCTCCGCGAGGTCGCGCACCCCCGACAGGCCCTTCTCGTAGGCGGCGCTCGTGACGCCGGAAACCGTCTCCGCGCCCGCCTCGACCGCCTCGCGGACCCGGCGCTCGCGGTCGAGGCGGTGGGCGATCAGTCGCGCCGCGGTGTCGCGGACGGCCGTCCCCTCGACCGCGGGGCCGTGACCCGGAAGGAGGCGATCGGGTCCCATCACGTGGACCCGCCGGAGCGACGTGAGGTAGGCGCGCACGTCTCCCTCCGGCGCGCCGACGACGACGCTCCCCTCGGCGACCGCGAGGTCGCCGCCGACGAGCATCGACTCGTCGCCGTCCGCCGCCGCGAACGCGACGTGTTCTGGCGCGTGTCCCGGCGTGTCCACGACGCGGACCGGGCCGTCGCCGGTCGCGATCCGGGTCCCCTCGGCGACGGTCCGGTCGGGTGCGACGCCGGCCGCGGTCTCGAGGGCCTCAGCGCGCCCGACGCGCGCCCACACCGTGGCGTCGTGGCGCTCGGCGTAGTCGGCGACCGCGCCCACGTGGTCGGGATGGTGATGCGTGACCGCGACGTGGCCCACCTCGCGCTCGGCCGCGAGGGCGTCGAGTTCGTCGGTCCGACCGGCGGGGTCGACGAGGAGTGCGGGGTCAGCACCGACGACGTACGCGTTGGTCTGACCCGTGGGCGCGCGCGTCTCGACCGGCGCGCTGATTCGCGTGACTTCCATCGAGTGATCGATACCGTCGCTTGCTACCTGTTCGTTTCGCGTGGGAGTGATCTCGCTCCGGGCACCCTCGGGGCCGACGAGAGACAGGCAGATACAGGTACCGCGACCACGGAGGACGAACCAACAGATGCGCGAGGCACACCCCGTCGAGCGGGCGGTCGGGATGGCACACTACGTCAGCGACGCGCCCGGGGTGGGCGGCCACCTCCGCGAGTCGCCCGCGGACTTCCGCGTCACCGAGGTGGAGGCGTTCGAGCCCGACCCGCTCGACGCCGACGCCGGCGCGTACCCGAACGTGCTCGCGCGGGTCACGCTGCGGGGCTGGGACACCAACGACTTCGCCTCGGAACTGTCCGACCGCCTGGGAATCTCCCGCGAACGAGTGTCCTGGGCGGGGACGAAAGACAAACACGCCGTCACGACGCAGCTGTTCTCCGTCGCGAAGGCCGACCCCGAGGCGGTCCGCGCGGTCGAGATCCGCGACGCCGAGATCGAACTGCTGGGCCGGACCGGCCGCCCCGTCCTGTTCGGCGACCTGGCCGGCAACGCCTTCGAGATCACGGTCCGCGGTGTCGACGCACCCGAGCACGCCGACGCTATCACTGCGGACCTGCGGGCGTTCGCCAGCGGCGACGACGCGAGCGACGTCACTACCGCGGACGGCGACACCGAACCCGTGACCGTCGGGGTCCCGAACTACTTCGGCCAGCAACGGTTCGGCAGCAAGCGACCGGTCACCCACGAGGTCGGGCTGGAGATCCTCCGCGGGAACTGGAAGGGCGCGGTGCTGGCCTACGTCGGCAACCCGGCCGATCGCGAGCCCGAGTCGACGCGGAAAGCCCGGCAGTTCGCGGAGGAGACCGAAGACTGGGCGGGCGCGCTGGACCGGCTCCCGAAGCGGCTCGGGTTCGAGCGGTCGATGTGTCATCGGCTGGTCGAGCGACAGGAAGACGGCACCGGCGCCCTCGACGACGAGGACTACCGCGCCGCCCTCGAAGCCGTTCCCTCGAACCTCCAGCGGCTGTTCGTCAACGCCGCGCAGTCCTACGCGTTCAACCGGATGCTCTCCGAGCGGCTGGAACGTGGACTCCCCTTCCACGAGCCAGTCGCGGGCGACGTAGTGTGTTTCGCCGACGCCGACGCGCCGGAGGGCGTCGCGCTGCCGGACGCAGACCGCACCCAGCGCGTGACCGAGGACCGGGTCTCGACGGTCCGCCGGCACTGCGAACGGGGCCGCGCGTTCGTCACCGCGCCGCTCGTCGGCACCGAGACCGAACTCGCCGACGGCGAGATGGGCGATATCGAACGCGCGGTGCTGGAGGACCTGGATCTCGACCCCGCCGACTTCGACCTGCCGGGCGAGTTCGAGTCGACCGGGACGCGGCGGGCGGTCCTGCTGCGGACGGATCTCGCCGTGACCCGGGCGGCTGACGACGCGCTCGCGTTCGCGTTCACGCTCCCGAAGGGCAGTTACGCGACGGTCGTCCTGCGGGAGTATCTGAAGTGCGACCCCGACGACCTCTGAGAGCGTCAGATACGTCCGGGGCCGGTGCGTTCGGTTGTCACCGACACTCACGGAACGGGAGTTCCGCGCCGCTTTTGCCGCTCGACCGGGACGGATCCGACATGGAGTGTCGGCGTTGCGGGTCGCCGCTGGACAGACCGGGCGACTACTGTCTGGTCTGTCGCTCGGAGAACACCGACGCCGTGGTGCTGGAACTCGACCGCGACCGCGCCCGCGTGACGACGCTCGTCGACGAGGAAGTCGCCGGCGTCCGCGAGGTGACGACCACCCCGGAGGACGGCGAGGAGACGGGCGTGATCGAGCTTCGGAACTTCGCCGGTCTCGTGGCCGACGAGGTGCGACGGAAGCGCCCCGAGGAGGTGTACGCGACGGGCGACCGGGACGTGCTGCGGGCGGTCCGGGGCCAGTTGCACCACGACTTCTACCGGGTCGGCGACGGAGACGACCCCGTCGAGTCGGTGCTCTCCCGCCGGGGCGACGCGCCGCTCGAAGTGGTCGAGGCGGCGCCTCGCGAGAAGATCGGCGGGTCGCACTCGACGCTCGTCGGCGGCCGCGCGGGCCAGCGCGCCATCCAGACCGTCGCCGGCCACCCCCACGTCAAGAAGATCATCCCCGGCCCCATCGACGCCGGCGGGTCGGGCTCGCGGTCTGGCGTGCGCGCGAAAGCCACCCGCGCCGGCGAGAACGGCAACGTCCGCCTGCTCATCCGCGACGGGTCGTCCGTCCAGGAGAACCGCGTCGTCACCACCGCCCGCGAGCGCGACCTCGGCGAGGTCGTCCGCGAGGACCTCAACGAGGCGCTCCGCGAGGCCGACCTGCAGGAGTGAGCCGTCGGTCGCCGCCGCCTGATTTTCACGTTTGATACCAGATACGCATGCGACAATAGCCAAACCGACCCTATATATAATCGGGATTTATACCGGGATCGGCGAAACGCCCACTCGATGGACAGAGAGGACGGTGATGGGTTCGGATCGTACGTTCCGGACGCGATACGCGGGCGATTCGTGCTGAAGCTCGCGGCGGTCGTGGCGGTCGCGGTCGTCGTCTCGTCGGCGATCGGGCTGGTGTTCTACGCCAACGCGACCGACCGGATCGACCGCCAGTTATCGGACCGTGTAACGTCGACCGCCCAGCTCCAGGCACAGGGGCTCGAACGGTGGATCGGCGGCGTCCGCCACCAGACGCGGCTCATCTCGCAGGCGCCGCCGTTCCAGCGCGACGACCGCGAGGCGATCGACTACCACCTGCTGCGCCAGCACGGGCAGATGAGCGACTCGATTCTGGACGTGCACTACGTCGACTCGCACAGCCGCGAGGTGCTGGTGAGCACGAACGACAGCGTGGAGGGACGGAACCTCTCGCGAGCGAGCGTGCCGTGGGCGCGCGACCGCGCGGCGACGGTGGGGCGGGTGACCAACATCGCCGAACGCGTCTTCGTCGCGAGCGAACCGTACGAGTCGCCGGCCTCGGGCGAGCGGGTGCTCGCGTTCGTCAGCGCCGCGCCGAAGAACACCGAGAACCTCGTCGTGGTCGAGGCGGACCTCGAAGCGCGCGCGGCCCAGTTCCACCAGACGGTCGCCGAGGCGTCGACGACCGTCCACCGGCGGGACGGCGGTCGGGTGATGGGAACCCTCGGGGGCAACGCCACGCTGCCGGCCGCGGCCACGTCCGCCGAAGGGGCGGGCCTGACTCGCGGCGAGGGGAACGTCGTCGGGTTCGCACCCGTCGGCGGCACCGACTGGGTGGTGGCGACGGTGGTCCCGAACGCCGCCGCCTACTCGATGCGAAACTACGTCGGGTCGAGCCTGCTGGCGGGGATCGGTGCGACCGTCGCGGTGTTCGCGGTCGCGACGATCGCCTTCGGCCGTCGGTCGTCCCGGACGCTCGGCGCGTTGACCGAACGCGCTCGCGCCATCGAAGACGGCGACCTCGACGTCGACCTCTCGACTGACCGGGTCGACGAGTTCGGCCGGCTCTACGACGCCTTCGCCGAGATGCGCGACTCGCTGCGCGAGCAGATCGCCGCCGCGGAGTCCGCGCGGGACGACGCCGAGCGGGCGCGCGAGCGGGCCGAAGCGGCGCGGACCGAAGCCGACGCGGCCAGGGACGAGGCGGAGCGACTCAACGAGCGACTGGAGGCCCGCGCGAGCGAGTACGGCGACGTGATGGCCGCCTGCGCGGCGGGCGACCTGACCCGGCGGCTCGACGCCGACGCCGACAGCGACGCGATGGCCGAGATCGCGGCGGCGTACAACGACATGATGGACGAGTGGGAAGCCACGATCCGACGGGTCCGTGAGTTCGGCGACGCGGTCGGGACCGCCGCCGCGGACGTGACCCAATCGGTCGACGACGTGCGCGACCGGAGCGCGGGCGTCCGCGAGGCGGCGGAGGCGATGTCCGGCGACGCGGCGACGCAGTCCGAGAAGCTCGACGCGGTCTGGGCGGAACTCGACGACCTCTCGGCGACCGTCGAGGAGGTGTCGACCGCCGCCGACTCCGTCCGGGCCACCGCCGACGAGACGCTGGAACGCAGTGAGGCCGGCCGCGAGGCCGCCGCGGCCGCGGCCGACGCGCTCGAGGACATCGAGGACTCGACCGACGAGACGCTCGCACAGGTCGAGACCCTCGACGACCTGACGGCGGAGATCGAGGCCGTGACGGATCTCATCGGTGACATCGCCGAGCAGACGAACATGCTCGCGCTGAACGCCAACATCGAAGCGGCGCGTGCGGGGGCCGGCGGCGGGGGCGCGGGCGGCGACGGGTTCGCCGTCGTCGCCGAGGAGGTCAAGGACCTCTCCGAGGAGACGGTCGACGCGACGGCGGAGATCGAGGCGTCGATCGACCGGATGCGCGAGCAGATGGCCGCCACCGTCGACGAGGTGACCGAGACCGGCCGGCGGGTCTCCGCGGGGACCGAGACCGTCGCGGACGCGCTGGCGGCGTTCGACGACGTGGCCGACGGTATCGAGGCGACGACCGACGGCGTCCGCGAGATCGACCGCGCGACCGCCGAGCAGGCCGAGTCCACCCAGGAGGTCGTCGCGATGGTCGAGGACGTCTCCGAGATCGGCGACCGGACGGCCGCCCAGGCCGACGCGGTCGCGGACGACGCGACCGAGCAGTCGACCGTCGTCGACGAAGTCGAGCGCGACATCGAGCGGCTCGCCGACCGCGCCGCCGAACTCGACGAGGCGCTGGCCGCCTTCGACACCGGGGTCGGCGGAGACACCGACGACGGCGAACCCGCGCCCGACCGGAGCGGCGGTACCGAACTGGCGCCCGAAGCCGGTTCGGACGAGGCGCTCCCGGAGACCCCGCCGCTCGACGCCGCCGGAGCCGACGCGCCGACCGACGGCGAACGGGTCCGGTACGTCGAATCGAGCGAGGTCGTCCCGGTCGGACGGGGCGTGCCCGAACCGGCCGACGACGGTGCGAGTGAGGTCGACGACTGACGCCGTCGGGTGCGACGGAGCCGACGGGAAACCGCGGACCGATCCGGAACCGGGACCGTCTCGGCGACTCTTGTGAGCCCCCGAGCTATCGGGGGTGCAATGTGGGAACTCGGTCCCGACGCTGACGAACCGGAGTGGCGCACAGTCGAGAGTCCCTTCGAGAAGACGATCTTCGCGGTGGTCGAGACCGCCGAAGGCCCCTACGCCATCGGCGACGGCGGCACGCTGCTGGCCGACCGCGGCGGCGGCTGGGAGGTCGTCCTCGACGACGGCCCCCGCACGCGGGACAACCAGCTACGCGGGATGGGCGTGACGAGCGACGGCGAGCGGGTGTGGTTCGCCGGCTCCAGCGGCGCGCTGGGCTGTTACGACGTGGAGACCCGCCGGAAGTACGACTACTCCAACCCCAACGAGATGACCAGCACCTGGGAGGGACTGGCCGTCGCCGGCCCCGCCGGTTCCGAGAAGGTGCTGGTGGCCAACGGCTCCGGCGAGGTGCTCCCGTTCACCGTCGACGGCTTCGACGAGGACTGGGCGGCGGTCAGCAAACCCGCCTCGAAGGGGTCGACCGTCGCGGCGCTGGCCGCCTCGCCCGACGGCGTCGGGTACGCCGTCGACACCAGCGGTAACGCTTTCCGCACGACCGCCACCGACGGCTGGGAGGACATCGGTATCGTCAACGCCCAGGTGAAGTTCTACGACATCTACGCCGGCAGCGAGGGCCGCGTGTACGTCGCCGCCGGCGACGGCCGGATCTACCGCTACGACGACTCCTATCACTCCTGGACGCCGATCGGTGTCGCCGAGAAGTCCCTGCGGGCGTTCGACGTCCACGGCGACGAGATGGTCGTCATCGGTCACGGCGGGACCATCTACGAACGCGACGGCGCCTCGCGCTGGCGGAAGCTCACCTCGCCCGTCGGCGTCCAGCTGTACGACGTGTCGCTGGGGACCCCCGACATCGTCGTCGGCAATTCGGGGACGATCCTCGAACGACCGCGCGGCCAGCCCCGCGACGCCGGGACGAGTCCCGACGGCGACAACTACGACGACCGCGGCGAGTACTTCGACGCCGACGAGACGGGTCCCGGCGAGTCCGCCGGTTCCCCGACCGACTCCGGTGGGTCTACCGGCGGTGCGTCCGGCGGAACGTCGGGGGACTGAGCACCGGCCCCGGCGCCCCGGCAGTTCATCGTTCCGACGCGGACGTGTCGCCCGGCCGGTTCGACTTCGAGGCGCCCGTCCGTTCCAGGATCAGTCCGTTCGACCCGACGGCGACGGACGAGTCACCGCTCGCGACGCCGCGGATCGTCGCCGACCCGTCCCAGCGTTCGCGACGCCAGCCGGCGTCGCCCCGCGCGTACAGCGACCCGTCGGTCCCGCCGGCCATCTGGGGGTCGCCCGTCTCCAGCGCCGGCCCGCCCGTCGCCAGCGTCCGGACGGTGAAATCGCCCAGCGTGTACGGCGTCCACGCCGAGCCGTCGGCCGGGCCGCCGTAGACGCGGCCGTTTCCACCGCCGACGAGCACGCGGTCGGGCGTCGCGTCGACGGCGTAGAAGCCGTTTCCAGCCCCGTCGACGCCGATCCGTTCCCAGCCCTCGGAGCCTGTCGTCCGGTAGACGGCCGCGTTGCTGTCGACCGCGTAGCCGATACCGTCCGCGGCGGCGAGGGCGGTGACGGCCGTGTCGCCCGACGGGCGAGTCCTCGGCCCCCAGTCGGGGGTCCGGCCCGAGACCGTCCCGGGGAAGACGTGGCCGCTCCCGTCGGCGACGAGCAACTTCTCCGAGCCGCGCGGGCCGTCGACCGCCAGCGCGCCGAAGGCGTCGGTGATCCCCCGCGGTTGCGAGCGGTCGACCCGCCGGCCGGTCGGCAGGTCGTAGCACCCCAGGGCGCCGTTGGCGCCGGCGAACCACACCCGCTCGCCGTCGCCCGTCGCGTCGACCGCGCGGAGGGTCTCACCGCGAGCGCTCGGGCCGTCCTCGACGACGACGCCCCAGGTTCCGTCGCCAGCGCGGGCGACGACGGCGCCGCCCGCAGCGACGGCGCAGGGTCCCTGCGCGGTGACAGTCACGTCGTGGTACGTGGTCGGCACCGGCGAGTCGACGGCCGTCCAGCGGGCCGGCGAGTCACCGGACGCGAACTCCCACATGCCCGGAGTCGGCGCGGTTCGGACATAAGCGGGCGATCAGCTCCCGGTCGCGGGACGGTCACGGCGACGGGAGCGTCGCGGTCGCTTTTGGCCCGGGTCGGCCAAACGGGGGCGAGCCGACGGGGCGGAGCGACACATGCCAGGAGACACGACGACCGACCGCGAGGAGAGCCGGGACGAGGGCGGCGACCGCGGTGCGAGCACCGGGGACGGAGCGGCCGATCCCGCCGCGCTCGCGGTGGCACGGGCTGAGGCCCGCCACACGCTCGCCGAACAGATCGACGCGCTGACCGCGACCGACGCCAAGGCGCTCAAACTGGTGCAGTTCTCGACCGGGCTACTCGGCGTCGTCCTCTCCGTCCTGTCGTTCGCCGGTCCCGGCCCGCGAGCGGCGGCGAACCCGTACCTGGTCGCCGGGACGGGACTGCTCGTCGTCGCGGCCGTCGTCGCCGTCGTGGCCTACACCGCGACGGCGCGCGTGGTCGGTATCGACGGCGACAGCCTCCGACGGACGACCCGGGGCGTCTCCGAGCCGGCGCTCGAACGCGCGCTCATCGAGGAGTACGCCGACTGGATCCGGTTCAACGCAGTCGTCAACCGCAGGGGCGCCCTGCTGGTGACGATCACGCTCCTGTGCGTCCTCGGCGGGATCCTGGCGTTCGCGCTCGGGGTCCTGCGCGCGACGCTCGGCCCGCTGCACCCGACCGTCCCGCTGGCGGCGCTGGGCGTCCTCGCGGCGGCCTGCTACGCGACCCGGGCCCACCGACAGGTCCTGCGGGTGCACGCGACGGACCGTCCCAGCTACGGGGACGCCGCCGACGGGGAACGGTCCGGAGCCGAGTCGACGCCCCCGCGGATCGACGGCCAGGAGGCGTTCGTCGGCGACAGCGTCGAGGACCCCGACTGAGCGGGCGGCGCGCAGGTCGCCGAGAGTCAGCGCGACTCGCAGGGTTTATACGGCCCACTGCCGGACGATACGTTACTATGGCTGAACAGCAGGGACGAACCGGAAGCGCGGGGCGATTCGGCGCGCGCTACGGCCGTGTCGCCCGCCGCCGCGTCGCCGAGATCGAGGGCGAGATGAACGAGGACCACGAGTGCCCCAACTGCGGCGAGGACCGCGTCGACCGCCAGGGCACCGGCATCTGGGAATGTGGCTACTGCGGCCACACCTTCACCGGTGGCGCGTACAGTCCGACGACCCCCGGCGGCCGGACGGTCACCCGGTCGATCCGCGCCGCACTCGCCGACGACGAATGAGCTACAAGTGTTCCCGCTGCAAGCGTGACGTCGAACTGGACGAGTACGGCGGCGTCCGCTGTCCGTACTGCGGCCACCGCGTGCTCCTGAAAGAGCGCAGCCGCGACATCAAAGCAGTCGACGTCGAGTAGCGCGACCCAGCCGTGGACCACGAAGCCGTTTTCGAGTGTGCGTATCCCGACGCCGAGCGCGCGCGCCGCGTCGAGCGCAGCGTCGCCGTCGAGGTCGGCGACATCGAGGGCGACCGCACGACCGCCAGCCTCGACCGCGACGGCGCGACCCTGACCGTGACCGTCAGTGCCGCCGACCTGGTGGCGCTCCGGGCCGGCTGTAACACCTGGCTGTCGCTCGTCTCCGTCGCCGAGGACTGCGGCGCGGCTCTCGCGGAGTGACGGCCGATCGCGGCCGTCCCAGGCCCACAAGTTATGCATCTCGACGCGGTATCGTACTCCCAGTAACCATGGGTCACAAGCACGTGCGGGTGGGACCAGCGTGAGCGAGCGCGCCGAGGGTCGCGAGGCGGTGGCCGATCCCGTCGTGGCCGAACTGCTCGACGCCGTCGGGGACCCGGCCGTCGTCTGCGACGCCGACGGGACGATCCGGGCCTGGAACGGCCCGTTCGCCGAGCGGATCGACGACGAGCCGCGGGACTCGTCGCTGGCGGGCGTCGTCGACTGCCCGAGCGACCCGCTGGAACGGGCGGTCGAGACCGGCGAACGGACGATCGGGAGCGGGCCGGTCCGGACGAGCGGTCGGGAGGTGACCGTCGCCGTCCGCCCGGTCGAGCGCGAGGGCGCGGTCACGACCGCCGTGGTGACGCTGTCGGACGCGACGGACCCGTTCGAGACGGAGCGCGCGCTCTACGAAGCCAGCGTCGACGCGGCGGCCGACGCCGTCTACGTCGTCGACCGGTCGCACACGATCCGGGCCGCCAGTGACGGGTTCGAGCGCTTTACCGGCATCCCGACCGACCGCGTCGAGGGGCGGGACGTGGACCGCCTGCGCGAACTCGGGATCATCGACGGCGAGATCTTCCACGAGGGGATGCGGGCGCTGCGCGAGCTGTTCGCGGGCGCGGTCGACAGCCACACCATCACCTCGAACGTCCGGCTCGACGACGGGATGGGGCACGTCGAGAACCGGCTGGCGCCGATCGAGCGCGACGGCGAGGTGGTCGCGGTCGTCAACGTCGTCCGCGACGTGACCGAGCGCGAGCGCCGCCGGGAGGCCCTGGCGGCCAACCGCGAGCGGCTGTCGACCATCATGGACGACCTGCCGGTGATGATGGTCGTGGTCGACGAGGAGGGCCGGGTCGACCACTGTCAGGGGCTCGACTTCGACGCGCTCGTCTGCGACCGCTCGGAGTTCCTGGGCGAGCCCGTCGAGGCGTTCGAGCCGGTGTGTCCGGACCTGATCGAGGGGTTCCACCGCGCGCTCGACGGCGAGACGACCGACGCGACGGCGAGGATCAACGACCGGACCTACAAGACGTGTTTCGAGCCGCTCTCTGGGTCCGAGCCCGCGGACGGCGACGCGGACGTCGCGGCGCCCGCGGGTGCTATCGCCGTCGCCATCGACATCACCGACCGAACGCGGCGGGAGGCCCAACTCCGGGCCCGCGAGCGGGAACTGCGCGCGGTCATCGAGAGCAGCGCCGACCCGATCGCGATGCAGGACGTCGACGGCCGCTATCAGGTCATCAACGAGGCGATGGTCGAGACGATGGACGACGACCGGGACTCGATCGTCGGATCGACGCCGGACGCGGTGTTCGACGAGCGGTTCGCGACGCGCCTCGAATCCCACCGTCGCGCGGTACTGGACGCCGAGCGGGCCCGCGTCGTCGAGGAGACGGTCGCCGGCGAGCCGACGGAGGAGACCGTCCAGTTGACGTTCGCGCCGTATCACGGTCCCGACGGCGAGGTGCAGGGGACCGTCAGCATCGCCAGGGATATCACGGAGCTGGAGCGCCAGCGCGGCGAACTGGAGACGCTGGCGGAGATCCAGGAGCTCGTCCAGGAGAGCGTCCGGGCGCTGACGGGGGCGACGACCAGCGAGGCGATCAAAGAGAGCGTCTGCGAGCGGCTGGCCGACTCGGAGTACTACGAGTTCGCCTGGATCGGCCAGCGGGAGACCTCCGAACGGGAGGTGACCCCGACCAACTGGGCGGGGATCGCCGACGACTATCTCGAGGAAACCACGGCCACGGTCGCGGCCGGCGACCGGGGCGGCGGTCCGGCCGGCGAGGCCTACCGCACCGGCGAGGTGCAGGTCGTCCACGACGTGACGAGCGACCCGGTTTTCGAGCCCTGGCGCGAGGCCGCGGTCGAGAGCGGGTTCGGGTCGATGATCGCGGTGCCGCTGACCCACGGGTCGACGACACACGGTCTGCTCGCGGTGTACGCCGACCGCCCGAACGCCTTCAGTAAACGGGAGATATCGGGCTTCGAGACGCTCGGGGCGGCGGTCGGGTTCGCGCTCGCGGCGGCCCAGTACCGCCGGCTCGTCGAATCGGACTCCGTCCTCGAGCTGGAGTTCGAGGTCCTCGGCGAGACGCCGCTGGTCGCCGCCAGCGACGAGCACGACTGCCGGTTCGAGATCGACCACGCGGTCCGGACCGGCGACGACCGCGTCGTCAACTACCTCACCGTCGAGGGCGCCGACCCCGAGGTCGGCGCGGCGGCCGCTCGCGAACTGCCCAACCTCGAGGCGCTCCGCGAACTCGACCGCGAGGACGGCCCGCACTTCGAGATGACGCTGACCGACTCCGTCTTTCGGTACCTCGCCGACGCCGGCGCGCGCGGCAAGCGCGGCGTCATCGAGGACGGCGTCGGCACCATGCTCGTCGAAGCGCCGGCGGACCTGGACGTGCGCAAGGTCACCGAAGCGATGGACGCCCGGTTCCCCGACGTGAACCTGGCCGCCAAGCGCGAGCGACACCGGACCGACGCCCCCTGGTGGCCGAACCACGGCGACATCGGCGCTCGACTGACCGACCGCCAGCGCGCGGTCCTCAAGACCGCCTACTACAACGGCTACTACGACTGGCCCCGCGACGCCGACTCCGAGACGCTCGCCGACTCGCTCGACATCGCCTCGACGACCTTCCTTCAACACCTCCGCAAGGGCCATCGCCGCGTTCTCGAAGCGATGTTCGACTCGCAGTGACGCCCACTCGACCGGATACGGTTTCGGCGCGAAATGTATGAATATAAGACAGGTGAACGGAGCGACAGGAGCCCTAGACTTCTAGGGCCGATATTCTTGATGGAGAGCGAGCAACGGTAGGGTAGACGGGTATGAGTGAACGGAGCGGGTCAAGCGACGGAGGACGCGGTCGCACGAAGCCTGCGGTCGACGACCTGGAGGGGGATCGACCGTTCATCGACACGGTGTTCGAAGCGCTCTCGGACTGGCGGCGCCGCGAGGTCTGCCAGTTCTTCCGGGAGGGCGACGTGAGCACGGCGACGGTGGACGAACTGGCGATGCTGCTCGCGGCCAGCGAGCCGGCCGGCCTCGGGGAGCCGCGCGGGCGCAGCCACGACGAGTTCGCGACCGAGCTGGTGGAGACGCATCTCCCGCGGCTCGACGCGGCGGGCGTCGTCGACTACGACGACCGCTCGGACACGGTCCGCTACTGGGGCCAGCCGACCGTCGAGAAGTGGCTCGAACACGTCACCGAGGTCGACGGCCGAACCAACTGACGGCCGCGCCGGCGCGGCGACCGGAAGGAGTCGCGCGTGCCCGGTCGGCCCGCCGGGGGTCGACTATCGCCGGCCCGACCGGAAAGCGGGGGTTTTTCACCACGGGTCACCCACGGAGAGGTATGCAGGGTAATCTGCCGCCTGAAGCACAGGAGAAGCTCGAGGAACTGCAGGATCTGCAGGAGAAGGCCCAGCAGGTCGCCGCGCAGAAACAGCAGGCCGAGACACAGCTCCAGGAGGCCCAGACGGCCCTCGACGAGCTCGAGGACATCGACGAGGACGCCGGCATGTACCGCCGCGTCGGCGAGCTGCTCGTCCAGACCGAGTACGACGAGGCCAACGACGACCTCGAAGAGAAGGTCGACAGTCTCGAAGTGCGCGTCGAGACGCTGCAGAAGCAGGAGGAGCGCGTCCAGGAGCAGTTCGAGGAACTCCAGACGGAGCTCCAGAACATGCTTCAGGGCGGCGGCATGGGCGGTCCGGGCGGCCCGGGTGCCGGCGGCGCGTAGATGCCGACCGACGACGCGGCGGCCGACGGGGGCGCCGACGCTGACGCCGGGGCCGACGACCCCTCCGATCAGGCGGTCGTCGAGACCGCGGCCGAGGCCGCCGATCGCGTCGTCTTCTCGCGACTCGACCGGTCGGCGGTCGACGACCTCGACGTGACCGTCACCTTCGAGGACGGAATTTTGGAGGTCGACGTGTACCTCAACGCGCCCGACGCGTCGGGCGACCCCGACCGCGTCGCCGACGACGCCGCTCTCGCCGCGCGCGGCGCCGTCGACGACCTGTTCGAGTGACCGGCCGACCCTTCGGCCGGCGACGCCACTCCGGTAGTGGGAACGCCGGTCGCGCGACCGCTCTTCTCACGCGCTCCGCTCGCGACGGCGTCGCTCGGCGGGAGCCGACCGGCCGGAGACCCCTCGGCGGCCTCAGTCGTAGTCGAGGTCGCCCACCGCGGGGTCGTCGTCGTCGACGACGCGGTTGCCGACGAAGCCCGACCGGAAGGCGATCCACGCGAGCACGCTCATGAAGAGGATCGGTGGCAGGATCATGAACCCCCACAGCGGGTTGATCCCCCACCACAGCAGGAGGAGTACGTCCGCCAACCCGAGCATGAGGAAGGGCGCTACCGCCAGCGCGGCCCACTTCCGGTCGTACCCGCCCTCGTCACTCTCGACCATAGTCGACGTTGGTGGCCGACCGCAAAAAGCGACGCGTTCTCGCGCGTGACCGGTCGCGGGCGGCGGTGGGATCACCCGCCGCGCAGGTACTTGTCCCACGGTAGCAGTTAACAGGTTCGGGTCGGAAGAGAGGGCACGCATGGGGGAGAACCGACCGCGTCGGCGCGTGCGGCCGCTGGGACAGTTCGTCGCGGCGGCCGTCGCGGGCGCGGTGCTGTCGGAACGGGTCGCCGCGCACTCGGGGTCGCTCGGCGGGTCGGTCGCCTCGGCGACCGTGCCGACGTGGCTGACAGTGCTGACGGGGGGTATCGTCGTCGGCGGATCGTTCCTGTTCACGACCCTCCTCACGGACCACGACGCGATGCGCGGGGTGAACTGGTGGCGCCTCGCCGTCCCGACGCCGACTCGGCTCCGCCGGGGGGTCGTCTCGCTCGTCCGCGCGTGCTCGGTGGGCGTCCTCTTGGCCGTGCTGGCGACCGGATTCGTCGGCCCGCGCGAGGGGGTCCGGAACTTCGCGCTCCTCCTGGTGTGGGTCGGCTGGTGGGCGGGGTACACGGCGACGACGTACCTCGTCGGGGACACCTGGCCGGCGCTGAACCCCTGGCGCGCGCCGCTGGCGGCGGTCCGGTGGGCCCGCGGGCCCGGCGGTGACGACGACCGCGGCATCGACTCGGTCGTCGGCGAGGTCTCGCTCCCGGCGTCGTGGGGCGTCTGGCCGGCGGTCGCCGGCCTGCTCGCGCTCGTCTGGCTGGAGGTCGTCAGCCCGGTCGGGGAGAACCCGCGCCTGCTCGCCGGCGTCGTCCTGGCGTACACGCTGGTGACCGTCGCCGGGTCGCTCGCGGTCGGCGAGGCGTGGTTCGAGCGGGTCGACCCGGTGAGCGCCGTCTTCGCCGCCTACGGTCGCGTCGCGCCGCTTCGACGCGACGCCGACGGCTCACTGTCGCTCCGGCTCCCCGGCACGGCCCTGACCGAGGACCCCCTGCCGGAGCGACCCGGCGAGGTCGCCTTCGTCGTCGCGTTGCTGTGGGTGACGACCTACGACGGCCTCGTCGCGACGCCGACGTGGGCCCGCGCGGTCGGCCCGCTGGTCGAGGCCGGCGTCTCCGCGCTGGTCGTCTACGCCGCCGTCCTGATCGCGGGGTTCGTCCTGTTCGTCGGCGTCTACCGGCTGGCCGCGCGGCGGGTGCGCGAGACCGCCGACACCTACGTCACCGCCCGGGCCATCGAGCGGTGGTTCGCGCCCGCCCTGCTGCCCATCGCCGCTGGCTACCACCTGGCGCACTTCCTCGGGTACTTCCTCGGGCTCGCGCCCGCGCTCGCGGCCGTCGCGACGAGCCCGCTCGCGCCGACGGCCTCGCCGCTCGCGCTCGTCCTTCCGGGCTGGTTCGGCTCGGTGAAGCTACTGTTCGTCCTCGGCGGGCACGTGCTGGCCATCTGGGTCGCCCACTCGCTGGCGTTCGAGCTGTTTCCCGGCGTGCTGGCGGCCATCCGGAGCCAGTACCCCTCGGTGGTGGTGATGGTCTTTTACACGATGACCTCTCTATGGGTGATCACGCAACCGTACGCGCCACCGCCGTACGTGTGAGACATGCCCGGCGAGACTACCCCACCGCACGCCGACCGCGCGCCCGCTCTCCGTCCGAGCCGCGACACCGCGGTACCGGCCGACGAGGTGCCCGCGGCGACCTGTCCCCACTGCGAGTGCCCGTTCCGGAGCGAACACGCCAGGGACCTCCACGTCGGCGAGCGCCACGACCCGACGCCGTCCGAGCGCGAGCGCTACGAGGCCGCCCTGGAGACCGAGCGCGACGACCTGTGGCTGTTCCACGCCAAGGCCGTCGTCGCGCTGGGCGTCACCTACGCCGCCACCGTGATCCTCTACATGGTCGTCCTCGGCAGTTTCTTCTGACGAGGGCGTCGCTGGCGGTCGAGCAGTCGACCGAAAATACCGCAGGCACGGTGACGCGCCGGACAGGAACGGCCCGAGCGCGTCCGGGAACCGCGTGTGACTCCGACTCGGGGAACTGCGTCTTCAGCGGACACCCGGTTACGGGGCGGGCGTGGCGGTCGCGGTACCGACGTCGTCGGTCGGCGCGTTGCCCGCCGCGCCCGAGCCGTCGGGCGTCAGCGCGCTGATCGTCTCGCCCAGCGACTGGGCACCGTCGACGGCGCCGCCCGCGAAGTTCCCGACGGTCTCGTGGATATCGCTCACGAAGTCGGGCACCTGCTCGGGCATGTCGACGGGCGGCCCCTGACTCCCGTTCGCGTCGTCGGCCGCACCCGCTGCGGGCACGTCCGCCGGCGGACCGCGGCGGGCGTCGCTCGCGTTCTCGCTCGCCTCGGAGTCGTTCGCAGTCTCGTCAGCGCGCTCGCCCGCCTCGTTCCCGTCGGACTCGTCCGTATCGTCCGCTGCGTGGTCGTCGGCCTGTGCGTTCCCGTCCTGCGCGTGGTCGGGTGCGTTGCCCGGCATCGCCATCGCGGCGCCGGTCGCGACCAACAGGACGCTCGCGAACACCGCGACGAGTTTGAGTTTCATGGTGGGTCTGCCTCCGCTCGACCCTGGCCGCCGATCGCACTTGAAGGGGGCAAGCGCTCGTCCCCAGTTAGCTCGATTTCAGCCGATTTATCCGGTTTGTCGCGACGCTTCACCCGGTTCAACGGCGCTTCGACCGCCCGTCTCCGCTGTGGGCGGTACGAGCCGGTAGTCGGGCAGTGTCCCCGGGCGGCGCGCGCTCGCGAGGACCGGGACGGGCGGCCACCCGAACCGCGTTCAGTTCGGGTTGCTTACTGTTCGACGAGCTGTTTTTGCTCTTCGAGCGTTTCTTCGTGGTCTTCGACAGCATTTCCCCGAGCTTCCGTATCTCCACTGATACGGCCTGCCAATTCTTTCAGACGGTCCTGTTTCCCATAGAGGACAAGTGTATCCCCCTGTTTCACCTCCACATCAGGCTGCGGCGCACCGATGTACGAGTCGTCCCGGCGGACGCCGAGTATCAACACGCCCTCGCTCGGTAGATCCAGTTCAGTAATCGTCTTCTCTGCCAGCCAATCTCCGGCGTCGATCTCCACCTCAGAGACGCGATACTCGCGTTGCAACCCAAGTAACTGGGAATAGTCCGTGACCTCCAGCTCCGTCGTCTTACTGAGCGCCCACTCGATGAGTGGCGTAACGAGGCGGTTGAACCATCGGCTCCGTGCGAACAGAATGATCACACCGGCGCCACCGAGAATGGACAGCAAGTTCACCAGGTTCTCACCGCCAGTACGCGTGAACGAAACGACGAGCGACGAAATTGCACCGAGGAGTCCGATACTACCGAGCCGAATGAGCGCCTTCACGGTTTTGCGGCGGCCTGCCGTGGTGACGGCCTGTTCGGCTTCCTCGGTCGTATAGCCGGCTCCAGAGAACGCTGACGTGGCCTGGAAGGAGGCCACATCCGGTGAGAGGCCCGTCATCTCCAGCGCGATCGAGCCAATACGTACGATCAACAGTGAGAGCGCGAAGATGACCAGGAGCGACAGTACCGGATACGTGGCAACCATACTGTGAGGTGTGTTCCCGAATCTGTAAACATTACCACCAACGCGACCGACGCGATCCGCACCGAACACCGCTCCCGTCCCCGTGACGCAAACCTTATGTACAACTCTGTCCGTTAGTGAACATCAATGAGTACTGGTGGCGATATCGCACCGAAGGTGCGGTCGATACTCGACGCGGCCCGCGAGCGAGCGGCGGCGCGGGAGAGCGCGGACGGCGAGCGGGTCACCGTGGACGCACGCTCGCTGACGGGGGCGTTCGAACGGGCCGAGGCCGACGGGCGCGTGCCGGTGATCGCGGAGGTCAAGCCGACGAGTCCGACGACCGACGGCGAGCGCGACGACGACCCGGTCGAGCTGGCGGAGTCGATGGTCGCGGGCGGCGCGGCCGCGCTGTCGGTGTTGACCGAGCCCGAGCACTTCGGCGGGTCGACCGACGCGCTCGAACGGATCCGCGCGGCGGTCGACGTGCCGGTCCTCCGGAAGGACTTCGTGGTCCGCGAGGCGCAACTCGACGCCGTCGGCGCGGACGTGGTCCTGCTGATCGTCCGCTTCCTCGACGAGGAGGGGACCGACGACCTGGCGGACCTGGTCTCGGCCGCGCGCGAGCGGGGCTTTCAGGTGCTCGTCGAGGCCCACACGGCCGAAGAGGTCGAGCGGGCGGTGGCGGCGGGCGCCGCGGTCGTCGGGGTGAACAACCGCGACCTGGCGAAGCTGGAGGTCGATCTTGGGACGTTCGAGGCGGTAGCGCCCGAAGCGCGGCGGCTTGTCCGCCGCGGACAGTCAAGCGGTGAAACCGCGCGACAGGTGCCGGAAAACGTCACCCTGATTGCGGAGAGCGGCATAGCGACGACGAACGACGCGGCGCGGATGCGCGAGGCGGGAGCCGACGCCCTGCTTGTGGGGTCGGCGATCATGGACGGCGACGTGGAAGCTAACACCCGGGACCTCGTGACCGCGGCGGCGGACCCCGGGCGAGCGGAGACGGAGACACACCAATGAGCACAGACGACGCGAAGTTCGGCGAGTACGGTGGACAGTTCGTGCCGGAGTCGCTGATGCCGGCCATCGAAGAGCTTACCGACGCCTACGAGCGGTACGTCCTCGACAACGAGGACGGCTTCGTGGACGAGTTCCGGCGACGACTCGCCGACTTCGGCGGGCGACCCCTGCCGCTCCAGCACGCCGAGTCGCTGTCGGCCCGGTACGACACCGAGGTGTACCTCAAGCGGGAGGACCTGCTCCACGGCGGCGCGCACAAGCTCAACAACGCTCTCGGGCAGGTGCTGCTGGCGAAGTACATGGGCAAAGAGCGGATCGTCGCGGAGACGGGCGCCGGCCAGCACGGCACGGCGACGGCGATGGCCGCCGCCCATCTGGACATGCCCTGCGAGATCTACATGGGCGAGACGGACATCCGACGCCAGCGACCCAACGTCTTCCGGATGAAGATCAACGGCGCCGAGATCACCCCCGTCACGACGGGGCGGGGGACGCTCAAGGAGGCCATCTCCGAGACGATGCGCGACTGGGCGACCACCGTCGAGACCACCCACTACGTCATCGGGAGCGTCGTCGGCCCGGCGCCGTTCCCGCGGATGGTCCGTGACTTCCAGTCGGTCATCTCCGAGGAGGCCCGCGAGCAGGTACAGGAGAAGGCCGGCCGCCTGCCGGACGCCGTCCTCGCCTGTGCCGGTGGCGGGTCGAACACGATGGGCGCGTTCCACCACTTCGTCGACGATCCGGACGTGGACCTCTACGCCGTCGAGGCCGGCGGCTCGTCGCTCGACGTGGACGAGGAGAAGGGCGTCGCGCCCAACTCGGCGTCGCTGTCGACCGGCGAGGAGGGCGTCCTCCACGGCGCGCGCACGAAGCTCCTGCAGGACTCGAACGGCCAGATCATGGAATCGCACTCCGTCTCGGCGGGCCTGGACTACGCCGGCGTCGGACCGGAACTGGCCCACCTCGTCGACGAGGACCGGGTCGACGCGGTCAACGTCGACGACGACAGCGCCCTCGAAGCGTTCCACCGGCTCTCACAGGACGAGGGCGTCATCCCGGCGCTGGAGACGGCCCACGCCTTCGGCTACCTCGAAGAGCACCACGACGAACTCGGTGATCTCGTGATCGTCAACGTCTCCGGCCGCGGCGACAAGGATCTGGAGACCGTGCTGGAGGAGACGGAGAAGCGCGACCTGGACGTGGCGCCGGACATGTCGGTGCTCCGCGCGGCCGCCGGGAGCGGGGGTGATCTGTGATGGGACTGGAGCGCGTCTTCGCCGACGAGCCGGCGTTCGTCCCCTACGTCGCGGCCGGGGACCCGACGTACGAGGAATCGCTGGAGTACGTCGAGGCGCTCGAACGCGGCGGCGCCGACGTGATCGAACTCGGCCTGCCCTTCTCCGAGCCCATCGCCGAGGGGTCGACCATCCAGGAGGCGGTCGTCCGCTCGCTGGAGGGCGGGATGACCCCCGACCGGTACTTCGAGTTCGTCGAGGATCTGGCCGTCGAGGTGCCGCTGGTCTGTATGACCTACTACAACCTGATCGCCCAGTACACCCACCCGGAGACGGGCGAGACGGGACCGCGGGCGTTCGCCCAGCGCGCGGACGAGGTCGGTATCGAGGGGTTCGTCGTCGTCGACCTCCCCGCCGAGGAGGCCGGGCCGCTCCGGGCGGCCTGCGACGAGTTCGGCCAGGACCTGGTGTTCATCATCGCGCCGACCACCCGCGGCGAGCGCCTGGAGCGGATGCAGGAGCACGTCTCGGGGTACGTCTACGTGCAGGCGCGGCTGGGCGTGACGGGCGCCCGCGACGACGTGTCCGACCAGACCGAGGAGTCGCTCGCACGGGTCGACGACTGGGACGTGCCCAAGGCGGTCGGGTTCGGTATCAAGACGGGCGAGCACGCCGAGCGCATCGTCTCGGCGGGCGCCGACGGGATCATCGTCGGCTCGGCGCTGGTCGACATCGTCGCCGACGGGGCCGACCCCGACGTGGACCAGCCGTTCGCCGAGACCGCCCAGCGGCTCGAATCGAAGGCCCGCGAACTCAAGGAGGGCGCGCTGGCCGGCGCCGAGCGGGCCGCCGCCGAGCAGTCCGACTGACGCGAAGACGCACGCTTTTGCGCGCCGTTCCTCGCTCTCACGTCGCTCTCGACCGGTCGGACAGCGCGTCTCCCGTCGAGTCGATCGTTCGCTCGCGCCGCCGCAGGACGCCGTACAGCGGGAGCGCCGCGACCGCGCCGAACCCCGTCGCGACGACGAAGAACGTGACGCCGTCGCCGCGGACGGCTGGCGGGACGGCGTCGGCGCCTATCACCGGATCCGACCGCGCGTCGTCGAGGCCGAGCCGTCCGAGTACCGAAGCCGCGAGCGGGCTGGCGTCCGGGCCGTACTGGTCGGCGACGGGCGCCGAGTCGTTGACGTGGCGTTCGAGCCAGGCGTCGTCGGGTTCGCCGGTGACTTCGGCGACCGCCTGTTCGAAGACGGCGTAGGTGACGACGCCGTCGTGGCGGTTGAGCCGTCGGACCACGGCTTCGAGCGAGCGCTGACCGTACGTCCGCTCGCGGATGCGCCGGTCGAGGACCGCGAGCGTCCGGGCGCCCTTGCGCTGGGGCACGTCGTCGCTGGCCCAGGTGGTCGAGTCGGTGAGCGTCGCCGTCGACGGGGCGCCGTCGAGGTGCGTTTCGACGGCCGACCGGTCGATCAGCCCCTGTTCCTCGCTCAGTCGGGCGGCGTAGTACTCTGCGCTCGCCTCGCGGAACCAGGACATCTCCGGAGCGAGGCGGAACGACTGGCGCGTGTGGACGTACTCGTGGAGCCAGACGGCCTCGGCGGTGTCCAGCCGCGCGCCGGCGTTGACCCAGAACTCGTCGTGCGCCGGGACGGTCTCGCCGCCCCAGCGCACGGACGCGGGCGCCGCGAACGCCAGCGTCGATCCGTCGCGGTCGCCCACGTCGAGGTCCCGGGCCGCCCGCGCCAGCGCGTCCGCGACGCGTTCGGCCGTCGCAGTCGACATCGCGTCCGGGGGGACGACGAGGTCGATCCGGCCCGCGGGCGTCGACCGGGAGACGGTCTCGTGATCGCCGACGAGCGCGTACCGGTCACCGAATATCCCGGTGTCGGCCGGGAGGTTCCCCCGGGCTTCGACCAGCGGCCAGACCCGCTCGACGGCCCCGTCGGCCACCCACTGGAGTTCGACGAACGGCGTGCGGGTGAACGCCCACGCCTCGCCCGTCGCCGTCTCGTTCGGATCGGCCGCGTTCGGCGGGACGACGACCGACACCGAGGCGGACCCCTGGCCCGTCCAGCGCAGTCGCGTCAGGTTCGACTCGGCCACGCGCTCGAACCCGCCCGTCTCGACGACGCGGGCCGACCCGCGGACGACCAGCCACGCGCGGTCGGCGTCGGCCGGCCGCGCGAACCGCAGGTCGTACCGGACCCCCTCGTCGACGCGCGCTACCGTCACCGCCGCCGTCGGGGCCGCGTCCGTGGCGCGCCCGTCGCCGCCCCACCGGTCGACTGCACCCCCGTCGCCCGCCGACGGCGTCGCACCCGCTACTCCGACCGCCGGTATCGCCAGCGAGAGTGCGATCGTCGCGACGAGCGCCGATACGGCGTACGACCGTTTCACTGGCTTCGAATCACGTATGGGAGTGTAAATCGCTACCGCGCCACGTATCGAGAATGATAATAAACTCTGCCGGAGTGTGCGGGCGTCTCTCGCGGCGGCGTCGGTGGTGGTCGGGACGGGGCGTCGCCGGGGACGCGGGGTGCGGTCCGTCGGTGGGGTGCAGGGGGCAGTCGGTGCAGTACGGGCCGCAACCGGAAGGCAAATAACCGTACTTGCCACACCCTCACACAACATGACCGCAGGGAAAGACGCGCGCCTCGCCCGCATCGGGACAGGGGGGCGCCACCTGATCGTCCCGATGGACCACGGCATCACGATGGGTGCGGTGAAAGGCCTCGTCGACATCGAAGCGACCATCGACGCCGTCACGCGCGGCGGCGCCGACGCCGTGCTCACCCAGCGCGGCGTCGCCGACCGCGTCCACCCGAACGTGAACGACGCCGGCTACATCGCTCACCTCAACGGCTCGACGACCATCGGCCCCGACGAGAGCGACAAGCGCATGACCGGCACCGTCGAGGACGCCATCCGCGCGGGCGCCGACGCCGTCTCCTTCCACATCAACGTCGGCAGCGAGCACGAGCCCGACCAGATCACCCAGCTCTCGGAGGTCACCAGCGAGGCCGAGCGCTACGGCCTGCCCACGCTCGCGATGGCCTACGCCCGCGGCCACGACGTGCGCGACGACGACCCAGAACTGTTCGCCGAGGACCTGGGCCACGCCGTCCGGCTGGCCGAGGAACTGGGCGCCGACGTGGTCAAGACCGCCTACAGCGGCACCGCCGACACCTTCGACCGCGTCGTCGAGTCCACGTCGCTGCCGGTCGTCATCGCCGGCGGCTCGAAGGGCACCGACCGCGAGACGCTCTCGATGGTCCGCGGCGCCGTCGACGGCGGCGCCGACGGCGTCTCGATGGGCCGGTCGATCTTCCAGCACGACGACCCCGAAGCCATCACCCGCGCCGTCGCCGCCGTCCTCCACGACGACGCCTCCGCCGAGGAGGCCATCGAAGTCGCGGGACTGCCCGTCGAGGCCTAAGCGGTTCGACGACCGCGGTCACGGACGACCCCTCCGTTTTCAGATCCGATCGACGACGAACAGCGCCGCCAGTGCGACGAGCCCGCCGGCGAAGAACGCGAGGCCGACGACGACGGGGTCCGGTCCGGCCGCGGTCGGTGCCGCGGGCGGCGCGGTCATGTTGATCGCCAGGTCGCCGGTCGCCGATCCCGCTCGTTCGCGCCTCCCCACCACCAGCGCCACGGCGACGGCGCCGACCGCCAGCACCCCTACGACGCCGACTAGCCGCTCCAGTAGCCGACGCAGCGACGACTCCGGCTCCTCGCCGGCGAACAGCACCAGCGACTCGTCGGCCGGCGCGTAGACGGTCATCTCCGACCCGCTCTCGGAGTACCAGGTGTCGACCGCCTCGACGAGGTCGGCTGCCTCGAGCTTCGTCAGGTGATACTGGACGTTCTGGACACTCGTGTCGACCGCCTCCGCCAGCTCCGAGGCCGGCCGCGGCTGGTCGTGGAGTTCCAGCAGCAGCGAGCGGGCGGTCTCCGAGCCCAGCGCGTCGAACACCTCCTCGGCGTCGGCCTCGGCCAGGTCGACCAGTTTCGGCTCCCGGTCGTCCACGTCCGGCTCCGACCGCAGTGGGAAGATGCTCACGTCGCGTCGGCCTCCTCGGTCACGATATCCCCCGTTTCCGCCCGGTATCCTTGAACCTGCGGGCCGCGTAAACGGTCGTTTTAGCTCGCGATACCCTGAGGAGATAGCCGGCGCTCCGTCGGGGTATGGACGGTCGCACTCGCTCGCTGGCGCTCCTTGCGGTGTTCGCGGTGGCGGTGATCCCGGCGTGTCTCGGTGCTAGCTCCGCCCCCGAAGGCGAGGCGGTCGACTTGGGACCCATCGAGATGGCACCGACCTGTTCGGGGAACGAAACGACGCCCGGCGTCGGCTCCGCGGGCGCGCTCCCCGTCAGCGCGGGCGGGTTCGAACTGACCGCGAATCGGTCGGTCGTCGCTCGCGGCGAGCCGATCGGGTTCGAGTTGACGAACGTGGCCGACGGTCGCGAGTCGAGCGGCACCCGCCACCGCTATGCCCTCCAGCGCCAGGTCGGCGGGGGCTGGCGGACGGTGACGCTGTTCCCGAGCGGTCGATCCGGGTTCAACGCGACCGCGCTCCGCCACGACCCCGGCGAGGGCATAGAGTGGTCGTTCCGGGCGAGCGCCGACGGTTTCTCGACCGGGAAGTTCGCCGTCTGCGAGGCACTCCCCGCCGGTGACTACCGGTTCGTCTACGAGGCGCCGCCGGCGCTCGCGGTGCCATTCGAACTGGACGATACGGACGGCGGCACCCGAACCGCCTCAGAGCACGCTCGGTAGCTCGGCCATGCCGTCGAGGCGGTGGGTGGGCGCGGGGTCGGGGTCGGCCGGCGGCGCGGAATCGTGTCGGACCAGCGGCACCCACGCCGAGCGCAGGCCGGCCCGGTGGGCGCCCACCACGTCGGCACCGTGGCTGTCGCCGACGTAGAGCGTCCGCTCGGGGGCCGCATCGAGGGCCGCCAGCGCCCGCTCGAACGGTTCGGTGGCCGGCTTCGGCTCGACGCCGGCGCTCGGGTCGCAGAAGACGGTCGCGTCGAAGGCGTCGGCGACCCCCAGCCGTTCGAGCTTCGCGGTCTGGGCCGCCTCACCGCCGTTGGTGACCAGTCCGACCTCGTAGCGGTCGCGGACGTGAGCGAGCGCCTCGCGGGCGCCCTGGCGGAAGGTGACGGCCGTCTCGTCGACCACGTCGACGGTCGCCGCGGCCAGCGCGGGAGCGTGTGCGGGGTCACCGCCCACGTCGGCACAGATCGCCCGGTAGAGGTGTTCGTAAAACTCCCGATCGGAGTGTGCGGTCGGGAGTTCCGTCGCGTCGACGGCGCGCACGTCGGCGGGCGCAAAGAAGGGGTCGGGGTCCACGCGGTCGAAGACGGCGGCGTGGATGTCGGCGTCGGACTGCTCGGAGACACAGAGCGTGCTGTCGAGGTCGAAACAGACGGCGTCGAACGCGCCCATGGCGAGGAGGGCGGGCGAGCGCGCCTAAGCGTTTCGGCCCCACGAGAGCGGCCCCGTGCGAGCTACTGCCACGGTCGCGTCGTCTAGCTCCCGTGGAACTCCTCCAGGATCTCGAAGTCGCGGGCGGTCTTGGTGAACTCCGAGAGGGGCCGCCGTTCCTCGCAGTCCTTGCAGCCGAACGCCTCGTCCGGCTCGTGGAGGTCGGCGGGGTTGGCTTCCCACTGTTCGTCGCATTCGGGACACTGGAGCTGTATCCAGGCCTCCTGCATACTCGTCCGTGGGGACGCATCCCGAAAGAGCCTTGTGGCGATTCTCGCAGGCCGGGGCGCTTTCGACGGCGGACCGCGCCCGCTCGATCCGGCCGGTGCCGTTTTGGCCTCCTCGGTCGATATGCGACGCATGGGAACCGCGACCTTCGACTTCAGCGACGACGTCGTGATCGTCACCGGCGGCAGCTCCGGCATCGGCCGCGCCACCGCCCTCGAATTCGCGGAGGCCGGCGCCACGGTGGTCGTCGCCGACGTGCGACACGACCCGAAGGACCTCGACGCCGAAACGCCCACCGACGATTTCATCCGGGACTCGTGGGGTGACGCTCACTACGTCGAGACGGACGTCTCTGACCCCGACGACGTCGAGAGCGTCGTCGAGGCCGCCCGCGAGTTCGGCGGCGTCGACGTGATGGTCAACAACGCCGGCCTGTTCCGCGGCGGCTCGATCACGGATCTGGACGCCACCGATCTCGACGCCATGCTCGGGGTCAACGTCCGCGGCGTCTTCCTCGGCACGCAGATCGCCGCCCGCGACATGCTCGACCGCGACGACCCCGGCGCCATCGTCAACACCGCCTCGATCAGCTCCTCGCTCGCCCAGCACGGCCAGGTGGGCTACGACGCCACCAAGGGCGCCGTCCGGATGCTCACCCGCGGCGCCGCGCTGGACCTGGCCGACTCGGGGATCCGCGTCAACGCCGTCGCGCCCGGCCAGATCGCCACCGAGTTCCTCGAAGGGTGGACCGAGGAGGCCAAGCAGTCGGCCGCCGACGACGAGGACGGGTTCCTCAAGGACATCCCGATGGGTCGGGCGGGCGTCCCCGACGACGTGGCGCCCGCGGTCTGCTACCTCGCCAGCGACGCCGCCGGCTACACGACGGGGGAACTGCTGCACGTCGACGGCGGCTGGCAGGTGGCCTGAGCCGTTCGTCGCCGCTACCGATCGTTTCACCCGGACAGACTCCCTCCGCAGGCGCGCTCGTCGGTCCGCCCGGCGAGACAAACTGGAACGTGAGTATATTACCCTGGAAATTCATGCTACCATATGTCACACTTTCCACGAGCGGGCCGGAACGCTCGTACCGAGTGCGAGTGCGGCGCGGCGGTCGTCAAACGGGGGGACGACTACGTCTGTATCGACTGCGGAAAGCGCTCGATCGACGAAACTGGCGAGGAGGGGAGCGCGAACACCGTCGGCTGAGACGACCGTCGTATCGAACGGATCCGTGGTCGGGCGCCGTCGAACCGGACGCGTATTCACTCCGGCCGGCGACAACTGACAGCAACCACAAGACATATTTCCCCTCTCGATCGACTCGCCGGCACGTCGGTGGACAGCGGGTAGGGGTACTCGCGAATTCTGTCCACCGGACCGCTCCCGGGTCAGCGACGGCTGTCCTCGGGAGACGGTCCGGTCAGTGACCGATAGCGCCGCTTCCGCCACGTTCAAATCGGGCGGGGGCGAGCGTGGATACATGACACGGCAAGTGTGGCTGAAGGCCGACGACGAGGTCGGCGACTGGGAGGCGCGCAAGCGCCGGATCACGGCGGGGCTGGAGGCGGGGGTCGACTGGGTCCTCGTCGACGAGTCCGACGTGGCCCGGGTCCGCGACCTCGGTGCGGTGAACGTCGCGGCGTACACCAACGGCGACGTCCACGTGATGGACGCCGAGGCCGACGAGGAAGACGAGCCCGACGTCGCCGTCGTCGGCAAGGACGGCGAGGGCGACGGCTCGATGGACATCCCCGGCGATCTGTCGGGGTCGGCGGACCTGTCCGTGCTGCGCCAGGACGGGAAGGCCAGCGCCGGCTACGTCCGCATCTTCGACGAGCGCTACGAGGAGTTCGCCGAGGCGGTCGCCACGGCGGCCGACTACACCATCGTCGTCGGCGAGGACTGGCAGATCATCCCCCTCGAAAACCTCATCGCGCGCATCGGCGACGAGACGAACCTCGTCGCGGGCGTCACCACGGCCGAGGAGGCCCGCACGGCCTACGAGACCCTGGAGATCGGCGCCGACTCGGTCCTGCTCGACACGGACGACGTCGACGAGATCCGCGCGACCGTCGAGGTCCGCGACGAGATGAGCCGCGAACAGCTCGATCTCACCACGGCGGCGATCACCGAGATCGAACAGACCGGCTCGGCCGACCGGGTCTGCATCGACACCGGGAACCTCATGGAGCACGACGAGGGGATGCTCGTCGGCTCGATGAGCCGCGGGCTCTTTTTCGTCCACGCCGAGACCGCGGAGTCGCCGTACGTCGCCTCGCGTCCCTTCCGCGTCAACGCCGGGGCCGTCCACGCGTACGTCCGCACCCCCGACGGCGGCACGAAGTACCTCTCGGAGCTGCGCAGCGGCGACGAGGTGCAGGTCGTCGACACCGAGGGGCGCACCCGCGAGGCCATCGTCGGCCGCGTCAAGATCGAGAAGCGACCGATGTTCCGGATCAGCGCCGAGGTCGAGACCGGCGACGGCGTCGACCGCATCGAGACGCTGCTGCAGAACGCCGAGACGATCAAGGTCGCCACCGCCGACGGCCGCAAGGCGGTCACCGACCTCGAAGAAGGCGACGAGGTGCGCGTCTTCTACGGCGACGAGGCTCGCCACTTCGGCGAGGCCATCGAAGAGAGCATCATCGAGAAGTGACGCGACCGGTGTCAGCGGTCGCAAGCGCGCGGCCGCGGCGTCGACCGCACCGTGACCACATATGAGAGTCAGCCACTACTTCGAGGGCGAGGGCGTCGTCACCGGCGGGTTCGCCCAGTCGGTCAACAACCAGCGGGCGGTCCTCGACGATCACGGCATCGACTACACCACCGAACCGACGCTGGACTGCGACCTGTTGCATCTCAACAACGCCGGTCCCCGCTCGATCTACTACGCCAAACGCGCCCGCCGCAGGGGGATCCCCGTCCTCTTTCACACTCACAACACGGCGGCGGACTTCCGGGACAGCTTCGTCTTCTCGAACGCGCTCGCCCGGCCCCTGAAGCCGTTCCTCGCCTACGCCTACGACCAGGCCGACCACCTCGTCTGCCCCTCCGAACACAACCGAGAGGTGATCGCGGGCTACACGGACACGCCCGCGACGGTCATCTCCAACGGGTTCGACGGCGAGCGCTTCGCCGGCTGGGACGACCCCGCGCTACGCGCGGAGTACCTCGACCGCTACGACCTGGAGCCGCCGGTCGTGTTCATGTTCGGCCACGTCATCAAGCGCAAGGGCCTGGACACGTTCGTCGAGGTCGCCCGCCGGCTCCCGGAGTACGACTTCGCCTGGTTCGGCTACCTCAACCCGACCGGCGGACGCCTCGACAGGTTCCTCCAGCCCCGCGAGACCCGCGAGCTCGTCGCGAACTCGCCCGACAACTGCACTTTCACCGGCTACATCGAGGACCCGCGTGGAGCGCCTGCGGCGGGCGACGTGTTCTTCTGGCCCTCGCGCAACGAGAACGAGGGGATGGCCCTGCTGGAGGCGATGCACTGCGGCAAGCCGCCGGTCGTCCGGGCGATCCCGACCTACGAGTGGCTCACGGGCGGCGAGGACTGTCGGAAGGTCGAGACGGCCGACCAGTTCGTCGACGCCATCGCCGACCTCTGCGAGGACGAGGCCGAGCGCGAGCGGATCGGCGCCAGCGCGGCGGCGACGACCGAGCGGTTCACGCTGGAGACGGTCGGCGAGCAACTGGTCGCGCTCTACGACGAACTCGTGAGCGGGCCGACGAACGAGCGGACGCCGACGGGGTGAGCGGTGCCGCCGCCGGCCGCGCTCAGGCGTTCGTGCCGGCGTCGTCGGTCTCGTCGGACTCCGGCTCGGGGGTCAGCCGCTCGGTACACCAGTGACAGAACTCCAGGTCGGGGTCAACGTCGCGGCCGCAGTTGGGGCAGGTCGTGCCCTCCTCGACCTCGGTCTCGGTGTTCTGGCGCTTGGCCATCCAGTAGGCGTCGACCATGCTGAAGACGGTGATCGCGGCGAGCGCCAGCGCCGCCTCGGGGGTGACGTTCTCGGCGGCCGCGACCAGTTCCGACCAGCCGAACGACTCGGGGACGGCGTCCGCCGGCATCAGCAGCGTGAAACTCGTCACGTTGAGGAAGAACCAGGCGAGCGCGCGGAGCCACTCGCGCAGGTAGACGTGGCCCAGGCCGGGGTAGAGGAAGGCGAGTACGACTGCCAGCAACGGCCGCGTTCGGTTCCGTGTACTCACTGTTGGTTGTGCGAATTCGGTCGCCATCCGGTTTCAAGCTTCCGACTCCCCGGAATTCGTCGCCCGGAGCCGGTCACACGTCGCCGAGACGCTCGACGAGCCCAGCCAGCGTCGCCAGGTCGTACTGCCCGGGCGCGGTCGCCTCGGCGGGGTCGACCGGCGCGTAGCCGATCCGCGAGCCGTACAGCGGCGCGACCGCCCGGGAGTGGCGACCGGCCTCGCCCATCGCCATCGTCGCGACCGTCTCGCCGGCGGTCGTCGCGTCCCACGTCGCGCCCAGCACGTCGAGCACGTCGCCGACGCCCTCGGCGGTCACCGCCAGTTTCGCCACGTCGCCCAGTCGACTCGCCTCCGAGAGCGTCTCGACCATCGCGTCGCGGTGTGGCGTCCCCTCGAAGTCGTGGGTCGAGACGATCACCGCCGTCCCGTGCGCGCGGGCGTGCTCGGCGACCGCCGCGGCGTCACCGCGCTCCAGCGCGGCCAGTTCCAGGTCGATCGCCCCGACGGCGTCGTGTTCGGCGGCGACTTCGAGCGCGCCGAGGCGCGCCGGATCGTCCGGCGCCTCGCCGCCCTCCCAGGTCGGCCGGTTGGTCGCGATCAGCGGCAGGTCGCCGTCGTAGGCCGCCAGCGCGTCCAGCGGGTCGGTCGCGAGGTCGAGCCGGAACTCGACGGCGTCGGCGTCGTCGCGCGCGGCGGGTTCGTCCGACAGGTCCGCGGTGGCGGCCGCGAGGACGAACGACGAGAAGTCGATCTCCATGTCCGGACCTACCGCGAGCGGCGGAAAAAAGCGACCGGATCGGGCGTCGCGGGGCCGCCGGGGCCTCGGCTCCCGTCCGCCGGGGTCCCGCTACTGCTGCAGATCGTCGATGAGGCTCTGGATCTCGTTGATCTGGGCGGTCTGTTGCTGGTTGGCGGCGGCGATGCGCTCGATCTCGCCGGCGACCTCCTCGGCGCTCTCGGCGGTGGAGTCGACCATCGAGGCGACCTCCTCGGTGGAGGCGGCCTGCTCGTCGGTGGCGCTGGCGACCTCCTGGGCGCCCTGGGCGGCCTCCTCGACGGCGGCGTCGATGTCCCGGAGCACGTCGACGGTGTCGTCGACCTGCTCGATACCCTCCTCGACCTGCTCGTTGGCGTGCTCGATGCTCTCGACGGTGCTCTCGGTGTCGTCTTTGATGTTCGAGACGAGCTGTTCGATCTCGGTGGCGTTCTGCTGTGACTCCTCGGCGAGGCTCTTGACCTCGTCGGCGACGACGGCGAAGCCTTCCCCCGCCTCGCCGGCGCGTGCGGCCTCGATCGAGGCGTTCAGCGCGAGCATGTTCGTCTGGTCGGCGATGTCGTTGATCACTTCGACGATCTCGTCGATCTCGTCGATGCGGTCCCGGAGCCGGCGCACGTCCGTCGAGACCTCCGAGTTGGCCTCGTCGACGGACTCCATGGCGTCGATGGCGTCGTCGGCCATCTCGCGGCCGTCGTCGGCGAGGTCGCGGGCCTCGGTGCTGACCTGTCGGACCTGGCTCGCGCTGGAGGCGACCTCTTCGACGGTCGCGCTGAGGTTCGACACCTCGCCGGCGACCTCGCGCATGTTCTCGGACTGCTCGTTGGCGAGGTCGCTGATCTGCTGGGAACTGTGCGAGACGCTCTCGGAGGCGCGGAGCAACTCGTCGATCGCCGTCCCCAGTTCGTCGACGGTCATGTCCCCTGCCTCGGAGCGTACATCGAGTGCCTCGGTGCCGAGGTCACCGGAATCGGAAGCCATACGCCGATCGGTGTGAGCGACCGAATTAAACGTGCCCCCGCGGTTATCATGCATGATTTTCGATGGGTGCGCGCTGGGCTGCCTGCGGCGCTCTCGGACGGGTTCGGGAGCGGCGGTCGCGGCGGACGCGTCGGGTCGGTGCGGGCGGGACCAGCGGCGTGGCCGCTCAGACCGCCGGGAGGCCCTGCTCGGCTTCGAGCAGTTCGTGGTAGCGGTTGCGGATGGTGACCTCGGAGATGTCGGCGACCTCGCTCACGGCGGCCTGGGTGGTCTTCTCGTTGGTCAGCAGGGCGGCGGCGTAGACGGCGGCGGCGGCGAGGCCGACGGGGGACTTCCCGGAGTGGACGCCCTGTTCCTTGGCGTTCTGGAGGAGCTTGCGGGCGCGGTGTTCGGCCTCGTCGGAGAGCTCGAGCGAGGAGGCGAACCGCGGGACGTAGCTCTCGGGGTCGGCCGGCGCGACTTCAAGCCCGAGTTCGCGGATGACGTAGCGGTAGGTGCGGGCGATCTCCGACTTCTCGACGCGGGAGACCTCGTTGATCTCGTCGAGGCTGCGCGGGACGCCGGCCTGGCGGGCGGCGGCATAGACGGCCGCCGTCGAGACGCCCTCGATGGAGCGACCGGGCAGGAGGTTCTCGTCGAGCGCGCGGCGGTAGATCACGGAGGCGGTCTCGCGGACGTTCTCGGGCAGGCCCAGCGCGCTGGCCATGCGGTCGATCTCGCCGAGCGCCTGCTTGAGGTTGCGCTCCTTGGAGTCGCGGGTGCGGAACCGCTCGTTCCACTTGCGCAGCCGCTGCATCTTCTGGCGCTGGTTCGACGACAGCGAGTTGCCGTAGGCGTCCTTGTCGCGCCAGTCGATGTTGGTCGAGAGGCCCTTGTCGTGCATCATGTTCGTCGTCGGCGCGCCGACGCGGGACTTCTCG
>Ga0207733_100274_pt1 | contig 42902 bp, 33 predicted proteins | sample A23P3SouthBayCA_FD_187735 | JGI IMG/M metagenome (GOLD analysis project Ga0207733, IMG submission 187735) | Aerobic enrichment media microbial communities from Eden Landing Ponds, California, USA - A23 P3 (SPAdes) | ecosystem: Environmental > Aquatic > Marine > Unclassified | place: Emeryville...
TGGCGGAGTACCGCGAGGTCCGGGGCCGCTCGTACCCCGAGCCGGAGCCGATCGACGCCGACCGCGAGCGGGTCCGCGAGATCCTCTCGTCGGTGACCGAGCGGTCGGACAACCGCCTCGGCGTCGAGGCGATGGAGATCTTCGACGCCTACGGGGTCCCGACGCCCGAGGGCGCGGTGGTCGACGACCCCGCGGACGCCGAGCGGGTCGCCGAGGGGATCGGCGAGGAGGTCGTGATGAAGATCGTCTCGCCGGACATCCTCCACAAGTCCGACATCGGCGGCGTGAAGGTCGGCGTCCCGGTCGCGGAGGTCGCGGACGCATACGAGGACCTCGTCTCGCGGGCGCGCAACTACCAGCCCGACGCGACGATCCTCGGCGTGCAGGTGCAGGAGATGGTCGACCTCGACGACGGCGTCGAGACGATCGTCGGCAGCCACACCGACCCGCAGTTCGGTCCGTTGGTCATGTTCGGGCTGGGCGGCGTGTTCGTCGAGATCATGGAGGACACGACGTTCCGACTCGCGCCGATCGGGCGCGACGAGGCCGTCGAGATGACCGAGGAGATCGACGCCGCCCCCCTCCTCCGGGGCGCACGCGGACGCGAGGCCGTCGACCTCGATGCGGTCGTCGACGCCGTCAGGCGCGTCTCCCAGTTGGTCGCCGACTTCCCGAGCATCGTGGAACTGGACGTGAACCCACTGGTCGCGACGCCCGACGGGGTCCGGGCCGTCGACCTGCGACTCACCGTGGACCCCGAGGAGCTGGAGACCCAGTCATGAACCCGTTACTCGTCACATCGACCGCCGAGAGCACCGGCAAGACGGCCGTCGCGCTCGCGCTCGCGCGCATCGCCGCCGACCGCGGGCGCGAGGTCGGCTACATGAAACCGAAGGGCACGCGCCTCGAGAGCGTCGTCGGCAAGACGCTCGACGAGGACCCGATGCTCGCGCGGGAACTGCTCGGCACCGACGCCGAGATGCACGAGATGGAGCCCATCGTCTACTCCCCCACCTTCATCGAGGGGGCGATCCGCGGCCGCGAGGACCCCGGGGAGCTCCGCGAGCGCATCGCGGAGGCGTACGACGGCCTCGCCGCGGACGCCGACACCATGTTCGTCGAGGGCGGCGGCGACGTGCGTACCGGCGGCGTCGTCGACCTCACCGACCCGGGCGTGGCCGAACTGCTCGACGCCGACGTGCTCCTGGTCGCCGAGTACGGCGAGCCGGGCGACGTGGACGACCTGCTCGCGGCCGTCGACGACGTCGGCGACCGGCTCGCGGGCGTCCTCTTCAACCGCGTCGACGACGCCGTCTACGACGACGTCGACCACGACGTCATCCCGTTCCTCACGAGCCGCGGCGTCGACACGCTCGGCGCGCTGCCGCGCAGTCCGGAGCTGGCCGGCGTGACCGTGTCGGCGCTGGCGGACGAACTCGGCGCGGAGACGCTCGTCGAGGGCGACGACGACGCGCTCGTCCAGCGGTTCCTGGTCGGCGCGATGGGCGCCGAGGAGGCGCTGCGGCACTTCCGGCGCGCCCGCGACGCCGCGGTCATCACCGGCGGCGACCGCTCGGACATCGCCACGGCGGCCGTCGAGGCCAACAGCGTTCGCTGTCTCGTGCTCACCGGCGGCCACCGGCCGTCCGGGTCGGTGCTCGGCAAGGCGAAGGAGGCCGGCCTACCGGTGTTGTCGGTCCCCTCCGACACGCTCACCACGGTCGATCGCGCCGAGGACGTGATCCGAAGCGGTCGGACGCGCGACGCGCGGACGGTCGAGGTGATGCGCGAGCTGCTGGAGACGCATGCGGACGTCGACGCGCTGATCGGCCCGGGCGAGTGATCCGTCGCGCGCGAGCGGCTGGCGGAGTGGTCGGAGGGTCACACCGGGCCGAAGACCGAGATGCCCGCCGGCGACCCGCTCGATCGGTGATCGCCCGGCGACGCGGTCACGCTGTCGGCCCGGTCCCGGACCCCGCGTCCGTCGCGACTCGCGGCTACTCGAACGCGTCGAGGCTCGACTGACCGGCCCTCGGCCCGCCCTGGGAGTCGCCCCCGCCGTCGTCCTCGGCGCGACCGCGGCGCGAGAGCGAGAGACGCCGCCGCACCGCCGGGTCGCGGGCCGCCTCGTCGGCGCGGTCGGCGAGCGCGTCGAACCGCTCCCGGGCGGCCCGCCGGGCGGACTCGAACTCGACGATCGGTCTGGGGTAGTCCTCCCCGATCTCGACGCCCAACTCCGACTGCATCGACAGCGGGAGCTTCTCCGGCCGGTCGAGGTGCTCCGGCGGGACGGGGGCCAGTTCCGGGACGAAGCGGTGAATGAACGTCCCGTCGGGGTCGTTCTCGCGGACCTGCTTCCGGGGGTTGTAGATCCGGACGGCGGCGACCCCGGTCAGCCCGGTCTGGTACTGCCACTGCGTGTAGTTGATCGCGGGATCGGCGTCGACGAGGTGCTCGTAGAAGTGGTCGGCGCCGACGCGCCACGGTTGCCGGAGTACGTAGCCGAAGAACGACGCACACATCGCTCGCATCCGGAAGTTGAGCCAGCCCGTCTCGCGCAGACAACGCATCGACGCGTCGACTAAGGGGTAGCCAGTCCGTCCCTCCTTCCACGCGACGATGTGCTCCTCGTCGCGTGTGTCGCGGTTCAGCCATCTGAAGACGGGGTTGACAGCGCGCTCGGTCCACCCGGGCCAGTCCTGGAGCTTCTGTGTGTAGTGACGGTTCCAGTAGAGCCTGTCGCGAAACAGCTCCTTGCCGCTGCCGTCGGGGGCGTCGTGTTCGAGGCGGCGGAACGTTTCCCTGACGGAGAGACAGCCGAACCGGAGGTACGGGGAGAGCCGACTGGTCCCGGTCTCGGCGGCCGCCGGCGACGAGATGGACTCCGGGTACTCGTGGATCCGGTCCAGGAAGCGGTCGAGCCGCGCCAGCGCCGGCGACCGACCGCCGACGGGAACGGACTCCTTCGCCGGCGTCACGTCGTGGGTCGCCTCGATCCGCTCGACGCTCGTCGCGGGGTCGACGCCGTGGCTCCCGAACCCCGACTCGTCCGGGCCCAGGGGGTCACCCCGGAGGTACGACTCGACGTGCTCGGCCCATCCGTCGCGCGGGTCGTCGACTCCTCTGCGGATCCCGTCGCCGTCGACGTACCTGACGTCGAGGCGGTCGGCCGCGCGGTCGTCCCGGCGCCGCCCGTACCGGCTCGTCGCGTCCGCGGTCGCGACGACGTCCCATCCGGCGTCACGAAACCGCCCCAGCACGTCGATCGGGTCCCGTGTGCGTACACGAGGACGGTGTCGCGGTCGGCGTACTGATCGCCGAGATCCGACAGCGACTCGTGGAGGAACCGGCGCCGAGCGTCGCATGCGAGCGCGTCGCTCCCGTAGAAATGCGGGTCGAAGACGAACAGGGGGCAGACGGTCTCGTACTCCCGAGTCGCGTACGCCACCGCGGGGTGGTCGGGGACACGCAGGTGACGCCGGTGCCAGAGGACGCACGCCGACTCCTCGGCGACGGTGGGAGGCGAGGGTAGGCCTCCGGGGTCGTCCGGGTCGTCGCTCATCGTCAGGATCACGGGCGAGTGGGTGTTAACGTTCACTCCGATCGACGCGCGTCCCTGCCTCCCGCTCGGAACGTTTTACGAGCCGCATGTGTTCGTACGGATCGAACCATCGATGACGGTCGCCGATACCGTTCGAGTCGGACGAGAGTACGGGCGAACAACGTTCACACGAGCAGCGGTCCGACGATGGGAGTCCAACGCACCCTCCACGTTCCCGGACCCGGCCCGCCCGGCGGGAGCGCCTCGGGCGCAAGACTGCCTCGTGAACGTCACCGGCGCCCGCGAGGGCGAGGTCGACCTGTGAGCGAGGAGGAGCCGAACGCGCCCGACGCCCCCGATCTCCCGGACCGTCCCGCCGAGGCGGCGAGCGCGACACCGGAGCCGCCGCGGGCCGATCGTGGCGGCGACGCCGACAGCGGGACCCCGGTCCATGCGGTCGGGATCGGTCCCGGTAACCCGGAGTATCTGACCGGGCGCGCCGGTCGCCTGCTCCGCGAGGCGGACGCGGTCGTCGGGTTCGAGACGGTCGTCGACTACGTCGCCGACGAGACGGACGCGGACCTGATCTCCTGCGGCTACCGCGACGAGCCGGAGGCGCTCGGGCGGTTCGCCGAGCGCGTCGCCGACGGCGCTCGCGGCGTCGCCGTCCTGATGGGCGACCCGAACCACTCGGGCTACCAGTTCCTCGGCAAGGTCGAGTCCGCCGTGGACGCCCCGGTCGAGGTGGTTCCCGGTGTCTCCAGCGTCCAACTCGCCGCGAGCCGCGCGCGGACGCCGCTGGAGAACTCGACGTTCGTCACCCTCTACGTCCGCGGCGACGTCTCCGCGGACCTGACACGGATGAGCCGCGACGCCGGGGACCGCCACCTGATCGTGATCCCGCGACCGTACGACTGGATGCCCGAGGACGTCGCCGCGCGCCTGGTCGGCGCGGACCCGAGTCTCGACGCGCTGGTGCTCGAACGCATGACGCTGGCGGACGAGCGGATCACCCGGACGGAACTGGGAGCGCTCGCGAAGGGCGCGGGCGGCGACGGCGCCGACGACACGGCCTTCTCTGACCTCTCCGTGCTGGTCGTCCGGAGCTGAGCGGACTTCCGGGTCCGGGTGGCATCAGGTGTCGTCCGTTAAGCCCGATTCGAACGTGATCACGACGGCCACCGAGACGGTGAGGGGCCGACCGTCGACTGGACCGACTGGATGAGAGCCCGTCCCCGACCGATCGGCGTCCGCGAGGGGCGTCTCCCGGGGACCTGTTCGTCCCCAGGGGGCGTCACGGAGCCGCGGGGTGTCCTCATCCGAGCACGTATCGGAGCCACGGGTACCGCTCGATAAGCGTCTCGCCGCCCACGTCGTACGCCTCGATGTACTGGTCGACGCCGAGGATCCGACCGGCGCCGAACGCGGCGACCGAGAGGAACACGAGCATGTACGCGAAGTCGCCGTTGATGTAGCCGTGGGAGATGTCCCAGTTGCCGAGGTAGAACAACAGCATCATGAACGCGCCGAAGAACGCCGCCAGCCGGGTCAGACCCCCGACGAGCACGCCGAGCCCGATAAGCACCTCCCCCCACGGCACGGCAACGTTGACGAGGTCGACGAACCACTGCGTGCTCCCCATCGCGACGAACAGGTCGGCGACGGGACTCCCGTTCGCTGGCGGCGCGTTCTGGAGATAGCCGGCGGCACTGAAGCTGCCCGACAACACCTTATCGATGCCGCTCTGGAAGAACGCCAGTCCGATCATCAGCCTGAGCGCGAGGATGAACCAGACGCTCAGCGTGTGCAGTTTGCCCTCCGCGGTGAACCCGCCGATCGTGCTTCGGAGCGTGATCTCTTGTGTGGACATCGGTCGTTCAGAATCAATTATAATATATAAATTCTTTCACTTTACGGGGTCAAGTGAGAGGTACCCGACGAAGGTTGTCGGAGTATCGGCTCCCTTAGCGTCTCTCGTACTCGGAGGGGCGCCCGCGTGGAGGCGATCCCGATGGTCGGTCGCGGTCACGGGGCCGTCGAGCACGCGGGTCGACCGCTCGCTACGATCGGCAGTGGACATAATACGGTCGTAGAACCGACGGTCGTACACTTCGAGTCCGAGTATGGCGACGTTCTTCGCGGAACCGGATTCGAGAGCGGATGAACGCTTGCCGTCGATGGCACAAATGCGACGAACCAAACGTATTTGAACGACGGAGTCGAGGTCACGGTAGACGCAGATGGACCTGACCAGCAGTCAGCGGGAGATCCTGAACGCCCTCGTCAACGGGTACGAGGCGACGGAGTCCCCGATGCCGGCCACGGAGATCGCCGAGGTGTGTGACCGGCACGTGGGGACGATCCGGAACCTGATGCAGATGATGAAGTCGCTCGGGTTGGTCGAGGGCGTTCCGGGATCGGAGGGGGGATACGTGCCGACGGACGCCGCCTTCGCGGCGCTCGACCGCGACCCGGACGGGGACGAGAAAACCGAGACGCTGGGGCTCGCCCACGACTACGACCGGGTCTCCGTCGCCGTCGAGTCGATCGACTTCACCAACGTTCACCACCCCGAGAAGTGTCGTGCCACGGTGACGTTTCGGGAATCGGTCGCCCGGTTCAGTGTGGGCGATCCGGTGATCGTCGGACCGACCCCGAAGTCGGGACTCGCGATCACCGGGCAGGTCGAGGCGACGGACGAAGGGCGTAACGTTCTCCATCTGGACGTGGCCGAAATGGAAGCGCCGCTGGAGCGGTAGCAGGAGAGTTCTCGCCCGCGAGGGGACCCGTCGGACCGCGGGGATATCCGCCCGCGAGGCTTCTCGTCGGCCCGTCAGTCGTCGGCGTTCGGTTCCGTCCGCGAGGGGGAGCCGATCGTCGGCGGGTCGATCTTCAACTCGAGTTCGTGGAAGTAGCGTCGAGCGTCGTCGCCGGCGGTCGTCGGCGGGTGTCCGCGACTCCGCTCGGACGCGACGTGTCGAGCGGCGCATCGACGGACGGTCTCTCGATCCGCGTCGACGGCGTCGGCGGTCGATTCGATACCGACGTCGCGGTCGACAAGCCGGGCGAGGATCGCATCGAGCGTGTCCGCAGAGACACTCCCCGGCGCTTCTCGGTCGTCCTCGAGGGGAGTCGCTCCCGAGCGACCGCGGTCACGACGGTCGGAGCGATCTGGGACGGCGACGGAGCGGCCGAGCTGTCGGTCGATCGCCGCCAGTTCGCTCGCGTACGTGGCGCCGAGCGGTCGGAGGTCGGCCGCCGCGTCGCCGTATCGAGTCACGCGTCCGAGCAGGGTGTCGGTCCGGTTCGTCGTTCCCACGACGAGCCGATCGTCGGCGTTCGCGACGTAGTACCGGCACGCCGTCCGGACCCGCGAGACGAACTCGGCCAGATCGGCCGCGCCCGCCCGCTCGGTGATCCGGACCGGGAGCGTCGCCTCGAGTTCGGTGACGAGGGGTCTGATCGTCACGCGGTCGAGTTCGATCCCGAGGTCGTCGGCGATGGACTGTGGGGCCGGTTCGGCGATCCCGGCCGCCTTGTGACAGGGAAGGTGGAGTCCGCGGACACGCCCGGGTCCGAGCGCCTCGACCGCGACCGCGGCGGCGACGCTCGACTCCCGCCCGGCACCGAGGTCGAGGACGACTCCCTCGGCGTCGGCCGCGTCGACGCGGGACTGAACGAGGTCGACGGCACGCGCGGCGATCGTCGACGCCCGACGGTCGCCACCGACGAGCGACCGGGCAACGGCGTCACCGGTTCCGGCGGGGGTGTCCGCGACCCGACGGGACGGCACCGGCGGCCGCTCCCGCTTGTGATCGGACCGACGAACCCGATCCAGGAGCCGCGTGACCGTCTCACGATCGACGCCCGCCGCCTCGTCGATCGGCGCCGGCGGGGCGTCCGGATCTGCGTCCACGAGTGCCCCGAGAACGCCGTCGAGCGTCTCGTAGGACGCCCCGAGATCGGCCTCGTCGGTCTGTCCGGGCCAGAATCCCGCGGTCGGCGGCCTCGAGCGGATCGGCTGCGGCACGTCGAGGGAGGTCGCGAGCGCCCGTACCGATGTCTTGTCGTACTCGCCGAGCGGATGTAGGTCCGCGGCATCGTCGCCGTACTTCGTGAAGTAGCCGAACAGCCGCTCGGTGCGATTGCTCGTGCCGACGACCATCCCGTCGGACGCGTCCGCGACGAGATGTGCACACGCCATCCGGACGCGCGCGGCCAGGTTTCCGACGGCGACGGCGTCGCCGTCGGCGGCGATCCGCGGGGCGACGTACCGCTTGAACACGTCCAGCGCCGGCTCCAGCGGGACGGTCGCGTGGTCCACGCCGAGCGAGTCGGCGAACGAACGCGCGTCGCTCGTGTGTCGCTCGTCGGTCGTGTCGGTCGGCATGATCAACGCCGTCACCGCCGAGGCGCCGAGAGCTTCGACCGCGAGCGCCGCCGTGGTCGCCGAGTCGACGCCGCCGGAGAGGCAGACGACGGCGTTCTCCGCGTCGAGCGTGTCGGCCGTCTCCCGGATCAATTCCACCGACTTCGAGCGGAGCCGTTCGGGACGACCGGTCCCGGGGCTGTCGTCCGTCCCCGCCGGTTTCCCGAGGCGTTCGGCGGCCACGCTCACTCGGCCCCCGGTTCGGCGTCGTCGTCCCCGGGTTCGGCGTGTCTCGCCTCCGGCGTCGACTCGCGTGGCGGGAGCTCGTACGCCACGCTCGAATGGATCCAGGCGTCCACCTGATCGCGATCGTAGACGATCACGCCGTCGTCCCCGAGCGAGATCCGATCGTACCGGTGGGTGACCGGCGTATCCGTCGACCCGCCATTCCCCGGTGGCTCCGCCGTCACGGCGATCCCCCCGAGAACGGGGTCGTCGGAGAGGGTAGCCCACGGAGACTGATATCGGCATTCATGTCGTTTATTCTCGAACGACCACCTGTTATTGAGATATCTGGGCCACATACGGCGATTTCGACGAACTGATTTCCGAACTTCCGACAGAATCGTCCACAGTTCATACGACGAACGCGGATCCACTCCCACATAGTACTTTCGAGAGAAATGATGATATTGTACGAGATCAGTAAGTGTCCTAGTATCTGTTTACGCAAATACTCAAATGTATGTTCGACTTCTCCGGTTGTTTTTGGGTTTTTGGATTGTCGGAAGTCATTCTCTCTCGGCGGTGGGGTACGGAGTGCCGATTCTCGTCGTCGGCCACGCCCCGCTCGCGTCGAGTGAACCGCCACAGAACCGCGTGAACAGGCGATTCCTGCTCTCAAACCTGCGTGTCGATTCCGGCCGGTGAGTGTCGGCCGTTTCCCCGCATGATACTAGCAGGATAACACTTAGTACGCATGAGTCAGGAATACCGTTCAATGCCGCTCCGTCCCGTCGATCGCGACGTTCTGGAAGACATCTCACAGGACATCACACAGTCCAACTACGGGTTCCTGTACGTCGACCGCGTCCGCGACGATCTGAAGGATCAGTATCAGAGTCGGGAGAAACGTCGGTTGAAGGCCCCGAAGCTGTCGAACTCGGACATGAAGGAGGCCCTTCGTGACCTCGCCGAGGACGAGAACTACAGCCTCGAGCGGATCCGGTCGGGGGTGTTCTACTGGGACCCGTTCGGGAGCGGCACGCGCACGGGGATCACGGAGCGTCTCAAGGGCGTGTTCCGCGACCAGATGGTCGTCACCACCGAGGATCTCCGGAAGGCGTTCGATCTGGCGCACGAGGACGCGGACTTCTTCGCCTCGCAGTTGCGCCGCCAGAACCTCGTGATGCGCATCGCCGCCGGCAGCCGGGACTACTACTCCGTCGGCTCCCGGCTGAAGGAGGAGACCGGCGAGGACGACCTCAAGGGGAAACTCAAGCGGCGGTCGACCCACGGCAAGCTCTCGCACGGACAGCTGGAGGAGGCGATCTCGGTGGCCGCCACCTCGGACGTGATCGGCTACCTCCAGGGCGAGGGGCTCATCATCGACATGGACGGGGAGTACCTCGTCCGGAGCGCGCTGGACGAGTTCGCCGAGAAGCTCGCCGACGACCTCGGGGACGACGTGAGCCGGGCGTTCGACGACGCCGGCAACGTGATGCCGACCGGCGAGTACGACTCACTCGTCGAGTCGGAGATCGAGGTTCGCTCGAACGTCCTCGCGCACGTCAGGTCCAGCGGCGCCGACGTCGATAAGCGGGACGTCGTCGAGGCCGTTCAAGACGAGTACGACGAGGAGGGCGACCCCCACATCGAGGTACTCGAGGCGCGCAGCCTCGCGAAGGCCACCGAGCCCTTCGAGCGAATGGTCGAGGCGAGAGCCGAGGATCTCACGCGTCCCCTGTTGCAGGACCTGACGGCGGCCACGGCCGACTCGCTCAAGTCCGAGCTTCGCGAGGAGATCGAGGAGCTCCACCTCACGACGAGCGACGCCGGGAACGCGTACGCACGGACGCAGGTCCGTGAACGCGGCGAGGAGCTGATCGACGAGCGGTTCTGACCACTGAACATCCACCCCACCAACCACCTATCGAACCCAATGCGCTACACTAGCTTCGAGGAAGACGAGGAGTCCGGAACAGTTGTCGCCCGACCGAAGAGCCAGACCGACTCGGCGGTCAGGTTCGAACACGGCTTCGCCGACTGGGCCGACGAGGACAGCGGCAACTGGGAGGAGCTGCTCGCTCACCTTATGGAGGAGGTCCTCGGGGGCGAGGACCTCTCGATCGATCAAGACGGCAACGCGGTGATCGACGTGAACGACGCCGCGGAGACCCTCGCGGAGAGCGAACACGCCCGTAGCGAGGACTCCGCACGGGCCATCATCGACTACCTCGGGCACAACGACATCGTCACGATCGAGCAGTCGACGGTGACGGTGCTGCGGCCGCCCCACACCTACGACGAGGACGAGATGGACCGGGCGGTGAAGATGTACAGCAACTGGGCGGCGGCGTTCGACACGCTGACGGAGCGGATCGAAACGGCGGTCGGCCGCGTCGAGGAGGCGCAAGAACGGCTGAACTCGCGCGCGGAGGACACGACGGACGTGACTGAGCACCTCCAGAACCTCCGCGAGTCGCGCGAGGAGTACAAACAGGAGATGCTCTCGATCGCGGGCGACCGTGACATCGACGACCTCGGCGAGGAGGAACGCCGGAAGTTCGATCACGCTCGTGAACAGTATTACCACTACGACAACCTCGTCGAGCAGGAGGAGAAGCAGGGCGAGACGATCCCGAACCCGAACCCCGACCAGATGGACCTCGGGGAGATCATCAACCAGCTCGAGTCGACCAAGGACCAGTTCTCGATCGAACAGGAACGCCTCAGGGACCGGATCCGGACCCAGCAGCTGTGGCCGACCGACGCGGTCGCCGCCTCCGAGCAGTTCACGAACGTGCTGTCGGCGATGGGCAACGTCGTTCCGAAGCAACAGCGGATGGAGGAGGAGGACGCGCAGAACGTCCTCGACGACCTCCGCGGGAACTCCGACGAGCTCGCACAGATGAACGAGTCCTCCCAGGAGATCACCCAAGGGGAGACGGAAGCCGAGACGATCACGGAGCAGTGAGCATGACGATCGGGGCTCCGCCACGGCCGGCTGTGGTCCCTACGGCGGGATCCGACCCGTCGGGTCGGGATACGGACTCCCGCCTCGGGGCGGGACCGCGAGGCGTGAGGTAACACCGTGTCACGTCCGACGAGCGCCGGCCCGTGGATCGACCGCGTCGCCGTCGTTGAGGAGACGAGCGGACGGGTCCTCTCGTGGGCGGAGCCGCCGACGCCCGGGGAGGTCTGGTCGGAGATCGCGGCGTTCGACGCCGCGCTACGAGGGATCGGCGACCTCTTCGCCGACGCGCTGCCGCTGCCGGTTCCGGCCACGGCCGACGACCCCCGCGTCGCGGAGGCGGTCGAACGGGTGCTCGTCGCGGCGTTCGAGGGGGAGGACCCCCCGGAGGCGGCGGTCGAGGCCGCACGCGGGACCGATCGCCTCGGCTCGGATCCCGCGGACGGTCGCGCCGTACCGCTGGCCACCGTCGGCGGGCCCGTCGCGAACTGGTTCGTGCTCGTGCCGGTCGTCGCCGACCGACTCGAGGCGGCCGCCGAGCGCGTCGAACGCTGCGCCGGCAGGATGGAACTCCACGGCCGCGCGGACTCGGCGGCCGCGTTACGGGACGTGGCGGGCGCGCTTCGTGACACCGTCGCGACGGTCCGGAACGTCGCCACGCGGACGCTGTGGCTCAATCCGCCCGACGGCCTGATCGACGCGAAGGAACGGCAGGTGCGCGAATACGTGACCCGAACGATGAACGCCTACAACCCAGTCGCATGACGAGTGTCAATCTCACGCCGATCACGAAGGAGGACCAGCCGACCTCCCACGTCACCGTCGGAGAGAGTCAAATCAACCCGAACGACGACACCGCACGGGTAACCCACAACGGATACACCGTGGCTTTCGAACTCGACACCGAGGAGGACGGCTTCGCGAGCACTATCAAGAACAAGGCGTACATCAACTCGGAGATAGCTCAACTGTTCGATGGTATCTCGCGTTCGAACGACTTCGTGGTCCGATCCGTTTCAAGGGACGAGGTCCCGGTGTGTGAGTCAGCGACGATACGGATACCGGAAGGTGGAGACGAGGAACTCATCCCGACGCTTCGGAAGCAGGAATCGATCATTCATCCGATCAGGGAGGGACGCCTGATCGACGGCACGGCAGTCTCCTTCGAGGTGGTCGGGATGGTTCCATCCGAGGCGGCAGTCCGAGTGACAGACAGGACGAACATTACCGTTCGTACTGTTTCGGATGACGAGGGATGGGATCCCGTGTTGTCCTCTGAAGAGGATCGGGCAGTAGCCAGTCGATCCACCTCGTCGAGTACGACTGAGGAGCCGGAGTCAACGACTGTACAGGACGACGAATTAGACCAAATTCTCCATCAGTTAGAATCTGTCACCGACCAGATCGATATTTATCGACAACGCCGTCGGGACAAGCGACGCTCTGACGAAGAGATCGACGAGTCGAAACACGAGGCAGTGATGGAGGAATTGCGCGAAGGGACTGAAATCCTCCTGTCGGCAGTCGATGATATAGTTAGGGTGGTACCGGAGGAAACGCACCTAACTAAAGACGCACAGTCAGTTCTCGAGGAACTCAGGAATTCCTCCCAGGAACTGGTGGAGATGGACGGGAGCGAAGAGACGATCGCGGACCTCGACAGCGAGGAAGAGGAACAATGACGAGTGTCAATCTCACGCCGATAACGAAGGAGGACCAGCCGACCTCCCACGTCACCGTGGGGAAGAGCAAAGTCGGACCGGGCGCGAACATCGCCCGCGTCCGTCACGCCGGCCGCGAGGCGTTCTTCCGGGTCGACACCGAGGAGGACGGCTTCGCGAGCACGATCAAGAACAAGGTCTACCTCAACAGCAACGTCGCGACGCTGTTCGGGGGCATCAACCGAACGAACGACTTCTACGTCGACACGGACGTGTCCCTCGGAGCGGTCAGGGCGTGCAAACGAGCGACGATCTACGCCGAGGGCGTCAACGAGGAGGCTCTGACGTCCGCGCTCGCGGAGCGGCAGTTCCTGTTGCATCCGATCCACGAGGTAGCGGACATCGGCGGCGAGCGCGTCGAGTTCGTCGTCGACGAGTTGGAACCGCGTGGGGCGACGACCCTCAGAGTCGACGAGGACACCGAGTTCGAGTTCCTCGACGAGCCGCCGACGAACACGGGCCCGCCGCCGGCCGCAGGCGGCGGTGACGGCGGTGGGGGTGGCGGTCCCGGCGGCGACGGATCGGGGGGCGGAGCCGCGGGCGAGGAGGAGGAAGCCAACATCGACATCACGCCCGAGAACCCGACGACCAGCTTCGAGGAGGACGTCGCCGGCCTCGAGGAGGTGAAACGGACGGCGGAGATGATGCTGTCGCTGTTCGAGCCGGACGTCCGCGACGAGGTGGTCGAGCGGTACGGCGAGGAGTTCGCCGACCGCGGCGGCGGAATGATGCTGTACGGCCCGCCCGGGTGCGGGAAGACGCTCGTCTCGGAGGCGATCGCCTACGAGGCGAAGCACAACACCGACATCGAGGACAGCTACGGCGAGGTCGTCTTCCTCGAGGTCCGCGGCAGCGACGTGGTCTCGAAGTACTCCGGCGAGTCCGAGAAGAACGTCCGCGCCGCCTTCGAACAGGCACACGAGGCGGCCGGCGACGGGTTCGCCGTCCTCTTTTTCGACGAGGTGGAGACGCTCATCCCGGACCGCTCGGACGACATCCAGCGCCACGAGCGCGCGCTGACGAACGCGTTCCTGCAGGAGATGAACGACGTGGAGGACAACCTCCTCGTCATCGGCGCGACGAACATGCCGTTCAGCATCGACCCGGCGGCGACCCGTCGGTTCCCGATCCAGCAGTTCATCCCCCAACCCGACGCCGAGGTGATGGCGGAGGTGTGGCGCACGTCGCTGGGGCGTATCGGCGAGGAGCTCGGTGAGGGGGCCATCGCGGAACTCGGCGAGGCCTCGATCGGGTACACCCCCGCGGAGATCGCGGACCGGATACTGGGCTCGGAACTGCAGCGCGAACTCATCGAGAGCGTCATCGACGGCGACGCGATCACGCCCGACAAGGAGTATCTCATGGAGAAGCTCGAGGAGTCCGAACCCAAGACGGTCCGTCAGTACGTCTCCTCGACGATGAAGCAGGCCTCCGAGCTGGAAGGGTACCCGGAGATGAAGCGGTACCTCGAGGAGCAGGCCCAACAGATCCGCGAGGAGAACGCCGCCAGCGGGGAGTCGGCCGGGGCGCCCGACGGTGACACTCCGGCAGCGACGGGGAACGAGACGGGGGCGGAGTAGCCGTGGGTGACGCCGGCTCGGACCCCGAGCAGTGGGGCGATTCCCCCGCCGACGAGGACTCGGACGGCTGGGGAGACCGGGCGAGCGACGACGCCGGCGACCTCGATTCCGGGTCCGTCGAAGGGGCGAGCGCGGCGGACGTATCCGAGGAACCGGGCGTCACGGCGACCGGAGACGTAGCGCGGGACGATGCGACGCCGGACGACACGCCGCACGATGACGCCGACGGGTCGCAACCGGACGCGACCCGCGAGGCGACGGTCCCCGATCGGTACGTGCAGGTCGACGCCTTCGACATGCCGGAGGTCGCGGCGGCGGACGCGGGCCTCGGCGTCATCGCCGTCGCGACCGCGGACGGCCGGATCGATCTCATCACGTCGGGCGACCGGCGGCGCGTCACCCGCAGGGAGGGCGCGATCGACGTCGCCGTCGCCGACAGGGTGTACGCGCTTACCGACACGGAACTGGAGGCGTTCTCCCACGCGGGGAGCCGCGTGTGGGGCGTCGACGTGACGGACGGTCGCTCGGTCGACGCCGATCCCGACAACGATCGGGTGTACGTCCGGACCGGCGACGGGGAGTTCGTCGTCCTCGAGGGTCGGACCGGCATCGAGGCCGGCCGGTTCGACCAGCCGCACGCCGATGTCGCCGAGTCACCCGCGGTCGCGGTCGCCGACGGCCGGCTCGCGGTCGCCTCGTGGTCGTTCCTGACGGTGCTCGACTCGTCCGGGAGTCTGCTCGACGAGCAGACCCTCTCCGGCGCGGTCACCGACGTGGGGCTGCTCCCCGGGCGTGCGGTCGTCTCGCTGAAGGACGGCCAGCTCGTCGGGTACGAGGGAGACGAGCGGCTGTGGGGCCTCGACGGCGACGCCTCCTGGCTGGCGGACGCCGGGATAGCGGCGCTGGCGGCCCGCGTCGCCGGCAGCGACTTCGCGGTGGACACCGACGGCAACCGGCGCCCGCTCGACGGGGTGAGCGGCACGCCGGTCGCGGCGACGCCGGCGCTGGATCTGGTGTGTACGGCCGGAAGCGGGACGGCGACGGTGTACGCGGCGGTCGGACAGGGGGACGAGTCCGTCGGCGTCCGGATCGAGTCGGAGTCGGTGCGTCCCGCGGACCCGACGGTGGTGCTCGCGCTCACGAACGAGGGCGACCGCGCCGTCGAAGTCGACGTCACCGTCGGGGCGGAGGGCGCCGAGGTCGCCTCCTCGACCGTGTCGGCCACCATCGACGCCGACGCGACCCAACGCCGGCGCGTCTCGCTGCAGGAGCTGTCCGGCGACGAGGTGACCGTCACCGCGGCCGTCGGCGAGGAGTCGGTCGAGCGAACGCTGGAGGTGCAGGAGGAAACCACCGCACTCCACGTCGACGCCGTGCTCGAGAGGGTCGAGGACGGCGTGTTGTCCGCGGCGATCGACGTCGAGAACGAGGGCGAGACGACCGTGACGGGCGTCACCGTGGGCGAGACGACCGTCGGGATACTCGACCCCGGTGATGCCGAGCGCGTCCCGTTCGAACAGGACCTGCCCAGCGGCACGGTGGCGGTCCGCGCGGACGGCGTCGACCCGTTGGAGGCCGAGACGGCCGTGCCGACGACGCCGACCGCGATCGATCTCGCGGTGGAGTCCGACGGTTTCCTCTCGGTGACGCTGCGCAACGAGACGCCCGTCGCCGTCGACGACGAGGTCACCGTCGAGGGCGTCCCCGACGAGGACGGCTCGTTCTCGATGCCCGCCTCGATCCCGGCGAACGGCGCCTATCGACTCGCGCTCCCGGTCGCGTCGCCCGGCGAGCGCTCCGTCACCGTCGAGACGAGCGGCGGACGCGTCTCCGAGCGCCTCTCGTTGGCGCGGTGTTCACTGCTCGGGGAGCCCTCGACCGGCGGCGACGCGGGCCGAACGGGGGCCGGCGGCGGCGGTCGAGACGCGACTCGATCGCGGGGACGGTCGACGGGACGGTCGTCGACCGGGTCACGACCCGTCGGCGGAGGGGAGGAGGTAGTTCCCGTCTCCATGGACCGGCAGTTCCCGTCGGAACCACCGCGGCGGGGCGACGTGTTCGAGGAGCGGCTGGTGGTGTCGAACGAGTCGGCCGAGCCGGTTGAGTTCGAACTGCGAACGGACGACGGCGCCTACGCGCAGCGACTGAAGGTCCGCGCGAGCGGACAGGCGGTCGGGACCCGTTACCACGTGCCGTTGGAGTCGACGTTGTCGCTTCCGAGGGTGGAACTGGAACACGAGGGTGGGGTCACGTCGCTGCCGCCGACCGATCTGTCGGTCGACGACGGCGATCTCGTCGCGACGATCACGTGGCGACGGGACGACGCCCGCGACGGCGGCGAACTCTCGGTGTCGCTCGAGAGCGACGAGGGGACGTGGGAGGTGAAGGACGCCGTCGTGGGCGGTGAGCGGTCGGCGCCGATCGACGCGCGGGTGAGCCCGGAGTCGCCGGCACACGTCACTGTCACCACGCCGTACACGCTCCGTGACGAGGTGTCGAAGGCGTTCGTCCGTGCCAGGCGAGTCGACGACCGCTCGCCGGAGGAAGACGAACAACAGGTCAACACGCTGGTCGTACACGAATCGGTCACCGACGGGGACGACGACCGCGTGGACGACCTGAGCGTCGAGGTCGAGTCCGACTCGCGCGTCGAGCGCGGGTTCGGGTCGGTCTTCCTCTCCGTCACGAACGACGGCTCGCGGCCGGTCGCCGGCGTCTCCGTCGACGCCGACGGGCCCCACGTGGAGAAGGCGATGTACGCGGACGGCGAGGACGGGGAGCGGATCGCTCCGGGGTCGTCGCTGCGGTACCTCGTCGACCTCGAGGGAGTCGAGGCGGGCGAGGAGGTCGTCGTCGACGTCGAGGTGACGGCTGGCGAGGCCGCCACGCGTGCAGCCGTCTCGGCAGTCGCCGACGAGGACGGAGCCGTCGAGTCGGGGGACTGGTCCCTCGACGTCGAGACCGACGAGTCCGGCGGGCCGTCCCGGCTCTCGACGCAGTACGAGTAACGCCCGTCCACGACCCGGACGGGCGGCGATCCGCCTCGTGGCAGCCGTGAGAACGGGTCCCTTCGCCGCTCCGAGACCCAGCCGCCATCACGAACAGCGACAGTGACACGAGGAGCACGGGATCGCGACGCCGAGGGCCCCTGACGCCCGCTCGGAAGGCCGACAGCCCCTCAGGTGGAGGTCCGCGTGAGGAACTCCCCGGTCGTGGCCGCCTCGGCGTCCTGCACGTACGCGTACGTGCGGAAGGCGACCCTGGCGAGCACGAGTACGACGACGAGCGCGTACGCTCCGATCGCCCCGAACAGCCCGTATCGACTGATCGACAGGCGGTTCTCGACCGTCGCCGCTCGGTCGGCCGCCGTGTCCGCCTCAGCGGTCGCACCGGCGCGGTTGAAGCCCTCGATCGAGTCGTCGTACCGACTGTTGATCCGGTCTATCTCCCCGAGCACCGTGTCCGCACGCGCTGGATTGAGCACCAGCGGGTATCCCGCGATCACCACCGTGGCGTTCGATCGATACGCCGCGTACGTGGAGTCGCCGGCGGCGCGGTCGGTCGCAGCGTCCTCGACGAGCGTCCGATAGCGCGCCGACGCCTCCTCGTAGCTGGACCGGTGTCGCCGTTCGGCCTCCTCGTCGCCCGTGTAGTCGGCGAGCTGCATCAGCGAACGGTGTGCCTCCGCGGACCCGATCGCGGTCTCGTTCGCCTCCACGACGTCGGTGTAGTGGGTACGCTGGGCGGCGACGGTCTCCTCGAACGCCGAGTCGGCCGCGTCGACCCCGCCCTGTGCGGTCGATCTGAGCTCCGACTGCTCGATCGAGTCGGCGTACTGCCGCATCAGGTCGCGGGCGACGGCCGCCCTGGCGAGCGATCGCTGGGCCCGCGTGTAGTTTTCGTTCTCCTGGGCCGTCCGGGCGGCGTCGAGGGAGTCGACGAACAGCAGCGTCGCGCGGCCCGCCGCCAACCCCCGCGAGAGGTCGGAGCCGGGGACGCCGGCGTCGCCCCGGAGGCGCTCCTCCATCGACAGCAGCATGTCGTTCATCGGTCCCGCGGTGTCGCTCTTCCACTGCTCCTGTGAGTCGTACTCGCCGAGGGGTTCGGTGATCCGGTCGAAGCTGTACGGCTTCGCCGTCGCGGACACGGTGATCGTCTGCGTCTCGACACCATCGCCCGTCACGCGGAACCGCCAGCGGTACTGCTGGTACAGCTCCGCCTGCGTGTCGAACTGCAGTGCGACGACCAGCGGCTGCGTCTCGCCGGCGCCGACGGTGCCGCTGGGCCGACTGACGACCGTGAGCCACCTGTCGGGGCCCTCGACCTTCTCGACTCGGACGTTCTCGATCGACTCGTAGCCGAGTCGCTCGGCCACGTCGATCGTCTGCGTGCGGTTCTCGGTGATCGTCACGTCGCCGTACTCGACGGACCCGGACACCGACAGCTCGGGGTTCTGGGCGATCGTCACCGTCCGCGTGACAGTCTGCGTGCCGGCGTCCTCCGTCCGTACGGTGATCTCGACCTCGTACTCACCCTCCGGCGTGTCGTCGTCGGCCGTGAGCGCCAGCGTCGACTGGCCGGTCGCGAGCCCGTCGACCGTGTTCGGGACGTCGGCGACGTCGGCGGTGATGTACTCGCTCCCGCTCACCATCGACGCGTCGGCGTTCACGACGTTCATCTCGAGGTCGCCGGAGTTGACGATGCCGACCTCCGTGGTCTCCTGGAACGTCGACGTCGAGGACTTGGGTTCGTCGAACGAGATCGTCGTGTCCGACGCGTCGAGTCGTTCGAGGTTCGCGGGATAGATCACCCGTCCGGAGACCGTGAACGTGTAGCTGGGTGCGTCGTCCGCCTCCGGAGTCACCTCTACGTCCCACTCCAGTTCCTCGTGCTGGTCGGCCGTGTCCCGGGCGCTCATCGTCACCGAGGCGGTGTCGCTGCCGCCGGCGGTCGTCGAGAGGGAGCGGAGACCGGAGAACGAGACGCTGCCGGCGGTCTCCGCGCCGACCACCTCGACGTCGAGTCCGTTGATGCCGTCGTTGCCGGCGATCTCGTCGACCTGGAAGTCGACCGTGCTGGAGGACCCGACGAGCACGTCGCCCACGTTCACCCCGTCGCCCGAAACCGAGGCGACGGGCGGCTTCACCACGTCGACGGAGACGGTGGTGTCCTGGGTGTTCCCGAGATTGTCCGTCAGCGTCATCGTGAAGCGATACGACCCCGCCGAGACGTCGTCGTCCGCGGAGATCCTGATATCGACGGTTCCCTCACCGTTTCCGTCGATCTCGTCGGGGATAGAGTCCGTCTCAACAGAGAATCCCGAGGGGACGTTCGAGAACGTCGCCTCCGAGATCACCATCGCGCCGTCCCCCGTGTTCGGGACGGTCACGTCGACCGAGGTCGACTGCGACTGACTGTCGGGGCTGTCGAACACCAGCGTCGGGTCCCCGGCGTCCGGGACGCCGAAGTCCGGATACAGGAGGTCGACGTACACTTCGAGCCGCTCCGAGGCGGATGCGGCACCGGATATCCGTGCCGTCCCGGAGTAGGTCTGTTCGTCGACCTCTCCGGAGACCGTTGCGTCGTACGTGACCTCGTACTCCTCGCCGGCGACGGCGGTCCACTGACTCGACTGCCCGCTGTCAGTGCTACCGACGCGGTCCCAGGAGTCGAACTCGAAGACGACGTTCCCGCCCGCCCGAGTTATCTCGTCGGTCGCCGAGACGGTCCCGTTCGTGTCGGCGATGAACCTGAACGACAGCTCGTCGGAAACCGTCTGGTCCGTGAGCGCGGCGTCCTTCTCGACGGTGGTCGAGACGCCGACCGCCGGGGTCGCCGCGCCGAGTGCGACGACGACCGTCAGTAGCACCGCGACGAGCCGGACCGAGCCGACGGCTCGGCTCATTGGCTCGGCACCTCCACGGGCTCGCGCGGGACGATCCGTCCCACCTTCGAGCCGTCCACGTCGTCGGCCCACGTCGCGATCCGCCAACCGAACGCGGCGGCGACCAGTCCGACGACGAGCGCGTACGCGAGCGAGAGTATCGTCGCGGCCACCGACAGCGAGAACAGCGCGTCGCTGGTCGCGGTCGCGAGCGTGTTCGCGCGCTCGCTCTCGGCCTCAAGGCCGTGCTTCTCGGCCAACTGGGTGGCGACGTCCGCGTCGGCGGTCGCCGAGCGTGCGTCCGTATACGTCCCGAACACGCCCGGGCCGAGCGTCGTTATCGCCGCGACCGGCGAGCTACAGCCGTCACCACAGTCGTCGACGAACGCATCCGCGGCGCTCAGCGCCGAGTCCATCCGCTCGCGGTCGGACTCGTAGATCGCGCGGACGCGGCTCGCCTCCGCGCTCACCGACGAGTATCGCTGACTCGCGCCCGCGGCCTCGAACGCCGCCGCGGCGTCCTCGAGGTCGTCGAGTTCGGCCGATGTGTTCGTCGCCTCCCGAGAGCGCTCGTACAGCACCTCCCCGCGCTGCTGGTAGAACCGCTCGAGACCGAGTCGGGCCAACGTCGCGTAGCCGTCGCCGCCGGCCGAATCGAGCCGTTCGATCGCTTGGGAGGTGGCGTCGGCCCGCTCGAGGCTCTCGTCGGTGCTGTCGTTCTGCGCGGCACCGTACGCCGCGGTGAACTCCTCGAGAACGGTCACGACCGCGGCCATGCGTTCGCGGTCCGCCTCGGTGAACTCGCCGGTCTGTACGTCCGTGACGGCCTGTCCGCGCATCACCCCGAGCTCGGAGTACGTCGACAGCGCCGGCGAGTCCTCGTATTTCCGCAGCTCCGTGAGGAACTCGTCGGCCGTCTCGGCGTCCGTCTGGGTCGCCCCGACGGGCACCGTGCCGACGACGAGCAGCAGACACACGGCGAGCGTTGCGATCGGTGGGGTAGGTCGGTTGGATAGCATCGTCAGTACATGGTCCTGTTGAGCCGGTCGAGCAGGCGCGGGTGTTCGAACAGCTCCGAGACCGACTCGACGAAGCCGGCGACGGCGAAGACGAACGCCGCGTTCCGCACCTCGTCCGACTCGCGCGTGTCACCCTCGTACGCCCGTAATTCCTCGAGAACGTCGCTCGCGGGCGAGATGACGTTCACCTCGCCACGGTGGTCCTCGACGGTCGATTCGGCCTCGGAGAGCCGCGACTTCAGCTCCGCCCGCTGGCTCACGCGGTCCGCCGCCGCCAGTTCGAAGAAGTCGTCGAGGTCGTAGTCCGCCCGCCACTCCTCGGAGACCTCGCGCATGTCCGAACACGCGCTGAACAGATCGACGTTGTGCTTCGTGTTCATCGCGTTGTCGACGCCCTCGACGCAGCCGCGACCCGCCGACAGCATCGCGTCGACGACGGGGTCTGGGTCGACTCCGGTCTCGGCGAACCGAACCCCGGACTCGGGGACCCGCTCGACCGCGTCGCCCAGCGAGCGCGCGACGCTCGCGTAGTAGCTGTGGACGGCCGAGTCGAGCCGTCCCCCGGGGAGGAGGTCGTCCGCATCGCGACGCAGCGCCTCGAGCGACTCCCGCTGTGTCGCCGACAGCTCGAACTCGAACGGCACGTCGAGCGTGACGGCCGCCGTGTCGTCCTCGGGGACGGTGACACGCGAACGGACGTCCTCGAACGGTCCGCCGTCGACCGAGCCGACCAACGTGTACTCGCCGGCCGGGAGTCCGACCGCGTTGTCACCCCGGTCGGTCGGGCTCGACTCCCGCAGTCGCTCCTTGAGCCACTCGTCGTTGGTGTCGAGGTTCATGTCCACTTCGTCCGTCGGCTCGCCGCCGATGGCCGTTTCGACCCGGAGCGTTCCGGTCTTGCCGACGACGCGTAGCTCCGAGGGAACGTTCTCCGGATCCGACACCTGTCGGGTGTCGGGCTCGTATCGCTCGTGTTCCGCGGTCACCTCGACGCCGGAGGCGGTCATCGGGAGCGTCAGGGACACCTGCCCGTTCTCGTTCGTCCGTTCCGTGACCCGCTCGCCGTCGAACGTCGCGGTGACCGTCGCGTCCCGAACCGGTTCGCCCGTCTCGTCGATGACGCTGACGCGTTTCGACACCGGCTGGAAGCTCAGCGTCAGCCGGTCGTCGAGCAGATCCGCCGTCTCGGTGACGGTCGCGCCGTTGTACGAGGCGGTGAACTCGTACGGCTCGGCGTCGAGCGTCCACGTGACAACCCCGCCGTCGACCGTCTCCTCACGGCCGCCGCCGTCGCGGTTGACGCCGCTGGTCGACGCCGATGACTGGCCCGACGGTCTCGCGGTCAGGTACACCTCGTCGGAGAGCTGTTCGTTCGCGAACCCGTCGGTGATCCGAACGCGCACGTCCCGGGTCTGTGTCGACCCGCCCGCGCCGCCGCTCGAGTCGTCGCCCAGCGACTGCCCGACGGCGTAGCCCACACCCAACACGAGGAGGACGACGAACCCGGCAAGCAGACCGAGCGTGAACTGTCCGCCGGGGAGGCCTCCGAATAACCCTCCGGTCGATGATTCGTTCCCGGAACCGGTGGTGGTCGTGTTCGATCCGCCGGTTTCCGTCCGGTTGGTCGGTTCCACGAGCGGGGAGATCCGGCCCCCGTCCCCGACGGCGACGGTCGTCGCCGGCGCATCCGCGAACGCGACGACCATCCGGTAGGATCCGTTTCGGTCGAGGCCCAGCCCCTCGGGCAACCCATTCAGCGAGAGCGTACCGCCGTCGACTGCCGCATCGCTTACTACGCGGATCCCGTCTTCAGTCGACAGTAGGACGAACGAGACGTCCGCCCCGGCGAACGTCGCCTCCCGGAGCGTCACACTCCGTTGGCCGTCGTCGACGGTCGCGGCGGCGGCGGCGCCGGACTCGTATGTCTCCGACAGCACCGCCGAACCCGCGGTCGTCACGTCGATCGTCACGTTGTCTATGCCGGCGACGTACTCGTTCTCGACGGTCACCGACGTGACGCCGTCGGACTCCCGTGCGGTCGTCATCGTGGCGTACTCCCCGTCCGGTCCGGTCGTCTCGAGGTGGACGCCGTATTCCGTTCCGCCGACCAACAGCGGCGACTGCACCGTCACGCGTCCCGGCGACACCAGAACGGTCGCATCGGAGTCGACATCCGCGAGCGACACGCCGGTATCGCCCGTGACCGACGGTCCGCCGTCGGCAGCCGCGAGCGTCAGGGTCGCCGGGGGCGCCAGCAGTCCGGTGAACGCGTCGTTCCGGTCGATCGTGACGGTTCCGTTCTCGAGCGTCGCCGAGAGCGTCGCGGAGCGATCGTCGCCGTCGGCGGTCGCCGCCAGATCGAACGACGACCCGTTGAGCCCGGCGGTGTCGTCCGTCGCCGTCAGCGTAAGCTGTCCGCTGTCGTCGAAGGACGCGCGTCCGTCGGCGATGTCGAGATGCCTGAGGTCGACACCCGTCTCGGTGAGGAAGTCGGTTCGGTTGTCGCCATTGCCCCTCGAGACCGTGATATTGGTGTTCCCGAGCGGGAAGTCCGGAAGGTCGGCAGAGGCGACGCGATACCGGTACACGTCATCTGTGTCCGGGTTCTCGGCCGTCGTCGTGAGGGTGTCGTCCCCACCGTCCGACGCGAATCGAACGTCCACAGCCGAATCGTTGCCGACGCGCTCGGCGTCGAGTTCGAACTCGAGCGCTCCCGAATCGGTCTGGTTCAGATCGCCGGCCGCCATCACCGCTCCAGACTGCGTCAGTCCCTCCGCCGTCTCGGCGGCCGGAGCGTCGGCCGAGACGGCCGCAGTCGCCGGGCCGACGACGATCGCCAGCACGAGGAGCGCGACGAGCAGCCGTCGATGTGTGTTGTTCCTCATCCTGCTCACCTCGCGTTGATCGACACGTAGCGTTCGAGGTTCTCCGAGAGGTCGGCCACGTGCGCCTCGGAGATGGAGTCGTCGGGCGCGTTGCCCAGCTGTCGGGCGGCCTCCACGTTCTGCTTGTGGGTCTCGAAGGCGTCCCGCGAGTGGTCGAGCAGCGGGTTCAGGTCGAAGCCGCCGAGCAACACGAGCACGTCGACGTCGTTGCCGCGGGTCTGCTTGGGCGTGAGCGTCGTCATCCCGACGGCGCCGCCGATGTCGTTGTCCCGCTTCCACTCCCCGAAGGCCGACTGGACGCCGGTCTCGGTGATGTCGCCCGACTCGATGAGCTGCTCGGGGGCACGCACGACCGCGTACGCCGCCCGAGACGTCGTCACGTCCATCGGGACGAACGTCTGCTCGGCCGCGCGGTCGAACAGCAGCTCGTACTCGAGCATCCGCCCGTTGAGGCCGGTCGCGACCGCGGGGGTGAAGTGGTACGCCCCGATGTTCGAGGGCTGGGCGACGTAGTCCTCCACGTCGATGACGCCGCGGGCCTCGCGACCGGCGCTGATGAACAGGTCTATCGCGGTGACGATTCGGTCGTTCACCTCGTCGTAGCTGCCCTGCGTCCCGTCGTCGTTGAGGTGGGAGTTGCTCGCCAGCAGGACCATGTCGGCGTTCTGTTCGCCGTTGCGCTTCATCAGGAGCCGCGACAGGCCCATCACGGCGTTGAACTGGCGCTGTGCGGGCTCGTCGTAGTAGGGCCACGCCGCGAGCGCGACGTGGACGACGCTGTCCATCCACGGTCGGAGGTTCGACGCGTCCGACCCGCCCGACAGTTGCTCGATCAGGTAGGGGATCGACCCGTTGCCGGTGCCGCCGCCGAGCGTCGTCATGTGCATGAACGCGTCGGCGCCGGTCATCCGCTCCTGGATGTCGCCGACGATGAGGTCGAGGTCCTCGCGGGCACACTGCTCGCCCGCGATGAAGTTGTTTCCGACGCCGCGTTTGGATCCGAACACCGTCGTGAACTCGGAGGTGTCCTCGAGGGACGCCCGCTCGATGGTGTTCAGGATGTCCGCGCGGTTCGTGTTCAACAGCGCGATTCGGTCGTCGATCCCGGGGTTGTCCTCCCGAGCGAGCAGTTGGGCCGCGATGCGGCCGCCGCCCTCGCCCGAGGAGATGACGCCCCAGCGGGTGAACGTGTCCCGCTGGGACATCAGGCGCTCACCTCCGTCTCTCCGACCTCGACGCCGGCGCCGAGGTCACGCAGCGTCGAGCGAATGAGGTCGTCGGATGCCGGTACCGAGAGGAACTTTCGCCGCATCTCTTCGTATGTCATCGTGTCGCCCTCGCTCAGGTTGTGGGTCGTGATCGTGTCGAGCCGCGAACGGAACTGGTCGTGGTCGTACACGAGGACTCGTCCGTCGTCGAGCGTCGCCTCGTGGCCCGCCTCCTCAGCCCACAGGACGAGCAGACAGGGGACGTACTCGGCCGCGACAGGGATGTCGGAGTCGGGCGTGAGGTACTCCTCGGCCGCGAAGCCCTCCTCCAACTTGGGTGCCACCGTCGGGAGTTGACTCTGGACGTCGTCGACGTCGGCACCGCAGACGCGCTCGCGGAGGCCGACCTCCTCGAGGACGAGCTCGACGGACTCGTCGTCCGCGACCTGTACGGTCGTCTCCTCGTCCCCGAACTCCTCGGTCGGCGTACTCGCCGACACCGTGTACTCCCCGTACGGGACGTTCTCGAACGTCGCCTCCGTGGCGACGTAAGTGCTCGCAGTCTCGCGCTCGTCGACCCCGTCGCCCGAGAGCGCGATCGTCAGGTCGTGTTCGGCCCCGGTCGAGGTCGCCAACTGCGCCGTGGCGGTCACCGTGTACGACTCGCCGCCGCCCTCGGCGACGACCGCCGGAACGGTGGGGTCGAACTCGACGCCGCCGTTCCCGTCGGCGTACAGCTCGAGGAACGGCTCCGCGTCTCGGACCGGCAGGTCGTCGGCGGTCACGCGGCCGTCCGTCCGCACGCCGTCGGCGATCCGGCCCTCGACCATTCCGTAGGAGTCGGCCACCGACGCCTTCGTCTCGGCCGCCTCGACGGCCTCCGTCAGTTCGCCCGCCGCGGCGAGCCACTCCTCGCGGAACTCGTCGAGGTCCGCCGCCTCCCGGAGTCGCGCCTCGTAGTCGGTGCCGACGGCGGGCGGCGCCGTGTAGAATCCGACGGGCACGTCGGCCCCGCGGATCACGTCGACGTTGGCCTCGAGCTCCGTCTCCAGCGTCGCCACGACGGCCGTCGCGGCACGCCGGACGTCCTCGCCGACCGCATCCAGCTCGTCGCTCGCGAGCGCCGAGTCGATGCCGGCGAGCGTCTCGCGCGCCTCCTCGAACGTCCGGAGAACCGCGTCGTCGGCGTACCTGTCGATGCCGACCGAGTCGACCGTCGAGAGCAGCTTGTCGATGCTGTCGCGGTCGGCGCTGAACGCCGCGCTCACCTCCGACTCGGCGTCGCCCTGCGCGTCGTCGATCGCCGCGCTGGCGCCGTCCCAGTCGGCGTCGTCGATACACGCCCGAGCGGTGTCGAGGTGCGACTCGATCCGCGTGGCGTCGCCGTCGTACTCGGCGACCGTGGACTCGATACGCTCCACGGCGTCCCCGTAGACCGCGGCCGCCTCCTCACGGGCGGTCGAGAGAACCCGTTCCGTCTCGGCGGGAGCGGCGCCGTCCGGGACGTCGTCGGGCGTTACCGAGACCGGCACGCCGCTCCCGTCGAGCACCGACTGGTTCACCGACCGCGCGCCCTGACGGGCGTGCTCGATCTGATTCCGTCCGAAGTCGACGAACGACCGGTCCCGGTCGTTCGCGAACGCGCGGACGTCGCTCTCCAGTTTGTCGAACTCCTGGACGCGCCCCGGCGAGTCGACCGATATCGTCGCCGCGGCGACGTCGACGCTGACGCCCGCGTCCCCGAAGTCGTCCGCGATCTGTCGAGCCCGTGTGTCGAGTTCACCCGGCTCCCACCGCTCGTGCTCCCTCGCGAGGCGGTTGTACGTCGTCAGTTCGTCACGGAACGACTCAGCGGCCGCGCGGGCGGCCTCCTGCACGAAGTCGCCCTGACTGGTGTTGTCTCGGGTGAGCACGCCGCGAACGTACAGTCCGATCGCGAGCACGACGGCGAGGGGCGCGCCCACGCCGATGACGTACACGCCGATCTGCGATCCGAGGTAGAGGAACGAGAGCAGGCCCGCGATCGCGGTCCCCAGAACGATACCACCGATGCCGAGTGCTGCCTTGTACTGTCGCTTCATAGAATCACCGTCAGAAGGTCGCCGCCGCGGAGGACCGCGCCGACCGCCGCGACGACGAGCGCGAGCACGCCGATCGCCAGCGGTATCGCGATCTGTTTCAGGCTGTACTGTGTCGCCGTCGAGACGCCGCGGTCGATCTCGACTTTCGAGAGCGTCCGGCGCGCGAGCAGGTATCCGGTCCCGCCGCCCACGACGAGTCCGCCGATCAGCGTGCCGACCAGCACGAGCAGAACGGTCTGGACCGCGTTCCCCTCGCGTTTTTCGAGCGCTTCGATGTACGCGTTCAGGTTCTGCTTGGTCGTCTCTTGTGCGGCCGAACGCTCGTTCGAGACACCCTCGATCACCGTGCGCGCGTCGGCGGCGTCCCCCGCCTCGGCGGCGGCGAACGTCGACCCTTCGAGCTCCTGTCCGGCGGTCGTCAGGTTCGCCTCCTCGATGGTCGCCAACTGGTCCGCCGGGTCGGTCTCGACCGCGCTCCCGTTCTCGGCCGCCGCGAGCGTCTCGGAGGCGTTTGTCATCCTCCTGACTTTGGTCTCGAACGTCGCGTTCGCGTCCCGGAACTCGTCGAGGTCGGATTGGGACTCGAACTGGAGCGTCACCGACTCGCCGTCGACGGTCGTCGTGGTCGAGTACCCTCGTTGGACCTCGATCTGCGGCCCCTCGAGATTCGCCTTCTGGGTGACCGCCTCGGCGGGTGTGATCGAGTCGCCGCCTGCCGTCACGCTGACGACGATGCTCGCCTCACGCTCGGACTCGACCTCGATGCCCTCCACCGTGCCGGCATCGAAGCCCCACGCCACCCCGTACGGTTCCGGATCGTCGCTGGAACAGACGTACAGCGTCAGCGTCGTTCCCGGGTAGACGGTCGCGTCGCCGACGCGTTCGTCCGTGTCGTAGTACGCGACGAGTCGGTTGTCGCCGACGCCCGCACACGGGGCATCGGGGCTCGCCGCGCCGGCGGCGACGCCGGGACCGACCGCCAGCGCCAGCGCGACTGCCACCACAGCGAGCGCGGCGCCGGTGTGTGTCCTCATCATCTCAGCGCATCCCCCGGTTCTGGTAGGCGAAGCCCGCCCCGGCGATGGCACCGATCCCGACGCCGAGCCCGCCGCCCAGAAGCGCCGGTCCGACCGGCGAGGAGGCCATCGAGACGGCGGTTTCGGCCGATTCGTGCTGGTCACGCGTGTCGTTGACGAGCGTGCCGATCGAGCGATCGTCGTCGCCCGTGTCCTGTGCGAGGCCGGTCGCCGCGAGCGCGCCACAGAGCAGAACGAGTCCGACCGCGAGCAGGACGGCCACGCCGCGGGTGCGACTGTCGCCGCTCACACCGTCACCCCCGCGGCGTGCTCGGCTGCGAGGTCCTCGATCTCCGCGATCCGGGAGATGTCCTCGCGCGCGAACGTCAACAGCGTCGTGAACGACGCGAGGTTCCGCTTCGTCAGCGTCATCCCGATGTTGACCTCCGGACAGTAGGAGTCCAGCAGCCCCCGGATCACCGATACTTGGATCCGGTAGTCGTCGTCGACGAGGTACGGCGCCGGCGCGCGAACCTGCCCGATGGCCTTCGCCGCGGCCGCTGGGTCCACGTCCTCGACGCTGCGCTTCGAGACGGCCAGCCGCGAGAGCGTCGCCCCGTCCACGGACTTGCGTCCGACGAACGGGAGGATGTATCCGGGGAGCGACCGAGTCATCGTGACCGACCGCCCCAACGTCGCGTAGCCGACCCTCCCGTCGTCGAGCGTGAGCGAGGTGACCACGTCCTGCAGGTCGATGACGGGTGCGTCGAGGTCGTCGTACTCGCCGGGGTTGATCCGTTCGAGGATCGGGCCGGAGATGAGGTCCACGATCGCCGAGGCCGCGTAGTCGTTGTACTCGTTGAAGCGCCCCTCGGCGGCGTCCTCGAAGGCGAGTCGCTGGTTGTCGATGAGGATGACGCCGTCGACGTGTTCCTCGAGCCTGTCGAGGCCGTACATCGCGTTCGTCGCCTGTCGGGTGGCGCTGGGCCCGTCGTCCCCGGTCACCTGTCCCGCGGTGTTCGGAAGGACCGCGACCGCGATGACGTCCGTCGACGTCCCGCCGAACTCGGTGATGGCCTCCGCGAGGTGCGGAGCGATCCCGCACCCGGTTCCGCCGCCCAGTCCCAGAAACAGGAACGCGAACGGCGGCGAGCCCTCGCCGAACCGCTCCTGATAGGCATCGACTACCTGCGGTTGTTGTCCCGCGATCGCGGCGTCGGCCTTCTCCGGGTCGCGGCCGAACCCCCCGGTCACCTCCTCCTCGAACCCCGCGGTTGTCCCGGGGACGAGTCCGCTCCCCTCGGAGACGCCGTACCACGCCTCCCGTTCGATGTTCGAGAGGTTCTGAAGGTCTCGTATCGTCGAATTGAACGCGACTGGCGTGGCCAGTTGGGCGACTCGCTGATGGCTGAATACCGAGTCGACCAGCGAACACCCGGCCTGACCCGCGCCGACAAAGAGATATGGCATGGTCTACCTGTCACCGCTTTTCGGTATGGACGACATAACTCTACCGTCACATGTACGGATTGCGATAACTGGAGCGGTTGCTTCGACTATCCCCGGAGGCGCCTGAGCATAACGCTGTACTCGTTTCGCTCGTAGAGTCCCTCGACACGTTCGAGGAGGTCGTCGGTCGCCGAGGCGATCCCGCGGGCGCGGTCGTGTTCGCCCGCGGCGAGGGCGTCGCGCGCCCGGTCCTCCATCGACTCCGACAGCGAGAGGAAGAACATGGGAATGCTGTGGTTGTGATCGGTCCGGGAGTCGACGTACCGGGATCGGATCTCCGCCCGTCGGTCGGCGAGCGCGTCGACGGCCGCCTCGGCGTCGGCGGCGTCCGCCTCCCGCGTCGCGCTCCCGTTCGCCCCGGATCCGGCGGCGTCGAACCCCTGTTCGTTCGCGTCGGGTCGGGGCTCGCTCCCGTCGGCCGCGCTCGCGCTCGATTCGAGGACCGGGAGCAGGTCCCGCTCGTAGAAGTCCACCTCCTCGCGAACCGCGTACGGAACGACGCCGTTGCTCGCGTCCGCGCGGTCGAGCATCGCGCCGAGGCGCTCGACGCGGTCGGCGAGCGCGTCCGCGACCGGGCCGTCGATCCCGCTCACCGTCTCCTCGAGCGATCGAACTCGGGCCTCCACGTCGTCGACGTCGACGCCGTCGGTGAGGTTTCGAACCGTCGCCGCCCCGTTGAGCGCGTCCACCGCCGAGCGCAGCGCCTCGGCGACGTCGTCCTCGTCCCCGCTGGCGACGCCGTCGAGCAGGTCGCGCGCCGGCTCACACTCCGCGCGGTTCGCCGAGCGGACCCGGCGTGCCGCCGCGGAGCCGGGGTCGTCCCCGTCCGTGCCGTCGACGGCACCGCCCTCTGGAACGGCCTCCGCGAGGAGTTCGACCCGCTCGTCCAGGGGCGCGTCGGGGTTCGGCGTCCGGCGGTCCGCTGCGCTCGCGAGCGCGCGGTCGACCGCGACTCGAGCGTCCTGTAGTTCCGCCTCCGACGCGTCGTCGGCTCGCTCGCCGTCGGCGGCCAGCTCGGCGAGTCGGGTGACTGCGGCGGCGAGGTCGTCGTCGACGCCAGTCAGTCGGCCGGCGGTTCGTTCCGGGTCGTCCAGCTCGACGGCACGGTCGATGTCGTCGGCGACCTCCAGCCGGTCGACGGCCGCCTCCAGCGTCTCGCGCAGCTCCCCCTCGCCCGTCGACCCGGGGCTCGCGAGCGCATCGAGCAGCGCGGCCGCGCGGTGTCCGGCCGGGCGCCTCGACCGGGACACGTCGTCCGCGACGGACGCGACGACGCCGTCGGCACTGGATCCCTCCGCGGTGGATCCGGCGGCGGTGGCGGAGCCGCCCCCGGGAGTGCGATCGATGCTGATCTGTCCGCGCTCGACCAGCGTCGCGAGCTCCCGGGCTTTCGCGGCGGGCGGGGCGTCGTTCTCGACGCGACCGTCCGGGCCGGCGATGTCTGCTGCCGCCGCCAGTCGGTCCATGGACTCCTCCAGCTCGCCGAGGGTCCGCTTGACGTCACCCTCCGAGGGGCGGGCGCCCAACTGGTCGGCGATCGCCTCGATGTCCGGGTCGTCCGAGCCGCCGAACAGCCCCATAAACACGGTGGATATCGGTGGTCCCGACATGAGTCAGAGCATGTTGGACCGACCGAGACAGTCGAACAGCGGCTGTACCTCGTCCCAGACGTCGCGGATGTCCTCCGCCTGCACGCTCTGGCCCTCGTCCTTGAGGCGCTTGGCGTGCTCGTACATCGACTCCAGTGACGGCATTCGCGGGTTCCACAGCGTCCCCCACATGAACACGTCGTCGAGGTACGGGATGACGAGCTGGTTCACCTGCACGTCCACCGTCTCGACGCCCGATCGCGATCCGGCGTCGAGGAACTCCTCGCCGTTGAGGACCTCCTGAAGGGTCCCGTCCGTGACGAACTCCGAGACGTCGGCCATCTGCTCCTCCGGCCCGTAGATCATGAAGTTGCCGCCCCACGCCGTGGAGGGGTCGAAGTCCGCGAGCCGGTTCTGCAGCAGCGTGTTGCGTGCGAGCAGCTCCAGGCTCGACTCGGAGACGTCGTCCGAGCGGAGGCGGCCGAGCGCCGGGGCGAGCACGACGGCCGGCCGCTCCTCGGGCGTCATGTCGTGCGGGTACTTGTCCTCGACCAGCCGGAAGCTGTCCGCGACGTCGAAGACGCTGCCCCGGATGCTCATCGTCGCGTCGCGGTCGGTGAGCTGCGGCGTCGAGGACATGGTGAACGCCTCGAGGAACGCCACCAGCGGCTTGTTGAGGTCCGCGAACTCGGGAGGGTTGTAGCGCTCGATCCCCTCGATCCGCGGGTGGATGTCGCTGCTCGCTCTGCGGAGGTGGTCGTTGTTGAACGGGATGATCGCGTCGGCCGATCGGGAGATCCGCGACAGCCCGATAACGCCGTTCGTCTTCGCTCGGCCGCCGACGGCGGACTGCTGTCCCCCTTCCGAGGGAATCACGACGGAGCTGAGGATCGCCTGGTCGATGACGAGCCCGGACTCCTGTACCTCCTCGCGGAGCTTCTCGGCGATGACGGGCGTGGCACCGCAGCCGGTTCCCTTCGTGACGCTGTGGACGAGCATCACCGCCTGCGCGTCGCGGATGTCCTGGCTCGTCATGTCCCAACGGTCGCGGAACGGGTTTCCGCCGTCGGCGAAATCGGCCTCCGCGACCTTCGCGCCGTTGCTCCAGCGGTACCCCATCCCGCTGTAGCCGTGCTTGCCGAATCCGATGATCGAGTTCGACAGGAGGTCGTTGCGCGAGTACTCCTTGAGCTCCTTCGCGTAGTACGTCTGCTCCAACTCGGCGATGTTGGTGTTGAGGAGGCCGTATCCCGCGAGGCCGCCCTGCCAGATGCGGGCGCGGTCCTCGTGGTTTCGCGCGAGCGTGTCCCGTCGCAACAACACCGCGTCGACGATGTTGTTTCCGGCGCCGCCGATCCCGATGAGGAACCATTTGCGCCCGTACATCTCCCCGTCGTCGTCGTTCATCGAGACCGGCCCGAGGTCGCCGGCATCGCCGAGGTCGCCCGGATCGTCGCCGCCCGGCCGATCGCCGCCGGCGGCGTCGGTGCCGGCGTCCGCGCCCTCCTCGAACAGGTGGGTGAACCGGTCACCGTAGATGGCTCGAACCGACGCCTGTGCGTCGCCGTGGGTGTTCAGAACGTGTTCCTCGATGCTGTCCGCCTCCCAGTCCGCCGGAGCGGTATAACAGATCTCGCAGGATTCAGGCATTTTGTGTACTCTGTGGGTGGGGTTACGTGTACTTTTCGCGGAAGCGCTCGCGCGCCGTCGACATGGATCGCTCGATCGACTCGCCGTCGGCGGGCGTGAACTCGATGAACCCCGGCGGCTCGGGACTCTGTAGGTCGACCGACTCGAACAGGTCGGACTGGCGGCCGGCGAACCGCTCGACGTTGACGAGCACGTCCCTCGTCGCGACCGCGTCCGGGAGGTCCTCGAGTCGGAACTGGGCGATCCGTTCGTCGCCGTCGGCGCCGTCCTCGAACTCGCGGAACGCGTACAACACCCCGTCGAGGACCTCCTCCGGCGGTGCGACGCGAACGGACTCCCTGCCGGTGCCGGACTCGACCGCGTCGGATCGGCCGGTTCGATCGACTGTGTCGTCCGGGGCGGTGTCGTGAGCGCCCCCGGCGTCCGTGGGGTCGCTCGCCTCGTCCCTCTCATCGTCGTAGGTGAACGCGATCCGATCGCCGCCGGCGGCGACCGTCGCGTCGAGGCCGTCGTATCCGGACCGGATGGCTGGGACGATCGCCTCGATGTACCCGTCCGGGATCTCCGCCGGGATCGAGACGGTCGCGTGACGAGCGTCGATGCTCGCCTCCAGCGTCGACAGCAGCTCTGCGGTCGTTACGAGCGTGGCGGCGCCGTCCGCGGCCGACTCCGCGGTCGAGCGGGCCTCGTCGAACTGGCACTCGTGGAGGGATTCGCGCGCCCGGTCGAGGTCGGCCCGCACGTCGCGTGCGCCGTCGAGATCCGGGTCACGGCCGTCGACCAACACCTCCTCGACCCGGTCACCGAACGGAACGTCCATCGAATCGAGCTGTCGGTCGAGCGTGTCGAGTCTGGCCCCCGCGGTCGAGATCGCCTCGACGACCGGCGCCTCCCGCTCTCGAACGTGCGCACGGACGCGCTGTCGATGCTCGTCGACAGCCTCGACGGCCGTGGCGACGGCGCCGAACGAGTTGCCCGTCCGCGCCAGCGACTCGAGCTCCTCGTCGACGTGGTCGAGATGGACGGCGTCCCCGGCGCCGGGGATCGACAGCTCCCGGTGGTTCGTCGGGAGGTTGACGGTCCGGTAGCGCTCGTCGTACTCCGAGCGGACGACGAACTCCCCGTACTCGGTTCGGATCCCGCTGGCGAGGGCCCCCTCGAACCCGTCGGCGAGCTCCTCGATCCGTGCGTCCGAGTCGAGGCCCGCCAGCTCCGATTCGACCCCGGCGCGGGCCGCTCGGGCGGCCTCGCCGTCGGACATCGTCCGGATCTCGTCGATGTCGTCGTCGATGTCGTCCAGTCGGGCGCGGAACGCCTCGGCGCCGTCCCGGACGTCGCGAACGCCGCCGGGAGCGACGTTCGAGAGCGTCTCGAGCCCCTCGAACCGGGCGTCGAAGGCGGCGTCGAACGCCGAGCGTTCGTTCGCGACCTCGGCCTCCAGCCGCCCGAGGTCGCCGCCGGTCTCCTCGAGCACCACCTCGTTCCACGGATACGTTACAACCGCGAAGAGCTGGAGGGCGGCCGCACACACCGGAACGGCGTAGAACGCGGCGAGCTGGATGAGCGGGATGTCCGCGGAAGCCAGCGGCGCGTACACGCCGAAGAACAGCGCGAAGAACAGCACCGCCGACAGCGTGGCCGCGCCGTACGCGGCCTCGCGGTGCTCGACGACCAGCATCGCGCCGCCCTGAGCGCCCCACGCCAGCGCGATGAGCAGGAACAGCCCCATCACGACCACCGAACTGTCCTTGAACACCACCGCCGCCTCGAACAACACCGGGATCGACAACACCGGATCCGCGATGGGCGTGAGCCCCGCCGAGCTCGACGTGTAGCCGAACAGCGCCATCAACGTCTGCACGAGCGCGACCACGAGCGGGATACCCGCCGCACCCCACGCGACCGTTTGCCCGTGCGCGGTTCTAGACATGTACTATCTGCCACACACGGGCACACGTATAAAACAGTTGACCGTATTTTTCACATATGAGAGTCGAGAGGAAACCGAGTCGAACCGAACGCTCGACGAGAACGGGTGAGTACCCGCAGGGGAGGCGTTTCCGACGGGGAGGGTTCGAGATGGTGGAACAGTTCCGACACGCTCGTGGTATCGACTGTCGACCCGGGAGGAACGTTATACCAGTTCGAGCACATCGACCGCCGATGTCAGTCAGGACCGGTGTTCGAGAGTCGGCGTCGAGATCCGAGACGAACGCGGAGGACCGCCGTGAGTAGCAGTCCGATCAACCGTGCGATCACCGACGAGTTCGACGTCCAACTCGTCGCGATCGCGGACGACGTCGAGACGGGCGACGGAGGATTCATGGAGGACGACGACCCCGGCACGGCGACGGTGCTGTTCTTCGAGGTGGAGAACGTCGGCGACGAGCCCGTCGAGTGGTGGTACGACGAACACGACGTGCTCGACGAGGACCGGTTCCAGTACGCCACCGACGACTCGATCGGGGCCGGATTCGGGGGATCACACGCCGTCGACTGGCTCCCGCCGCACTGGTACGCGAAGATCCGGATCAGACCGGGCGCCCGTGCGCGCTGTGTCACCGCAGTCTCCGAGTTCCCGTCGGACGCGACGGTCGATCGCCTGTACTACGAGTACGGCGAAGTCGAGTACGAACTGGCCGTCGATCGCGCCGACCTCGACTCGCCGCCGGTCTGAGCTCGGTCGACGGTCGCGATCCGGATCGGCGTGATCGTGATCTCGGCGGTGTCGGCCGTCCGTCGATGGTTCGTCGCGGGACGCGTCGGGGCCCCGGTTGTACGGACGTCAGGGCCTCGGCTGTACCGACCGCCGGCGCGGGTCCACGCTCCGGGATCGGACTACTCGGAGGACGCTCGACCGGTCGACCCAGCCGCGTCGCGATCGAGCAGCGGGGTGTCGGGGTTCCCACAGCCGTCACGACCGCACACGCCGGCGTCGTCGCCGGCACGCTCGACGCCCGGCGAGACCCCGCCGATGTACCAATCGATCCCGTGGCCGGTCTCGCGTTCGTGATCGTCCAGAGCCGTGCGTGCGGCCCGAAGGGACTCGAACGACTCCTCGTAGGAACAGTCGTCACAGCGGACGAGGACGCCGGTAGTCATATCGGCCCCTCGACCCTCCAGCCTCGTAAGTCGTACCATCGGCGTCGCTCCGTGCCCCGCGGGCGTCGTCGACGTGGTTGTCGGGGGGCTTTAGTCGACTGACGGCCTCGGTGCGTTCGATGGACGTTGCCATCGTCACCGTCGGCGACGAGGTGCTCGCCGGGGAGACGACGAACACGAACGCCTCGTGGCTGGCCGGCGAGATCGCCGCTCGCGGCGGCAGAGTTCGACGAATTCTCACGATGCCCGACGATCGGGCGGCGATAGCCGAGCGAGTACGGGCGTGGAGTGACGCCTACGACGCCGTGATCGTCACCGGCGGACTCGGCGGGACCCACGACGACGTGACGGCGGACGCGATCGCCGAGGCCTTCGGACGCGAGTTGGCCGTCCGCGAGGAGGTGCGGTCGGCCGTCGTCGAAACGGTCGCCGCCTACCGAGACGCGAACCCCGAGCTCGTCGAGGCGCACGAGTTGGACATCGACGTGGCCGCGTGGGCGTCGCTCCCGGCGGGCGCGCGCTACGTCCCGAACGACGAGGGACTGTGCCCGGGATTCGTCCTCGGAAACGTGTACGCCATGCCGGGTGTGCCGGGCGAGGTGCGGGCGGTCTTCGGGCGCGTCGCCGACGAGTTCGCCGGCGACGGGGTGGCGCGGACGCTGTACACCCCACAGCCGGAGGGGTCGATGGTTGAGACCCTCGACTGCGCGCGTGAGCGGTTCGACGCCGCCGTCGGCAGCTACCCGGACACCGAGGGTCACAACCGGTTGACCGTCCGCGGCGACGACGCGGACGCCGTGGAGGAGGCGGTCGGCTGGCTCGCCGAACGCGTCGAGACGGTCGATCCGGAGTGAGCCGGGCGAGGGTCGGCTCGAGCGTCAGGCCGCCCACCTGACGCCCGTCCGACGGCCGCGTCCGGTTACACTCACGTCAGCGCGTGTTCAAGTCGCTCCAGCCCGTAGGCGGTGTAATGACAGCCGTCACACCCACGCCGGGAATCCACCACGTCACCTGCGTCGCCGGCGACCCGCAGCGGAACATGGACTTCTGGGCCGAGACGCTCGGCCTCCGACTCGTGAAGCGGTCGATCAACCAAGACGACCCCGGCACGTACCACTTCTTCTTCGCCGACGCGGAGGGGACCCCCGGAACCAGCATGACGTTCTTCCCCTGGGAGAACCTCTCGTCGGGAAAGGTCGGCTCCGGGCAGGTGTCGCGGACCGCGTTCCGCGTGCCCGAAGGGAGCCTCGACTACTGGACGGAGCGGTTCGACGAGCACGGCGTCGACTACGACGATCGCGTCGACCGCTTCGGCGAGACGGTGCTCCCGTTCCGCGATCCGGACGGGCTCCCTGTCGAGTTGGTCGAGGTGGCGATCCCCGACGACGACCCGACCGTCCCGTGGACCGAGTTCGTTCCCGCCGAGCACGCGATCCGCGGCTTCCACTCGGTGACCCTGTGGCTCGCGAACCCCGACGCGACGATGGACCTGCTGCGGACGATGGGGCTCGAGGTGGTCGGGACCGAGGATTCGCCGGGAGACACGCCGGGCGACGAGCGAACCCGCTTCGCGGCCGCCGGCCCGGTCGGCACGTACGTCGACGTGCTGCCGACGGTGCAGGCGGGACGACAGGGCCACGGCACCGTCCACCACGTCGCCTTCCAGACGCCCACCGACGACGACCAGTCCGCGATGCGCTCGGCCGTCCAGCAGGAGGGGCTGCGTCCGACCCAGCAGATCGACCGCCACTGGTTCCGGTCGGTGTACTTCCGGGAGCACAACGGGGTGCTGTTCGAGCTCGCGACGAGCGACCCCGGCTACGACAGCGACGAGCCGCTCGAGGACCTCGGCGGCAGGTTAGTGCTGCCGGGCGAGTTCGAGGGACGCCGTGAGGAGATAGCGGCACAGCTCACGGACGTGACGGTTCCACGAGCTGAGGCGGCGGAGCCGGCCGAAGGCGAGGCCGACGACTGACGAACGCGTGATCTACCTCCGTGGGTTCAGAACCCGCCGTAGCGGAGGTACACCATGTCGGCGATGAGCAACAGTTGAAACAGTCCCTGGACGAGCCCGAGTTTCGCGTTCTGCTGGCCGATGGCCGAGATGACCCCCGGGTCGGGGTCGGCGGAGATCATCTGCTTGTACATCCGGATCTCGCCCGGCAGCAGGAAGCCGAACCCCTGGACCGACAGCACCGTCACGACCCCGAGCGCGAGCGCGATCACGGGCGTCGTCATCTGGAACCCGCCGATCGTCGTCGCGACCCACGCCAGCGACCCGACGGTCCCGACCACGAAGACCGCCTGCCAGCGACGGTCGCCGAAGACGTTCATCCGATAGCCGAACAGCAGGAGGATCGGGATCACGTTCGCGGCGGTGAACAGCGGGAGCCACGAGTCCGCGTGGGGGAACGCGCCGACACGCTGCGCGAGCGTGATCCCGCCCGCGATCGTCGTGAACGCCAACGCCGGGAGGAGGAACGACGTCTTCGGGGTCAGTCGCTCGAACACTGCCGCGCTCTGTTCCTCGTCGAGGCCGCCGACGACCGGGCCGAGCACGGCGCCGATGAAGATGTCCGTTCCCGTCCACATGAGCCCTGCCATCACGTGGACGTAGGTGTGGATCTGGACCGAAGCGCCGGTGACCGCGTAGCCGAGCGCGAGCAGCGGGACCGCCACGACGGCGACCGCGAACGCCGGGTTGCCACGCCGTGCCATCCCCCCGACCATCCCTCGTACGGATGTTGTCGACATGTCGTTTCGGGGACGGGCAACAGATGACATAAACGTGTTCCCGGGGCGGTGGTGGCCGTCGAGTACACGGGGGTCGGAACTCACACCGAGCGACCGATCGACGGCGCCGAGCGGTCCCTCGGGAGGTCGATAGCGGACGGATCACGACGACAGCGAGGACAGATCGTCCGAGGGTCGCGGTGACGAGATCGACGGAGACCCCGAGACGGCCCCGCCCGCGAGCGTCACATGGACAGCACCGGCGATGTCTCGGTCGAGGCGCTGCCGAACCGGATCTCCGGGAGGTAGTGACCGGGTGACCCCTGGGGTCCATTACCGCGAAAGCGGCCGGGAGCGTCGGTCGGCCGTCGCCGGTGCGGTATCCGGACCGTGTTGTTCCCTGCGAGGCGGGGATCGACTTCACCATGGGGATCTCAACACCGAACGGTCGATCGGGTCACGCCGTCGCCAGCCACTCCTTCGCTTCCTCCTCGGTCGCGAACACGCGGAACTCGTAGTCCGGGTGAATGGCGCTCAAGTTCTTCTCCACTTTCTCCATCTCCATGGAGGCGATCGCCGATTCACCGTAGACGCCGGCGGCACGGCGGATCCCTTGTTCGATGAGTTCGGGGACCCAAGTCTCCGCGAGCCACTGCTTGTCGGAGTCGTCGTGAGCGGTGATCGCCCGCGTGTCGACGATGTACTTCTCGGTGCCTCGCTCGTCCATTACCTCCTGAAACCGACGGGAGTACTCGCGGAACTCCTCTCCTCTGACGGATTCCTCCCATCTGAATACCGGGATCTCGTTGTTCGGGTCCCATTCTATGGTGTAGGCGTCGGCCTCATCCAGTAATTGCATGGACATGCACGAGAACGATGCCGAGAGGAGTGTGAAAACAGCAGCGTCGAAATTATCTCTTTTGGTTTCCAGATGGTTTCCGGCGGCGACAGCGAGCCCGGGATCGGCCGACTGCCGGGCTGTTTGTCCGGGTCCCATCGAGACGGATCGGGAGCGTCGATACTCCTGTCGAGTGGAGCGGTCCCCGTTCGGATCGGGGACCAGGAACCTGGCGCCACTGAACGACCCCTGACCGTGTGAGGGGCGGAGCGCCGTTGCCGCATCCGTCGCGGGTACCCCGGATCCACCACCCGGCGTTCGGTCCGGATCAGTTCTGCCGAGGGTCTCGACCCCGTCGGTACCCGGTCGTCGGCGAACCCCTCCCGTCGCGTGCCGCATGCTGAACGCTTTTCACTCGAACCGACGAACCAGCTATCGATGACAGACCTCGCGGACATCGACATGGAGTTCGTTCAGCTCGGCGGCACCGGCATCCAAACGAGCGAACTGCAGTTCGGCACGTGGCGGTTCGGGAAGGAGACCGAGGAAGGCAACGTGGAGATCGGCGAGAAGCGCGCACACGAGCTGCTCGACGCCTATGCGGAGGCGGGCGGACGATACATCGACACCGCCGACGTGTACGGCGGCGGCGAGAGCGAGCGCTGGATCGGCGACTGGCTCGCCGACCGAGACCGCGAGCGCTACACGGTCGCCTCCAAGATCTTCTGGCAGATCCGCGACGGCGACCCCAACAGCCGCGGCACGAACCGGAAGAACATCCGCCACCGGATCGACGCCCTGCTCGACCGGCTCGGCACCGACTACGTCGACGTGCTGTACATCCACCGCTGGGACGACCAGACGGACGCCAGAGAGATGATGAAGACGCTCAACGGTCTCGTCGAGGACGGAAAGGTCCACTACCTCGGCGCCTCGACGCTGCGGCCCAACGCCTGGAAGGTCGCACGGGCGAACGAGATCGCCCGCAGCGAGGGCTGGGAGCCGTTCACGGTGCTCCAGCCGCGGTACAACCTCGTCGACCGCGAGATCGAGGGAGATTACCTCGAGTTCGCCCGCCACGAGGACCTCGCCGTCTGTCCGTGGAGCCCGCTCGGGCAGGGGTTCCTCACCGGGAAGTACGATCGCGAGGACGGACTGACCGGCGACTCGCGCGTCGTCGAGTCCAGCCGGTTCGAGGAAGCGTACCTCACCGAGGAGAACTTCGACGTGCACGACGAGCTCGACGCCGTCGCGGACGAGGTCGACGCCTCGCCCGCACAGACCGCCCTCGCGTGGTTGATGCACCGCGACGGCGTCACGGCGCCGATCGTCGGCGCCCGCACGACCGAGCAGTTGGAGGAGAACCTCGCGGCCGCGACGATCGACCTCTCCGAGGCGCAGGTCGACCGCCTCACCGAGGCGAAGGGCGGCCCCTACGCCGGGCTGTAAGCCGGCTCGCAGGACGCCCCCGTCCCCCAACGCGACTCGACCGAGAGCGTTCGCCGTACGAGGTAGCGATTCCATCTGCGTTGGGAGAGGCACCGATTCTACTGCGTCCGCCCTCCACACGCGGGCGGACGTCCATTGCGACGGTGGCGACGGCAGGAACGACGGCGACGTCAGCGGCGACGACTCACAGCTCGATCACCGCCAGTTCCGACTCCAGGTCCGCGATCTCCTCGTTGTACGCCTCGACGAAGCCGCGGAACTTCGGGGCGTACTGCCGCACGTCGGCCGCGGAGGGCGCCTCGTACTGCGAGAGGAGGTAGACGCCGCCGCTGCCGCCCGCACGGAGGTAGGAGACGTCGTCGCGGTCCCACTTCAGTTCCCAGCGGGTGCCGTCGACGCGGGCGGCGTAGGTGCCGTAGTCACCCCCCTCATAGCGGTGCAGTTCGCCGGCCATCCGGTCGCAGGCGTCGCGAACGGCGTCGAGCACGCGGTCGCGCTCGGCGACTGCCGTCTCCGTCGTCGTCGCATCCGGGAACTCCGCGGACACGTCGTCGAGGACGCCCTCCAGCGAGGCGACGTAGTCGTTGAACCCGCGGACGAACGCGCCGTAGTCCGCGAGCGCCGTCGCCAGCGGTCCGGGCTCCGGGTCGCGCTTCGTCGAGATCACGTACACGTCCGCGCCGCTCTTCGGTGAGAACAGGAGGTACTCCAAGTCGCCTCCCTCGTACTTCACCGTCCACGTACCGCGGTCGGTGTCGATGTCCCGGCTACCGTAGTCGCCACCCTGCAGCAGCGCCAGCTGGTAGGCGATGCGTCCGGCGTGCGCTCGGACCGCCTCCACGATCTCGTCGCGTCGGTCGGCCACCGCGTGCGCGTCGGCCGGGTCGAGGGGAGGCCAATCGGTCACGGACGACGGTTGGTCCGGCGAGCCAAAACCGCGCCGGTTCGGGCCTCCGAAGCGGCGGTCGCGATCGGCGGTTCCCGTCCCGGCCGGATCAGCTGTGCGTGAAGATGTACGCCTGTCCGTCGTCGACGCCGACGCAGAGGTCCAACTGCTTCGAGAGGTCGAGGCTCGTGGGGTTCTGCTTGCAGACGACGAGGTCGTCGAACGGGTCGCCGCAGGCGGGACACGCGACCGCGACGGTGTTCTGGTACGACTTGATCGCGGCGTTGTCCTCGCGCTTGGTCAGCGACGTGAGCAGCTCCTCGGTATCGATGTCCATGCCCGTCGATACGAGCCCCACCTAATCAATCATCAGGAACGGACAGTCCGGGACCGGGTCGCGCTCTCGTCGGGTCGGCTCACACTCGCTCGATCACCGTCTCCGCGAACCGCGTCAGCTCCGCCTCCGGGTCGTCGCCGCCGGCGGGCGAGACGAGGACGTGGTCGACGCCCATCTCGTCGAGCCCGCGGAAGTACTCGACGAACCACTCCGCGCCGGCACGATAGCCGAGGTGACGGTGTTCGGGGTCGGCCTCGGGATCGTCCGCGAGCTCGGTCCGAACCGCCATCGCGTACGGCTCGTCGCCGGCGG
>Ga0207733_100277_pt1 | contig 42583 bp, 36 predicted proteins | sample A23P3SouthBayCA_FD_187735 | JGI IMG/M metagenome (GOLD analysis project Ga0207733, IMG submission 187735) | Aerobic enrichment media microbial communities from Eden Landing Ponds, California, USA - A23 P3 (SPAdes) | ecosystem: Environmental > Aquatic > Marine > Unclassified | place: Emeryville...
CCCGCCGACCGATGCGTTCGACCGGTACACACTGTCCGCCCGGTAGGCGTCCGCACGGTCGACCGGTGGGAGACCGTAGCCGATACGGGCCGGAATCGACCCGAACAACCGCCGGTGTGTCGTCTCGTTCCACATCGTCACTGCCACCGTCGTCTCCGTCTCCGTCGCGGTCGTGTTCCGGACGCTCGCCCCGCCAGCGGCCTCGACTTCGGTGAGGAACTGCGACTGCGTGACCGGATCGCGATAGCCGTTCAGCGACTGGAACACAGTCTGGAGTGTCTGATTGCGGCCAGTGGCCGAGCGGATGTGGACGTCGGTCCGCCCGGCGACCAGCGCGCCCTTCCTGTAGTTCGCGTCGTTCGTCCAACTCGACCGGTCCGTCAGTGCCACGTCGCTGTAGACGGGCCGTCCGCCCGTTGCGAGCTGTGCCCGGAACTCGTCGAACCCGATCCGGTCCTGTTCCAGCGTCAGGACGGCGGCGTAGTACGTCGCCCAGCCCTCGACCGTCCATCGCGTCTCCCGCGTCGTCTCGTAGGCCTGCCGGCTGTGAACGTACTCGTGGAGCCAGACGTTGTTGGCGGTATCGAGCGACTGCCCGGACTGGACCCACATGTCAGCGTCACCGATTTGATACCCTTCGACGCCCCACTCGACGGCCCCGGACGGCGCGGCGACGACGAACACCTGCTCGTCACGGTCGCCGACCCGGAGCGCGTTCGACGCGTTCGCCATCGAGTCGAGAACGGAAATCGGCGAGGCCGTCATCGTCGCCCGCTCCGGAACAGCCAGCGTGAACGTCTGGTTGTGCGCCGTCTCCTCGAAGGTCGCTACCTCGCCGAGGTACACGACTTCCTCGCCCGCTGCCCCCGGTCCTGCCGTCCGGACCGTGCGGTTGTACCTGACGGGCTCCTGGCCAGTGTAGCGCCAGCGCGTTGGCGTCAGCGACCGCGTGAGCAGCGCCCAGTCGCCGGTATCGACGCTGAGATACCGGCCCTCTGCCCCCTCCGGCCCGCTTTTTTCGATTGTCTGGTTCGGATTGATGCGGTAGCTGATCGTCGCCGGGTCCGTCGCCTCGTCCCACTCGTAGACGGACTCGTTGACGCGCTCGAACCCTCCCGTTTCGGTTACCGTCGCCGCCGCCGGGACGTGTGTTTCGAGGTCGACGACCCGGTCCGGGACCTCGTAGGTCAGCGTCACTGCGACCTCGCCCGACTCCTCCGGCACACGCGCGTAGGTCTGTGTCTGCCGAATTACGTCACCGTCGTCGGTCTGTGTCGCACCCGACGTGGCTGCCCCTGTCTCCATGTTGGCCGCTGTCGCGGCGGCTGCCCCGACTGTGTCCCCACCCTGTCCTCGCGGCTGGCGGTGGTGCGTATCGGCGCTTCCTACCCGGACCACCGGGCCGTTCGACTCGACAGTGGCTGTTGTCTCGACTGTCCCACTGCTATCTTGCTCCGATGCCATGTCGGCCTGACACGTGCCGTTCTCGCCGTCTACGCCGGCCACCGTTTCGGCGCTTGCCCCGGTCACCGTGCCGTGATCCGGGGTCGCCGCCACCGGAAGCGGCGTGATTCCCCCACCGAGGAGAAGAACCACGAGTCCGACGGCCACCACCCGCCGGGGTACAACGAACATTGCGAACAGTTACCGCCCCATGGTTGAAATAGTTGACCGCCGATCATGGGCGTTGGTATCACGTAACAACAACGATCTCGGCCGGTCGCTTTCGAAAATCCTTACGAGGGCACAAAAACGGTTCTGGACGTGACCACTCGTGGTCGGCTGCGGTGGATACTGGCAAGCAGGCCACAGTGAAAACCAGCGAGCAGGTCACAGCAACGGCTTGCCACGCCGCTCTCACGAGAACCGTTGGCAGTCAGGAGTTCAGGCGACGTTGAAACCTTTGTCGCGGAGGAAATCCTCGACGCGGCCCGTGTGATTGCCCTGGAGCTCTATCTGCCCGTCCTCAACAGTGCCACCGCAGGCGAACTTCGATTTGAGGTCCGAGGACAGCGAGTCCATGTCGACGTCTTTCGGGTCGAATCCCTCGATAATCGTTACCTCCTTCCCGTAACGGCGCTCGTCGATGCGGATGTTAATCTCCTGGGACTCCTTAGCGACGTCCTCACAGACGCAGAGCTCCTCAGGCAGCCCGCACGTCGAGCAGACTTCCGACATTACAATCGCGCCTACGAACACGACCTATTAAACACTGTCGGGGACTACCGGTCGGAGACGATTCCATCGGCGATTTCGACGGCCTCGTCGGCAATCGCTTCGTCGACCTCGCCGCCGTACCGGAGCCGTTCCCGGAGCGTCGCCAGCCGACGGACACGGTTGTCGGCCCCTATCGCGTCGAGATACGCCCGCACCGTCTCACCGCCATTACGGGCCCGGTGCTCCTTCGCGAGGACGTACATGGCCCGCTGGAACGCCCGTTCGACGTCGGTCTCGGGGTCAACGCGGCGCTGGTATCGCAGCCACACCGCCCGGTAGGCCCGCTCGCTGAGTCCGGACCGGCGTGCGCCCGCTGCGATGCCGAGCAGGGCGACGACACCGAGCGTCATCTCCTCGCGTGATGGGAGCGCCGGCAGGCTCAGTCCCGATTCGCCCGAGCCCGGCTCCGCTGCAGTGCCGGTTTGTGTGCTGGTTTCTGTGGCCGTTGGCGTCTCAGTCGGCTCGGCCTCGGTACCGTTGGTCTCGGTCAGCGGGGCGGGCGTCGACGTGTCGGAGGGAGTGTACCGTTCTACTGGGACACCGTCGCCGACAGTGGGCGACGATTCGTCCGAACTCGCCTCCTCGATACGCTGCTGTCGGATTTCCTCGCGTGGCCCGGACGGCGTCGGGTCGAACTGCACCCACCCCTGGCCGGGGAAGTACACCTCGACCCAGGCGTGGGAGTTGAGCCCGCGGACGACCCACCGGTTCTCCTCGATGCGCTGGCCGGACGTGTAGCCGACAGTCATGCGCGCCGGGATGCCCTGGGTCCGGAGCATCGTTACCATCGTCGTCGCGAAGTAGACGCAGTACCCTTCGTCCATCTCGAAGAGGAAGGCGTCGGCGACGTTGAAGCCGGGTCGGTCGACCTCGAGCGAGTAGCCCTTGCTCTCCTGCAACCACCGCTCGACGACTAGCGCCGTCTCGTAGGGGTTTTCCGCGTTCGCAGTGAGGATAGATGTCCGTTCAGTGACCCGGTCCGGCGTGCTGTCTGGAAGCTGGGTGTACAGCTCCGCGGTCACGCCGTCGTAGTCGGTGCCGGCCCCGCGCAGCCCGTCCGGGGTTGCTACGAGCAGTTCACTCCTGACCTCGTAGCTGTCGCCCGCCGACAGCGTGCCGTCCGGCTGGAACCCGCCCTCGCTGGCGACCGACACTGACGGCTCCCCCGAGTAGCGGACTGGTCGCCAGGCGGCCGGGACCGTGCCGATGGTCGATTCCGCCTGGAACTCCTGGCGAAGCGTTCGGGTCTCTCCCTCCGGGGAGTCGAGGCGCTGACCGTCGTACGGACGGGGGTTGCCCGTCCGAACCCACCCGTCGCCGGTGTAGCGGTCATAGGAGGCGACCCGCCAGTAGCGCGGCTCCTCGCTTTCGACCGTATACCGTATCTCCGGCGTCAGCGAGATGCTCCCGAGCACCGAGAGGGACTCCCCGGCGTCGAAGAGGCTCCCCTCGACAGTCTGGCCGTCCGACCCGTCGTCGTACGACAGCAAACTATCCCGGGTGATCGGCACCTGCGAGAGCGCCGCTGGGACGACGATTATCGCCGCCAGCTGTTCGAGAACGGCGCGCCGACCGGTGTTGATGCCCTCGCTGTCGTCGCCTGCGTGTCCCGTCTCGTCACCGCCGGACATCGCGTCGGGCCGCTTCGTCAGGTCCGCCGGCTCGTCCGCCGACAGCGTATCGAGCGTCCCGAAGCCGATCGTCGCCGCGATGCCGACCACGCCCAGCAGCGTGGTCACCACGCCGGCATCGGTCGTCAGGGCGAAAAACGCGAGCGCTGTGCCGGCCGCCGCTGTCGCCGTCACGTACCAGCGCCGCAAGGCGAAGTACCACGTCAGAAACACCGGTGCCGGCGCGAACGACAGCACCCACAGCCTGACCTTGGCGATCTGCAGCAGCGACCGCCCGGTCAGCAGGGCGGCGGTGTCGGCCAGCAGCTCCGTCACCGCCGGGTCCGTCGAGAGGTTCAAGATGTACGCGCCGAGCCCGCCGGCGAACAGCACCGCGCCGACAGCGACCGCGAGGGGCGGTCTGAGCACGCGGGCCAGCAGCGTCGCACCGACGAGCGAGAGCGCGGTGAGCGCCAGAAACAGGGTCGGGTCGCCGACCACGTCGCTGAGGTAGAACATCGTCCGTAGCGGCGCGCCGATAGCCAGCGCCGCCGCAAGCAGCGCCAGTATCCGGGACCCGCTCCAGGGGATCTGGTCGCGGACCGCGGCGGCGCTCATCCGCTCACCTCGCCCGCGATGGGGTTGTCCCGACTGGCGGTCACGTCGGCGAAGGACTGGCGGCGGCCGTCGACCGACACCGTGACGCCGTCGCCGTTGGCCGTGACCACCACGTCGGCGTCGTCCGCCCGGTCGGTCCGGCCCGCGTCAGCCCGGGCCAACAGTTCGAGCAGTCGCGTCCGGTGGGTGTCGCCGTACCCCTGCTCGACCGCGCCGTTCGGGACGGCGAGTTCGACCGCGAGACCGCTCTCCAGCGCAGCCATCGTGATAGTCGCCGCTGCGGCGGCCATCTCGTCGTCGTGGCCCCGCTGGGCTTCCGCAGCAACGAGGAGGTTCCGGTCGCTCCGGCTGTCGGTGAACTCCTTGACCAGCAGGTCCTCGCGCTTGGCGCTGGACTTCCAGTGGACGTCCCGTAGCGAGTCCCCGCTGACGTACTCCCGCAGTCGGTCGAACGACTGCCGGTCCTCACTCTCTGGCGTGAACGTTCGCGCGAACGCGTCCGTCCCGCCCAGCCGGTAAACGGGGGGATACACCAGTACGGCTGTCCTGCTCTCGATAGTGTACCGCTCCGCAACGAGCCCCAGCGCGTCCGTCACCGTCGCTTCGACGGGGCCGACCTGTTGCTCGCCCCGGGCCGTGTAGGTGACTCGGTAGGTCACCGTCGCGGGCAGGGATTTAGTGACGGTCGTCTCCCCCTCTAATCCCTCAGAGAGCCGGTCGGTGACCGTTGCGATGCCGCTGCCGTCGACGCGGAACTCCACGGGCTTCGTCTCGCCGGGAAAGCCGCGGTGGAGCCGGCCCCGTTCGACGGTCGGCGCGTCACTCCAGCGAACCTGGACCGCGGCGGCGAACACGCCGACGAACAGCGGGCCGGCGACGGCGGTGAGCCCGGGCTGGCCGAATCTGGCACTGATAAGCAGGGCGGCGACGGCGACGGCGAGGACGGCGAAACCGCGGCGTGTCGGTCTCATTCGACGTAGACGGTATCGAGTGCCTCTGCGACGAGTGCCCGGGCGTCCTGCTCGCTGCTCTCGGTGCGGATGCGGTGTGGGAGGACGACCGGCGCTTCCGTCTGGATATCGTCGGGGATGACGTAACTGCGCCCGTCGAGGACGGCCCGGGCCTGTGCCGCCCGCAGCAGCGAGATGCTCCCCCGCGGGCTGACGCCCAGTTGTGCGTTCTCCCGGGTGTACCGCGCCAGTCGGGTCGCGTACGAGCGTATCGGCTCTTCGACGGTCACCTCTGCCACCGTCTCCCGAGCGGCGGACAGCGCTTCGAGGGTGGCGACCGACGTGAGTTCCTCGATGGGATGTTGCCCCACCACGTCACCCAGCATCTCCGTCTCCGCCGCCTCGTCCGGGTACCCGAGGTGGAGCTTCGTCATGAACCGGTCGAGTTCGGCCATCGGAAGGTCGTAGGCCCGGTTCTGCTCGACCGTGTTCTGCGTGGCGATGACGGTAAACGGCTGTGGCACGGGATGTGTGGTCCCGTCGACGGACACCTGCTGTTCCTCCATCGCCTCTAACAGCGCCGACTGCGTCTTCGGCGGTGCACGGTTGATCTCGTCGCCGAGGACGACGTTGGCGAAGATGGGGCCGGGCCGGAACTCGAACTCCTGGGTCTTCTGGTTGTAGACGTTGACGCCGGTCACATCGGTCGGCAGGAGGTCGGGCGTGAACTGGATGCGCTTGAACTCGCCGTCGAAGGAAGCGGCGACGGAGCGGGCCAGCATCGTCTTGCCGACGCCGGGAACGTCCTCAAGCAGGACGTGTCCGCGGCCGAGCACTGCCGTCACGATGTGCTCGATAGCGTCGTGTTGTCCGACGATGACCTGCTCGACGTTCTCGATCACCTGATTGGCGACGCGTGTCGCGTCACGGAGGGGACTGTCCGACTGTTGACTGCGTGAGGTGTCAGTGTCTGTCATAGTCGCGGTCTCGTGGGACGACGGCTTGGCACGGGGACTGGTGGAATATTCTGCCCCATCGACCAGTAAGTATCTTGTGTGGGTTGCCACATGCTCCGGGCCGTTCGGTTCTGGCCATCACTACGGCGTGAGCGTATGTAACTCTGTGGATGCGTGAGGTCCACACACATCCGATTTACGGCCGGTAGCGCGGTTCACCAGGACTTACAGGCCCCACAGACGAGGACGCCGTCCTGCGTCCACCGCCGCTCGACGACTTCGCCACACTCGGCGCAGGCCGCTCCCTCGGGCGACCACGCGTACGTCGTCACGGCCGGTTCGACCGCGTCAGTCGAGGCCTCGGTGTCAGGGGCTTCGCGTTCCGTCTCTGCAGTCCCGTCTCCCCCGGACGTACCGCTCTCCTCCTCCTCGCTTTCACCGCTAGCATCGAGAAAGTCATCCAGCGAGGCGTCTTCGGCCATACACCTTGGTTTTGCCCGCAGTCACAAAATACTCTGTCGGTCGTTCCGCCTCCATCCGTGTTCTGACGGGCCGCTTCCCGACCGTTATTCGGTGGCGACGCCGACGGTCAGCAGCGTCCCCAGTTCGCGGTAGCGCTCGACCATCGCCTCGCGGGTCTCGAACTCGTCCGTGGGAAACGCATCCGCCGGCGGGATCTCGACCTCGCGGTCGGGGATGGTGTCCTGTGAGGCCACGGCCAGACCCGCCTTTCGGAACGCCTCTCGGTACTCCGGGCCGCTCCAGCGGGTCATCTCGATGTCGATGAACTCCTGCCACTCGTGGGAGTGGACGTTCTCCTCGTAGTAGTTCACCGCGATGTTGGCGGTCCCGCCCGGTCGCAGCACCCGCGCGATCTCTTCGAGGGTGTGTAGCGGGTCGCTGGCGTAGTAGAACGCCTCCATCGAGAACACGTGGTCGATGCTGTCGGTCGCAAACGGCAGCGCGTCGAAGTCGCCACGCAGGAACCCGATCCCGTCGTCGTCGGTGTACTCGCGGGCGTTCCGCAGCATTTCCGGCGACCCGTCGAGCCCGTAGCAGGGGCCGGCGTCGTTCGTGTCCCGGAGCGCGCGGAGCGCGTAGCCCGAGCCCGTCCCGAGGTCGAGCACCGTATCACCAGGTTCGACCGGCATCCGGGCGAGGACGCGCTTGGCGGTGTGCCAGTGCCGGTCCTCCATCCCTCTGTCTTTGCCTTCGGCCGCCCACTCGTCGAACTCCTCGCGAACGCTCATATCTCGTTCCAGTGTCGGGAGGCCCAAAACCCTCGCTGTTCAGCGCCAGTGGGCCACCGCCCGCCGGGAACGCAAACGCAAAGTAGGGCCACGCTAACGTTCAGGTAATGCAAGGACTGCTGTCGGAACTGCTCCAGAGCATCATCGACATGCCCGGCTGGTTCATCGACGTGGCACTGAACGACCCGCTGGCGGCACTTATGCTCGCCGTCGGAGCGGTCATCACGACCGTCTCGGTCGCCTTCTTCGGGTACCTCTCGCTGGGGGCCGTGCTGTCGCTGTTCAGCGGCTCCGGCGGTCGAGCGCCGCCCCAAGCAAATCGATAGCCGCCTCGACATCCGGGCCGAGCGGCGACGCGAATACCACGCTGTCGGCGTGTTCTTCTAACGCCGCCGTCCGCTCGGCCACCGTCTCCGGCGTCCCGGCGATACAGAACGCGTCCAGCATCGCCTCGGTCACGCCCTCGAACGCGGCCGAGAACTCGCCGGCCGAAATCGCCTGCCCGATGTCGTCGGCAGTGTCGTGGTCGATGCCGTGGCGGTCGAGCACCGGCGGTGGCGATCCCGCAGCGACGAACGCGACCGGCGGGCGGGCGGCCTCCCGCGCTTCGGCCTCGTCCTCGGCGACCGAGACGCTGGCGTAGGCTGCGAGGTCGAACTCGCCGTACTCCTCGGGCCGCTCGTCGGCCATCTCCGCTACTTGCTCGCGTGCCCACGCGAGGTCCTTCGGATGCGCCCCGTTGTACAGCGCGCCGTCGGCGTGCTTCGCCGACATCCGGGTCATGTGCGGTCCCTGCGCGCCGACGTACACCGGAATATCGCCGACCTCGTAGTTCAGCCCGGCGTCGACCGCTTCGAACGTCCCGTCGTGGTCGACGCGCTCGCCGTCCCAGAGCTTCCGGGCGGTCTTGAACGTCTCAAGCACGCGACGCAGGGCGTCGTCGTGGCCGAAGCCGAGGTTGCTGAGCGTCGACTTATCGCCCGGCCCGATACCGAAGACGGCCCGACCGTCGCTCAGTTCCGCCAGTGTCGCCACCCGCGAGGCCAGCGTCACCGGGTGCGTCTCGTATGGGTTGGCGATGCCGGGGCCGAGCAGCACCTCCTCGGTCCGCTCGGCCATCGCGGTCAGCGTCATGAACTGGTCGCGGTTGTTGTAGTGATGGCTGACAAAGACGGCGTCGAGCGCGTTCGATTCGGCCTGTTCGGCAAACGAGGCGAGCTGTGCGACCGGGTGTTCCGGGGTGAGTTCAATCGCGTACATATGACCATTCTCTGAGTGCTTGTCTGACTACGTCCTTCTCCGGGTCGCGGAACAACTGCTCGCTGCCCGCGTGGTCGCCGAAGTCGAAATCGCGGATGACTGCGGCGGGCGTCCCGCCGTCGCCCTCGCCGGTGACGAGGTTGGCCGCCGCGGCGAGTTCGTCGACGACGGCCTGGACGGTGGCCTCGAGTTCGCGGCCGTCGCGGTCGTGTTCGCCCCGCCAGTCCCGCGAGGCGGGGAGTCCGGCCCAGCCCAGCGCGACGCCGCGTTGGCCGAGGCGGAACGGTCGGCCCGAGGTGTCGGTAACGATGACGCTTGGCTCGACGCCCGCCCGTTCGCGGATGCCATCGCGGATCGCTTCGGCCTCCGCCGTCGGGTCTTCGGGGAGCAAGAGGAGGTCCGCGCCGGGCACGTTCGAACGGTCGATACCCGCGTTGACCGTGATGTGCCCGAACTTCGTCACGCCGAGGATGAAGGGGGCTTCGACCAGCACCTCTTCACACTCATCGAGTATCGCCTGGGCCATCCGCGGGTCCTTCTCCTCGTCGGCGATATCTCCGATGGTCGCCGCGATGCGTTCGGCACGCTCGCCTGGCTCGTACGACGACAGCGACCGGCCGCGTCCGTTGGCCTTGGAAACGATAGTGCTGGCGACACAGACCACGTCATCGTCCCGGAGGTCGGCCTGCTCGACGAGCAGTTCCGCCACGTCGTCCCCGGGGCGGACCTCGGGCAACCCCTCGACCGCAAAGACTTCCATACCGGTTCTGCGGTCCCTGCGGGAAAAAGACCCGCGTTCGCTGCAAAGGCGGCCAACAGTGGCAATAGCTGCCGGTACGCGGGAACGAACCGCGAGATCCCTGTGGCCTTACAGCTCGTGTTGGCTCACGTCGAGCGTGCCGTCCTCGACCGTCGCCGTCAGCATCGTCGGTCGGCTGGCCGGCGATGCGCCCGTGACGCTGCCGGGATTCAGGAGCCGCACACCTTCGTGGCCAGCGTCTGTCAGTTCGTGGGTGTGGCCGGCGACGCCGACGGCACTGCTATCGGCTTCGTCCCGCACCGCAGCCGCTACGCGGTCCGCCCAGCCCCGCGGCGATCCGGTGCCGTGTGTCACGACGAACGTAACGCCGCCGAGTTCGACTGTCGCCCGGTCCGGCAGCCCGATCTGCGGATCGATGTTGCCCGAAACGGCGGTCAGCTCCGTCGCCATGTGGCGGATGTCAGCGAGCGCCCCCTTGCTGTCGAAGTCACCGGCGTGGATGACGTGGTCGGCGACCTCGATGCGCTCCCGGAACGACGGCGGGATTTCGTGCTCCCGGGACGGGATGTGCGAATCGCTGATGAGAGCGACATCCATACCGACGCATCACGTCGACGGTCGAAAAGGGTTGCTGCCACGGAAACGGGTGCCGACTGCTCGTCCCGGCGGCGCTACTCTGCGGACGAAAACACGTCCCGCAGTCCGTCCAGCTGCTCGACCAGTCGGTCGATGCCGTCGTTGATCGTTGCGACCCGCTCGTCGATGTTGTCCACCGGAATCGCTCCCTGCGGCGTCGGCTCGACGAGTTCGTCGTCTTCCAGCATCCGCAGCGAGTACCGCACCTTGTGTTTCGGGACCCCTGTCTCCTCGGCGAGCCGAACGATGCCGATCGGCCCGTTCTCGATGACGGCTTCGAGGATCGACAGGTCCCGCCCCTCCTTCTCGACCTGATCTTCTAGTCGGTCCATTCCCATAGCAAATCGTATCTGTGCATTTACGGTCGTGACACATAAACGCCCCAGTTGCGGCACTGCGACTCGGGTTTGCTCTCCGTACCGCTCTATGACTATCTCCGCACCACCAGTCGTTACTCGTCTGAAACCGGCGTCCGGCGAAGCTCGTCGAGCTGGTCCCGGAGCTTGCTCAGCTCCGTCTCCAGTTCTTCTCGGCGGTCGATGAGTGCGCTCAGTTCCTCCGTGTTGACAGAGTAGTCGTTGTCCATCGCCACGTCAAGCGCGTCGGTCGTCGCGCCCGTGAGGTCGGACGCGACCCGCAACACTTCACTCGGCGTCCCGCGAGATTCGTACAGCTCCTGTTCGCCCGACAGCGGGCTGTAAGTCACCATCGGCGACTCGACGCCGCGGTGGTAGCTCACCGCGTAGCTCGTGTCCGTCACCGGGTTCAGCCGGTCGTCCGCCCGCTCCGTTCGGACGATGTTGAACGGCTCGGCCAGCGCGGGAAACGTGTCGGCGAGGTCCCGAAGCCGGTCCGCGGCGGTCACGTCCAGTTGTGCCTCCACGTCGCCGAAGAACTGCCGCGAGTTGGTGAGGCTAAAGGCCACCGTGTAAAACACCGACTCGTCGCTGTCGGCCAGATTGCGAACGCGGTCGCGGACCTCCTCGTGGCGGCCCTCGATAGTGAGCTTTTCCAGTTCCTCAAGCAGCGCCCGGACGCCCTCCTCGCGTTCGAGGAACGCCTCGACGATCGCGCCGGGCATTTCCTCGCCATCCACGTCCTCCATGGCCCCTCTTTTGCGGGGCCTCGTAAACAGTTTGTCGCTGGCAGCCGCCAATCGGCACGGCTTACAACCAACACAAAACATATGCCATCCCGCGTGAAGTGATAGCACGTCCGACCCCGGTGGACGGACACTATGACAGGCCAAGGGGGCACTTCCCCGGACGTCTGCTGTTGTCCTGCGTTTGTGATATCAGTATGTGCTGTTTTCTCGACCAGTAGACGGTGGTTACTGTCTACTGGACGGCTACTAAAGCGTGTACTGTGTGGAGCTGTAGAACGATCTCGCCGCGATGAACCGCGTCGCTTGTCGAGTCAACTTCAGAGAAACGCCCGGAGCGGGATTTGAACCCGCGTCACGACCGTGACAGGGTCGTATGATGGGCCACTACACCATCCGGGCAGCCTACGGGCACACACTGCACGGTGCCCGTCAGTTTTGGTCGCAATAGGAACGCCCGGAGCGGGATTTGAACCCGCGTCACGACCGTGACAGGGTCGTATGATGGGCCACTACACCATCCGGGCCTTCGTTGCGTTTCTTCGTACCCTGGTGGCAGTATTAAGACTTTCCAAAGAAACCCGCCCCGGGATGAGTGCACATGACGGGACCCAAAGTTCTATGTCCGGTCTACTTCATGTGGTTGGTAGGAGCAAACACGCCCGCAGTCCGCGAGGATGGGCGGGTCCGATAGCCACAGCAGAGCGACTTGGTAAGTGTTATATGCACCCCGACAGTACGGCCCTGTAGTATCTCGTGACAGCCACCTTCTCCAGCAGCAGGCCAAACGCACACGCACACACATGGTAGATGTAAGTCAACACGACCTCGTCCCAGACCACAGTGTCGTCGACGAGGACGACCTCGAAGCAGTACTCACCGAGTATGAAATCAAGAAGACGGACCTTCCGAAGATCAAGCGCACCGACAAGGCGCTGCCCGATGACGCCGAAGTCGGTGACGTGGTTCGGATCGTCCGCGACTCCAGAACGACGGATGAAGCCGTCGTGTATCGACTGGTGGTAGAATAATGGACACACAAGATCGCCGCGCTATATCGCGTGAATATTTCGCCAAGGAACGGCTCGCCGAACATCACTTCCGCTCGTTTAACGCCTTCCTCGACAGAGGGATGCAGCAGGTCGTCGACGAGAAAGAGACCATCGAGACTGACATCGGTGACAAGGAAGGGCAGGAACCGGTGTGGGTCGAACTGGGCGACGTCCGCGTCGTCACCCCACGGGTTCGCGAGGCCGACGGCAGCGAGGAACTGCTGTACCCCCAGGAAGCCCGGCTCCGTAACATCACCTACTCCGCGCCGGTGTTCATGGAGATGGCCATCGTCCGCGGTGGCGAGGAGGAACCGGAGGAAGTCGTCGACCGGACCGAAACCAAGATCGGGCGAATGCCCATCATGGTCGGTTCGAACAAGTGCAACATCGCGGGCTTCAGCGACGAGGAGCTCATCGACATCGGCGAGGACCCCGCAGACCCCGGTGGCTACTTCTGTGTCAACGGCTCCGAGCGGGTGCTGATGACCAGCGAGGACCTCGCCCCGAACAAGATTCTGGCCGAGTACGACACCAAGTACGGCGACGAGGTGCAGGTCGCCAAGACGTTCTCCCAGCGCCGTGGCTACCGCGCGCTGGTGCTGTGTGAACGAACGCGGGACGGGCTGCTGGAAGTCTCGTTCCCGTCCGTCTCGGGCAGTATCGACTTCGTCACGCTGGTCCGCGCGCTGGGGCTGGAGTCGGACGAGGAGATCGTCCACCGCGTCAGCGAGGACCCGGAAATCGTGAAGTTCATGCTGGAGAACCTGGAGGAGGCCGAGGTCCAGACGACCGAGGAAGCCATCGAGACGCTGGGCAAGCGTGTCGCCTCCGGCCAGGGCAAGAACTACCAGCTCAAGCGGGCCAACTACGTCATCGACCGCTATCTCCTCCCGCACCTGCACGAGGAAGGCGTCGAGGAAGAGGAAGTCCGTATCAACAAGGCGTTCTACCTCTGTCGGATGGCCGAGGCGTGCTTCGAGCTCGCACTCGAACGCCGCGAATCCGACGACAAGGACCACTACGCCAACAAGCGTCTGAAGGTCAGTGGCGACCTGATGACCGACCTGTTCCGGACGGCGCTGAACAAGCTCGCCCGGGACGTGAAGTACCAGCTCGAACGGGCCAACATGCGAAACCGTCAGCTCTCCGTTTCGACGGTCGTTCGCTCGGACGTGCTGACCGAGCGACTCGAACACCCGATCGCGACGGGGAACTGGGTCGGCGGCCGCTCCGGCGTGAGCCAGCTGGTCGACCGGACCGACTTCATGGGGGTGCTGTCACACCTCCGGCGACTGCGCTCGCCGCTCAGTCGCTCTCAGCCCCACTTCGAAGCACGGGACCTGCACGCGACCCAGTGGGGACGTATCTGTCCCTCCGAGACGCCTGAAGGCCCCAACTGTGGGCTGGTGAAGAACTTCGCCCAGGCGATGGAGCTGTCACAGGACGTGTCGGACCCACAGGGTCTCAAACAGGAACTCGCAGAGATGGGGGTCCAGGGCATCCCCGGTATCGAATCGATCGAACAGCAGCCCGCGGACGATTAACATGAGTCAGGGACGCGAAGCCAAAGTATACGTAAACGGTAGTCTGGTCGGCACACACCCCGACCCGGAACAGCTCGCAGAACAGGTACGACAGGCGCGACGACGGGGGGACGTCTCCCAGATGGTCAACGTCTCGGTCAAGAACCGGACCGGCGAGGTCATCATCAACGCCGACGCCGGCCGTGCCCGCCGCCCGCTGCTGGTCGTCGAGGACGGCGAGCCGCTGATGACCGACGAGGAGGTCGAGCAGGTCAAAGACGGCGAGCTCGAATTCGAGGAACTCGTCGAGCGTGGCCTCGTCGAGTTCATCGACGCTGAGGAAGAGGAGGACATCCTCGTCGGCGTCGACGAGGACGAACTCACGGAGAAACACACGCACCTGGAAGTCGACCCGCAGCTGATGTTCGGTATCGGTGCCGGGATGATTCCGTACCCCGAACACAACGCCTCGCCCCGGATTACGATGGGGTCGGGGATGATCAAGCAGTCGCTCGGCCTGCCGTCGGCGAACTACCGCATTCGTCCGGACACGCGCCAGCACCTGCTGCACTACCCGCAGCTATCGATGGTCAAGACTCAGACCACCGAACAGATCGGCTACGACGACCGCCCGGCGGCACAGAACTTCGTCGTCGCCGTCATGAGCTACGAGGGGTTCAACATCGAAGACGCGCTGGTCATGAACCAGGGGTCGGTCGACCGCGCGCTCGCCCGCTCGCACTTCTTCCGTACCTACGAGGGCGAGGAGCGGCGCTACCCCGGCGGTCAGGAGGACCGATTCGAGATTCCGGACGATGAGGTCCGCGGCGCACGCGGCGAGGAAGCGTACACGCACCTCGACGACGACGGTCTCGTCAACCCCGAGACGAAGGTCGGCGAGAACGCCGTCCTGCTCGGCAAGACGAGCCCGCCCCGGTTCCTCGAAGAGCCGGACGACATGGGCGGCCTCTCACCGCAGAAGCGCCGGGAGACGAGCGTGACGATGCGCTCGGGCGAATCCGGCGTCGTGGACACGGTCACGCTGATGGAAGGCGAGGACGGCTCGAAGCTCTCGAAGGTCTCGGTGCGTGACGAACGCATCCCCGAACTCGGGGACAAGTTCGCGTCACGCCACGGACAGAAGGGCGTCGTCGGCCACATCGCCCCCCAGGAGGACATGCCCTTCACCGAGGAGGGCGTCGTCCCGGACCTCATCATCAATCCGCACGCGCTGCCGTCGCGGATGACCGTCGGCCACATCCTCGAGATGATCGGCGGGAAGGTCGGCGCACTCGAAGGCCGCCGCGTCGACGGCACCGCTTTCACCGGCGAGGACGAGGAGGAGCTGCGCGGCTCGCTCGAAGAGCACGGCTTCGACTCAAGCGGCAAGGAGACGATGTACTCCGGCGTCACCGGCGAGAAGATCGACGCGGAGATCTTCGTCGGCGACATTTTCTACCAGAAGCTGTACCACATGGTCTCGAACAAGCTGCACGCCCGCTCGCGCGGGCCGGTGCAGGTGCTCACCCGCCAGCCCACCGAGGGGCGCGCCCGCGAAGGTGGCCTGCGCGTGGGTGAGATGGAGCGGGACGTGCTCATCGGGCACGGCGCGGCGATGGCGCTCAAGGAGCGCCTGCTCGACGAGTCCGACCGCGAGTGGATCAACGTCTGCGGGCAGTGCGGGATGACCGCCGTCGAGAACGTCGAGCAACGGCGCATCTACTGTCCGAACTGCGAGGAGGAGACGGACATCCACGAGGTCGAGATGTCCTACGCGTTCAAGCTCCTGCTCGACGAAATGAAGGCGCTCGGAATCGCCCCGCGGATCGAACTGGAGGACGCAGTATGAGCTCACAACAGACGCCCCAGGAAATCGGTCAGCTCAGCTTCGGGCTGATGGACCCAGAGGAGTACCGAGAGATGTCGGCCACGAAAGTGATCACGGCCGACACGTACGACGACGACGGCTTCCCCATCGACATGGGGCTGATGGACCCGCGGCTCGGGGTCATCGACCCCGGCCTGGAGTGCAAGACCTGCGGGAAGCACAGCGGCTCCTGTAACGGCCACTTCGGCCACATCGAACTCGCCGCGCCGGTCATCCACGTCGGCTTCGCGAAGCTCATCCGCCGCCTCCTGCGCGGGACCTGCCGGGAGTGCTCCCGGCTCTGTCTCGACGAGCACGAGCGCGACGAGTTCGCGGACCGGCTGACACGGACTCAGGACCTCGGTCGCGACCTCAACGACGTGACCAAGGCCGCCATCCGGCAGGCCCGCAAGAAGGACCGCTGTCCGTTCTGCGGCGAGAAGCAGTACGACATCAAACACGAGAAGCCGACCACCTACTACGAGGTCCAGGACGTGCTGGCCTCGGACTACCCCGAACGGATTGCGGCGGCGATGGAGGAGTCCGACGAGCAGATTTCGCCGATAGAGCTCTCCGAGGAGACCGGCATCGACAGCAGCCGGGTCCAAGAGATCCTCAGCGGCGAGTTCCGCCCGCGTCAGGAGGACCGCCGCGCCCTGGAGAAGGCGCTGTCGGTCGACCTGACCGAGGAGGACATGAACAAGCTGATGCCCAGCGACATCCGGGACTGGTTCGAGGACATCCCGGACGGCGACATCGAAGTGCTGGGGATGAAACCGGCCCGCTCCCGACCGGAGTGGATGATTCTGACGGTCCTGCCGGTGCCGCCGGTGACGGCTCGGCCCTCGATTACGCTGGACAACGGCCAGCGCTCCGAGGACGACCTCACCCACAAGCTCGTGGACATCATCCGCATCAACCAGCGGTTCATGGAGAACCGCGAGGCGGGTGCCCCACAGCTGATTATCGAGGACCTCTGGGAACTGCTGCAGTACCACGTCACCACGTTCATGGACAACGAGATTTCGGGCACGCCGCCGGCGCGACACCGCTCCGGCCGGCCGCTGAAGACCCTCTCTCAGCGCCTGAAAGGCAAGGAGGGCCGCTTCCGCGGCTCGCTGTCCGGGAAGCGTGTGAACTTCTCCGCTCGTACCGTCATCTCGCCGGACCCGACGCTCTCGCTGAACGAGGTCGGCGTCCCGGACCGGGTCGCCAAGGAGATGACCCAGACGATGAACGTCACCGAGCGCAATCTGGAAGAGGCCCGCCGATACGTCTCCAACGGACCCGAGGCACACCCCGGTGCCAACTACGTCAAGCGGCCGGACGGCCGCCGGCTGAAGGTGACCGAGAAGAACTGCGAGGAACTCGCGGAGAAGGTCGAAGCGGAGTGGGAAGTGTCCCGCCATCTGGTCGACGGCGACATCATCATCTTCAACCGCCAGCCGTCGCTGCACCGGATGTCTATCATGGCCCACGAGGTCGTCGTGATGCCGTACAAGACGTTCCGGCTGAACACGACGGTCTGTCCGCCGTACAACGCTGACTTCGACGGGGACGAGATGAACATGCACGCTCTCCAGAACGAGGAAGCCCGGGCCGAGGCCCGCGTCCTCATGCGCGTGCAGGAGCAGATGCTCTCCCCGCGCTTCGGCGAGAACATCATCGGCGCGATTCAGGACCACATCAGCGGGACCTACCTGCTGACCCACACCAATCCGAAGTTCAACGAGACGCAGGCGCTTGACCTGCTTCGGGCGACCCGCATCGACGAACTGCCCGAGGCCGATGGCGTCGACGAGGACGGCGAGGAGTACTGGACCGGCCGCTCCCTGTTCTCGGAACTGCTGCCCGACGACCTGAACCTGGAGTTCACGTCCTCCGCCGGCGACACGGTCGTCGTCGAGGACGGCCAGATGACCGGCGGCACCATCGACGAGGACGCCGTCGGGGCCTTCGGGGGCGAAATCGTCGACACCATCGCCAAGGACTACTCGCGGACCCGTGCCCGGATTCTCGTCAACGAGGTCTCGGCGCTGGCGATGCGGTCGATCATGCACTTCGGGTTCTCCATCAGCATCGACGACGAGTCCATCCCGCGTGAAGCGGAGGAACAGATCAACGACGCCATCGACAGCGCGTACGACCGCGTCGAGGAACTCATCGAGACCTACGAGCGCGGCGAACTCGAATCGCTGCCCGGTCGGACCGTCGACGAGACGCTGGAGATGAAGATCATGCAGACGCTGGGCAAGGCGCGTGACTCCGCCGGTGACATCGCCGAGGACCACTTCGGCGAGGACAACCCGGCCGTCATCATGGCCGAGTCCGGTGCGCGTGGGTCCATGCTGAACCTGACCCAGATGGCCGGCTGTGTCGGCCAGCAGGCAGTTCGGGGCGAGCGGATCAATCGCGGCTACGAGAACCGCACGCTCTCGCACTTCGAGGAGAACGACCTGTCGGCGGACGCCCACGGCTTCGTCGAGGCGTCCTACCGCTCCGGGCTCGGCCCGAAAGAGTTCTTCTTCCACGCGATGGGTGGTCGCGAGGGCCTGGTCGACACGGCCGTCCGGACGTCGAAGTCCGGATACCTGCAGCGCCGGCTCATCAACGCCCTGTCCGAACTCGAAACGCAGTACGACGGGACCGTCCGGGACACCTCGGACACCATCGTCCAGTTCGAGTTCGGCGAGGACGGCACGTCGCCGGTCGACGTCTCCTCCAGTCAGGAGGGCGACGCCGTCGACGTCGAGCAGATCGCCGACAGCGTCCTCGACGAGGAGTTCGAGAGCGAGAAGCAGAAAGAGAGCTTCCTCGGTACGCGAACCGAGCGGACCAACCTCTCGGAGCACGCGGACGACTGGTGGATGGCCGAGGGTGACGACTAACAATGACAGCACACGACGTATCAGCAGACATCGAGGCCGTCGTCGAGGACACTGAACTGCCGCGACGGCTGAAAAACGAAGTGTACAGCACTATCGAGGAACGCGGCGTGGGCGTCGACGACGCCGACCGCATCGCCAAAGCCGTCGAGTCCCGCTACCTCGACACCCGCGTCGACCCGCTGGACCCGGTCGGGACCGTCTCGGCCCAGTCCATCGGCGAACCGGGAACGCAGATGACGATGAACACGTTCCACTACGCGGGGGTCGCCGAGATCGACGTGACCCAGGGCCTGCCACGGCTCATCGAGCTGGTGGACGCCCGGAAGACGCCGGACACGCCGATGATGACGGTCCACCTCGACGAGGAGTACGCCGAGGACCGCGAGCGCGCCCACGAGGTCGTCTGGAAGATCGAGGCGACGCGCATCCTCGCGCTGGGTGACATCTCGACGAACGTCGCGGACATGCTCGTCGAGATCGACCTCAACGAGGACACCCTGCTGGAGCGGTGGCCGACGGTCAACGACACGGACGCCATCGCCGAGGAGATCGCCGAGACCATCGAGTCGAACCTCGGCGTCTCGACCCGGCAGGCCGGCACGGTTATCGAGTTCGGGCCGGAGGAACCCAGCTACCGCGACCTGCTGCAGCTGGTCGAGGAGCTGCGGGAGATCGTCTTCAAGGGGATCGAGGAGATCACCCGCGTCGTCATCCGAAAGGAGGAGACCGACAACGGCGAGGAGTTCGTCCTCTACACCGAGGGGTCGGACTTCGGCGAAGTGCTCGACATCGAGGGCGTCGACGCGTCCCGGACGACGTGTAACAACATCCACGAGATCTACCGTCAACTCGGCGTCGAAGCGGCCCGCGAGACGCTCATCAACGAGACGATGAACACGCTCGAAGAGCAGGGGCTCGACGACGTGAACGTTCGGCACCTGATGCTCGTGGCCGACATGATGACCAACGAGGGGACCATCGAATCCATCGGTCGCCACGGCATCTCCGGGTCGAAAGACTCCGTGCTCGCCCGTGCCGCCTTCGAGGTGACGGTCAACCACCTGCTCGACGCCGCCATCCACGGCGAGGTCGACGAACTCGACGGCGTCACGGAGAACGTCATCGTCGGGAAGCCGATCAAGCTCGGCACCGGCGACGTCAACCTCCGGATGGGCACGACCCAGGACTGATGCGGGTCGAACTCTCGGACGAAGCGCGTCGACTGGTCGCCCTCTTCGAGGACGAGGCAGCCGTCACCGTCCGGGATTGCGTCGTCGACGAGGACCACGACCAGGTGGTGTATTTAGTCAAGCGCGGGGAGATGGCCGACGCCATCGGCCCGGGCGGCCAGACGGTCGAGCGCGTCGAAGAGCGCCTCGGCCGCGAAGTGAAACTCGTCGAAGCCGCCGAGACGGCCGAGGACTTCGTGGCCAATGCGCTCGCGCCGGCCGCGGTGTACAACGTCACCGTCTCGGAGAACGACGACACCGTCGCCTACGTCGAAGTGGCACAGGAAGACCGCGGGGCCGCTATCGGCCGTGAGGGGCGGAACATCGACGCCGCGCGGCAACTGGCGAAACGACACTTCGAGATCGACGGCATCGAACTGACCTGAGCGGGCGCTTCGCTCGTTTTCGGTTCTGTGTACGCTCACTGGAGAGCGACGCGTTCGTACGGACTGTCCCAGCCTCTGACCGGGCCAGCCACCCCACCGGGTGGTTTCCGGAAGCCCGCTCCGACAGTCCGGCTCAGTCGTCGTCCGCTGAGACGTCCGTCGCGTCGTGTTCGTACACGTCGGTGTCGCTGTGTGTCGTTCCGGCGTCGTGCGTCGTTTCGCTCTCCACAGCGAACGTCTGAAGCAGTTCGCTGAGGTCGCCGGCCTGGCCCGAGAGGGACTCGATGCCGCCGGTGACTTCGTTGATCGTCGCGGTCTGTTCCTCCGCGGCCGCGGCCACGTTCTCGGCGCGGGACGCGGTCTCCTCGCTGATCGTCCCGACCTCGTCGGTCATCGCCACTGCTTCTTCGGTCGTCGCGGCCTGCTCGTCGGTGGCGTCGCTGATGGACTGGATACCGTCGTTGACTTCCTCGACGCGGTCGACGATCTGTTCGAGCGACTCGATAGCGTCGTCGACGGTGTCGATACCATCTGTCACCGAATCGCCCATCTGTCTGATATCGGTGACGGCCTCGCCGGTGGTGTCCTGGACGTCCTCGATAACCGCCGAGACTTCTTCGGTGGCTTCGGTCGTCTCCTGTGCGAGGCCTTTGATCTCGTCGGCGACGACGGCGAAGCCCTCGCCGGCCTCACCGGCCCGGGCGGCCTCGATGGAGGCGTTCAGGGCGAGCATGTTGGTCTGTTCGGCGATGTCGTCGATCAGGTCGACGATGTCGCCGATCTGTGCCATCTCCTCGTCGAGGGATTCGACGCGGTCGATGGTCTCGTCGGCCCGTGTCTCGATATCGTTCATTACCTCGATCGCTTCCGTTGCGCGCTCGCTGCCGGTCTCGCCGATTTCAGCGGCTTCCGTCGATGTGGTTGCGACTTCGTCGGCCTGGGCTGCGACCTCCTCAACCGTCGCGGAGAGGCTGGACATCTCGTCGACCGTTTCCTCGATGTTCTCGTACTGTGTCTCCGCGCCGTCGGCGATCTCCTGGACGGACTCGCTGACTTCCTCGCTGGCGTCACGGACCTCGGTAGCGCTCGCAGTGATCTGATCCGCGGAGCCGTCGACGTCGTCGGCGAACTCCCGGATACGCATGACCGTCTGGCCGAGTTCGGCGAGCATATCGTTGAAGGCGGCGGCGATGTCGGCCATCGCGTCGTTGTCCGTGTCGGTGTCGAGCCGCTGGGTGAGGTCGCCGTCGGCCGCTTTCCGCATCACGGCCGAGAACTCCTCGGCCTGCTGTTCGAGCGTCGTTGCTAACTGTTCTGCCTCCGCTCTGGACTCCTCGGCCTCCTGCTGGGCCTGTTCGAGGTCGCTGATGAACGATTCGAGGTTGCCGTGCATGCTCGACAGTGACGCTCCGAGCTGGCCGGGCACGTCTTCGTCGAGCGCCGGGTCGTCGAACGCCTGTCTGGAGAGCGCGTCGGCCTGTGCGGCGACGGTGTCGAGATACGTCTTCATCTCGTAGAAGGCGTTCTGGACGTCACCGACCTCGTCGAGGCGGTCAGACTGCTCGATGTCGGTGTCGAAGTTCCCCACCGCCAGGGCTTCCGCCTGTGTAGAGAGCCGCCTGAGTGACTGCATGATGCCGCGACCGACGAGGACGCCGATGAGGGCGAACCCGGCCAGCGAGACGCCGATGATGGCGATGAAGCTCCCCTGAATGCTGTCTCGTAGCGCGAAAGCAGTCGACTTGGGAGCCTGCTTGACGACAATCCACGGCGTGTCCTCGACGGACTCCGCGGCGACCAGGTACGGCCCGCTCCGGGCCACGTCGCTGTCTCCTGCTGTGAGTGCGGTCAGGTTGACGGAGACGTTGTACTGGGTGCCGATAGTCGAGGCGTCCTCGGCGAACTGGACCGTGCCGTCCTGTCGGATAATTCGCGTTTCACCGCCGTCGATGGAGTTGCGGAACTGGGCCGTCCGCGCGGTCACGTTATGGACCACGACGACCAGTTTGTCGCTCCGGGCGACCGGGCTCGCGAAGGCGATGTACTTGTGTCCGTCGTAGGTGTACACATTCGACATATCGACCGAGTTCGACCCGGTGACCGAGAGGCTCCCACCCTCCCACTCGAAGTCGTTCGTCCGGAGCGAGGTGCTGCGTCGGTCGCTCAGCGACGACTCCTCGATTTCCAGGGTTTCCTCGCTAACGTAGTGGATGGCATACACTGACTCCGGTTGGTAGAACGCTTGCCGCTGTAACGCGCCACGGATCATCGTCGGACTCCCCTCCTCAACGTCGGACAGCGTCGAGAGAGTTCGCGCGGCGTTTCGCTGGCTCCGAACCCAGTCAGCTGTTGTGGTGGCCGTCTGGACGGTGCCCGTCTGCAGTTCGTTCTCGCGCTGTTCTGTCAGTTCATTTGCGACCGTCCGCTCCGCGGAGACGCTGACACCTGCAACGAGCAGGGCGATACAGAGAACGATGAGCGTCAACTTCCGGAGATACGTTCGCCGGACGACATCTGGGAGGCGTTGTTCGAGTTTCATAGATACTACCGAGCGCAGGTCTGTCTGAACAACTCAAGCGCCGGTACTAGAAACCAACTCCCCAGTTATCACACCTGATTCCAGGCGGCCGAGAATATATTTTTAATCATGAAGGACTGCAGCGCCGGGTTGTGTGAAACTGTCACTCAATCGTCGTCGGCGGACACACCGTCGGCGTCGTGTTCGTACACGTCCGTATCGCTGTGTGATTCTACGTCGAACTGCGCCAGCAGTTCGCTGAGGTCGCTGGCCTGGTCGGAGAGTGACTCGATGCCGCCGGTGACCTCGTTGATCGTCGCGGTCTGTTCCTCCGCGGCCGCAGCGACGCCCTCTGCCTGGCTGGCCGACTCCTCGCTGATCGTGCCGACCTCGTCGACCATAGCGACGGTCTCCTCGGTCGAGGCGGCCTGCTCGTCGGTGGCGTCGCTGATGGACTGGATGCCGTCGTTGACCTCCTCGACGCGGTCGACGATGGCCTCAAGCGATTCGATGGCATCGTCAACGGTGTCGATGCCATCAGTGACGGAATCGCCCATCTGTCTGATGTCGGCGACGGCCTCGCCGGTGGTGTCCTGCACGTCCTCGATAACCGCCGAGACTTCTTCAGTTGCTTCGGTCGTCTCCTGGGCGAGGCCTTTGATCTCGTCAGCGACCACGGCGAACCCTTCGCCGGCTTCGCCGGCCCGAGCGGCCTCGATGGATGCGTTCAGGGCGAGCATGTTGGTCTGCTCGGCGATGTCGTCGATAAGGTCGACGATGTCGCCGATCTGTTCCATCTCCTCGTCAAGCGATTCGACGCGGTCGATGGTCTCGTCGGCCCGCATTTCGATATCGTTCATCACTTCTGCGGCTTCCGACGCGCGCTCGCTGCCGGTTTCGCCGATCTCGGCGGCTTCGTTCGACGTGGCCGAGACCTCGTCAGCCTGGGCCGCGACTTCCTCGATTGTCGCCGAGAGGCTCGACATCTCGTCGGCGGTTTCCTCGATGTTCTCGTACTGCGTTTCCGCCCCAGTCGCGATCTCCTGAACGGACTCGCTGACTTCCTCACTGGCGTCGCGGACTTCGGTGGCGCTCGCGGTGATCTGGTTGGCGGAGTCATCAACGTCATCGGCGAATTCACGGATTTGGATGACTGTCTGGCCGAGTTCGGCGAGCATGTCGTTGAAGGCGCTGGCGATCTCAGCCATCGCGTCGTTGTCCGCCTCGGTATCGAGCCGCTGGGTGAGGTCGCCGTCGGCCGCTTTCCGCATCACGGCCGAGAACTCCTCGGCCTGCTGTTCCAGCGAATCGGCTAGCGCCTCGGCTTCTTCCTGTGCCGTCTCGGCGTCGCGTTTTGCGGTTTCGATCTCGTCGACGAACTGCTGGAGGTCGCCCCGCATCGCGTCGAGGGACGCCCCCAGCTGTCCCGGCACGTCCTCTTCGAGGACGGGGTCGTCGAACGCCTGCCTCGAGAGCGCATCCGCCTGGCCCGCGACGATACCGAGGTAGGTCTGAATCTCGGTGAAGGCCGACTGCACCTGTCCGATCTCGTCGAGCCGGTCGGTCTCCGTCGACTCGCCGTCGAGTTCACCCCGTGCCAGGGCCTCCGCGCGCTGGGCGACACCGGTGAGCGACGTGCGGATGTCACGGCCGACGAACGCGCCGAACGCGAGGAAGCTGAGCAGTGCCAGGCCGATGAGCGCGAAGATATCCTGCTGGACTGTCTGCCGGAGCGCGTAGGCGCTCTCCGCCGGCGCGCGTTTGACGACCACCCAGTTGATGTCGCCGACCTTGGCGTACCCCCACACTTCGCCATTTGCCTGGAGGGTGCCGGTCGTCCCGTTCGCCGCCGTCTCTGTCACCTGCCGTTCAGTCACGCTGTCGTACTCGTCGTAGATCCGCGACGCGTTGTCGGCGAAGATGACTTCGTTGCCGTCGTTGTCGTACTCGACGATGTGGGTTTCACCGCCGTCGATGGAGTTCTCGAACCCCTGCGAGCGGTCGCTCACGTTGTAGAATAGTATCGTCCGGTAGCTGGTCTGCGGGACGTTGCTGATAAACGCCATGTAGTACGACCCGTCTTGCTCGAACACGCGGGACTGTGCCACTGCGTCGTTACCGCTCAAAAGCAGCGTCCCACTGGCGCTTCGCCACTGGATGTTCAGGTCCGTAAGGGTCTGCCCCTCATACCGGGCTTCCGTCGATTGCTCGATGGTGCCCGATCCACTGTCGACGAGCGCGATTGTGTGCAGTGAGCCACCGATCCGTCGCTGGGCGCTCTGGAATGTGCTTTTGGCCTGTGCTCCCGTCGTCCCGCTGATCTGGTGGTGGTTCGACAGCAGTCTGGTGGTCCGGCGGGACTGTTCGATCCAGCCGGCCATGGTGTTTGCTTCCTGCTGTGTCGTCGTCTCTAGCTCGTTGTTTCGCTGCTCGGTCAGCTCGCCGGCAATCGCGTCCTGTGCGACCAGGCCCGCACTGGTCACGACAAGCGCGATGACCGCGACAGCGAGGCCGAACTTGCGGAGGTAGCTTTTCCGAAGGACCGCTGGGAGAGCTCTATTGGGCTTCATATATCGCTTGGAACGTCTTGCTGACCGCTTTCTTTACCGCTGGTGTAAACCCATCCCCCAAATTATCAAAAGTAATTCTTTACCCACTTTTCCGACCGCCCGTGCCACAGAACGCCACACACGCCGGCGCTACCGGCTGAGTCCGAAAGAGGAGTCTTAAGTACCTCCGAAAGGTACCAGTGCCTACTATGGCGAACGGCAAGTACGCCGCGCGCAAGCTCAAGAAGGACCGCCAGAAACACCGGTGGTCCGACACTGACTACGCGCGTCGCGAACGCGGCCTGGGCAAGAAGTCCGACCCGCTCGAGGGTGCGCCCCAGGGACGAGGTATCGTACTGGAGAAAGTCGGAATCGAGGCCAAGCAGCCTAACTCCGCTATCCGGAAGTGTGTCCGCGTCCAGCTCATCAAGAACGGTAAGCAGGTCACCGCGTTCTGTCCCGGTGACGGCGCTATCTCTTTCATTGACGAGCACGACGAGGTCACGATCGCGGGTATCGGCGGGGCGAAAGGCCGCGCGATGGGCGACCTCTCCGGTGTCAACTACAAGGTCGAGAAAGTCAACGGCGTCTCTCTCATCGAACTCGTTCGCGGGAACGCGGAGAAACCGGTCCGATAACCATGAGTGCCGAAGACACACCAGAGGCTGACGCTGACGCGGCTGAGGAAGGCGAGCCGGAGACGGCCCGCGCGAAGCTGTTCGGCGAGTGGGAAATCACGGACATCGAGTACTCCGACCCCTCGACCGAGCGCTACATCACTGTCACGCCGATCGCCCACACGATGGGGCGGCACGCGGACAAGCAGTTCAAGAAAAGCGAGATCAGCATCGTCGAGCGGCTCATCAACCGCCTGATGCAGACCGACGAAAACACGGGCAAGAAGCAGCTCGCGACCTCTATCGTCACTGAGGCGTTCGAAATCGTTCACGAGCGCACCGACGAGAACCCGATTCAGGTGCTCGTCAGTGCTGTCGAGAACAGCGCCCCCCGAGAGGAGACCGTCCGCCTGAAATACGGTGGTATCTCGGTCCCGAAGGCCGTCGACGTCGCGCCACAGCGCCGCGTCGACCAAGCCCTGAAGTTCATCGCAGAGGGCGTCTACGGTGGCTCGTTCAAGACCACCACGAGTGCCGCCGAGGCGCTCGCACAGCAGCTCATCGGCGCTGCCAACGACGACGTCCAGGCCTACGCGGTCAACCAGAAAGAAGAGAAAGAACGCGTCGCGGCTGCCGCTCGCTAACCCGGCTGTCTCCGACATCTTTATTCTTCTTTGCTCTGCAGTGAAATCTATGCGAAAACCGTGCCGGGACAGCCGGTCTCGTCGCCAGTATCTCGCCGCGCTCGCCGCCGTCGGGGCGACCGGTCTAGCCGGCTGTCGCGGTGAGTCCGAGACACAGGACGGTAGCTCGGACCCGACACCGACGGCCACAACGACAGCAGGCCCGGCTCGGGCGCTGGATCGCTACGACGTGTCCCTCAGCCACGAGCGCAGCCAGTCATCCGACACTGACTGGACGGCTCCGACCACGTCGCCGGCTGACACGCCGCTCGCTACCGACCCCATCATTGAGGATCTTGAGATCCCGTGGGACCTCTCGTTTGCCGCCGACGGAACGCTGTTTCTCACCGAACGGGTCGGTCGCGTCCTCTCGTTTGCCGACGGCCGCGTCCGGACGGTCACCGAACCGGCCGAAGTCATCGACGCTGAATCGAGCGACGACGGCTGGTGGGTAACGGGCGGTGAGGGCGGCACGCTCGGCGTCGCCGCCCACCCGACCTATCCCGACCCGCCGGTGGTGTACGTCTACTACACCACGATGACCGACGACGACGAGCGATTCAACCGGGTCGTCGCAATGGACGTCTCGGCCGAGGACCCGGCCGCCACGGAGTCCGTCCTCGTCGACGGCATCCCGGGAAGCAAGATACACAACGGCGGTCGGCTCACGTTCGGCCCCGAGAACTACCTCTGGGTCACGACCGGCGACGCCGGCGCTGGCGAACTGGCCGCGGACACCGACTCGCTCGGCGGGAAGGTCCTTCGCGTGACGCCCGCGGGCGACCCCGCGCCCGGGAACCCGGACCTGGGCGGGGACCCGCGAGTGTTCACCTACGGCCACCGGAACCCCCAGGGGCTCGCGTGGCTTCCCGACGGGACGCTCGTCGCCTCCGAGCACGGCCCGACCGGGCGGGACGAACTCAACCGCCTCGAAGCCGGCGGCGACTACGGGTGGCCAGACACCCGCAAGCACGGGGAGTACCTCGACGCGGGCCCCGAGGTCCGCCGGCCGCTCGCAAACACGGGCAAAGCCGGCGGGTGGGAACCCTCCGGGTCGCTGTTTTACACCGGCGACGCCGTTCCCTCGCTGCGGAACCGGCTGCTCACCGGCGGTCTGAAGGGCCAGAAACTCCTCGTAACGACGCTGACGCCGGCCGGTGACGAACGTCCGCCGGGGACCGACGCCGAAGTGTACGACGCCGACTGGACCGACGACGGCTACACCGCGACGACCCACTCCCTGCTGGCCGACGACCTCGGCCGGATTCGCCACGTCGAGCAGGGGCCAGACGGTGGGCTCTACCTCGTCACGTCGAACCGCGACGGGCGGGCCGGCGACGGGTTCCCGCGGGAGCGCGACGACGTGCTGGTCCGCGTCACGCCGGCCGAGTGAGCGGCGCGGACGGTCCGTTCTGTGAACCACTGGCTATATTTCGGTTGACGAGAGAGGGTGACCTATGGCAACAGAGCAATCCGTCGACCTCGTCGACGACGAGACCGTCGGCTGGTTCACTAAGGCGGTGCTGATCGCGGCGCTGACCGCGGCGCTCGCACAGATATCTATCCCGCTTCCGGGGACGCTGCCGCCGTTCTCGCTGCAGCCGTTCGGGATGTTCTTCGCCGGCCTGGTGCTGGGGCCGCTGTGGGGCGGCGTCGCCCTGCTGTTGTACCTGCTGGTCGGTATCGCCGGCGCCCCCGTGTTCTCGAACGCGAACGCGGGACTGGGTTACGTCATCGCCGGCCAGGGGACCGGCGGCTTCCTCGTCGGCTTCCTCGTCGGCGCGGTCGTCGCCGGCGGCATCGCCCACCGGCGCGCGACGCCCCGGCCGGTCGGGGACCTCTCCGTCCCGGTACAGGCCGTCGCGCTCGTCGCGGCCGTCGCCGTCGTCTACGCCATCGGCATCCCGTGGCTGGCGGTGGTGACCGGCCTGCCGTTCGCTCGCGCCGCGGCCGTGATGGCCCCGTACGTGCCGCTCGACCTCCTGAAGCTCGGTATCGCGGTCGCCGTCGTGCAGGGCGGGTACCTCGCCGGTCGATGATCACGGTCAGTGACCTGCGCTACCGGTACGGCGATGTCGCGGTCCTCGACGGGCTCACGCTGTCGATACCCGACGGTCAGTACTGCCTGCTCGTCGGGCCGAACGGGAGCGGCAAGACGACGCTCGTCAGGCATCTCAACGCCCTGATGACGCCGGATTCCGGGACGGTCACCGTCGACGGCACCGACGTGGCCGACGACCCCGTCGTCGCCCGGACCCGGATCGGGATGGTGTTTCAACACCCCCGCGACCAGTTCGTCGCCGCGACCGTGGCGGCCGACGTGGCGTTCGGCCCGGAGAACCTCGGCCTTGACAGGGCAGCGATAGACCGCCGGGTCGAAGCGGCGCTGGAGGCTGTCGACCTCGATAGGGCCAAGGAGCGGCGGATCGACGCCCTTTCCGGCGGCGAGCAGGCCCGCGTTGCTATCGCCGGGGCACTCGCCATGGACCCGGACTACCTCGTGCTCGACGAACCGCTCGTGGGCCTCGACTGGCCGGCCAGGGAGTCGGTGCTCGACCACCTCGACGCGCTGGCCGCCGACGGGACGGGCGTCATCGTCGTCACCCACGACCTCCGGGACCTCCACGAGCGGGCCGACCGCCTCGTTGCCCTGCACGAGGGGCGGGTCGTCCTCGACGAGTCGCCGTCGGCGGCGCTGGATGCCCTCCCGGACCTCGGCGTCCGCGACCCGCGATGCTGAGCTACCGGCCCGGCTCGACGTTCGCGCATCGGCTGGACCCGCGGTCGAAACTGCTGGTCCAGTTCGGGCTCGCCATCGCCGCGGTCGCTCACCCCACGCTCCCGTGGCTCGTCGGGACGACCGCGTTCGCGCTGGGCACGCTCGCGGCGGCGCGGCTCTCGCCGCTGGCCGTCCTGCGCTCCTATCGGGTCGTCCTCGCCGTGCTGGCGCTGGCACCGGTCATCGCCGGCGTGGCGCTCGGCCCGCCGTGGTTTCGGGTCCAGCCGGCGCTCCGCTCGGCGCTGCACGTCGGGCGCATCCTCCCGGTGTTGCTCGTCAGCGCCGCCTACCTCACGTCGACGCCGGTCCGGGACACCCGGGCGGCGGTCCAGCGCCTGATACCCGGCAAGCCCGGCCGGATTCTCGGCGCCGGGATGGCGCTCGTCGTCCGGCTGTTCCCGCTGGTGCTCGCGGACGTTCGGGAGGTCCGCGACGCGATCCAGGCCCGCGGCGGCGAGGCCCGCCCGCTACGGGACCGCGTTCGGCTGCTCGCCGTTCGGTCGCTGGAACGGACCCTCGACCGCTCGGACCGGCTCTCGGTCGCCCTGCGGGCCCGCTGTTTCGCGTGGAACCCGACGCTGCCGCCGCTTGCCTTCGACCGCCGTGACTACCCGGTGCTCGCCGTCGGCATCGCGCTGGCGGTGTCCCCGCTCGTCCCGATCTAATCGGCCGTTTGCGCGCGGTCGGTGTTCGTGTCGCTCTCCCGGGACCGCTGTTCGAGCGCTGTCTTCACCCACGCCGGACGCGTGACTGCTCCCGGATCGGTGTCGAACCGAACGGTGCTGTTGGCGACGGCCGGCGCGCCGTCCCGCGTCCCGGTGTAGCGCACCGACGCGCGCTTGAGGAGGCCCGTCCCGGTGACGACGGCCCGGACGCTGCTCGTCTCGACGCGGTCCAGGTCGCTGCTCCTCGCCCACTCGTCGCTCAGGTTCCGTGACACGAGCGTGTACGTCGGCGGGTCGTCGCTGGTGTCGCTGGCGACGACAACCGCGTTCTCGTCCGCTAACGTCCGTGCGACGTTGTACGCGGTCCGTCGGTACGGGTATCGTTGACGGGACTCCCGGACCCTGTACCGCGTCGTCCCGTTCGCGTACCGGAGGCGGAGAGCGCGAACGGACTCGTTGGCCCACGAGCGTCTGCTGACGATGGTGTCGCCGCCGGCGCGCTCACGCGCTGTCCGGTGACGCCACGAGAGGATCACGCCGTCGTTTCCGACCGTCCGGCCCCGCTCCAGCCGCCGCGCCGTCGTCCCGTTGGCGAACCGGACGGCCCGGACGACCGTGACGGCGTAGCTCCTGTTCGTAAGCCGTCGCTCGTGGGCGCTGCCGAGTCGCTCGGGGTCGCTGACGCTGTCGGCGGTGACACCCGGAGGCAGACTCGGGGCCGGCGTGGGGACCGGTGCTGGCGTCACGGTCCGCTGGCCAGCGTCCGGGCCGGCCGTGCCGAAGGCGCTACAGCCCCCGAGGACGACGAGCGACACCAGGGCGATTCCGACAGCGAGTGAGCGGGGCCGCACGGGCGGGCCTTCGGACGCCCGGTTCAATTGGTCTTCGACGGCCCACTACGGACCGGAACGCGTACGCGCCGGTCCGTCACTCCACGATATCGACGCCGGTAATCTCGAACCGCGCGCCGCCGTCGCTTCCCTCGTCGATGGTCACTGTCCAGTCGTGGGCGTCAGCGATCTCCGCGACGATCCAGAGCCCGAACCCCGTCCCGGCGTCTGATGTCGAGTACCCGGTCTCGAACACGCGCGACCGGTTCGCCTCGTCGATGCCGTCGCCGTCGTCCTCGACGTAAAAGCCACCGTCGAGTTCCCCGACGGTGACCGACACGTCGTCGCCGCCGTGTTCCACACTGTTGCTGAACAGGTTCTCGAGCAGTTGTTCTAGCCGGCTCCTGTCGGCACGAACGACGGCGTCAGTCTCGACGGTGAGTTCGGCGCCACTGGTCTCGACGTTGTGCCAGCACTGCTCGGCCGCATCCGACAGCGCCACCACGCCGGTGTCGACCTCTGATCGCCCGTCCTGTGCGGCCGCGAGCAGGTCGTCGATGAGTGTCCGCATCCGCTTGAGCGCGTCGCTGGCGCTGTCGAGGTGTTCGCTGTCGTGCGCCTGCCGGGCCAGTTCGATGCGGCCCTCTGCGACGGACAGCGGGTTCCTGAGGTCGTGGCTGACGATGCTGGTGAACTCTTCGAGGCGCTCGTTCGTGTCCTCGAGTTCCTGCTCGCGGCGCTTGCGCTCGGTGATGTCGCGGTCGATACCGATTGCCCGGACCGGCGTCCCATCGCTGTCGGATTCGACGCGGCCCTTCGCCTCCATCCAGCGGACCTCGCCGTCGCGGATGATCCGGAACTCGGCCTCGTATGTCCCGGTCTCGGCCGCCGACTCGATGCGCGCCGCCACGTCCGACCGGTCCTCGGGATGGACGAGTGGCAAAAACTCGTCCAGCGTTTCGATATCAGTGCCGTACAGCGTCTCGGAACAGGGGTAGTACGACAGGTCGCCGGACTCGAACTCGCGGTCCCAGACGACCGTATTGGTGGTCTCTAGCGCGATTTCCATTCGCTCGCGCGTCTCCTCCAGTTCGCGCTCCCGGAGTTTTCGGTCGGTGATGTCCTGGACCGAGCCCCGGAGTTTGACAACGTCGCCGTTCTCGGTGACCGGTTCACACAGCGCCCGGACCCATCGGTAGTGATTGCCGTCGCCGATGCGCACCTCCATGTCGTATCCCTCTGCCGTCTCCATCGCCCGCTGGAACTCCGTCATGACGGTCTCCCTGTCGTCGGGGTGATACAGGTCGACGACGGATTCGACGCTCAGTTCGTCGTCCGGCGTCAGCCCGTGAAGCTGGTAGAACTCGCTCGTCACCGTCATTTCCGGCGGCTCGGTTGTCACGTCTATCTCCCAGCCGCCGACGCTCGCGATCCGCTGGACTTGGTCGAGGAGTTCCTTCGTCCGCGTAAGCTCCTGTTCGCGTGCCTTCCGCTCGGTGATGTCCCGGCCGATACCGGCCAGCATCGGGTTCCCGTCAGGGCCCTCGACGCGGGTCGCGGTAAACTCGTGGGGAATCTGGTCACCAGTTTTCGTAATAAACGGCACTTCCACGCGGGTAGTGCCGCCCTCGAACACCGATTCGATAGCGGCCGCAACGAGGTCCTGATGCTCCTCCGGGAAGAACTCGGCGCCGTGGGTCCCGGCCACTTCCGCGGCCGAGTAGCCGGTCACGTGCAGCAGGCTCTCGTTCCAGCGCCGGAAGCGGCCCTCGCTGTCGAGGACGTAGAACACGTCGTCGATGGCGTCCAGCATGTCGTCGGTGTACTTCTTGTACCGTTCGAGGCGCTGCTCGCGCTGCTGGCGTTCGAGTTCGTAGCTCACCCACTGTGCCGCGAGGTGGATGAACGTCTTCTCGTCCTCGGTGAAGGGGGTCTCGCGGGGCGAGCGGTCGACGAAACAGAGCGTCCCTGAATGCGTGTTACGGACACGGACCTCGCTGCTGATGTACGTCTCGTAGTCCCACCGCTCGTATGCCGGGTCCGACGCCCAGCCCTCTTCGGACGCTTCCGCAATTGCCATGACGCTCCCTGTATCGATCATCTTCCGGCAGTAGGACTCCGACAGCGGCGTGACGGTCCCCGGTTTGAGCCGTTCATCGCTCCCGCTCGCATAGCGGACGGTGAACTCGTCGCGGTCAGTATCGTTCGAGGACAGGAACGCGCCGGCGGTCCCCAGGCGCTCCCGGCCCAGGTCCAGGACCGCCTGGATCTTCTCATCGAACGAGGCGTCGGGGTCGGCGCTGATCTCGTAGAGGTTCCGGAGCGTCTGGTTGTGCTCCGCGAGCTGGTTCTTGGTTGCTTCGAGTTCGCGCTCGCGGTTCCGCCGTTCGGTGACGTCGCGGGCGAACCCGGCTACGCGAACTATCTCGCCGGCGTCGTTCGTGATCGGCTCACCCTGTATCCAGACCCAGCGTTCATACTCCTCCTCGGCGTTGACACGGCATTCGACGTCGGCCGACTCGCCGTCCATGAGACTCCGCATCGCGTCTTTCATGATCTCGCGGTCCTCGGGATGGATACCGTTCAGGAAGTCGTAGGGGTCCTCCCGGAGGTCGGCCACTGACCGCCCCCAGATGTCCTCGTAGGCGGAGTTGATAACGAGCAGTTCGCTCAGATCGGCTGTGAACTCCCAGAGGATGTCGTTGGTCGCTTCGGTGAGTTCGCGGACGCGGCGCTCCGACTCGGCGGCCTGTCGCTTCGCGCGGGACTCTGAGACCGCGTTTTCGATGCGGTTGGCCAGCAGTTCGTACACCTCGACCCCGAACGACTTCTGAAGATAGTCGGTCACCCCCATCGAGATCGCTTCACTGGCCACCTCCTCGCTACCCTTGCCGGTGAACAGGATAAACGGCAGGTCCGGGTTCGTCTCCCGAATCGCATCGAGCAGCTCGAGGCCGTTCATCTCCGGCATGTCGTAGTCGGAGACGACAGCGTCAAATCTGTCTTCGGCGAGCCGGTCGAGCCCACTTCGTGCGCTGGTCGCGGTTTCGACTGAGATCCGGTCGTCCGCGGCCTCCAGGGAATCCGCCGCGACAGCCACGAAGTCCGGGTCGTCGTCGACGTGCAACACCCGAATCCGTTCGCCGACGACATCCGTCTTGCCGTCGAGATGTCGGCCGCGAAGCGCCTCGGTCATAGTCAACCAATTCACAGGTCCGCGCAAAAACAGTTCTGTTGCGTTACCATCGGCCTGTGCGAGCGAAGCCGGGAGTCGCCGGAAACGAGAACCCCAACGCATGTGACGACGCCGATGGTCAGCGATCCAGTAGACCGGGTCGTTCGGTCTCAGTCCGCCGCGCGGCCGCCGCCGCCGGCGTACGCGCGAGTCACGTCGACGAGCGCCTTCCGGAACTCGGATTCGTCCGGCTCAGGTGAGAGTGCGGCGAAGTGGCGCTTGAACTCCGCGAGATCGACCGATTCGGCGTCCTGGCCCGCGGCGTGGGCGAGATCGTACAGCCGGTGGTCCGCGTCGACCAGGTCGTGGCGCTCACACAGCGCGAGGGCGAACGCCGCGTTGACGGCCGTGATATCGGGGTCCGCGGCGGGCGTGAGCCGCGCGGGGGGCTTGCCGGGCCGCCGCGTCCGCGTCGGCGAGCCGGCCCGATCTATCGACGGCGGGTCGCCGGGCCGGTCCGCGACGGCGGCCGCGAGGCTGGCTTCCAGAAACGGCACCAGCTTGTCGCCGGGCACCACCGGCATCCAGATGTCGTCGGCGTAGACGTCTTTCATGTGGTTGGCGATCTGGTAACAGTGCGTGAGCTTTCGCTGTTCGACCGAGCGCCCCGCCAGCGCGAGGTAGATGGCTTCCCGCGTCGACTGGGTGTGTGACGGGTGTCCGCGTTCGTGGTGGTGCATGTGCGCGTACTCGTGTAACGCCAGTTCGCGGGCCATCGCGCTCGTGGCGGCCTGGCGGGAGATTGTCAGCCGGTGGGCGTCGTCGCTGTGGCTGACGCGGGTTCGCTCGTCAGGGTCCTCCCGGACCCGGACGGTCACTGGTCGCTCCAGGTCGTGTTCCGTCGAGAAGAGGTCCCTCGCTCCGAGAAACGGTTCGGCCGGCCCACCCTGCACGTGCACGTCCATGTGTCACTCTCTCAAGGGATGCACAGCTATTAATCCACGGTTCGGGGCAGTGTTCGTCCCCAGCAGCCGACTCCAGCCCTGGTCTCGCGAGCACGTCACCGATCCCATACGGATTGCGAGACTATCCCACGCGAACGGCCGGATTTCAAGCGGTCGCGGCCGTAGTGAAACACTATCCTTTTGACCCTGCTGTTGATAGAAAGCTGTATAATGGGCCGACGTAAGAAAATCGTCCAAGAATGTGAGACGCTGATGGACGATCCGGAGCACATCCGGAACATCGCCATCGCTGCTCACGTCGATCACGGAAAGACGACACTGACGGACAATCTGCTGGCCGGTGCCGGCATGATTTCCGACGACACCGCCGGCGAACAGCTGGCGATGGACACCGAGGAAGACGAACAGGAACGTGGGATCACCATCGACGCGGCCAACGTTTCGATGACCCACGAGTACGAAGATCAGAACCACCTCATCAACCTCATCGACACCCCCGGCCACGTCGACTTCGGTGGCGACGTGACCCGCGCGATGCGTGCCGTCGACGGCGCGCTGGTGGTCGTCGACGCCGTCGAGGGCGCGATGCCCCAGACCGAGACGGTGCTCCGGCAGGCGCTCCGCGAGGGCGTCAAGCCGACGCTGTTCATCAACAAGGTCGACCGCCTCATCTCCGAACTGCAGGAGGGACCACAGGAGATGCAGGAGCGGCTCCTGTCGGTCATCCACGACGTGAACGAGCTCATCCGCGGGATGACTGAGGAGATGGACGAGATCGACGACGACTGGACCGTCTCCGTCGAGGGCGGCACCGTCGGCTTCGGCTCCGCGCTGTACAAGTGGGGCGTCTCGATGCCCTCGATGCAGCGGACGGGGATGGACTTCGGCGACATCATCGAACTCGAACGCGCGGACAAGCGCCAGGAACTCCACGAGCGGACGCCGCTGTCGGACGTCGTGCTCGACATGGTCTGTGAGCACTTCCCGAACCCGCTCGACGCCCAGCCCCGTCGTATCCCGCGCATCTGGCGTGGCGACGCGGACTCGGATATCGCCGAAACGATGCGGCTGGTCGACGAGGACGGCGAACTCGTCCTCATGGTCACGGACATCGGGATCGACCCCCACGCGGGCGAGATCGCGGCCGGCCGCGTCTTCTCCGGCACCATCGAGAAGGGACAGGAGCTGTACGTCTCCGGCACCGCCGGCAAGAACCGCGTCCAGAGCGTCGGCATCTACATGGGTGGCGAGCGCGAGGAGGTCGACCACGTCCCCGCCGGCAACATCGCCGCCGTCACCGGACTCAAGGACGCCATCGCCGGCTCCACGGTGTCGAGCGTCGAGATGACGCCGTTCGAGTCCATCGAGCACATCTCCGAGCCGGTCATCACGAAGAGCGTCGAGGCCCGGAACATGGACGACCTGCCGAAGCTCATCGAGACGCTCCAGCAGGTCGCGAAGGAAGACCCCACGATCCAGATCGAGATCAACGAGGAGACGGGCGAACACCTCATCTCCGGCCAGGGCGAACTCCACCTCGAAGTGATCGGTCAGCGCATCGAGCGCAACCAGGGCATCCCGATCAACACCGGTGAACCCATCGTCGTCTACCGCGAGGCACCACAGGAAGCCTCCCAGGAGGTCGAGGGCGTCTCGCCGAACCGGCACAACAAGTTCTACATCACGGTCCAGCCCCTGAGCGACGACATCGTCGACGAGATCCAGCTCGGCAACGTCTCGATGGACATGCCCGAACTGGAGCGCCGCGAGGCGCTGCAGGAGGCCGGCATGGACAAGGACACGTCCCAGAACGTGGAGCAAATCCACGGGACGAACATCCTCATCGACGACACGAAGGGGATTCAGCACCTCAACGAGACGATGGAACTGGTCGTCGAGGGGCTCGAAGAGGCCCTCGACGACGGTCCGCTCGCTGCCGAACCCGTCTCCGGCGCGCTCATTCGACTCCACGACGCGAAGCTCCACGAGGACACCATCCACCGCGGTCCCGCACAGGTCATCCCCGCGGTTCGGGAGGCCGTCCACCGTGCACTGATCGACGGCGAGATTCGCCTGCTCGAACCGATCCAGGACGTCCGCATCGACGTCCCCTCGGAGCACATGGGTGCGGCCTCGGGCGAGATTCAGGGTCGGCGCGGACGCGTCGACGACATGTACCAGGAGGGTGACCTCATGGTCATCGAGGGCATCGCGCCCGTCGAGGAGATGATCGGCTTCTCCTCGGACATCCGCAGCGCCACCGAGGGTCGTGCCTCGTGGAACACGGAGAACGCGGGCTTCCGCGTGCTCGTCGACAACCTCCAGCCGGAGAAGATCACGGAGATTCGCGAGCGCAAGGGAATGAAGCTCGAACTCCCGCCGTCGGTCGACTACATCTAACCGACGCGACTCGACTCGGCCCCCTTTCTCTCTCAGTCGCGATAATCCGACGGACAGGTTCTTGACTGCCGTCCGGTAACGCTCCCGTCATGTCTGACCTCCTCGCTCGGGTCGACCGGGCGCTCGTTCGGCTGTTCGAAGCGGGACCGACCGACGGAAGCCGCCGTCGGGAGCGCCTCGCCCGCCTCGGCGCGTGCAGCGCGATCAGCCTGACCGGGGCCGCCCTGGTGGTCCCCAACGTCGCTCCGACGCTCGCGTCCGGACAGCCCGGGGTCGGAGTGGGACTGGCCGCGCTGGGGACGGTCGTCTGTCTCGGATTGATCGCCGCCGGCGCGCTGCTGTACCGGAGCGCGTTCTCGACGCCGAACGCAGTCCGGATCGCCGTCTGGAACTTTCTCGGTCTCGTGGTGCTCGGTGGCGTCCTCCTCGCACACGGGGCCTACCGCGGGACCCCCGGGACCATGAGCGTAGCCGACGCGCTGGCGGCGGGGAACGTCCTCGCGATCAGCGCGGCCGCACACGTCATCATCGGCGTCCACGACGCTCGGCGGGTGCGGGCGGAGCAACTGGCCCACGAACGCGAGAAGTTCGCCGTCCTCAGTCGCGTCCTCCGACACAACCTGCGGAACGACGCTACGGTGTTGATCGGTCAGTCCGAACGGCTGGCGACCGAACTCGACGACGGCGCCCTCGCGGCGGTCGCCGAGACGCTCCATCGCCGGTCACGGGACGTGGGCGATCTCGCGACCAAGACCAAGGCGATGGTCGAGGCGCTGGATCGGCGGTCGACACCGAACGCTCGGCTGAACGCCCACGAGGTCGTCGAGCGCGCCCTCGCGAACGTGGGTGGCGACGACGCGATCACGACCGACGTCCCGGCCGACCTGTGGCTGTGGGCGGACGACGGCGCCGAGACGGCGCTGACCGAACTGATCGAGAACGCGCTCGAACACGGGGGCGAACGCGTCCGTATCACGGCCGAGGCGGACGGCGAGACGGTTCGTATCGGCGTCGCCGACGACGGTCCCGGCGTGCCGGCCGACGAGCGAGACGTGGTCACGGGCGAGTCGAAGATCACCCAGCTCAACCACGGGAGCGGCCTGGGGCTGTGGGTCGCGCGGTCGGTCGCCGAATCCGCGGGCGGGCGCCTGACCTTCGACACCGAGGGCGAGTGGACGGTCGTCTCGCTCGTCCACGGCCGGGCCGAGGCGCCGGTCGAGGCGGCGGGCGGCGAGACCGATCCGGCGCCTGCGTCGGCGTAACGCGAGCCGCGACCGATGCAATCTTATACCCTACCGGCACAGTGTGTACCATGCCCAGCGGCATGACCACCGGCAGTCGACGTGTCGGCACGGAGCTACCCCGCGGCCCCTCCCCGTCGCCGATCACAATTATTACGTCGACGGGTCGTGCCGCGGGGGTGACGGCCTGAATGTCCGACACGGACGAGGCCGTCTCCACCCCTACTGACGAGACGGAGACCGACGGCGGCGAGCGTCCCCAGACGCACACGATCCGGCTGGAACTCGTCGACAAGCCGGGCGAACTGCTGTCGGCGCTGCATCCCATCGCGGATAACGGCGGCAACCTGCTCTCGATATTCCACGAGCGCGGCAACCTCACGCCCCGGGGACACATCCCCGTCGAGGTGGACGTGGAGTGTCCGCCGGATCGATTCGAGACCATCGTCGACGCGCTCCGGGCGGAGGGCGTCAACGTCATCCAGGCCGGCGCGGAGCGCTACGGCGAGGAGCTGTCGCTCCTGCTCGTCGGCGACATCGTCGACACCGACCTCTCGGATACGCTACAGCGGATCGAGTCGAGCACGGACGCGACGCTCGCGGACCTGTCGCTGTCGGCGCCCGAGGGACGCGGCGGCGCCTCGAGTGCCCGCTTGCGTCTGGCGACCCGGACCGGCCGGATGGACGATGTGTTCGCCCACGTACGCGAGATCGCCGACGAGAAGGAACTGGACGTGATCGAGCCGCTCGTGGAGGTGTCGGAATGAAGCTCGCGGTGATCGGCGTCGGCGCGGTCGGCCGATCCGTCGTCGACCTCGCACCGGAGTACGGCCACGTCGTGACGGCGGTGGCCGACTCCCGGTCGTCGGCGGCCGACCCCGACGGTCTGGACGCCGAAGCGGTCTTCGACCGGAAAGAAAGGGAGGGCGTGGTCGGGGACGGCGCCCCCGAAGACGCGCTCGCCGCGGAGTACGACGTACTGGTCGAGGCGACGCCGACGACGCTCGGTGACGCCGAACCCGGCTTCTCGCACGTCCGCGCGGCGCTGGAACGCGACCGACACGCCGTGCTGGCGAACAAAGGGCCGGTCGCGGAGCGGTACGCCGACCTGATGTCGCTGGAACGGGAGAGTGCGGGCAGGGTCCAGTTCGAGGCGGCCGTCGGCGGCGCCATCCCCATCCTCTCGACGATTGCGGACTTCGGTCCCAAACAGATCACGGCGGCCCGTGGCGTCCTCAACGGGACGGCCAACTTCATCCTCTCACGGATGGCCGCCGAGGGACTGGGGTACGAGCACGTGCTCGCGGAGGCACAGGACCTCGGCGTCGCCGAGGCCGATCCCGCCTTCGACGTGGAGGGGACGGACGCGGCGCTGAAGTTCGTCATCCTGGCGAACGTGCTCGGTCAGGGTGAGCGGCGCTACAGCCTCGACGACGCGACGGTCGAAGGCATCCGGGACATCCCGTCGAGCGCGCTCGACCTGGCGGCGGAGGACGGTCGGACGGTCCGGCTGATCGGTGAGGCGACGGCCGACGGCGTCCGCGTCGGGCCGCGTCTCGTCCCGCAACACGACGCTCTGGCGGTCACGGGGACGCGCAACATCGTCCAGTTCGACACGGTCCACGCGGGGCAGTTGCATCTGAGTGGCCGTGGCGCGGGTGGACCGGAGACGGCGACGGCGATCCTCTCCGACGTGGGTCGGCTGTAGTCGCCCCCTCCGCCGTCCGGTTCCGATATCTTGGACGACGAACGAGTGCGCCGCTCGTCTCTCTCGTGACCCTCGCGCAGTCGTGCGGTATTGGCTCACAAACCGCAAGACAGCGCCGGATGGCTCTGTGACGTGTATCGAAATGGTTTTAGGTGATTCGCGGCAAATAGTCGTCACCAAGCGCCTTAGCGCGTGATTCCACTATGAGTGACAAACCGCACCAGAATCTGGCCATCATCGGCCACGTCGACCACGGCAAGAGCACGCTCGTCGGGCGACTCCTGTTCGAGACAGGATCCGTTCCCGAGCACGTAATCGAGCAGTATCGCGAGGAAGCCGAAGAGAAGGGCAAGGGCGGCTTCGAGTTCGCCTACGTCATGGACAACCTCGCCGAGGAGCGCGAGCGTGGTGTCACCATCGACATCGCCCACCAGGAGTTCGACACCGACGACTACTACTTCACCATCGTCGACTGTCCGGGTCACCGTGACTTCGTGAAGAACATGATCACGGGGGCCTCCCAGGCCGACAACGCGGTGCTCGTCGTCGCGGCCGACGACGGCGTCGCGCCCCAGACCCGCGAGCACGTCTTCCTGGCGCGCACGCTCGGGATCAACGAGCTGATCATCGGCGTCAACAAGATGGACATCGTCGACTACAGCGAGGACACCTACAACGAAGTCGTCGACGAGGTCAAACAGCTCCTCAAGCAGGTCCGCTTCGGTACGGAGGACGCCTCCTTCATCCCGATTTCGGCCTTCGAGGGCGACAACGTCGCCGAGCACTCCGGCAACATGGAGTGGTTCGACGGTCCGACGCTGCTGGAAGCCCTGAACGACCTGCCGGCGACGGAGCCGCCGACGGACGCGCCGCTCCGCCTGCCGATCCAGGACGTCTACACGATCTCGGGTATCGGGACGGTCCCGGTCGGTCGCGTCGAGACGGGTATCATGAACGTCGGCGACAACGTGTCGTTCCAGCCCTCGGACGTCGGTGGCGAGGTCAAGACCATCGAGATGCACCACGAAGAGGTGCCCGAAGCCGGTCCCGGCGACAACGTCGGGTTCAACGTCCGCGGCATCGGCAAGGACGACATCCGCCGTGGCGACGTCTGTGGCCCGGCCGACGACCCGCCGTCGGTCGCCGAGACGTTCCAGGCGCAGGTCGTCGTCATGCAGCACCCGAGCGTCATCACCGCCGGCTACACCCCGGTCTTCCACGCCCACACGGCACAGGTCGCGTGTACGATCGAATCCATCGATCAGAAGCTCGATCCCGCCAGCGGCGAGGTCGCCGAGGAGAACCCGGACTTCATCAAGTCCGGCGACGCCGCGGTCGTGACCGTTCGCCCGCAAAAGCCCCTCAGCATCGAGCCGTCCTCGGAAATCCCCGAGCTCGGTAGCTTCGCCATCCGCGACATGGGTCAGACCATCGCGGCCGGCAAAGTGCTCTCGGTCAACGAGCGATAGATGCAGCAGGCACGCGTCCGCCTGGCGGGCACGAGTCCGGAGGACCTCGACGGCATCTGCGACGAAGTCCGCGAGATCGCGAGCAAGACGGGCGTCAACCTCAGCGGACCGATCCCGCTGCCGACGAAGACGCTCGAAGTCCCATCCCGGAAGTCCCCCGACGGCGAGGGGACCGCGACCTGGGAGCACTGGGAGATGCGCGTCCACAAGCGGCTGATCGACATCGACGCGGACGAACGTGCGCTCCGCCAGCTCATGCGCATCCAGGTGCCGAACGACGTCAGTATCGAGATCGTCCTCGAAGACTGACGCCACGGCGCTAAGGCGTTTTCAAAACAGACAAGTAGGCCCGACGGCTGTTCCACGTTGCGGGCTCGTAGATCAGTGGCAGATCGCTTCCTTCGCAAGGAAGAGGCCCCGGGTTCAAATCCCGGCGAGTCCACTTCTCTTCGCTGACTTCGTTCGCTTCAGTCAGTTGACTCGCCGATGTCCCGCTCGCTTCGCTCACGGGACCCCCGGTGAGTCTATCGGACTTCTAACACGTTCCGAACTATTCGGGTAACGCCCGGTATAATCTCTCACTCGATAGCTTACTCTCTGTCTCGGTCAGAAACGAACCCCTGCTTCTGGGCGAATTATTCCGTTCTGTCCGCATCCCCCGGTTCGGCAGTTTCCTTCGA